>Ga0209211_10009095_pt1 | contig 13340 bp, 9 predicted proteins | sample RifGroA2_FD_183992 | JGI IMG/M metagenome (GOLD analysis project Ga0209211, IMG submission 183992) | Groundwater microbial communities from Rifle, Colorado, USA - Groundwater A2 (SPAdes) (version 2) | ecosystem: Environmental > Aquatic > Deep subsurface > Groundwater | place: Rifle, Colorado...
TGTATCTTTGAAATTCAATGCTGTCGTAACTTTTCCTTTTTGTGCAAAAATGCCGGTGAAAGCAAAAAGCAAGGCTAGTAATAAAATAGTTTTCTTCATCACAAATAGTTTATAAATAATTTTCTACAAAAATAATTTTTTTCAACTCCGTACCAAATATCAGTTAATCAAACTTCTATTCGTCTGTTCCATTATTTTCTGAATCAATATTTTCGTTATTTTCCAAATTGATATTTTCAGAACCTGATTCAGAATCATCACTGTTGATTACCCTTGCAACTGAAGCAATTATATCATTGTCTTTCAGATTTATAAGTTTGACACCTTGTGCAGCTCTTCCCATGATACGAAGCTGAGCTACCGGGAGACGAATTGCTAATCCATTTTGTGTGATGATCATTAAATCATTGGTATCATCAACATTTTTTATAGCAATGAGTTTTCCTGTTTTCTCGGTAATATTAATGGTCTTCACTCCTTTTCCACCCCGGTTGGTAATTCTGTAATCCCCTATGCTTGAACGTTTTCCAAATCCGTTTTCTGAAACGACCAGAACGTCTTCGCTTTCGTTCTCAACAGAAATCATGCCAACCACTGCATCTGTTTCGCTGCCCAAAGTAATTCCCCGTACTCCCGATGCCGTTCGCCCAATAGGCCTGACCGCTCCATCTTTGAAACGAATTGCTTTTCCTGAGTGAACAGCCATCATAATGTCGTGGTTTCCGTTAGTCATCCGGGCTTCAAGCAAACGGTCGCCTTCGCGTATGGTAATCGCGTTCACTCCGTTTTGCCTTGGGCGGGAATAAGCTTCCAGTGAAGTTTTTTTAATAATTCCTTTCTTCGTGCAAAGGATGATGTAATTATTATTGATGTAATCTGAATCAGTCAGATCTTTTACATTAATGAAAGCCAGCACTTTATCGTCCTGTTCAATATTCAGCAGGTTCTGAATAGCTCGTCCTTTCGATGTTTTGGTACCCTCAGGAATCTGGTACACTTTCTGCCAGAAACATTTTCCTTTTTCAGTAAACAACAATAGGGTATTATGCATGGTGGCAATAAACATGTGCTCCAGGAAATCCTCGTCACGCGTAGTACCTCCTTTTGAACCAACTCCTCCCCTTCCCTGTGTTTTGAATTCGGTAAGTGGTGTGCGTTTAATATATCCCATGTGAGAAATGGTTATTACCATTTCTTCGTCAGCATAGAAATCTTCCGGGTTAAATTCTTCAGCATTTGGAACAATTTCGGTTCTGCGCTGGTCGCCATATTTTGCTTTTATTTCAAGAAGTTCTTCCTTTATTATCTGCATCCGCAATTCTTCGTTGGCAAGGATTTCTTTTAACCGCTCAATCAGCTTCATGATTTCCTCGTACTCTGCATGCAATTTATCCTGTTCAAGTCCGGTAAGCTGGCGAAGGCGCATCTCTACAATGGCGCGGGCTTGCAAATCGCTGAGAGAGAAACGCTCCATGAGGTTTTCCCGTGCCTCGTCGGGTGTTTTCGATGCGCGAATGATGGCAATTACTTCGTCGATATTATCGCTGGCAATGATCAAACCTTCCAGGATATGAGCTCTTTTTTCGGCCTGATCCAATTCAAATTGAGTCCTACGGATAACCACTTCATGGCGATGCTCAACAAAATAATGGATCAGTTCTTTCAGGTTCAGCAATCGCGGACGACCTTTTACCAACGCAATATTATTTACACTGAAACTATTTTGAAGCTGTGTGTACTTGTATAATTTATTAAGGACGACGTTCGATATTTCATCTTTTTTAATATCAATAACAACGCGCATGCCTTCGCGATCCGATTCATCATTTACATTGCTGATCCCTTCAATTTTCTTTTCGTTCACCAATTCGGCAATTTTCATGATCATTTCAGCCTTGTTGACTACGTAAGGAATTTCGGTGATTACAATTTTTTCGCGTCCATGGCTGGTCGTTTCAATATGGGCTTTTCCACGTACAACTATCCGTCCACGTCCCGTCTCGTACGATTCCTGTACCCCGCGGTAGCCATAAATAATACCTCCGGTAGGAAAATCAGGAGCTTTTATAATTTCAATAAGCTGCTGTATTTCAATTTCTCTATCGTTGACATAGGCTATAATGGCATCAATTGTATCGCTCAGATTGTGAGGCGGCATATTGGTAGCCATACCTACTGCAATACCACTGGCCCCGTTTACCAGCAAATTGGGTATCCGTGTAGGCAGAACAGTTGGTTCTTTCAGCGACTCATCGAAGTTCGGTTGAAAATCAACTGTATTTTTATCCAAATCGCTCAATGTTTCTTCTGCAATTCGCGACATACGGGCTTCGGTGTAACGCATTGCTGCGGGACTGTCACCGTCAATGGAACCAAAGTTTCCTTGTCCGTCAACCAGCGGATAGCGCAACGACCAGTCCTGAGCCATGCGCACCATCGTGAAATACACGGAAGAATCGCCGTGCGGATGGTACTTTCCAAGCACCTCACCTACAATCCTGGCCGATTTTTTATAGGATCTGTTTGATAATATTCCCAATTCGCTCATGCCGAACAAAACGCGGCGGTGAACAGGTTTTAAACCATCTCTTACATCAGGAAGGGCACGGGAAACAATTACTGACATCGAATAGTCGATGTAAGCAGTTTTCATCTGCTCTTCAATATTAATTTTTATAATTTTTTCACCTTCAGACATGTATCCTCCTTTACATTATTTAAACTGTAAAAATTTGACCTACAAAAATACAAAAATTGTCGTTCCATAAAGCATTTCAGCCGTATTTAAGGTCATTATTAATGAATAAGATTTTAACAATTTAATGTTCAAAAAATCAATATTTTAAACAACTGGCTTGATAAAATATCCTTAATTTTGAGTAGAGTATATTTCAAAATCGGTATTTTCGCCTTTCAACAATAAGGAACGGTTTTTGTTAAAGTATAATCATGTTATCAAAGTTATAATCAAGGAATGGATTCACAATTTTCACCAAGGATAAAAGATGTATTGTCGTATAGCCGGGAGGAGGCCATCCGGTTGGGAAACGAATACATTGGACTGGAACACATTTTTTTAGGTATTTTGCGCGATGGCGAAGGTATTGCCATTGACATCCTGACAAATCTTGGAATTAACCTGACAGAGGTAAAAATGGCAGTTGAAAATAAACTGCGTAAAGAAAAAGAAATTGACCCTCAGGCATCAGTCCAATTATTGAAATCAGCTGAAAAAGCGCTTAAAATAGTTTATCTCGAAGCTCGTTCAATGAATAGCTCTACGATTAACACCGGCCACCTGCTGCTTGCGATATTAAAAGAAAAAGAAAGCGAGATTGCCAGTATACTGAGCGAATTTCATATCAATTATTATATATTAAAGTCGCGTATGGAAGATTACAAACAACCGGAAGCCAAATCAGATTATTCGTCGGATGACGATGACGATGAAGCAGAAGAATCGTTTTCAAAGGAACCAAATGCCCCAAAAAAAACTTCCGGGGCAAAATCGGAAACTCCGGTACTCGATAATTTTGGGATTGACATTACCAAAGCGGCTGAAGAAAACAGTCTTGACCCGATTGTGGGACGCGAAAACGAAATTGAACGATTGGCCCAGATTTTATCAAGAAGAAAGAAAAACAACCCAATACTTATTGGGAAAATCGGCGATAGCCGAAGGGTTGGCTATTCGTATCATCCAAAAGAAAGTATCGCGGGTGTTGTTCGACAAGCGTGTTGTAAGTCTTGATATTGCTTCTATTGTTGCCGGTACCAAATACCGTGGGCAGTTTGAAGAGCGCATGAAAGCCATTTTAAACGAGCTTTCGAAAGTGAGCAATGTGATTTTATTTATCGATGAAATACACACCATTGTCGGTGCAGGTGGCGCCACTGGTTCGCTTGATGCAGCCAACATGCTGAAACCGGCGTTGGCACGGGGCGATATTCAGTGTATCGGCGCTACAACCCTGGATGAATATCGTCAGCATATTGAAAAAGACGGCGCATTGGAACGCCGTTTCCAAAAAGTAATGGTTGACCCCACTTCGGTTGATGAAACCATTGAAATACTGAATAATATCAAGGAACGTTACGAAGATCACCACAATGTGACGTATACTCCGGAAGCAATTGAAGCCTGTGTGAAATTGACGGCCCGGTATATTACCGACCGTTATTTGCCCGATAAAGCGATTGATGCTCTTGACGAAGCGGGTTCGCGGGTACATATTTCGAACATTAATGTTCCCGACCGAATTGTGAAACTGGAAGAAAAAATCGATAAAACACGCGATGAAAAGATAAAAGCTGTAAAAAGCCAGAATTTTGAATTGGCAGCCAATTTCCGGGATAAGGAAAAGAACCTGATGCAACTGCTTGAAAGTGAGAAAGAGGCATGGGAAAAAGAACTGGTCAGTCACCGTGAAATAGTTTCTGAAGAAAAAGTTGCCGAAGTAGTCGCTATGATGTCGGGAGTTCCGGTTACCCGCATCGCCCAGGCCGAAGGTATCCGCCTGATGAACATGGGCAAAGAACTAAAAGGCAGTGTTGTTGGGCAAGATGAAGCAATTCAAAAAATTGTAAAAGCTATCCAGCGCAACCGGGCCGGACTGAAAGATCCCAACAAACCAATTGGTTCATTTGTATTCCTTGGTCCTACCGGAGTTGGAAAAACCCAGTTGGCAAAGGTGCTTGCCAAATATTTGTTCGACAGTATCGACTCGTTGATTCGCATTGATATGAGCGAATACATGGAGAAATTTTCTGTCTCCCGTCTGGTCGGAGCGCCTCCGGGATATGTCGGTTATGAAGAGGGCGGCCAGTTGACTGAGAAAGTACGCCGGAAACCTTATTCTGTAGTATTGCTTGATGAGATAGAAAAAGCACATCCCGATGTTTTCCATATCCTGCTTCAGGTTTTGGATGAAGGTCGTCTGACGGACAGTTTGGGGCGCAGTGTTGATTTCAAAAATACAATTATCATCATGACTTCAAATATTGGTTCGCGCCAGTTAAGCGACTTTGGTCGTGGTGTTGGTTTTACGAGCCCAAAAACGGTCGAAGATGATAATGAAAATGCTAAATACATTGTACAGAAAGCGCTGAAGAAAGCATTTGCTCCAGAATTCCTGAACCGTATTGATGACGTGGTCATGTTTAATGCACTTACCCGGGAGCATATTCATCAAATCATTGATATTGAATTGAAAGGGTTATACGATAGAGTCGCTTCGCTGAATTATAAACTGAAGATTTCGCCTGCTGCCAAAGATTATATTGCTGAAAAAGGATATGATGCCCAATACGGTGCGCGTCCATTAAAAAGGGCAATTCAGAAATATTTGGAAGACGAGATGGCCGAAGTGATCATTAAAGCATCGGTAACTGAGGGAGATATAATTTCTGTTGGCTTCGATAAAAAGGCGGAAACTATAAAAATCAAAATATTGGATGCCAAAAAAACTTCATAAGGAAGCATAATCTGTAATGCTTCCTTATGAAAGTGCTACTGTTTGCCAGCTTTGTACTGAAGTGCCATCAAACTAATATCATCAGCCTGTTCTGAAGTTCCTTTAAACAATCTCAGGCTGTTTTCGATTTTCGTTACCATTTTGAAACAACTAAGGTTATTCAGGTTTTGTAAATTTTCTTCGAAACGTTGCTGCCCGTATGTGTTGTCATTTTCATCCCTGCAATCGATAACCCCATCAGTATAAAGTAGAATTGTATCGCCGGTTCTTAATACAGCGGTGCTGCTGTTATACAACTTATTCGGATAAATACCGACAGGCAGACCATGCGTTTCATCCAATGATTCAATTGAACCGTTAGCCCTGAGAATATAAGGATAATTGTGTGCTGCATTACAGTAATCGAGAATACCGTTTTTGATGTCAAGTATGCCCATGAAAATGGTAAGAAAATGCTGATTGGTATTCCTTACAATGAGTTTCTTATTCAACTGTTCAACGATATGTTTTGAAGAAAGCACATCTGCATTACTTTTTATCAGCGTATGAGCCACGGCCATGAATAGCGAAGCGGGGATTCCTTTTCCTGAAATGTCGCCAATCGCAAACAGAAGATGATCTTTGTCGATAAAAAAGTAGTCGTAGAGGTCGCCTCCAATGATCTGCGCCGGTTTCAATACAGCATAAAGGTCAATCTCGTCCCGATCAGGAAATGCCGGGTATCCGGATGGAATAATATTGAGCTGAATCTCTTTGGCCGATTTCATATCTTTCTCAAACCTGCGCCTGTCTTTTTTCGATTGGTTTTGTTCCTGAATGAACTGTCCATGCCGGGCCTGCATTTCTTCCAGGCTCTCAATCAGGGTAATGATTTCATTTTTAACACTATCTTTTCTTCCTTCGAAAATAAAATCCTGAATATCTTGGGTTATCTGCACCAATGGTTTTAAAGTGTGCCGGAAAATGAAAATGAAGATAGTGAATATCAGCAATACTCCTAATAGCGATACAAATACAATTTCCCGGAATACCAGCCAGAGGTCGTTAAACAGTTCTTTATCCGGAATTAAAATAATGATGGTCCAGTTAATAAATGGCATGGGGGCAAAATAGAACCACGATTTCCGGTAGTTAAACATTTCGGGATATGCAAAACCTGAACCGCGTTTCTCTTCTTTGATCATCTTGGGAAGTATTTTTTCTGACAGTTCAAAAAGATTTTTTTTCATGATCCACTCATTTACAGGATGGGTCAGAAACAACCCCGATTTATTTATAACAAAAGAAGCGCCCTCCTCTCCTATTTTAATACCTGATACAATCTGGTTGATATATTCCATTGCTATTTCGCCTGACACATTTCCTGCAATATGGTTGGTTCCAGGCAGTTTTACCGGAAAAATATATGAAATTACCAATCCCTTGCCTGTATATTCACATGAGTAAGGATCGGTCCAGAACCCATTCGGATTCTTTTCCAGATAGCTATAAATGTCAGGATATTGTTTGAATATCCATTTGTTACCGGTATCAGAACAGAGAATAGTACTACTGTCTTTATGGGCAGAATAACTTAATTGCAATTTTCCGCCTGAAAATTCAGGTTTCATGTCAACATGAATACTATTGAGTATCTGGTTGGCTTCGAGTACATTTTTCAGAAAAAATTCCAGGTCGTTATGTTTCAGGTAATACAGCGATTGGTTGGCAACGTTTCGGGTAATTTCCTGGGCCGTAATAATTTGCCTGGCAATACGATTGATAATCAGTTCACTTTGGTTGATCGCACTTTCTTCTATATGCTGCATCAACATTCGCTTCGTATAATTGTAATTCAATAATACGATGGCCGAAATAACAACAATGGTGGTGGATAAAATGTAAATACTTAAACGGAATGAAATCCTCTTTCTGTTCATACATCCACTTTTTCACTGAAGACACAAGTTACGAAAAAAATATTACCGTTCCTCCCCTGGAATGAAAATACCTCTTCGTAATGATGCTTCAAGACGGATTTCTGCTTTTTTAGAAAAAATTAAAAAGCCGGCCTGTTTTGAAGGACGGCTTTGCATTTATCTGTCAATGTTTGTTATGTGTTCATTGCACCGCAAACGTTAATTACCTGTCCGCTCACGTAAGAAGAAAGGTCGCATGCAAGGAAAAGTGCAGTTTTCGCAACCTCTTCAGGCGATCCGCCACGTTTCATCGGGATATTTGCTTCCCATGCTTTTCTGATTTCTTCTGGCAGTTGACCAGTCATTTCGGTAATAATAAAACCCGGCGCTATTGCATTGCAACGAATGTTTCTGATCCCAAATTCTTTCGCAGCCGATTTAGTAAAGCCCAGTATCCCGGCCTTTGAAGACGAATAATTAATCTGGTTTGCATTTCCGGAAACGCCGACCACCGAACTCAGGTTGACAATACTGCCTTTTCCCTGTTTCCACATAACCGGTTGTACCGCTTTCGTAAAATTAAAAACCGATTTTAGGTTTACGGAAATAACCATGTCCCATTGTTCTTCGGTCATCCTTTTCAAGGCGCCATCCTTGGTAATTCCGGCATTATTAACCAGTACATCAATACTGCCAAACTCATTTGCAATTTCACTTACAACCCTGCCGGTATCTTCAAAACTGGCGGCATTCGAGGCATATCCTTTTACTTTCACGCCCAAAGAGGCAATTTCGGCTTCGGTCGCTTTCATGTTATCGTCGGCGAACAGGTCAGTAAATGCGATATTACAGCCTTCTTCGGCAAATTTCAGTGCAATGGCTTTTCCAATTCCCCTGGAAGCGCCGGTTACAATAGCAGTTTTACCTTCTAATAACTTCATTTTTTCTGAATTTTTATTTTTTGCTGAGCAAATATAATAGTTTGATTGTTCCAACTATCATGCTGAAGCCAATTTTTGCAGAAAGCACAGCAGAGTAGCAATAATTCATGGAATGTTTGAATCAATAGTTTTACTGGTCATCGAATTTTATTGCAAAAAATGAAAAAAAGCTTACCATAAATTAAACAGGATGCAGCCTGAATAGACGACAGAAACATTCAAAATGAATATCTTTGCCACGCAAAGTGAAATATGAGTATGGCAGTTTCATCATCAGATATCGCAATTTTTGTCTATTATTATAAAAACGGCATTTTCCCTTTCGGGCATTCCATCTATCAGCCAGTGATGGCCGGAAATGCCCTGCTGCACAATACAAGTGGTTTTACGGGCGACGACAGCGGAGATTCTATTTCAGAGAAAAACAGATATTACAGCGAGTTAACAGGTATTTACTGGGCGTGGAAAAATACTTCGTACGACATAACTGGTAGCTGCCATTATCGCCGGTATTTTACTGCCAAGAAGGAACCCTTTCTATACAGGATCAAACGTCTTCTCTATTTTCCGGCAGGCTTGTATAAAAAACGGTTCGGCTTAATTTATACCCGAAGAATCAACCGGTTTGCCGATCGTATACTCACGGAAAACGAGATACGCGGGATCATGTCTGAATACGATGCCATATTTCCTGTACGAAGAAAACTCCGGTATTCGGTAAAAGAGCATTTCTGCCGGTATCACGGTGCAGAAGATATGGAATTACTTACTGAAATCATCCGCGATAATCACCCCGAATACATGCCGGCCTTTGAAGAGGTAATGGACGGCAACAGGTTGTTTGCCAATAATATGTTTGCACTGAAACGAAACGACCATGAACGATGTGTAAAATGGTGGTTCGACGTGCTTTTCGAATTTGAAAGACGAATAGATAAAGCAAAATACGAAGGTTACCAGCAACGAATAATGGGTTTTTTAGCTGAACGAATACTCACGATATGGGTTTATCATCATCGGCTTCGCATAAAAGAACTGCCGGTTATCTATTTTAAACACCTGAAAACCATCTGATAAATGGTTAATCCGTAAACCACACCAATTCTGCTTCGTGTATATCATTTATTTCATTCTTTTCTTCCTGTACAAATCAAAAAGATCGTCTTCGTCTTCCCTGTTTTTTATTCCGTTTGTCAGCACATCCAAAAGGACGGGAATGTCTTGTTCTGCAAATCCTGATTTTATCGCAAGACTGGTTGCCAGGCGCATTTCATTATCATCGATTTTTCCGTCGGCAAAAATTATTTTCACAACATCATACAATTGTGCGAACCGTTTCGATAGCTCATACGGAGGAATGTAGTATGATTTTTTGTTTGACTCAAGTAAATTATCAATTTCAGGGGTAGTTAATCCCAACTTATTCCCCAGATTGTGTAGCATTTCCAATTCCGAACTCTCTATTTTTCCGTCAGCCAATGCTATTTGAATCAGATGGCTAAAATGTTCTTTATCTTGTTTTCTCCCCGGGTGGTCAAAGTGTTCCAGTAAACTCATAGTACAATTTTTTAGTTTTTTTTATTAAAACGATATCCGATCATCTGTCCTATTTTAAACAATTACTATTTGGAAAGATCAGACTATGTAAAAATCTTTTTTCTTTTTAGTCTGAAAAACCATTGCATAAATATATTCATTTGCAGGCAAAGTTGGAAGCAATACCCGGTATTGCAAATTTCTTTATTATTTTGCATCCTAATTTATACATATTTGATGATCGATCAATCAACTATATGCGCTATTGCCACATCGCCCGGAATGGGTGCTATTGCCACCATCCGGTTGGCGGGCGAAAATGCTGTTTCCATCGCCGACCAGGTATTCCGGTCGCCCAAAGCAGGTAAAAAACTGGCCGGGCAAAAAGCCAATTCGCTTCATTTCGGAAGTATTGCCGATGGCGACGAAGCTATTGACGAGGTGGTTATAGCCCTTTTTCGTACGCCCCATTCGTTTACCGGCGAAGATGTGGTTGAGATTTCCTGTCATGGATCGGTTTATATCCAGCAGCGGATATTGCAACTGTTGATCAGCAAAGGTGCCCGCATGGCCCGGCCCGGCGAATTTACCCAACGTGCTTTCCTGAACGGAAAGATGGACCTTTCGCAGGCTGAAGCAGTGGCTGATTTGATCTTCTCAACCAATGCCTCGGCACATAAAGTAGCGCTGAAACAAATGCGCGGCGGCTTCTCAAACGAGATCAGTAAGCTGCGGGGCGAATTGCTGCATTTTATTGCCCTGGTAGAGCTGGAACTCGATTTCAGTGAGGAAGATGTGGAATTTGCCGACCGTAAACAATTGACAGAACTGACTGCGAAGATCGAAGCGCTGTTAAAAAAACTAGCCGATTCGTTTCGTCTCGGGAATGCTATTAAGAACGGGATACCGGTAGCTATCGTTGGTGAAACGAACGCGGGTAAATCGACCCTGCTGAATGCCCTGCTTAACGAGGAAAAAGCCATTGTTTCGGAAATTCACGGCACTACACGCGATGTGATTGAAGATGTGGTGAACATCGACGGAACTGCTTTCCGCTTTTTCGACACGGCCGGAATTCGTGAAAGCGTCGATATAATAGAAAATTTAGGCATCGAACGCACGTATAATAAGCTGGAACAGGCTGATATTGTATTGCTGGTCACCGATCTGATGAACCCTCTCCCACTGATTCTGGAACGAATTGAGAAAATACGGCAGCGCATCGAAAACCAGAACCTGGTTATTGTTGGCAACAAAGCAGATCTGGCCGGAAAAGAACGGATAAAAGCGCTGGTCGGTTCAATTCATCTTGCAGAAATCGAAGATCTTGTTTTTATCTCGGCTAAAAACCGGCAAAACCTCGATTCGCTGACCGGGTTGTTAAAGGAAAAAGCAGGTTTGCAAAACCTTGACACCGACGATGTGATTGTTTCCAACATCCGCCATTACGAAGCGCTGACCAATGCACATAAAGCGGTTGTGCGTGTGGTTGAGGGCTTGCATGCCGGAATATCGGGCGATTTTCTGGCGCAGGACATCCGCGAATGCCTGCATTATTTAGGGGAGATTACCGGAGAAATAAGCACCGACGAAGTGTTGGGTCATATCTTTAAGCATTTTTGTATCGGAAAGTAATCTTTAATAGGTAACGATAATTCAATTCCCGGCAATATTACGGGAAACGTTTTTTATAAACCGACTTAGGGCAAAGTATGACGTAATCGTATTTCTATTTTAAAAATATTATTGCACTATTATAATTCGTTTCAAATTAAATTTTGCACTGTCATAGTGCAATTTTATTTATATTTGTTCAAAATTATACGATGGACAAATTATTTGAACAGTTTTATAAACTTCTAAAAGAGACAGATACCGGTTTCTTCCGTTACGTTTATTCGGATATAAACTGGAAGAGTCGTATGATCGGGCTTACTGGTCCGCGTGGAGTTGGAAAAACGACGCTGGTTTTACAACATATCAAAAAAAACCTGAATTCTGCTGAGACACTCTATGTAACAGCAGAAGATTTTTATTTTGCCGATAACCGTCTGGTTGACTTGGCTGATGCGTTTGTAAAACGCAACGGGAAATACCTGTTTGTAGATGAAATCCACAAATACAAAGACTGGGCTAAAGAACTGAAACTGATTTACGATTACCATCCCGAGCTGAATGTGGTATTTACCGGCTCCTCGGTGCTGGACATCAAAAAAGGAGCTTCGGATTTAAGTCGCAGGGCAGTCGTGTACAATATGCAAGGCTTGTCATTCAGGGAGTATTTGCAATTGTTTCATCAAATAATTATCCCGACCTATTCTTTAGAAGAGATTCTGTTTCACAAAGCAGAACTCCCGGGAATAAAGCATCCGTTACCACTTTTTGAGGATTACCTGAAAAGAGGGTATTATCCGTTTGCACTGGAAGAAAATTTCGAATTGAAGTTACAACAGATTGTCAACCAAACATTAGAAACGGATATCCCCATGTATGCCGGAATGAATGTATCAACCGGAAGGAAATTAAAGCAACTGCTGGCCATTATCGCGAAAAGTGTTCCGTTTAAACCCAATATGACGAGCATAGCCACTGCCCTTTCGGCCAGCCGGAACAATATTGCCGATTATTGCCTGTTTATCGAAGAAGCCGGAATGATTGCCCAACTAAGGGATGCCACAGGAGGGATAAGAGGGTTGGGTAAAGTTGATAAAATTTATTTAGACAATACCAATCTGATTTACAGTCTGGCCAGCGACAATTCAAATTCCGGCAACATTCGGGAAACATTTTTTCTGAACCAACTCAGGGTAAAATATGATGTAACCGTATCACCAATTGCTGATTTTCGGATTGGTGATTACACTTTTGAAGTAGGTGGGAAAAAGAAAGGACTGAAGCAAATTCAGGGTGTAGATAAAGCCTTTGTTGTAAAAGACAACATTGAACTGGGCTATTTGAATACGATACCGCTTTGGCAGTTTGGTTTAACTTACTAAAAAGTGATATATTTAAACTAAATTAAAGAGATTAATGCAGATAAAAATGGTAATCCAATAAACCCCGCTGAAATCGGAATGGACCCAAATTGGCCAGGTGAAACGCTTGTTACCGTTATACTAACTGAAGAGAACGGAAAAACCAAATTGCAACTACGGCAAACTGTTTCGCAAGAATTAGCTAAAAAAACGGGAGCATATCCAAGTTGGTTGCAAATGTTGAACAATATGCGAACACTATTCATTCAAAACTTATAAAAATGAGAAGGGCAATCGTATTTTTTTCTTTAGTACTTCTGACTTTCGCATCGTGCAATTATAAAACTCAATCAGAAGGAGACATTAATCGTTAAAATGACAACAAATGATCTTTTGGCTTTCCAAAATGGCTATTCGGACGTCAATGGCATAAAAATGTATTATGAGATTTACCTGCCTGCCGGTCAGTCAGGTAGTGAAGGCAATCCTCTTGTTTTAATACACGGTGGCGGCTCA
>Ga0209211_10009099_pt1 | contig 13335 bp, 18 predicted proteins | sample RifGroA2_FD_183992 | JGI IMG/M metagenome (GOLD analysis project Ga0209211, IMG submission 183992) | Groundwater microbial communities from Rifle, Colorado, USA - Groundwater A2 (SPAdes) (version 2) | ecosystem: Environmental > Aquatic > Deep subsurface > Groundwater | place: Rifle, Colorado...
CAGACATGACACAAGGCACCTATATCCGAGCCACACACGGAGGAAATCACATGCAAATCACGAAAATGAACACACAGTACGACCTTGATGAGCACACCGTCTTCGTAGTGAACGAACTCGTGGGAGCCCATGCACTGCCCATCATCGATTTCCTCAAGGACAAGGAGAAGATCTCCGAGTTCATCATCGCAGAAGAGCTGGGTCTTGAAATCAACGAGACCCGCAACGTACTCTACAAGCTCCTTGAACACAACATCGTGATGTTCCTGCGTAAGAAGGATCGCATCAAGGGTTGGTATATCTGCTATTGGGACTTCAACCCCACCATGGTACCGCACCTCAAGCACAAGATTCTCGTTGAGAAGCGCGCCAAACTCCAAGACCGCCTGTCGGCCGAGGAAGAAGGACAATACTTCATCTGCCGCAACGCGTGCAGCCGCATGACCTTTGAGACAGCAGTAGAGCAGAATTTCAAGTGCTCAGAATGCGGTCAGATCATGCAGGAGCAGGACAACGCTCGCACCAAGGAGTTCTTACGCGAGCGCATCAACGAGCTCGACAAGCAAGTCAAGGCAGCGGAGCCGAAACGCAAAGTGGCGCTCGAAGCACCAGTTGTTGTGAAGGCCGCACCGAAAGTCGTGAAAGCGACGGCTGCGAAGAAAAAACCCGCGGCGAAGAAGCGCAAGTGATACTATGACTGCGACACTCACATCCGTAGCTGAAGGCATACTCCATTATGGAAGACCCTCCTCAGGAGTAGTTACTGAAAGAGCGATGGTGATCGTCCACCCGTTCTTCGCGAAAAAGGATTTGAAGATGCGTAAAGAATGGCAGCAGCGAACGCATAGATGGGATCCGCGCCTCGAACTGGATCTCAAGCAACACGAGAACTACCTCGCCCACGTCAAAGCAGTCATCGCGACAGTAAACGCCCCTGTGATCACCTTCGAAGAGGAGAGCAGACTTGAGAAGACACTCTTACGCTATCGCAAATATGCAGGCGAAGAGCGCGGCGATACCAATTGGTACTTCATCCCCACAAAACCGGCAGACGCCACACCAGCACACCCTGCATCGTGGGACTCGGCAATCAAGCTCATCCGCGATCTCAATCCGAGAACGGTCTTTATGGGCGGCGGTATACTCGGGAATTATCCGGGACCGGTTGACAGATACACCGGATGCTTAGGCGACACGATACAACGATTCGCCAGCGCAAAAATACCCTACAGAATCGTGCCGAAGATGACGTTCGGCTAACACGCCTTCATTTTTTCTTCATAGTTTATATCCGACGGATACCATCCAGCGCCTATGGAACCGCTCAAGCTCGATAATCTCTGGCTCTGCGAGAACGCAGTCTTTCTCCCGGTAAGTAAGACGCTCGTCGTCTCTGACTTGCAGCTCGGCTACGAGCAACAGCTGCGCGCGATGGGGCACAACATCAAATATGAGCAACTGGAGTCGATGCTCGCGCTCCTCGAATCGCTCATAGCGCAGACCGGAGCGACGCATCTCATCATCAACGGCGATCTCAAGCACGAATTCGGCCGTATCAACGGACAGGAACGCCGGGAGGTCAGTCTGCTCCTCTCTCGTTTGAAAAGAAGAGTACACATCACAGTTGTCAAGGGCAACCACGATACTATCACCAAGCCACTAACCGACGAACTCGAAATAGAATTAGTAGAGAACTACGAAACGGACGGATTCTACTGCATCCACGGCCATAAGGAGCCGGACGCCAAAGATCCCGCACTCAAGGCGGCGCATACACTCATCATCGGCCACGAGCACCCGGCGGTGACGCTCAACGACGGTATCAGGAAAGAGCGCTACAAATGCTTCCTCATCGGAACATACAAGGGCAAACGGCTCGTGGTGTTGCCGAGTTTCTCGACCATTGTAGAAGGGACGGATATCCTGAAGGGGGAGGGCTTTTCGCCGCTCCTTCAGGTGAAGTCCTGCAGCGTCTATGTCATCGCGGATGCGATACGCCCTTTCGGGCGCGTCCCCGCTTTGCGTCGGCTGCTGGACAGCATGGCGCACGGTTGATAACCGCACGCTTATGGCAGACACCCTTCAAAAGGATGCCTGCGTGGATATCGGCCTTATCTGGCCGCGTCAGTTATGACGTCTTGGCGTCTGTTGTCACGGGCGTTGTGATGTGCCGTCGCTGGTGTGCGCGGCACGTGAAATATCACTCCTTGAATTGCGCGAGGAGCATCATTGTTATGATGGGCGCATTGTCTTCGATGTCGCTCGGCTCTTCGAGCAGTTCTGGGACGCGGTGCTCTCCTTCGAAGGTGCAACCGTCGCACGGCACCCCTAGACCCGCCCCATCACTGCGCACCGGATGGAAGCAAATGCCATGATAGCAATGAGCGCATGAGCAATCTTCCACGGTGGTCACCTTCTCGGTATGGGATGGGTAGTTCTATATCGAAGGGCATAAGCATGCTCCGAGTATTCCTGTTTGGTAAAGAGTATACTGGGATAGCAAATATATAAAGCTTGCTATTTTGCAGAGATGGGTTCGACGAGAAGTTCGCATAATGTTGACGACACCGTTGCGAAAGGGAAGGTTTAAATATAATCACCACTTATTAATAGTGAATATTTGTATCGGGGTGAATCATGACATACAAATTCAGCGATTTCCGCAAGAACCTCAACGAGAAGGGACTGCAATACGCACTGCGCGAAGACGCGAAGGCAACACGCGAACGCCACCCGCATCTCAGCGCCATCCATGACTATGGCACCGCGCCTGCGCGCATATTCAATACCATGGCACGTGAAGCACCGCAAGAGGCAAAGGGAATGTTCTACCTCTGTGGGCTTGCATCGACTGCATTCTACCCTGCACTACTCACAGTAGGCGCTACCGGATATGCATTCGACAAGACGTGCCTCGACAAGTTCAAGCGCGACTAAGAGATAGCAACCACACACTGAACATCACGCGGAGGAGAACCATGACCAACTACAAGCTCAGCGATTTCCGCAAGAACCTCAACGAGAAGGGACTGCAATACGCACTGCGCGAAGACGCGAAGGCAACACGCGAACGCCACCCCACACTCTACGGCATACACGAGGCATGCAAAGGCCCAGGACAGATCTTAGGACAGACAGCAGCAAGAACCAAAGATCCGACTGAAAAGGCAGTGTACACATTTGTCAAAGCAGCAGGATATGTCCTCGGCTACCCCCTGACAATGCCCATAGCTATTTACAGCGCGACGCTCCACGATCGCATCTTCCCGAGCGACAACACGTTCCTTGACAGAGTGGAATCATGCAAGGAGATAGTCAAGTCACGGAAGTGAATCGCAATACATGAGGCAACCCATGATCGCACAAACGACATCCTACACTCCACGCGCGCAGACAAGCGATCTTGAGGCCAAGACATTGGAAACGCCGGTTGCGCAGTCGAAGCGCATAACTCCTGAAGAGTTTTCTCAACTCTTCTCGCAAGTCGATGCGCTCGCGGCGATACAGAACAAAGACTACACCGATATGCCGAAGACGCAGGACTTGAGTGTCGACGGCTTCCGCACGTTCGCGATCGAGATGGGCTATGAACCATCGCTCGTCGAACGCGTGCTCGCGATCAACCATCCGACGTCGAAGGAGAAACGCGACGCGCTTGCACTGCTCGATTCCCAGCCAAGTATTCAAGCAGTGAAAGAAGCGTATATTAGCACCATCATGGAAGCGCTCGCCGCAGCATATCCTAGTGAGACGTTCATGCACTCCAGCACAGCCTCGTCCACCATAGCGATACAGCACGTAACAAAAAAGCCAGTGGCACACGAGGAACGCTACGGATTCCTCGGAAGAAAAAAGAGAACAATCACCCGACATGAGGAGAACAAACAGTGCATCATGATGATCGAAGTAGATACTAAATCAACCCCGAGAACCATCGAGGTTGAACTCTACAATGAACGCGCACTCGCAATCAAAGAGACCATCGCACAACTCGACAATGCGTTTGGTAGAGACTACACGGTGAAGAAGACACACTACTTCTCCCACCCAGTACACACAACTGCATGAGGCACACACCATGAATCTCATTGATAAACTCAAGACGTACACGGGCAGGCAGCTCTCGCAGGAAGAGATCGCGAAGGCAGAAAGAGTCCTGCGAGAGGTGCAAGCACTCAGTTCACGACAACCAATCATACACTCGTACGACGTCACCGACGAACGCATCGTCATCGAAGAGCGCGTCCTCATCGCGAACCTACCACCACAACCTGCGAATCCTCGAGAAAAGAGATGGGATACTCGCACCTACACGCCGGACGGCAAGCTCATTATGCGCGAGATGACCAGATTCTATCCAGACCTCGGCGGCGTGGAGGCACTAAGCATCACCACGCGTTACGACCCGCCAGGATCGTTTTTCGGCACAACGACAAGAGCGTTAGTGAAGAAAGCATAATCGGAGTGATACCATGACGTTCACAGATGCACTCAAAAGACTCATCGGCAGGCACCTTTACAGCCAGGAGATAGAACTGGCGATGAATGCCAACAAAAACGGTGAAGGATACTTCCAAGGTCTGAACAACCTACCGTTCCGCCCCGGCATGAGCACACATAGGGTGCTCGGCAAGTACATCGTCATCGATGACGTGACATACACCATCGCGGCGGGCGCGCTGCAGGAGAAGGAACGTGGCACAAGAGTGTGCACACTCGATGGCAGGCTCATCGTTGAGGACAAGATAGTATACCATCCCAAAAAATCCGATGCCGCGGAACGCGTCATGACAAAATATGATCCGCCTGGAGCGTTCTTCGGCAAGACTTCGAAAACACCAGTGGCAGACGAATAAACCAATCACGGACGTGATACTATGGGATTAACCAACCATCTCAGAATACTCGCAGGGCGTCAGCTCTCGCAAAGCGAGATAGCGAAGGCAAAGATAGGGACGAACGATGAGACGGAAGAGGTCTCATGCTCGTACATGAGACTCGATGATAAGCTCGTGGTCAAGGAGACGCAGCGCATCCACACGACCACTCCGGATGTCTCAGAAGGATGGCAACGCATATACACCGGGTGGTATGACAAGAGATACACTGCAAGCACGTACACGCTCGATGGCAAGCTCATCGAACGCACAGACATAACGCTTTTTCCTGAAGAGGGATGGTCTCCCGCGCAGCGCAAGACTGTGCGTTACGACCCGCCAGGATCGTTCTTCGGCACAGAGAAGCGATAACAGCGACCTATCGCCGTCTTCTCAGCCAGCGATTTCCCGTCGTGACTACACCTAACTAGCACTACGTCTAAGCATCAGTAGCAGACTGACTGAAGAAGTACCAGACAGTGATGTATCGTCGTTAACTACTTCTAACTATCACTACGTCTAATTGCCAGTAGTAGACTGACTAATTGAAGATGTACCAACCACAGGGTTTACCATCGTAACTACGTCCAATCATTACTACATCTAACTATTAGTTATTAGTAGTAGACTACTAAGTCGAAGACAACGCAGACAACGACCAACATAACTGCAGGGAACGACGAGCATAATCACGAAGAGCAAAGAAACATAACGCGAAGAGAAACTGAAAGAAATAGTAAAGAGAAAAGATACTTACTCGAGGACTTCGAGCACGCGGTTGACCGGCTTGGTCTTGCCGCCCGTCGATTCTGCGAGGAGCTCCTGGCACACGTGGCACAGGATCTTCGTGGCGGTCTTGCCGAAGGCAATCTGCTCGTTCTTGCATTTCGGGCAGCGGATCTTGATGAACTTGCTTGATGGTTCGGTTTTCATGATTGGCACCTTTTTGATTCTTGCCGCGGGGGCCTTGACTCACTCCGTTCCGTGGTTTTACGTCGGCGACCCTGCATAAATCGGGTCGCCTCCTGAGTTGTCCCAAGGCGGCGTATGAAAATATTCTTGTTATCTATACCAGCTCGACTTTCTTGGCACGAATGCCTTTCTTCTGGGTCGTGGTGTAGCCGCACACGCTGCATGCGTAGCGGAAATCGGTCTTCTTCGTCATCTTCTTGCCTGTCATCTTCGGTTTCGGCGGCTTACTGTACTTACCGAGGTTGCCGTGGCCGCGCCTTTCGCCGCGCAGGCGAAGGCGTGCTGTGGCGCCGCGCGACATGGTGTGTGCGGTCGAACGGCCTCTTGCCTTGTTCAGGCTGACCTTCATAGGAGTGTGCTTGTTGCAGCGCGGGCAGTGGCGCTTCGTCTGTTTAGGTATGTTCATGAGAGTCACCTATTGACCAGGGTGTATGACGGACGGAACAACAGGGCGTTTATAAACGTTGCGGCGGTGGAACAATCGGCCATCCGGGCACTTCCGTCGAGCAGCGAGGGGCAGAACATTTAAAAACACCGGTGTCGGGCGAAAAGGCATGGATACGGTCAAGGGCGTGCTTATCATCCTCACCATATTGCTTGCAGGGGCGTCGTTTCTGCTCTACATCCAGCTTGCGGCATCCGAGAGCCAGCTCGAGAAGGCAGATGCCGCGAGCGTCTTCGTGCTACAGTACCTCCAGGCGCAGAATGTGCCCAAATGCGGCGCCGACCCGAAGGATTACCTGACGATAGCGGCATGCGTCAAGCCGCAGCTCGCGCAGAAGGACTTCAAGGAGGACGGGTTCTCGCCCGGCGATAAGAAGAGCGGCGCAGGCGGATATATCATCATCAAGAACGTGAACCGGCGCTCGTACGAATCGGCACGATTCTCATTCTACAAGAACCGCGTCCTCGAACAGAGCGGTTGCACCATACCCGGTACCATCGATTACAACGTCGCATGCAGGTTCAACTTCGGCACATACTGCCAAGACGGCGATGTGCTCGAGATACTGTACACGACGAATAGCACCAGCGCGCCGGCAGAGACAAAAGTCTTCACGAAGAACTGCTAGCGAGGATCGCGCTGCAAAAGTCTATTGCGCGTAACAATACGCTCACGCAATCGCACTCATGCTGCCTGGGCGCGTCCCTTCTTGATGAGCACACGGGCGATATCCTCGGGAACCTCCGCATCGACGCCGACAGCGTACGGACCGTAGACCTTGCCGTCCGCGGACATGACTTTCGGCACCGTGCCGAGCACGCGGACGCGCACGAGCGAAATCGTCGTGACGGCCTGCTCGTCGCGCTCTGGCGGGATGTCACCAGCATCATTGAAAGAGCCCATATGCTGCCCCGTAGGCGAGGATAATGGTTCTTCATATGTCGAGGGAAGCGATGCGTTGGATTGTCCATCCGCCGAGCCGGAGTCATCGAACTTCCGGTCGTCATCGACGGCCGCCATCGAGGGACGGAATGCCGCTGTCGCGGTGCCGGTCACGCCTATCGCGGCGAATACCTGCTCACGCGTCTGTGAGAGGAGATCGACGAGAGCGTCAAAGAGGATGCGCTCCTCGGGCAGGAGCGCGGAGATATCGACGACAGTCGCATCGGTGCGCGATCGATGCATGGCAAGCGTCACTATCTTGCGTTCACGGCGATCGTAGAGTTCGCGGAGGATGCGCTTCGCGTTCTGGTACTCTATCCCTGCGCGTTGCGCCCCCAATCCGCCGAGACCGCTAGCGCTTTGCGCAATCATCGCATCGTGCTTGCCGGCGAGAAAGAGCCTGGAGAGACGATAGAATCCTTCATCTATTTTCTGCAGCTCATCACGGCTTTTCTCGCGGCGCAGCGCATCGAAGAGCTGCTCATATGTTATCTGCGCGTCCGTCATGCTTGCCCCACAACTACTACCCTCATCGGAAGGGGATGTTCTTTAAAAAAACATCGGCGGTCAAGGAGGATCGCAAGGAGCCGGAAAGCCCCTGCACATTTATAAGGGATTGCGGATTCTCCCGTCGGATGGACGCTGACGGACATAACGACGGCAAGGAGAACAGCGGGAACGCCGCTCGCATCTCATTCCAGGACATCCGTTTCGGGCGATTACCGTCGGGGGATGTGAGAGCCACATTCCTCACAAGGTATATCTTCGATATCCCCGCCGACGATCTGCGCGAGCGTATCGGCGAATTCTCCATCGAGGATGGCGCGCTTGTCTTCCCGGGCGTCGATGAGAACCGCGCTTGGAAACGCTTCGATCCGTTGCTCGACGAGGGATTTCGCGGGCTACGGCACCTCCTCTACGATAAACCGGCGGTCTACATCCACCAGAACAGCAGCATACCGCTCATCGGAACGAACGAGTTCGGCATCATGGACCGCGGCAGCAATATCCTCGAAGTGAAGCCGCTCACAGGATGCAACTTCCAATGCCCCTATTGCAGCGTAGACGAGGGAAAGAACGACAAGACGCACGACTACATCGTCGAGTGCGATTATCTCGTGCAGGAGGCCGCGAAGCTCGCCGCGAAGAAAGCCCACCCGGTGGAATTCAACATCGGTCCGCAGGGCGAACCGCTCCTCTACCCCCGCACCATCGAATTGGTCCGCGGCCTCAAAAGCATCCCGAATTGCGCAGTCATCAGCATCAACACGAACGGGTCGCTCCTCACGACGCAGCTCATCGACGATCTCGCGGCCGCGGGGCTCACGCGCATCAATCTTTCGCTTAACGCACTCACGCAGGACGCGGCCGACCGGCTTGCCGGGAAAAAGTATCCGCTCGAGAAGACGCTGCGCATGGTCGAGTACTGCCGCGGGAAGATAGCGGTGCTCATCGCGCCGACCGTGGTACCTGGCTTCAACGATGATGAGATAGACGGACTGGTCCAGCTCTCGACGACGATAGAGAAACGAGGTTTCCCGACCATAGGACTCCAGAACTACCTCGAGTACCCGAAAGGGAGAGCGCCGGCCAAAGCGCGTGAATTCCCCGATTTCTTCGCGATGCTAAAGCCTATCGAGGAGAAATACGGCGTGAATCTCACGGAGATGCGCAAGGGGGATTTCGCCATCTTCGACGAACCGGAACCGCCGAAACCGTTCTTCAAGAATGATATCGTGCGCATGCGAGTGATGCTTCCGGCGCGCTACAAGAACGAGATCGTCGCTGTCGCCCAAGGAAGATGCATCACTGTCGTCGGGAAAGACGCGCATCTCCTGCCGATCGGCAAGGACATCAAGGCGAGGATTATCCGCGACAAGCACAATATCTTCAAAGCGGCGATCTGAAAGGGCAGTTTGATGCATCGCACATTATTGCGCTTAACACATCACATATACGATACGCATGAGAATTCCGCACAACTCCCGTCGATCGAACGAGAGCGATGCCAGAACGCGGAACGCTCCGACGAATAGAGTGAAAAGCAAATAGACAAGGATCGAATCGCATACATCAGTTTATTGCGAGCGGGCTAAAAAATCAAGCTCCATCGCCAGACGAACTCCAATCTTCTTTAAAGTCTTTTTCAAACGTGCTATAATCATCCGTAATCTCATCTCCGCATTGTATATCCTTTATCGCTCTTGTTACGACTTCGTCTTCATCTTCATAGTACGCACTTAAAGAATTAGGATGCTCAGAATGATTGAAGTACTTACCATTGTCGGAAGAAAAGCAGTACGCGCCACTTTTTTTGCTGAGCCAACTGTAAACGTGCAGATACTCGCGGACCTGTTCAGGAAATCCTGCTATCTGTTCTTTTGTGAATTTCAAGTCGAAACCGGGAGTGAATTTCCAGATCACCGTCCCTTTCGGAATAAATTCATCGGCAAACAGACCCATTCCGTGAATGTTGCTTGGAAGCACTTTTGTGTTCACGAGTAGCATACATCAGGCATACACGAACGGATACAAAAAGTTTTCCGTTTACAGTCTTAGCTGAATATCCCTTTGAGGAAATCCCATATCGATGCGAAGAACCCGAGATTTTTTTTATCGGCCGTGGCAGGCGTATCAGCACCATCCTCAGTCGTTCTGTTCGATGATTGGTTGCTGTTGCCATCTTGTGTCGTGTTCGCAACAGCAGCCTCTGTCGGGACCGGCGGCGCTCCTGAGACCGGAATGACGCTCGAGTAACGCGCCGGGACCACCTCATCTTTCACGAGAATGACGGTGGTGAGATTGATATTCGCAGTGTAATTCTCAGGAACGGTGAGCTGGTAGATGTAGAGGTCTTCACTCTTGTCGCGCTCAAGCGATACTTCCGCGAACGTGATACCGCTCGACCTGACAAGCGACGGATCATAAGTCTCGTGAGCGCTGAAGGTGAGGTACTCGTTGTACACGTTTTTCGCGTTGACCGTCACAGTGATATTCCCGCCCGGTGTCGCGTTCTTCGGAGTCACGGTACGCGTCAAGACGACATACTCCTTGATCGGCTCGACGCGTAAGGATTTATTCGTCTCGAACGCTATGATGTCTCCCGTGGGAGTAGAGTATTTCCCGCGGAGCGTGATGATAAACGATGTCGCGTTCATGACGGGTGGAGTGATGAACTGCACCTCGGCCTCAGTGAGGTTCCGGCCCGGTCCGAACGAATCATGCGAGAAGGTCTTCGGGTCGAAGAGCCCTTTCCCCTCGAGCGACCCGCTTATCTCCTGGAACGTGGTCTTGGCGTTCGCGTTCTGGAGTATACCGCTCGCGGTTATCTGCTCACCGGGTTTGAACGTCGTCCGTCCGGTGCTCACGCGGATGACGGGGTTGATCTTGTCCGATTTGACAGTAGCAGTATCCTCGTAGTATTTGTTGAACGTCGTGTCGCCGCTCGTGATGGTCGCGTTGATGGGGATGCGGAGCGCGCCGCCCAAGCTCGTCGTGAAGTTGAGAGTGTACGTCGAATTCTTGCCGGGTTGCAGCGTGACGTTGATTATGCCGACACTCGCATTGTGAATAATGAATCCGGATGATGAGTCAGTGGGGCGTATGCCATCGGAGAATCGTATCACGAGTCTCGCGATGAGAGGGAGATCCGGATCCTTGTTCGTGAGATTGAGCGAATAGGTGCCGCGCTCCCCCATACTGAGCGACGACGTTATGTGCCGGTCGATGCGATAAGGAGTGTCGACCACGAACGATATCGCAGGCACCGTCATGTTGTATTTGGCCGTGCCATATTGGTACGTGATGCGTGGTTGCAGGTTCGCGCTCACGTAGTCGGTCGCTTGCAAACGATACGTGAATCGGTCGGTGTCACCGACGGCAAGCGTTTTTTGCGTATGGAGGAATGTGCGTGCAGAGCTTCCATCGACGAGAATCCCTTCCGGCACGCTCTCATTGTACAGGAAATAATTCACGCTATACTCGCCGGTGTTCTCGACCGTGACTTCGACATCGACGCTCTCGCCCAAACGAGGACTGTTCTTACTCATGATGCGTTTGATGGTGAGCTTGGGAGCGAGCTCTTCGACGCTTATCTGGTACCCGTAGTATTGCTCGCCTGCCGCGTATTTGATATGATCCTTATCACCAGGATATGCGCTCTGCACATAACAATATTTGCTCAAACCCTGCTCTTTGCACTCGCCCAAGTTGATGACGTAGAGCGTGCTCCCGACACCGAGGAGGACTCTTTCGTGATCGGTTCCTTCGACGCTGAAAACTGTGCTACCGACGTTGAAGGTGTCGCCTGAGTAGTACCATGCCGTCGTCGCCGCGGCATAGGCCGTCGATGCGCACATAAGCGCAAGGACTATCATGACGAGAGATCGCGCGTACACCACGATTCAGGCCAGGAGAATCTGGTTTATAAAAGTAATGCTGATGATTCTTAGGCAATAGGGGGCTAGGTTGTGGCCTTGGAGTAATGCCAGACTGCCGTCATTGGCCGCAGCCGACGGCAGTCGTCTATGGACTGCTGTCGTACGAACGCCGCCACAACAGGCAAGTATAGTTATCAAAAAGAATGCTACTATTGCATTGGCCGCCGACAGAGGATGGACTGAACAGCCAGACACAGTCTTGCTAGATGAGGGGAGAAAAGATGGCTTATTACGTGAGAACCTTGACATCTAGTCCGGGTATCTTCGTGAAGTCATGGTCGAATGTTGCGAGCGTCGCATCGTTTGCGATGCACACACCAGCGATGAGGATGTCGGCTTTGTTTACCATCCGTCCTTTGTCTCGGAGCGTTCGTTCTATCGCAGCGCTGTGCTTCGCCGCTCGTGCATCGTAGTCGAGGATGGCGAGATCGATCTTCGTGTCTGCCTTACCGACTAGTAGTTCGTGGACGGTTATCGCGGTCATCGATAGCGGTTCGTCTCCAAGCGCCTCTGCGGCACGGATGCCCTGTTGTGTGCGTTTGAGGATCTCTATTAGCACGGATGTGTCAATGACTATCATGAAGAACCCCAAACTTGTTTGTGACGTTTTTCGAGGTCGCGATTGAGCGACTCCCGGTTTTTCTTGATATCGAGCTTTATCGTTTCGAACTCTTTGTCGGAGATAGTCCATGATCCGAGCATGGATTTCGCAGTCACGCGTTTTGGCGATATGCGGAGGAAGAGCTCGCTGAAGCTCTCATCGCTTGCCTTGAGTCGCTTGATGGCGGTGTAGGCATCCTCAGTGATGGTGATTGTCTTGAAAGGCATATTATGTTTATGTTTAAACATATATTTAATCGTTTGCATGCTGTAAGGAGGAAGAACGGCTTTAATTGAGTGCTGTAGCAAAAAACGGTAGAATTCCGGAGTTGAGAATGGGGGAAGAAAAAAATGAAAAAAAGGAGATTAAGCGTTCTGACCGTTGCCGGTCAGACTCACTCCATCGCGTTGACCTTGATGTTCTTCAGGTCTGCAACGACGACTTCAACGGCCTCGCCCTTCAGGCTGTACGCCTTGTAGTCAGCGAGTACGCGGCTGGCGCCAAGGGTGTCCTGTGCGCTGTAACCAGCGACGAGGATCGAAACCTTGTCGGTTCCGAAGGCCTTGATCATGGCCTTGCCCTCAGTGAAGCCTTCGACGCACGACTCGGGGTTGCCCATCAGCTCAGCAGCAACCGTGTTCGCACACGGGCCACCAACCACGATGAGGTTGTCCGAACCGACCGCCGGAGCGTCCTTGTCCAGTACTGCGAGACCAACCGCGATCGGGTTGACCTTGTCCGCAACACCAGCGCCGCCCTCAGTTGAGCTGACATCGCCCATGGTCACGAAGACCTGCGCGAGGACCTGCTCCTCAGGGACGTTGAACGTCAACGTGTTCGGGTCGCTCGAGTCATCAGGCTCATCCAGGCGTACGAGGACACCGTAGTCCGTCATGCCCGTCTGGATGTCGCTGTTGTCCTCGGAGTCTCCGAACTCGAACTTCGTCCACTCGTTGGAGTTGCTGAACAACGGACCGTCGTAGCTTGCATCGACGAAGTCGACATCGAGCTCGTCAGCGGCTGCGTTCTCCGTGAATGTCACGAGGAACGTTTCGTCGC
>Ga0209211_10009101_pt1 | contig 13333 bp, 12 predicted proteins | sample RifGroA2_FD_183992 | JGI IMG/M metagenome (GOLD analysis project Ga0209211, IMG submission 183992) | Groundwater microbial communities from Rifle, Colorado, USA - Groundwater A2 (SPAdes) (version 2) | ecosystem: Environmental > Aquatic > Deep subsurface > Groundwater | place: Rifle, Colorado...
GGCCTCAACAGACTGAGTGCCGGCCACAACCACCAGTCCAAGAGATCGAGCGACAGGGAGCATGTCCGTATCAGCCCGGCCCAGGACTTCTTGGGCTTCGTCAATGAGCAGCAGCACCTGGCGTTGATTAGCGTTGGCGCTCCAAGAAGAACCCCGTTGTCGAATAGCCCGGTAAATTCTGGCTTTGACCAGGGCGGTGATTGCTGGGCCGGCCGAGCCGTATTTGTAGGCTGGGCAGAGGATGCCCATTTTCGCCCCCTGCAGGACAGCGGCAGGATCAATATCACTTTCTACACAACTGGCCCACTCGGCCAACTCCCGGTGGCCCAGCAACGGGGCCATCCAAGAATTTACAGTTTGCACGATGCCGCCCCGTGTGTTCTCGGGCATGGTCGAGAATACACTTACAAAATAAGTGATAGCAGCCGAAACAAAGGCCCGTTCAGCCTGGTTGTCGCTGGTCATTTCTCCTTCGTAGCCCTCTATCAAGGAGGAACGATAATCCAGATTATTGATAGCCCGGGAAATGTTGAAGATGGACCAGCCAAAATCTTGAGGGTTTTCGTCACGCAGGGGCGAGAACTCAAGAAGCACAGCGGCGTTCCGGAGCAGGGTTTCACCGCTGGTTTTCCAAAATTGATCTTCTTTGCCAGTGGCCAGATTCGAGATTACGTCAACCACATCTTCGGAAAGAAGACCAGAAATCAAAGCCAGCTTTGCACGCCCGGGGGCAATGAGAGTGTAGCCCTCTTGCTGAAACTCTGCCGGCAATTCACCCTTGCCGTCCATGATCAAAAGTCCGCCATCTGTAGCGGATAGCCATTGCTTAGCCAGGGGCCGGAGAATGCCGCTGGTTTTGCCGGTGCCGGTCCTGCCGATGACCAGCATGTGGGTAGATAAATCAGCTTGCGAGAGACCAAAGGACAGGCCTTTGTCCGGAGCATACAGATCCAGGAGATCGGAACAAACCCCGGTGGCGGTGCCAATCTGGAAAAAAGGAGTTTGATCCTCCCGCGCTTTGGTGGCCTGCGCGGCTCGGGCGGCCGCGGCGTCCTTGATGAACGGAAAAACTTCGCTGGGTTGATCCGCAGCGGCTTGCAGTTGCAGGTTGGTGATCCGCCGGCGCTGTTCCGCTCTGGCCATTAAGGACGGAACAGCGGAGGTGTAGAAGATCAGAAGCCAGGCCCACATCGGAGGAAGAAAACCCCATGAGGTGATCTGGCTGCCCGGCAAAGAACCGAGGAGGCCCCGGTTGCGAAGATAAATAAAGCCAACGGCCAGAAGGGCAACAATAATGGCCGTCCCGAGTTGCGCCCGGCGCAGATTAAAACTGCTGGCCAGCCCGCCGATGGCCTGGGTGCGGTAAAGGACAAAAAAAGTGGCCGCCACCAGGACAAAAGCCAGGACTGGACCGAAATAAGGAATCGCGGAGAAAACGAAAAAGAAAAAGATCGACCAGGGCAACAGTATCCAGGCAAAGGCCGCGGCGGGGCTTTGGTAGCCCCAAGAAAAATCACGCGGCAGGACTATCGAGGAAATGCGATATCCCTCCTCCGTTGTGAGGCCACGGCCGCGCTGATCAAGCAGATCCGCCGGAGCATCCGCCGGCACATCCCACCGTTGCGTTGCTTTTTTGGCCGTCGCCCAGGAAGTAGTTTTGATATTGTTGAAGTCAAGAAAAGTATTGATTATCGGTGTGATTGCATTCATGGATTGATTACCTCGCGAGGTGCGGAATCAGCATTAAGACGACAAAGAGAATGGAAAATATGGCAATATTGAATATCGCTACCATTTTCATCAAACTCCACGTCGCGCTTTGCCTAGAAAGATTCACAAACAACCGGTTTCGCTGTTGCCGCCAATCATCTTGAGTGGGCGGAGGAATATGACGATCCGTCACGCGATAATAAAAATCCTGCGGCATCCCAATTTTTTGAGTAGCGCCAAGCAAAAAAGCGCAAACCAGATTCATTATTTTTGATGAAAAAGAAATACTGGCCATGTTATTTGTCCTCGGTTGAGTGGATTTGATTAATGCAGACAGCATCAATCATTATTGCTCGTTCGGCTTCCTGTTGCCATTTTTTTGCTTGGATTTTATCTTTTTGAACGCCAAGGCCAGCGGCATACATTGAAGACAGATGTTTCATGGCTTCAAATAATCCTACTTGGGCAAGACGTTCATAGATTTTCCGTGCTTCTTCAAATTGACCAATGTTTACTGCCTCATTTGCGATTTTGAATTGCTCCGAAGCGTCGGCAGGCCGTATAGTGAAGTGTTCTTTGCAATTTGTATTCATTACTATTGAGGGACGGGTAGACTTATCGGCAGCTAAAACAACGGTAGAAAAAAAAGAAAAAAACAAACAAAGGGAGACAATATATTTTTTCATGGAGATATCCTTATAGGTTTCTGTTTATTTTTTCATTCTTTGATCGAGGGTTTGTCCCAACTGTAGCAACATCAGCCGATCTTGGTCTGTTTCTTTGGGTGTTGGAGTTGGTGCTACGACAACCTTCTGTTTTATGGAATCTGTTGGAGTTGGTGCTACGGCCGACTTGGCGAGAAAATTCGCCATGGCTTCACGGCCGAGGGCGGCAACCTCCGGTTGAAACCCAGAAAAACGGCTTTCGTTTTGTAAAATCCATCGCTGGCGGAAAAAAGCATTTTTTGAAGGTGGTTGTTTGGTCCAGCCTGCAATCATCCCTTCAAGCTGTTTTTTTTCTGCCGCCACTCGATCTTGTCGTGCGGCTTCCTGGCCAGCCTGTATTCTTTTTTTCTGACCTTCAATGATATCTTGATTTTTTGAAGTCAGCTCTTGCAGTTCAGCCATTGCCGCTTGGTAAGCGCCCCGGTCTTTGTTGGCAATGGCTTGGGAGGCCTTGGATCGAATTTCAAAGGCTTTTTGGTTCAGCCTTTCTTCCTTTTCGATTTGGCGATTTAGGGCGCGTTCCTCTTTGCCGGCGATCAGGGAATAAGCAACGCCGCCAATACTGAAAACAAGCAGCAGAGTACAGCAAATGAACAATATTTTTTTTACTTTGGGGTTGATGGAAAAATCAATCTGGTCAGCCTTGGCAGGACTAGCTTCGGATAAGAAGGTGGTGGTCTGGTCTGGTGCTGGCTTGGGGGGCAATCGCTCTTCAAATTCGGGGAAATCATTATTTCTCATTACGCCACCCCGTTAATTTTTTCTCTTTTTTGGTCAATAAAAACTTCGATTTTAACCGGCAGCGGTTTCTGTTTTTCGTCGAGGACGGGGCCAAGGGTGGTTGCTACGACCGGCCGGGGAACGCCAATCATATATCCTTCCCGAATTTTTTCTTGAATCCATTCAGTTTCGGCTTTTGTAGCCCCCACGATATGTATTGCTGCCGGCCGCTCCCGGGTTGAGGCGAATTTCCCAACTTTGGCCAGAGTGTGCTGCAGGGTGCCGGTTCTGGAGGCCAGTGATCTGGCAGGAATAGAGAAGGCAAGATCCTGGAAGTAGGTTTCGGTTTTTTCTTGATCCGCGTCGGTCAGTTTCACTTGCCGGACTCCGACCGAGGGAGATATTTCAGATTTCGTGTCCTGCCGGATCTCCAAGGCCAGGGCCTCGGCTTCCTTTATATCTCGTTCGTGGCCCGAGGAGTAACCTGTCACCGCCCCAAAAAGACCGCCGATCACGGCACCGGTTCCGGTTCCCATCCCTGTGAGTTTCCCGACGACCGCGCCGGCGGCAGCGCCCAGGCCAGCGCCGATTGTTGCCTCAGATCCGGCTTTGTTCATGCCTGTTTTGTCTGCAACAGTGTCTGCTGCGCTCTGGATCGTGGCGCAGCCAGGAGCAGAGGCAAGGGTGAGAATAAGGGCCAGGGTCATCATTTTCTTTCGCATCTTTTCTTCTCCTCAGTTATATAAAGGGTGGGTGTATGGCCGTTTTTCTTGCGGCCTGCCTTGGGCCGCTCCTGGGGTGTTCAATCCTTCCAGGGGCGGCTTTTTTATTCCTTGCTACTCGGTGGCTCTTGATCAAGGTCAAACGCTTTTCTATCAGCCGCTCGGCTGAGAAAACCATTCATGATTTTGCGCAGTTCATCGGACTTGCCATCCTTCTCGAATTTCATCAAGAAGTAAGCTCCTACCAAGATTTTTTGCTTATCATCTTTCTTTCTTTTTTCCTTTTTCTCCTTTGCCTCAAGGCTAGCAATTTTTTTATCAAGCGCCTCTTTTTTCTCCCGAAGCTTTTTTAGTTCCTCTGCCTTTTTTGCTTTATCCATTTAGAATTCCTCCATCGATATTTTGTACTTTTATCTTTTCTATAACACCACTATTTTCTTTTTTCTCTATTTTTTTTCACATTATCGTCTTTTTATCATTTTTTTATCGTTTTTTTTCATCATCATGTTTATATATATTCATGTCCTTATTCACAACTTACGACAGTAAGCGCACTTCCTCAGATCCTTGCGCCTGTTAGGCTTCAGGATCTGATACAGCGCGCCCTCAGGGACAACAGCTAAAAAGATAGGGTTTGCAATGTCTTCTGACTATCATCTTCACCACGAAACAGGCGATTGCGGGGCAGACAGTGCCGTTGGTCGCGCCCAGTACCTTGCCCGCGAGGGCAAGAGGTGGGAGCACAAAAAGGAAGATGCAGTTCACATCGAAGCTGGGAATCTGCCCGCGTGGGCGAATTATTCAGTTGAGACCTTTTTCAAGGAGGCTGACACGCATGGGACTGGCCGAAACTATGAAGAAATCGAGTTTGCCATTCCACACTGCCTTACCCCCGCCGAAAGGATAGAAGTTGCCCGGCGCATGACTGACCAGGTGGTCAATGGGACGGGCGGTCATGAAAAACAGCCCTACTTAATGGCCGTACATCAAAAAGGAGATTCCGGCCGGGAAAATTGGCATTGCCATATTATGTATCATGCCGGGATCGAAGACGGGATCGAGAGGGATGCAAAACAGTGGTTTGCTATGCCAGCCAGAAATTATAGGCACCGGGCCACCGGAGAAATGATAGTCGCCGATCCAGCCAACGGCGGTGTCAAAAAAAACCGTAGGTTCAACTCTCAGCTTTTCATATCCAAAGAAAGAAAAAATTGGGAACGGATCTGCAACGAATACCTGGCCGAAAAAGGGCACGATTTCCAAATTGATTCTCGCTCATATGCCGAACGCGGAATTGATCTTGAACCGGGCATCCATCGCGGCCGCAATGTCGATTACAATCCGGATCTCAATCTTGATCGCGTCGAAGAAGCCCACCGGATTGCCTTTGAAAATGGTGAGCGGATCAAGAACGATCCTTCAATTGCTCTCGATTATCTGACCTATCATCGTTCAACCTTCTCTGGGCGGGATATTCAAAAATTCGCCCACACGCACAGCACCAGCCCGGAGCAATTCGAAGAAGTTTGCCAAGCAATTACCGGCAGCAAGGATCTGTGTATCAATCTTGGCGAAAACGACCGGGGCGAAGCCATCTACACAGCATCATCCCTGCTTGCCGCTGAGCGGGAAATGCTGGCCGCTGCCGGCGATATGGCCCAACAGAAAAACCACCAGGTCAATCGCGAGAACACCGACCTGGCCGCCGGTCAGAAATCAATGTCGGCCGATCAAGATGCCGCCTTCCGGCATGTGCTGGAATCCGGCCAGGTGTGTTGCGTGTCCGGAATCGCAGGCGCGGGCAAGAGCTACACCCTGGATGCAGTTCGTGATGCTTACGAGCGCGAAGGGTTTAGGGTCCGTGGCGCTGCCCTGGCCGGCATAGCAGCCGAAGGCCTGGAGCAATCCGCCCACATTCAATCGCAGACTATCCACAGCCTGCTTGGCAGCATCGAACGGGGCCGGGACCGGCTCACCAGTAATGATGTACTGGTGATCGATGAAGCGGGCATGGTGGGTAGTCGCCAGATGCACCAGCTCGTCGCCCAGGCGCACGAATCCGGGGCCAAGTTGGTCCTGGTGGGCGACTCCCAGCAGCTCCAAAGTGTCGAGGCCGGCGGAGCGTTTAAGGCCTTGGCCGAGCGCCATGGCCACGCGGAAATTTCGCAGATCAGGAGGCAGCGAGAAGAGTGGCAGCAACTGGCCACCCGTGAATTTTCAGAGGGCAACACCAATGAGGCCCTGGAGCGGTACAACAAAGCCGGCCTTGTGCATCAAACACAAACTCAAGATGCGGCCCGCGACATTCTTGTCCAGGATTGGGCCGCAGAACGCAAACCGGGCCGCTCTTCTGCTATTTTGGCTTATACCAATGCAGACGTGCAGGATCTCAATGCCCGGGCCCGCGCAGCGATCCGGGCAGAGCTGGGCGAATCCGAAACTATCCAGACCGCCAAAGGGGCGCGAGAGTTTGCGGCCGGGGATCGGCTGGTGTTCCTGAAAAATGATAGAACCATGAATGTCAAGAACGGCTCCCTTGGCACGGTGGAGCAGATCCAGGGCGGAGAGCTGGCCGTGCAGCTCGACGGCGGCGGTAGAGTGGCCTTCAATGCCTCAGAGTATGAGCACCTGGACCACGGCTACGCCTTGACCGTGCACAAGAGCCAGGGAGCAACGGTAGACCGCTCCTATGTGCTCGCCTCTGAGTACATGGACCGCCATGCCGGCTATGTGGCCATGAGCCGTCACCGTGACCAGGCGCGGCTCTATTATTCCACGGAACAGTTCCGCGATCAAGGCGCCCTCGCCCTGGCGCTGGGCCGGGAGCGACAAAAAGACCTGGCCATTGATTTTGCCACGGCCCGGGGCATCGAGGCAGATCCTGCTCGGCTCACCTTCCAGGACCGGCAGCAGCAGCTCCATGATGTTGCCCACCAGCAGACCCGCGAACGGCAACAACAAGCGGCAAAATGGATCGAGGAGGCGAGCAGGAAACACCAGGTCAGCCAAGCCAACTTGGCGGCGATGTACCACCAACCTGGAGCGGCTGGGGCCGCTATTCAGCAACTGGTAAAAACCAGCTCGCCGGCGGTCCAGGAAGAAATTGGCCGTGGGCTTCGGCAGGCTTATACAAAAGATTTCCGGGCACAGCTCCACAATCAGGTGGATCAAAAATATGCATGGCTGAATGACCCGGCCGAGATTAAAAACAGGGCCGTCCAGGAAATGAGCGGCGGCGCGATCCGCGACCTGGAGAAGAAAGAAACTAAGATCCTCGACCAGGGCAAAGCTGGCAAACAACAGCTCCAGGAGCAGCGCCGGGAGCTGGGCGACCTGGCCCCCTGGCAATTCAGCAGAAAAAAAGACCTGGCCGAGGAGATCCGCGCCCGGGAGGAAGCCCTGGCCAAGCTCCAGAAAGAATTGAAACAAGTCCGAGAGCAGCAACAGCAGCTTAAAAATCCCAGCCAAGAGCAAATTCAAGAATTTGCCGGCCGGTTCCGGCTCGCGGCGAAACAGGAGCACGTTTCGGTGAATGTGGAGATTGACAAAAATTGCCGCAACGTGGACGCCGGCAAGGAAATGCGGGAGAACATAAAAAAAGCCAAAGAGCAAGGCTTGATCCCGCCTCAAGAAAAAAACAAAGCTCCGGGAAAGACAGATTCCATTCAGGAGCAGGTTGCGAAGTACAAGGAACAGCAAAAAGAAGAGCAGCAAAAGGCACCAGCCAAGAGCAGCAAAAGTTACGATGCCCCCGGCCGGTAAATCACAGCACCAAAGGAGGTTCACGGATATGGATGAATTGGATAGCTTAAAACAGGAGTGGGCCGAGGTACAGGATAAAGCCCAAAAAGTCGAAGAATGGAAAGCAGGTTGCGACCAGGCTGCAGCCCTGGTCATAGATGCCACCGCCAAGCTGGACGCCAGCGAAGCGGTGATAGAAGCGGTGGGAAAAAATTTGATAGCAAGTGAACAAGAGCGGCTGGTAATGCTGGGAGAGGAAACAGATCATGCTCGACAGGAAATAGCCGAGCTGGAGGCGGAACTGCAAGGGTTGCAGCAGGGAGGCAAACAATGAGCGCAACAGCCTTCAATGAACGGCAGAACCGGGAATATTGGGACAGACGCCGGCGGCTTGAACAGGATTGGTTTGCCAAAAACCAAGCCCACCGGGAGCGTTTGGAGGCCGCTACCCGGGAACGAGGAAACAACAGTAAACAGCAGGAATATTTTCTGGCCAATTTCACAAACCAAGCCGGCCAGAAGACAAAACAACTCGGTGGCGGCCGCGGGGCCGGCAATTGGAATCCTGCAGATGAAAAGAGCATGGAGAGCTATCGCCTCAATGCTTTTTTGTCCCTCTTTGAATCAGCCAGGCAGCAGCAGACCAGGGAGATTCGGAACAACATCGAGCGGACCAACCAGCAAATGCGGCAGCAGCAGCAGCAGGTTCAAAGACAACACCAGGAATTTTTGAGGCAGCAGCAGACCAGGGAGCAGCAACGCCAGCAAACAATCCAACAGCAGACACTCCAGCAGCTCCAGCAACAACGGCAGCAGCAGGAGGCAAAGCTGGCCACGTATCTCCAGCAAAAAGAACAGCTCCGCCGCCAGATCGAGCAGATCCGGCAGCAGCAGGAGGCCTTGAGAAAAAAGGAAGAGCAGAAGAGCCGGGAAGAACAGCAGAAAGCCCAGGACGCCACTGACGCCAGCAGAATGCCAATGGGCAAGGCTCCATCCATGGAGAAAAAAATAGTTCTTCAACAGGAGGAAGAACAGCAAAAACAAAAGAAACAGCAGAAACAGGAACAACGACAGCAGCAGGAGATCCAGCAGGCCCCGGCGGAAATTACCGCCAAGAAAAAAGAACAGGCAGTGGCCGCCAAGTCACCCGGTGACGATCTGCAACAGCAAGTTGCTAAGTACAAAGAACAGCAGGCGGCCGAGAAGGGCCGCGCACAAGAGCCGCAAAAACAACAGCAGCAGGGGATGGAACGGTGAAACAGCTACCAATTCATCTGCTGACAAATATCACAAACATTGGTGCCTTTCGGGGTACAACTTCCTCCTGCATCCAGGATCTTCCGCCGACATGCGGCAGCAATAGCATTATCATTAAGGCCGTTGCTAAAAGGAAGAGGCTGACTCCTGAGTTCTCCGTTTACTGCTCCGATAAGATATTTTATCCGGTCTGCCGGCGGCTTGGCCGCAGCCCGCTCGATCATCTTGGGCAGTCGGGTCAATATCTGCTCAACCAGCCCACCAGATCGGGCCTTGTCCACAAGCTGCTCAGCGGTTTTAATCAGTATTCCGGCTTTGACCAGGGCTTTTTCTAAAGCCTCGGCTGGGTTCTCCACCACCAGATCGGCCGGATCGTGATTCTCTTTTTTCCCCTCGATGTAAAATGTCATCCGGTCTGCTTGCCGGCACCATCTGATCATCTGATAGCTGACCGTCAAGTCGGAGGCCTCGTTGATCTCAACCAGGGCCTTATCTATCTGCATCTTGAAATCAGACCACCGGGGATACTTTCCGGCCACTCCGAGAAAAGAGCGGAGTTCATCCAGATTTACATCAGTCCACTTTCCTGCCGCCTCCCACCGTTTCACCATCTGGTATAATTTGCGGGCAAAAGCGGACCGGAAGCGACGCACAGCAGCAAGGCGGTGACGAGTGAGGCAGCCCTGATTCAGATCCAGCAACAGGTGCTCGATCTGGGGGTTGATGTAGAAAGTGAACCGGCCTTCGGACTCGTAATAGTCCATGCCGCCGAACCAATGACGCAGCCGTTTGACTATTCGCCCCTTGGAGGTCTGTTCAATGAATTCCAGGGGTTTGCCGCCCAGGCTTTTCATGGTCCTCTGCACCACGTCGTAGGCGTTGTTTAGGCCCATGCTAGGAAAGGTCGCGGCCAAATCTTTGACAGTGGCGTCGAAACCATTTTCCGGGGCCTCTTGACGGCTGTCATAATGAGCCAAACAGAAATCCAGCAATCGGTGCTCCTGGAGATCGAGGCGGGCAAAAGAGTTGATCAAGCCAGTGCTGATCAAATCGTTGTGCATGGCCACCACTGCATTTTCAGGTGGGGGCGGGACTCTGACTGCTGAGGGTGTGTTTTTTTTTTTCATAAAAAACAGAATAATTGAAGCACGAAAAACTGTCAATGCTTTCTGTTATTCACCCTTTTTTTCACTGTAGTTCACCCTTTTTTTCACTGTAGTTCACCCTTTTTTTCACTGTAGTTCACCCTTTTTTTCACTGTTTTAAGTCTCGTAACTCACCGCCGCTGCGCTCTTTTTGAGGGCCTAAAAAGAGTAAAAAGGGTAAAAAGATTTTACTTGTAGGCGAAGCCACCGCCCTCCGCTTCGCTCCGCCCGGCACCCGCCAGGCAAAATGAAAGCGCCTGGTGGCGCTGTCTAATCACAAGGCGGCGCTATGCGCGAATCCACACCACCACAAAAAATTTCCCCTTTTAAAGGCAGCTTTTGAAAAAGGAAGTTGATGCCCTGAAGGAGATCGAGGAGGCCGGCCAGGACGGAGGCCTCGACAAGATCCGGCAAGGTCGGCATTCGGGCAGCGATCAGCTTCAGCCGGCAAGCCGGCAGCGCCGATTCTCTCCGATAAACTCTTTCCTGTTTCCTGCTCTAAAGCGTAGATTTCTTGCCCGGCGAATGCCGGCCGGGGAGGAAGCCGAAGAAAATGGCCGCTCGTGGCCCACAAGGCCGCGTGTAGGCCATCGCTGCCCAATCTCCCCACCTTCCCAAGCTCGACTAGATGAAAAACGCTCAGAGGGGCCTTTCCGCTCGTTTTTGCCCCCTGGTTTAATTTCCCCTTTCAAGGCAGCAGTTGACGGCCTGGCGGACCGACAAAGCACTGGCCAGCGCGCATAGCGCAAACCGGCCACCGGGCCGGGACTTTTGGGAAGTCCCTTTGCCCCCGGAGGCCTCAGTCTTGGGGAAGAGAGCCAGTATAGGGTTTTTTTTAAAATAACCATTATTAGCTTGATTATTATCATTATTGCAATTATCATAATAATGAATCAGCCGGGAACAACTGCTAACATTATCAAACAGCCTGGTTGAGCATTCTGCTCATTGTATGCAACGGGCGCAGAACATGCGGGATTTTTCCGCAAGATTGGCCCAAAAAGAAACAGCTTAAAACTGTTCATCGAAAACAAAGGAGAGCGTCTTGAAAATTATTGCACTTGGCAACACAAAAGGGGGAGTTGGAAAATCTACAACGGCCGTCAACTTGGCTGTGGCCGCAGCCATGGACGGGAAAAAGGTTATGATCGTGGATGCAGACGTTCAGGGCTCGAGCATGGGGTTTCGAGGTTTGCGAAAAAGCGACAACATCAAAGCTACTTCGATAACCACCCCCACCCTGCATAAAGATCTGGGCGATCTCCAGGGGTTCGATTTTATTTTCATTGACGCCGGTGGCCGAGACAGTACCGTTTTTCGTTCGGCGGTCATGTCGTGCGATCTTATGATCATTCCGGTTTTGCCAAGCGTTTATGATGTATGGGCCGCGGCTGACACCATCAACATGGTCCGCGAGGCTATGATCTATAAGCCACAAATCAAGCCTCGGCTTTTGCTCAATCAACTCATGCCGAACACGATTATGGCCCGTGAAACGCTGGAAGAGTTGGAAAAATTCAAAGAAGAAATTCCGCTTTTGGAGGCCCGGCTGCACTCTCGATCCGCCTATAAAAATTCCGTCATGGAAGGACTTGGCGTCATGGAATCGGAGCCGAAAGGCAAAGCCGCAGCAGAGATAAAAGCCTTGTATGATGAGGTTTTAAGACTCATTCAATAATTTTCATTAGTTAGCTAATTATAATTACTTCAATAATCGAGGTTATCATATGGTAATGCCCACGAAAAAGACAACAAGCAGCGTGGATGATTTTATCGGTGGAGCGGTGGCCACCAAAGCGGAGGCTGCTGCAGGTTCCAAAAAAGAGAAAAAGGCAATCGAACCAAAATCAAAATATTTGTTGGCCATCGACAAAAAAATGAGGGAGCAGATCCGGATCGAAGCGATCGGCCAGGGGATGAATATGAGTGAATATATTTGTGATATCCTACGCCGTAGGAAAGAGCTGGTTTGAGTTCTTTGTACGAACATTGTTACGACTGTGAGCGCTGGCTTGGCCGAGATTGGGAAGAAGCATGGAAGATGATTCAAGAGATCCGGAACAAGAGCAATTGATTCCGCCGTTGACTTTGTGCGGGGGCTGTCCGGTACAGTATAATGCGGAGTCATCCCCTGGTGTATGTCTGACGCCTTGGTTAGATATGATCGAAACGGGGGCTTTATCAAAAGAGGCGGGCCAAGAAGCGATTTCGCGCTTGCTGAATCGACACTAAGAACCGCAAGGAGGCAAAGCAAATGGACCCAGTAGGATCTTTCTTCGGTGGGCAGATGTTGCATTATGCTGGCGAGGCTGGCCGGCTGGAGGCCCATGTTAAAATTTTGAAAGAAAAACTTGCCTCGGCCCTGGCGAATGCTGATGCGCTACATGCGGTCAACAAAAAATTAATAGAAGGAATTGCCCCTGACCATGAGTATGCCGCAAAAGAAAGAAGGATTGAAGAGTTTAATAAAGTATATGCTGAATCCTTGAAAAAAAGAAGACAGTGGGCGAGCACCTTGTTCCGATAAACCCCTATCCACTCAGTGTTTGCGGGCCATATTTCCGCCCGATATCACGCAAAATCTCTTTTCTTTCATCAACCTGAAAACCCTTGTGCCGGTTGGGATTGCTGCCCATTCTTAATCCCGATATCACGCCCGCGTGAAAAGAAAAGGGCGGCAAGAGGAGTATATCCCCGAGCCGCCCTTTGTCCTGGTGGCGCCGGGTTTAGGTGAAAACCGGCGAAGTTCGGATCACATCACGCCGGGCAACACCAGCCCGGTTCACCTGGCACACGGCCGCAAACGGCTCGCTCAAAAAGTGCTGGATTTCGGCCGGGGCCAGCAATGCCCCCATCCTGATTTTGTATCTGATCCCCAACAAATCCCCATCCTTCTCTCGTCGGAGAGTCATGGCGTCATTTTCCATGTTCCCCTGGTGGTCCAGGATCGACATTTCTTTTTGCTTTTGGTCGGCGGCATAATAACCCACCGAATTTAAAGCGGCCGCGGTATGGGTTAAGGCAAAGCCGGTGATATCCGAAAAGTCAGCTCGGAAGGTTTCGCCAAGCTGCTCAGAAACCCACTCCATGGAGGCGGGAGAAGCCATGAAAGAGGCGAATGAGCGGAAGTTGGCCAGGAAGGCCCGTGTGGCCGCTGCTGTGCCCAGGCGGCACTCTACGGCCTCAACAGACTGAGTGCCGGCCACAACCACCAGTCCAAGAGATCGAGCGACAGGGAGCATGTCCGTATCAGCCCGGCCCAGGACTTGTTGGGCTTCGTCAATGAGCAGCAGCACCTGGCGTTGATTAGCGT
>Ga0209211_10009103_pt1 | contig 13332 bp, 12 predicted proteins | sample RifGroA2_FD_183992 | JGI IMG/M metagenome (GOLD analysis project Ga0209211, IMG submission 183992) | Groundwater microbial communities from Rifle, Colorado, USA - Groundwater A2 (SPAdes) (version 2) | ecosystem: Environmental > Aquatic > Deep subsurface > Groundwater | place: Rifle, Colorado...
GCCGGGCAAACAGCGGCGGCAGGGTAAAGGCGGAAATCGTCGGAAGCTTCAAAGCGTTGGTCATTGTGAACCTCTCAAGCGGTCTGGCGCACGATGCCGGCGCGACCAAACCAGAAACCATTGACCAGACCGCCCAACGCCCAATCGGCGTTGTCTTCGGCAGGCTGACCGCTGCGCGCCCGATCGAAGGCGTCGAGCACGTCGAAAGTATATTCCGGCTGCGGGCTGATGCGTACCGCATCGATGCCCCGCGCCAGCAATTCAGGCATCTGCGCCAGCAGGCTGTGGGTCTGCGCCGACATGGTCTGAATGCCGTTCATGGTCAGGAAGTGCTGCCCGTCGCGGGTATTCACCAGCATGCCTTCGGCATGGTCGAGGCACTTGAACTGGCAGTCGTCCTTGTTCAGGCCATAGAACCGCGCGGTGAAGCAGCGAGCCGAAAACGCCAGCGGCAGCTTGCCGAAGGCGAATACCTCGGTTTCCATGCCCGCCGGACGCGTCCGGTGCAAGGTTTCGATCACGTTGCCGGAAACTTCCAGCGGCGGCAGCCAGCGCTTGGCCCCCTGCGCGGCGAAGAAGGCCAGTGTCTGTTCGTTGTAGATGTTCAGGTGCGGCCCGGCGACGAAGCCCAATCCCTGATCGCAGGCAATCTTCACCGCGCCCAGGTCATTGGCTTCGATCATGCCTCCAGCATCGGCAATCAGGCGCCGCAGGGCTTTGAGGTCGCTCTCCGATTCGAGCAGGGCCTGCGCCGAAAGCACGACTTCCTTGCCGGCCTCGCGCAGATCCTTCGCCAGGCCGATCCAGTCTGCCGTGCGCAGTTGCTGGCGGCGCGAACAGACCGCCTCGCCGAGATAGATGCGGTCGACCGCCGGATGCTGCGCGGCCTGGGCGTAGAACTCCATGACCTCGGCCTTCGGCCAGTAATACAGCAGCGGTCCAAGCGTGATCTGCATGGTCAGCGCCAGGGGCGGTTGTAGGCGCCCAGAGTGACTTGCGAGCCTTCCGCAACCTTGCCCAGTTCCGCCGCCCAGGCCGGCTTGACGCTGTACTTGTCCGGTGCGGCAATCGCAGCGTCGAGTGCCTGGCGCAGGTTGCGGGTAACCTGCGCGACATAGGTCGGGCTGCGCTGGCGGCCCTCGACCTTGATCGCGGCGACGCCGATCTTGATGATCTGCGGCAGCATTTCCAGTACGTTCAGGCTGGCCGGTTCTTCCATGGCGTAGTAGGTTTCGCCCTCGACTTCAAAACGGCCCTTGCAGATGGTTGGATAGCCGGCGCTTTCCTCGTTACTGTAGCGGTCGATAAGGATGCCGTTCAAGCGCACGTCCATTTCGTCCGGCTTCTTTTCCCATTGCACGAACCTGGCCGGAGAACAGGCGCCGATGGTGTTCGGCGATTCGCCGGTGGCATAGGAGGACAGCCAGCAGCGACCTTCGTTCATCACGCACAGACTGCCGAAACCGAATACCTCGATCTCGACTTCGGTGTTGCGGATCACGTTTTCGACCTGCGCCAGGGTCAGCACGCGCGGCAGCACGGCGCGCTGGATGCCGAATTTCTCGCGGCAGAAATTGATGGCTTCGTAGCTGGTGGCCGAGGCCTGCACCGACAGGTGGCGGCGCATCGCGGGGTGCTTCTGCGCGGCGTAGTAGAGCACGGCGGGGTCGGCGATGATGACGGCGTCGACGCCCAATTCGGCGGCGTTATCGACGGCGCGCGTCCAGTCGGCGAAGCGTCCAGCCTGGGCATAGGTGTTGATCGCCGCCAGCACGCGGCGCTTGCGCTGATGGGCGTAGCGAATGCCTTCGGCCAGGCTCTTCTCGTCGAAATTGAGCCCGGCGAAGTTGCGCGCGTTGGTGTCGTTGCGAAAGCCCAGATAGACGTCGTCGGCGCCGTTATCGACCGCCGCCTTGAGCGCCGCCAGACTGCCCGCCGGACACACCAGTTGAGGTTTTACCGCCATATCCATCCCTAAAAAGCAGGCGGGCAGTGTAGTGGAGTCGCAGGAAAAATCAACTGATTCGGGTCAACTCAATTCGCGTTCGCTAGGTCCGCCGCCAGCGAGGCGCGCACCGCCTCCGGCAACGGTTCGGTGGACGCCTCGTAGTGGGGATGATCGACTCCCGCCGCCAGCGCCGCGCCTGCGCGGACGGCAGCCACCATCGCCGGATTCAGTTCAAAGCGCAGGAAATGCACGGCCGAGGTCTTTTCTTCGGTTTCGCGCTCCAGATCCTCGTCGGCAATGGCGAACACCGGATCGAAGCCATCGACGCGAACCCAGACACGGTTCTCGACGCCCCTGAGCAGGCCCAGCATGCGGTGGCGCTCGGTTTCCTCGGCGTACTCGACCTGTAGCGTGACCTTGAAGTTGCTGCCGTCGGGCACCAGCGGCGCGTAGGTTTCCAGTTCGTGACGGATGGCGTCTTCCTCGAACATTTTTTCGACGCGCAGCATCTCCTGGATATGGTAGCGAATCATCAGCTCGTTCTCGAAAATCAGCAGCAAATGTTCGCCGAGAAAGACGCGCCGCAGCTTCTTCTGCTCCATCACTTCAGCGCGCATGGCGGGACGCGCCCTGGCATAGGCTTCCAGGGTCAGCAAGCTATCGCGGGAAATGCGGTGGGCAGTCGTCATGTTGGTTTCCATTTCTTGTCCCTCACTTGAGTCCATAGGCCATCCGCAGCAGCGTCAGCGGATGCTGTTTCTCCTTGCGGCCGGCCGAATCGCCGGCCTCGTTCATGCCTTGCTGGATGTGGCGTCCGGCAATGGCGCAATCCGAGCTGATGTAGTCCGGTTCGTCTCTGGCCATGGCCTTGAACACCGGCTTGCCGATTTTCATCGACGTTGCGTAGTACTCCTCCTTTACGCCCCAGGTGCCGTCATGACCGGCGCAGCGTTCCACCGTATTCACCGTGGCGCCGGTGAGTTTGAGCATTTCCTCGGTCTTCCTGCCGACGTTCTGCACTCGCGAATGGCAGGGAATGTGATACGAGACGCGGCCCAGGGCCACCTTGAAGTCGGTCTTCAGCAGGCCATCCTTGTGCCGTAGCACGAAGTACTCGAAGGGGTCGACCATCGCGGCAGACACCGCCTTGCAGCGCGCATCGTCGGCGAACAGCAGCGGCAGTTCGGCCTTGAACATCAGGGTGCAGGAAGGCACCGGCGTCATGATGGCGTAGCCCTGTTGCGCCAGATCATGCAGCAGCGGAATGTTGCGCTCCTTGTATTTCTCCACCGTTTCCAGATCGCCGAGTTCCAGCTTGGGCATGCCGCAGCAGGTTTCGCCCTGCACCATAACGTAGGGAATCTCGTTGTGGTCGAGCAGCTTGAGCAGATCGTGACCGATGCCGGGCTCGTTGTAATTCACGTAGCAGGTGGAAAACACGGCGACCTTGCCGGGACTTTTCGCGCCGTCCCGCACCGGATGGTTGTGGCTGGGCGTCGCGTTGGCGCGAAAATTCGCGCTGTTGAATTCGGGCAACTGGCGTTCTTTTTGAACTCCCAGCACTTTTTGCAGCACGCCGCGCGCCAGCCCGTTCCTGTTCGCGGCATTGACAGCGTGGACCACGACGGGAATCGAGGACAGGGTGCCGACCAGCTCGGTCGAGGTCAGCAACTTGTCGCGGAACTTCAGCTTGCCGGTTTTGTACTGGATCGCCTTGGCGCGCAGCATGGTGTGCGGAAAATCGAGGTTCCACGGGTGCGGCGGCACATAGGGACACTTGGTCATGAAACAGACATCGCACAGATAGCACTGGTTGACGACTTTCGGGAATTCTGCCCTGGGCACGCCGGCGGTCTCAAGATCGCCCGCCGCGTCGATCAGGTCGAACAGGGTCGGAAAGGCATTGCACAGCGAAATGCAGCGACGGCAACCATGGCAAATCTCGAAAATCCGCGCGAGTTCCTTTTCGCACGCGGCTTCGTCGTAGAAGTCGGGATTCTTCCAGTCGATCGGATGTCGGGTCGGAGCTTGCAGATTGCCTTCGCGCATGGGGTGTCCGTTCTTGTCGGTTCAAGAGTCGGCGCTGGCGACACGGCGACTGGAAAGCATCGCCGTGCGCCGGGCAGCCATCAACTATTGAGACTGTCCAGGGTTCTCTGGAACTTGTTGGCGTGCGAGCGTTCGGCCTTGGCCAGCGTCTCGAACCAGTCGGCGATTTCGTCGAAGCCTTCGTCGCGCGCCGCTTTCGCCATGCCCGGATACATGTCGGTGTATTCGTGCGTCTCGCCGGCAATCGCCGTCTTCAGGTTGGCCGAGGTTTCGCCAAACGGCAGGCCGGTGGCCGGATCGCCGCAGGTTTCGAGATATTCGAGGTGGCCGTGGGCATGGCCGGTCTCACCTTCGGCGGTGGAGCGGAAGACGGCGGAAACGTCGTTGTAGCCTTCGATGTCGGCCTTGTTGGCGAAATACAGATAGCGACGATTGGCCTGCGATTCGCCGGCAAACGCGGCTTTCAGGTTGTCTTCGGTTTTGGATCCCTTGAGTTGCATGGTGGTACTCCTCTCGGTTGAGTTGCTGCGCCGGGTCGGCGCTCGGGGCTGCGAGTCATGGAGCGGCAAAGCTCGTCGACCTGTGCGGACTATAGAAGAGCCTGCGGGAAAGTTCCAATTGCATTTTCCGACCGACACGATAGTCGTTGGCTATCGCGTCACTTGATCGCGCGGGTGCCGGGCAGATGACAGTCGAGCAGCGCCTGGCGCATCGCGTCGATGGCCTTGTGCCGTGGAAAGCTGGAACGCCAGACCAGACCGACGCGGCGCGTCGGCGCCGGCTTGGCGAAGGGTTTGACGCGCAATAGCGGATCGTCGGCGGCAATGCCGTCGACGCTGCTGGATGGCATGACGGTGACGCCGACGCCCGAGGCGACCATATGACGTATCGTTTCCAGCGAGCTGCCTTCCAGCACCTGCGGCGACTCGCCACGACTGGCGCGAGCGCACAGATCGAGCACCTGATCGCGAAAGCAGTTGCCGGCGCCGAGCATCAGCAGCGGTTCGTCGAGCAACTGCGCCGGGCGCAACGATTTGAGTTTGGCCCATGAATGGGCGACCGGCACCAGTAGGCGAAAGGCTTCCTCGTAAACCGGCTGGGCGACGAGGCCGGGTTCGTCAATCGGCAGCGCCAGCACCAGCACATCCAGCTCGCAGGACTTGAGCCGGTCGAGCAGATTGCCGGTGTAATCCTCGGCGATGTACAACGGCATTTGCGGCGCGCGTGCCTTGAGCTGCGGCACCAGCGCCGGCAGCAGCCAGGGACCGATGGTGTAGATCACGCCGAGGCGCAGCGGACCACAAAGCGGGTCCTTGCCCGCCGCCGCGATCTCCGTGATGCGGGCGGCTTCGGCCAGCGCCCGCTCGGCTTGCGCCACCACCTGCGCACCGATCGGCGTGACGCGAACTTCGCCCGAACTGCGCTCGAACAAGGCGACGCCGAGTTCGTCCTCGAGCTTCTTCACCGCCACCGAAAGCGTCGGCTGCGACACGCTGCACTTGTCCGCCGCCCGTCCGAAGTGGCGTTCGCGGGCCAGGGCGACGATGTAACGGAGCTCGGTCAGGGTCATGGCGGATGAATCATACCGCGCATCCCGCGCCGCTCGGCGGCGCAAGTGATTGTCGGCAAGGCGCCATGCGGCGTTCAGGAAAAGTCGACCGTTACCGCCGTGCCCTGATTTTCCTTGCTTTCCAGGCGCACCCGCCAGCCATAACGGTCGCAGATGCGCTTGACCAGGGACAGGCCGATGCCCGCGCCCTCGCTGTTCATGTCGCGGAAATGACGAATGAAAACACGGTCGATGGCGTTGGCGGGAATGCCCCTGCCGGTGTCGCTCACGGTGAGCGAACGAACGTCCTGGCGAATGACCACCGATCCCGCCGCCGTGTAGGAAAAGGCATTGCGAATCAGGTTGCCGACCATGATTTTCACCAAACCCGGATCGATGTCCAGAACCAGTTCCGGCTCGGTGTGCACTTCCACTTCGACCGGCCTGCCGCCGAGCAGATGGCGCTGCTCCCCGACGGATTCCCGTACCACGTCGGCCACCACGCAGGCGTCGCCCGCCGCCAGGCTGCGCTCCTCGCGCGCCATGAGCAGCAGCGCGGTTCCCAGTTCGGCCATGTCATCGGCGGCGCGCTTGATGCGGGCAATGCGTTTTTTCTGTTTGTCGCTGAGGCCATTGTCCTCAAGCAATATCTCGGCCGCGCTCAAGATCACCGCCAGCGCGGTGCGCAATTCGTGACTGATGTCGGCGCTGAAAACCCGCTCCCGCTCGATGAAGGCGCGCATGCGGATCATGTGACGATCGAATACCCGCGCCAGTTCGCCCACTTCGCCCGTAGGAAAGTCGTCGGCCAGCGGGTGCTCCCAGTCGCTCGGACGGCGATGCCGCACTTTCGCCGCCAGATCGGTCACCGGCGCGACCACGGTGCGTGACACCCAGACGCCGCCCAGCGCCGACAACAGGGTCATGGTCACGGCCAGCAGGCCGAGCATCCAGGCGAAACGCTGTTCGCGGCGGGCTTGCAGTGCGGTATCGTGGAGCAGGTAGTAGCGCGCGCCGCCGCGCTCGACGATGGCCGCCCGGTAGCTCACCGTGCCGAGGCGAATGTCATGGTTGCCGACCGGCAGTCTTGTCAGGTAAGCCGGTACCTCATCGGCGCCCGCTGCGCCTTGCACGTAGCCGTGGACCACAACCGTGGAGGGCGGCATGGATGCCGGATTTCGTTCGCGCCGGGCAATGTAGTCGTCCAGCTCGGCGGACAGGGTTTCGTCGATCAGCCGCTGGCCGAGGTCGTGCGCGCCCTGGTACAACGCCCCCGCCATGGTCAGGCTGCCGATGGCGCCGAAGCCGGCAAAGAACAGGGCGACGCGCCCCCTCAGGTCATGCGGCAGGCGCATCGGGGTCTCTCATCTGGTAGCCGATGCCACGCAGGGTGTGCACCAGGGGGCGCTGCCCCGACGGATCGATGGCCGAGCGCAGGGTATGCATATGCACGCGCAGCGCGTCGCTGTCCGGCGGCGAATCACCCCACACGTGTTGTTCGATGTCGCGCCGCGAGACGACGCCGGGAGCGCGGCTCATCAGCAGTTCAAGAATCTTCAAGGGCAAGGCCGGTAGACTCAGCATCTGGCCGGCGCGACTTACGCTGAAGGTATCCAGATCGAATGACAGATCGGCGACCTTGAGCTGCGTCCGGCTTTCGCCGGCGCGGGCGCGCCGCGTCAGGGCGCGCAACCGCATGTCGAGTTCGCGCAGGGCGAACGGCTTGACCAGGTAATCGTCCGCGCCTTCGCCGAAACCGGCGGCCTTGTCGTCCAGGGTGGCGCGGGCCGTCAGCATCAGCACCGGCACGGTCAATTTCGCGTCCCGCCGCAAGCGCCGGCACAGGGTCAGGCCATCGATGCCGGGCAACATCAGGTCGAGAACGATCACGTCATGCGCCTGGGCTACCGCCAGGTGCAGCCCGGTGACGCCATCCATGGCGGTATCCACCAGATAGCCCCTCGACTCCAGATAATCCGCGATGTTTGTCGCCAGATCCTGGCAATCTTCGACGACAAGTACTGAAATGGCTTCTGAGTCGTGCATGGCTGTGTAAAGCGGGAGCCGGAGTGCTCGGAAGTCTTTTACTGCAAGTGCCGCGCCGCGTCCAGTCCCGCCGGGGCGCGACCTGGACGCGCCGGCTGCGCCGGAGCGGGCTTTCAAGCGTGCTGAAACGCGAAATGGCGCAATGAATCGGCCACGCGCCTCACTATTCCGTAACGTCCCACTTTCAGGATGTCCGCGCCTTGCACAATTTCTTCGGGCAGATGACTCTCGCACGTGACGACGAGATCGGGCTGCCAGTCGCGAATCACCTTGGCCAGAGCGGCTTTCGGCTCGCCCCAGACCACTTTCGATTCCGCCCAGCTCAAATTGCCGCGCGCAAGTTGCAGGTCAAGGCGCCGCCGTATGTCCGGCGCGCGCCGCGACATGATTTCTCCGGGCAGCGAGGCAGCCGGACCGTCGGGTTCCATGCCGCTGGTATCGAGTATGCGCACCACCAGTAGTTGCGTGTATTGGCGCTGAACGAGTTCCGTCACCTTGTGCAACAGGATGTCGCTTTGGCCCTGACTGAAAATGGGCAGCAGGATGCGTTGATAGGCGCTCATGACACGGCCAGTACGGGAATGATGCGGTCATGCGTCGCTGCTGTTGGGCGACCTACTGTTTGGCGATCCATTGCCGGGCGGCTCACCGTGTGGCAGGAGGGAAACAGCCGGTGGGGGCAGTTCGCGCAGATGTTCATGTCGAGGCGCGGGAATATCGCCTCCCCCGGTCGGGACTTCGCCGGGTAGAGGTTTTCCTCGCCGATGTCGGTCGTGAAGCCGCCACTGCGCAAGGTTTCGGCCACGCTTTCCTTCATCCGGTAGAAACCCAGGCTGCCGCCGGCGCGCGCGTAGTGCTGGGCGGTTTCGGCGAGAAACTCGGCGCCGGCCAGGTCGATAAAATTGATGCCTGTCGCCATCACCACCAGATGCTTGCGTTGCGGTTCCTGTTCCTCCAGCTCGCGAATCTGTTGCTGTAGATGCGACACCGCGCCGAAAAAGATGGAACCGTTGAGTCGCATCATCTTGATCTGCGGACACTGCGGCTTGCCCTGCGCGGTGACGTAGTGATAGCTGTCCGCGTCGCTGTCCGGCACCACCGCCTCCAGGCTCGGGCGCGAGGTACGGTAGAGGTAGAGCGCGAGTGACAGGGCGATGCCGAAGAAAATGCCTTTTTCCAGGTCGATCAGGGTGCCGATGAGGGTCACCCACAGCACGACGGTCTCCGCGCGGCTGATGTGATGCAGTTGGCGAATGTGATGGAAGTCGATCAGTCCCCAGGCCACCAGGAACAGGATGCCGGCCATGGCGGCGGTAGGCAGGTAGGCCGCCAGAGGGGCCACCAGCAGCAGGATGAGCAACAGGAAGAACGACGCATAGACCGCCGCCAGCGGCGTTCTGGCGCCGGCGGCGTAATTCACCCCACTGCGATTGAAGGAGCCTGACGAGGCGTAACCGGAAAAGAAGGCGCCCACCAGATTCGAGAGGCCCTGGCCGATGAATTCCTGGTTGCCGTCGATATACTGGCCGGAACTGCCGGCAATGGCGCGTGAAATCGAAACCGCCTCGGTCAGCGCCAGCATGGTGATGATCAGTGACGGAAACAGCATCTTCGACAGGCCGTGGAAGGAGAAGTCCGGCATCGACAGCGGCGGCAGGCCGGCGGGCAGCGCGCCGACCGTGCGAATCGCCGTCATGTCCACGCCGAAGGAAGCGTTGAGGCCCGCCGCAAACACGCTGCCCGCCAACAGCGCGACGATCATGTAGGGCAGTTTGGGCGCAAAAAGCCTGGTCAGAATTCCGGCGAACAGCGTCGTCAGGCTCACCGCCAGCACATAGGGATTGATCGCGTCGGTCTGTTGCGCGAAGAGCCCCAGTGTCTCGAAGAAGGGCGTGCCGCGCGGAATGGCGATGCCGAAGAAATTCTTGATCTGGCTGCCGGCGATCAGCAGGGCGGCGCCGGCGGTAAAACCGATCACCACCGTATGCGAAATGAAATTGACCAGCGCCCCCATGCGCGCCAGCCCCAATATCAACTCGAACAATCCGGTGAGGAAGGTCAGGGTCAGCACCAGGCTGATGAATTCCGGCGAACCTGGCGCGGCGTGAGGACTCACCGAGGCGAACACGGCGATGGAAATGGCCGTGGTGGGGCCGGAGACGAGATGCCAGGAAGAACCGAACAGCGCGGCGATGATGGCCGGCGCCATCGCCGCATAGAGGCCATACTCCGGAGGCAAGCCGGCAATGGTGGCGAAGGCCACCGCCTGGGGCAGCACGATCAGCGCCCCGGTAAACCCGGCGACGGCATCGTCGCGGCTCTGCGCGCGACTCAGCCGATTGCGCCAGTCCAGAAAGGGAAGCAAGCGCAACCAGTTGATGCGGGGAAGCGAAATAGTTCTGCCGACGTGTTGCGCGTACATTGTGAAAACTCCAGTTCAAGGCGATGAGCGGAGTCTGACGGGGAGTGCGTTAACGACTCGTTAAGCGCAGGTCAAGGGCGGGTTATCGAAGTAACTTTTTCGCGAAATTCCGGGAGCGCCGGCGTCTCGCCGGCTATTTGCAGTGCAACGATCCGTCGTCGACCGGAGCGATAATGACGCCCATGTCCTCCGCTCTGCCGCCCCTGATCGTGTCTCTTCTCGATCCGCGTTGTTACCCGCATCCCGTTGATCGGGTGACATGGGTCGAGACGCACGCCTCGTGGCTGCTGCTGGCCGGCGAATTCGCCTACAAGATCAAGAAGGCGATCACGCTGCCCTTTCTCGATTACGGCACGCTGGCGCTGCGCGAAGCGTGCTGCCGCGCCGAACTGGTGCTGAATCGCCGCTTCGCCCCGGAGCTCTACCTCGACGTGGTGCCGATCGGCGGCACGCCGGCACAACCCCTTCTCGGCGTGCTGCCGGCCATCGAGTGGGCGGTGCGCATGCGGCGCTTCGACGAGAGCGGCCGGCTTGATCGCGTCGCTCTGCGCGGTGAGCTGCAACCGGCGCATCTCTCCCAGCTTGCCGCCACGCTCTGCGACTTTCAGAAGGCGGCGACCGTGGCTGCCCCTGGCTCGCGCTTTGGCGCGCCGGACCAGGTGCTGGCGACGGCGCGGGAAAACTTCGTGGAACTGCGGCAGATCATGCCGCAGTCGGATCAAGCGCAAGTCGAGCAACTGGCGCGCTGGACCGATGATGAGTTTGCGCGCCGCGCCGCCGACTTCGCCGCGCGCAAGGCCGACGGTCGCGTACGCGAAGGTCATGGCGACCTGCATCTGGGAAATCTGGTATTGATCGACGGCCTCGTGACGCCCTTCGACTGCATCGAGTTCAACGAGGATTTCCGCTGGAACGATGTCGTCAGCGAAGTTGCCTTCGTCTGGATCGATCTGCTCGACCACCGCCAGCCGGGGCTCGCCGCCTGGCTGCTGAATTCATGGCTGGAGGCCAGCGGCGATTTTCAGGCGCTGGCCGTGCTGCGTTTTTATGCCGTGTATCGCGCCGTGGTGCGCGCCAAGGTTGCCGCCTTGCGCTCGACACAGGAAGAAGGCGAGCAGGGCATGAACGATGTCGCCGCCGCACGCGCCTATCTGCAACTGGCATGCCAAATCGCCGTACCGCCAGCGCCGACTCTTGTCATCACCTGCGGCCTGTCGGGTTCGGGCAAGACCACGGCGAGTTCGGCGCGGTTGCTCGACCCGGCGGCGGGCGGCGGCGTGCTGCGGCTGCGCTCGGACGTGGAACGCAAGCGCCTGTTCGGGCTGGCGTCGCATGACAGCAGCGACTCGACGCTGGACGGCGGCATCTACACGGCGCAGGCAACGACGCGCACCTATGCGCGGCTGTACTTGCTGACCCGCGATCTTCTCGCCGCAGGCTGGCCGGTGATCGTCGATGCCGCGTTTTTGCGACGTGAGGAGCGCACCACGTTTCGCGCTCTGGCGACCGAGCTTGGCGTCGAATTCGGCATCCTCGCCACCGAGGCACCCGCCGAAGAATTGCGCCGCCGCCTCATGGCGCGCAGCGGCGATGCGTCCGAGGCGACCGTGGCCGTGCTCGAAAAGCAGTTGACCTGGTTCGAGCCGCTGGATGAGGACGAGCGTGGCAGCGTCATCACACCCGGCAATACTTTGTGCAAGAATGGCGGTCCGGTTCTCGCCGATGAGGGAGGTAAATGGAACGTCCTGACGATAGCCAGGGGGCGGTAACGGGTGCTCCCAAGGTTGAATCCTTGTTGTTGAAGCTTATGTCCTCAATCGTTCTCTTTCGGGAATTGGAGCGCGAAGATCTGGCCGAATTGTTGCGCGGCGCGTCGAAGGCGACGTTCGCGCCAGGTGATATGGTTTTTGAGGAGGGCTCTTCGGGGAACTCGATGTATGTCGTCGTGCAGGGAAAATTCGAGGTGTTCAAGCAAGTCGATAAATCCGAGGCTCACGTCGCCTTTGTGTTGCCGGGGGAGCACTTTGGCGAGATGGCGCTGATCGCCAATCGTCACCGCATGGCATCGGTAAGGGCGGCGGAAAAGTCGGTCGCCCTGCGCCTGACCGAAGGCGCAATATTCGCTCAGACCAAGGTGGCCGTGTCTCTCCTCAAGAACATGGCCTGGCTGATGGCAGAGCACCTTTCGGAAATGAACAGCGAAGTGCTGCTGCTGGACGCGTCGCGGAGGCATGGCAACAAGGCGCACGTCCCCGTGGCGGAACCTGCGGCAGAAGCAAATGGGGGACACAGCGCCTCTCGCATGGCAGGTTGACCGGCGCGACTGCCGCCATGTTTGACCCCGGTGCGGAGGTCGTGGATACTTGGCGTTATCCGCTTGAAATAGCGATCTGTTGCATAGGAGGCTGCCATGTTTGTCCATTCAGGAACAATCTTCATTGCACCGCGCGACGCATCGTTCGGAGCTGCTCGCGGGCTGCGGCAACTGGTTGCGGCCGTTGCGCTGCTCGTTGCAGTCACTCCGGCTCTGGCCGCTGCCGTCGGCATGGTCACCGACCTGACGGGCAAGGCGTGGACAGGTGACGGCGCCGCCCGCCAGCCGCTGGCCATTCTGGCCTATCTGGAACCCGCCACGCTGATCGAGGTGGAAAAGGGCGGGAGCGTTTCGATTACCTTCTACAGCCCATCGGAAGAGCAGGTGTTTTCCGGTCCGGCAAAGTTCAGGATAGAGAAACAGGGCATTACCAGGATCAGCGGCGCGGCGCCGGCGGTGCAGCGCATGGGTGCGCTGGCGGCCAATGCGACGGCTAAGGAGATGAGCCAGGGCGGACGCAGAACGCAGGCGGCGGTCAGAATGCGCAGCCTTGCCCCGGGCGCCTCGATCACCGGGCTGTCGCCCGACAAAACGGCGCTGCGTTCAACCGCGCCGCGCTTTTCCTGGACCCCCCGGGCCGACGTTGCAAAATACCGTCTGACATTGACGACCGGCGAAGGCGTTCCCGTATTGGAGGAATCGGTTGCCGGAACGGAGTGGCGCGTGCCGACCGAGAAAGCGCTGGCGCCGGGCCGGGACTACATCTGGAGCGTGGAAGCGATGCCCGCCGATGGCGCCAAAGTTACCGGCAAGGCGCGTTTCAGCGTTCTCGACGCCGATACGACAACGCGCCTGGCGGCGGAGTCGCCGAAGGCGGGGGCGTCGTTTGCCCAGCGCCTGCGTTATGCCATCACGCTGGAGGCGGCGGGCCTGGCCGACGATGCTCGCGCGCTGTGGCGCGAACTGGCCAGGGAGCGACCGGACGAGCTCGCCGTGCAAAAACG
>Ga0209211_10009105_pt1 | contig 13331 bp, 8 predicted proteins | sample RifGroA2_FD_183992 | JGI IMG/M metagenome (GOLD analysis project Ga0209211, IMG submission 183992) | Groundwater microbial communities from Rifle, Colorado, USA - Groundwater A2 (SPAdes) (version 2) | ecosystem: Environmental > Aquatic > Deep subsurface > Groundwater | place: Rifle, Colorado...
TGCCAACCTCAGGGAAACCAGCCTTGCGGGCGCGAATCTGTCCATGACCAATCTCAAGGGGGCCGACCTGACCGGAGCCAACGCGAAGGGTGCAATATTCCTTATGGCCAGCCTGGCCAATGCCAACCTCACCCGCGCCGACCTCACGGAGGCGACGCTGGCCGGCGCCGATCTGCGCAACGCCATTCTGGCAGGTGCGAAATTCTGCAGAACCACCATGCCGGACAGGAGCGTCAACAACAGCGGTTGCCCGAAGTAAGTCGGCGGGCAGCAGAATACTATGCGACGACCTGTTCGTCGCGCATCCGCAGGGCCTCTTCGATGTCCACCGCCACCACGTTGGATACGCCCTTTTCCTGCATCGTCACGCCGACCAATTGCTGCGCCAGCTCCATCGTGATCTTGTTGTGGCTGATGAATACGAATTGGGTATGTAGCGACATTTTCTTGATCAGCGCGCACAGCCGCTCGGTGTTGGTGTCGTCGAGCGGCGCATCCACTTCGTCGAGCAGGCAGAACGGTGCGGGGTTGAGCTGGAACAGCGAAAACACCAGCGAGATCGCGGTCAGCGCCTTCTCGCCGCCGGACATCAGGTGGATCGTGCTGTTCTTCTTGCCCGGCGGCTGCGCCATCACCTGCACACCGCTGTCGAGTATCTCCTCGCCGGTCAGCACCAGCCGCGCCTCGCCGCCGCCGAACAGGATCGGGAACAATTCCGACAGGTGCCGGTTGACCTGGTTGTAGGTCTCCATCAGCAGGTCGCGCGATTCCTTGTCGATGCGGCGAATCGCCTCTTCCAGCGTGGCCATCGCCTCGTTCAGGTCCGCAGCTTGCGCATCCAGGTAGGCCTTGCGCTCGCTCGCGGTTTGCAACTCTTCGAGCGCGGCGAGATTCACCGCGCCCAATGCCTCGATATCCGCATTCAGCCGGTTCAACTCGTTCTGCAACGTATTCGGTTTATTGTTGCCCCATTGCCTATTATCAGGCCCCAGCAGCGGCAACAGCGCCTGCTCATCCACGCCCTGCAACTGCTCCGCCCATTGCTCGAAATGCAGGCGCGCCTCCTGCTCCTTGAGGGTGAGTTCGTTGAGTTTTTCGCGCAACGGATTGAGTTTGTGCTCGCAGGCGAGGCGCTCCTGCTCAAGCTTTTGCAGATTGACCGTGGCGCTTTCCAGCACGTTGCGCGCCTCGCCAAGCGCCTGCTCAGTGGCTTGGCGCGTTTGCAGCGCGGCCTGCAATTGCTGCTGGGCAGTTTCATCCTCGCCGCCCGATAATTCGGCGCGCAGTTGCGTCAGGCTCTGCTCGAATTGCGCGAGCGCATCGGTAATCTGCGTGATGTTGTGTTGCAGGTCGGCGATTTTCTCGGTGCAGGTCTTGGCGAAAAAGCGCGCTTCCTGCAACACATGTTGCGCCTGCTGCGCGCGCCCGCGCTGCTCGCGCAACGCAATATCCCGATGGTTGGCCTGGCGTTGCGCCTCATCGACCTGCGCATGGAACGCGGCAATCTGCTCGCGCAATATTGCCATCTGTTCGCCGATATCAAGCTGCTGGCGCTGCTCGCCGCCTAGCAGGTCGGCCACTTCCTGCATCTCGCGCTCGATCTGCATGGTGCGCTCCGCGCTGCGTTCGAGCGCCTGGTTCAGCTTGAGTATCTGCATTTGCAGGCCGTGCAGGCGCTGCTGCAACTCGTTGCCGGCGGTGCGCAGCGGCGCGATCTGCGCCTCGATGGATTGATAGCGCTGTTCGGCCTGCGCGACCTGTACTCTTGAATATTCCGCGTTGCGGTTCTGTTCGACCAGTTCCTGATCGAGCCGCTCGATCTCACGCTGCCTTGCCAGCACGCCGTGCAACTGGCTGTCGGGCGCGTGGAACAGCACGCTGTGCGCGCCGACCAGATGGCCGCCTGAAGTGACGAACCAGCCGCCCGGCGGCAAAGCCGCGCGCTGCGCATAAGCCTGCGCCATGTCCGCCACCGCATACACATGCGTCAGCCAGTCGCGCACCGCAGGCAACACTTGCGCATCCTGGCATTGCACATAATTTAGTAATGGGGTGAAATCCGTAGGGCGGATGAGCGCAGCGTTATCCGCCGCATGGATCGCCAAAACGTCGGAAGGCGCTTCGCTTTTCCGACCTACAGAAAACAAGGCCAGCTTCGCCGGCGGCGCATCGCTCCACACGGCGGCATCTCCCAGTGACGGCATCGCGATCGCATTCAGCCGCTCGCGCAGCACCGCCTCCAGCGCGTTCTCCCAGCCGCTTTCGATGCGGATGGCTTGCCACAGGCGCGGCAGTTTTTCCAGCTGATGCTGTTGCAGCCAGGCGTTGAGATTCTTGTCGTTGTCGATATGCTGCTGCAATTGCTGCAACGCCTGCAGGCGCGCCTCGGTCTGCGCCAGTACGCGCTCCTGCTGCTGCAACGAGGCGCGCTGGTTGCGCCGTTCGTTATCGGCCAGCGGCAACTGTTCCTGCAAGTGCGCCAGCTTTGCTATCTGCTCCTCGCGCGCCATTTCAAGCTCGGCCATTTGCTGCTGCGCGTCTTGCAGCGCGCCGCTATCGGGACGCGGCAGGTTGTCTTTTTCCAGCAGCAGGCGCAAGCGGCGCGAATCCATCTGCTGGATGTTGCGCTGCAAATGTTCGCGCTGCGTGTCGGCCAGCTGCAATTGTTGTTGCAGCTGCAGCTGCTCGCGTTGCAACGCGTTGTAGCGTTCCTGCGCGATGCGCGCCGCCTCTTCGGCCTGCGGCAGGTTATGGCTTTCCAGTTGCGCGTGCTGTTCGGCTTCGGCAACCTTGGTGGCCGCGCCATCCTGCTGGCGTTGCCAGTGTTCCAGCAGGGAATGGACGCCCTGGCGCTGATGCTGCTGCTGTTCGATCTGTTTCTCGGTGTTGGCGATCTGCTGCGCCATGCGCTGGCGCTGCTCGGCGACATGCTTGATCTGCTGCTCCAGCCGCGCGATTTCGGCGTTGGCAGTATAGAGTTCACCCTGCCTGACATGCAGCGCGTCGGAAAGCTGGTAATGCCCGCTGCGCGCGGTTTCCAGTTGGCTTTCGATGTCGCGCAGCCGCGCGGTTTCCGCTTCCAGTTCGGTGCGGGTCTTCTCCATCGTTTGCACACTTCTGGCGCGCTGTGTCTCGGCTTCCTGCTTCTTCACCAGCCAGAACAGATGCTGTGTGGTATCGCGCTGCGCTTCCAGCGCGCGGTATTGCTTCGCCACCTCGGCCTGCGCGCCGAGGTGCACCCGCTGTTTGTCCAGCTCCTGCAGGATGTCGCTGACGCGCAGCAGATTGTCGCGCGTGTCGCCGATGCGCAACTCGGTCTCGCGGCGCCGGTCGCGGTATTTGGAAACGCCCGCCGCTTCCTCGAGGAAGACGCGCAACTCTTCCGGCTTGGCTTCGATGATGCGCGAGATCATGCCCTGCTCGATGATCGCGTAGGCGCGCGGGCCAAGTCCGGTGCCGAGGAAGATGTCGGTGATGTCCTTGCGCCGCACATGCTGGTTGTTGATGTGGTAGCTGGAATCGCCGTCGCGCTGCAATACGCGCTTGATGGAAATCTCCGCGTAGCTCGACCACTGCCCGGCGGCCTTGCCCAGCGAATTGTCGAAGATCAGTTCCACGCTGGCGCGCGACACCGGCTTGCGCTTGCTCGAGCCGTTGAAGATCACGTCCTGCATGGTCTCGCCGCGCAACGCAGAGGCCTTCGATTCGCCCAGCACCCAGCGCAGCGCGTCGATCACATTCGACTTGCCGCAGCCGTTCGGCCCGACCACGCCCACGATCTGGCCCGGCAGCGCAATGTGCGTGGGGTCGACGAAGGATTTGAAGCCGGCCAGCTTGATTTGGGAGAGGCGCAATTTGGAAACAGTCTTGACGTTATAATTGCGCCTATTCTAACCGAAGCGGAACCCGGCACAAAATGACGACACAACCCTCGAAAATCCTGGAAACCTTCCCCAACCCGAACCCGCGGCGCGACTACCATATCCATATGGAAATCCCCGAGTTCACCTGCCTGTGCCCCAAGACCGGCCAGCCGGATTTCGCGACGCTGATCCTCGACTACATCGCCGACAAACAATGCGTCGAGCTGAAGAGCCTCAAGCTGTATATCTGGTCGTTCCGCAACGAAGGGCATTTTCATGAGGATGTCACCAACCGCATCCTCGACGACCTGGTCGCCGCCACGCAGCCGCGCTTCATGCGCCTGACCGCGAAGTTCTACGTGCGCGGCGGCATCTTCACCAACGTGGTCGCGGAACACCGCAGGCAAGGCTGGCAGCCCGCGCCGGTCGTCGATCTCAGCCGGTTTGATGCGCAGTCCAACACCAGGGGATAAACATGAGGAAAATTCAGCGGGCTATGTCTGATGTGGTGACGATGGCAAATCTGCAAATGCCGAACAATCGGTTGCCTTGAACAACCCGCGCAATTCCACGATAATGCCCGCCCTTTACCGAACAGGTATCCCACGCTTAATTTCCGGGTGCTCAAAATGAAAAAACCGACCAACGAAAGCATGACGCCAAAGAATTCCATATTTTCCTGCCGCCGCATGGCGCTGGTACTGTTGTGCCCTTTGGCAATCGCAGGCTGCGACACCCCAGCCTCCCTCAAACCTCCTGTATTTGACATGACGCGCCTCAACCAGGATGGCAGCGTGAATGACGGCAAGGACTATGCGAAGCAACCATGGACATGCGTGCTGGACAACCAGTCGGGCATGGTCTGGGAAGTGAAAAAGACCGAACCCGGCTTGCACAATATCAACAATACCTATACCTGGTACGACTCGAATCCGGAAAGCAACGGCGGCTCCCCAGGCAAGACCAATGGCGGAGCATGCGCCGGCAGCAATTGCGACACCGAGTCCTATGTCAAAGCGGTCAATGCGGAAAAACTTTGCGGCTACACTGACTGGTATCTGCCCAGCCGTTATGAACTGAGGACCATATTGAATCCTGCCGTTTTCTACCCCGGCCCCACCCTTCCCAAGGATTTTTTCCCGGAATCCCTGCCCGGGAAATACTGGACTGACACAACATTCAAAACCAATCACGCCGCTGCCTGGGCATGGCGCTTCGATCATGGCAGCGATAACGTCGAGAACAAGACTGAAGCGCTAAGCGTCAGGCTGACTCATGCCACCGTAATGCCCGCAAAACAAGCCAAATAACCCTCCGCCCAGTAATTGTCTGCTGGCCGCCAGTTCGCCACGCCATAGCATCCGCCGTGGTCATATCGGGCTGTGCGGCCAAGCCGCCCCATTCCGGCAACCATTGCGGAATGGCGGTTTTATCGTGATTATTTGAGAGACAAAATATACTGCACCATCATTTTGATGTCGTCATCGCTAAGTCTCGCATACGCCGGCATCGCGACTTCGCCCCAAACGCCGCCTTTACTGCCATTTTTGATTACCCCGGCCAACCTGGCTTGCGCGCCGGCCTTGCCACTGTATTTTCTGCCAATCTCCCTCAGCGACGGTCCAACAAGCGACCTCTCCATACTATGGCAATTGAAGCAGCTTTTTTTCTTGGCTAACGCTTTAAACGCTGCGGCATCCACCGCCGCCTCTGCCTGCCCGGCAAACATCAACGTCATTGCAACTGCCGCGATACCGACCCACTGTGACTTCATAAAATCCCCTTCATAACAATCCTATTATTTTTGTACGACAATATTTCGCCAGCCGGGTTCCGGCATAATTGGCTGCAAAACCTGGACACAAGCCGGTAACCGCGCTGTTTATATTGAAAATTCCCGGCAAATTCCACAAGGTACGCTGCACCATCGTGCTACGCTATCACTCGTTTTTCCCGATTATTAAAACACAAAAGCAGGGGCACGGCGCGCCGTGCCCCTACCCAAAAATTAACAAAGCATCTTGCCTGGCATCCGAACATGGCTGTTTGAAAGAATATGAACTGGAGCATAAAGAACTGGCGCAGGCGGTATATTTTGCGGCATGCAGTGCTGCCGGAGGAGGCATGGCGTGCCGCCGTTTCCGCGCTGCCCTTGTTGCGCGGGCTATCGGAAGAAGAAATGGAGCGCCTGCGCGAACTTGCAACTTTATTCCTGAATGAAAAGCAGCTAGTCGCGGCCGGCGGGTTTTCCCTGGACGACGACACGCGGATCAAAATCGCCGCCCAGGCTTGCCTGCCGATTCTTAATCTCGGGCTGGATTCTTATGTGGGCTGGGTGTCGGTGATCGTCTATCCCGGCGAATTCGTTCCGGAGCACGAATTCATGGACGAGGCCGGCGTGGTGCATGTCGTCCGCGACGCGATGCTGGGAGAATCCTGGGAGCGCGGGCCGGTGGTTCTGTCCGGCGCCGACGCCGTGCGCGGTGGCGGGCACGACGGCGTCAACGTGGTGATCCACGAATTCGCCCACAAGCTGGACATGCTGAACGGCGCGATGAACGGTTTCCCGCCGCTGCATCGGGAGATGTCTTCCGAACGGTGGGCGCAAGCCTTTACCGCGGCTTTCGCCGACTTCTGCGCCAGGGCGGAAAGTGGCATGGAAACGGCGCTTGACCCCTATGGAGCCGAAAGCCCGGCCGAATTTTTCGCCGTGACCAGCGAGGCATTTTTCGAAACACCCCAGACCCTGAAACAGGAATACCCGGACTTGTACCGGCAACTGGCCGCTTTTTACCGCCAGGATCCGGCCACGCGCGGAAACGCGGAGGCCAAAGATCCGGAGAAAGGATGCGCGTGATGTGGCACATCTTTCATTTCGAATGATGAAACTGCTGAGTATCGACTGTCACGTTTTACCTTTTTTTATTCTACTACCGCCCAAACTTCCACGCATTCTGGAACACGCCGCCCGACAAAAAATACCGCGACGATGCTGAATTCAGTCATGTCCGTCCGCCTGCTCCACTTTACGTAGCCCGGATGAAACGAAGTGAAATCCGGGAAACAATTATTTTCATCCGCCTCCCCGCATTACGCTACGCTTCATGCGGGCTACGACACTACCGCAAAGGGTCGGCTGGCGAAGTCCTCTGATCTCCGGATAGCTCCACATCAGTTTGAATCGCACCCCCACGCCGCCAGTCTCAACCGTGAATCAGATTCAGCTGCTTCGCGATGATGTCGTGATTGAGCCACAGCACCGGGGCCGCAGGATGTGATGCTTCCATGAACATCAGCGGCCCGGTTCCTTCCAGCACCAGCGCGCTGAGGATGTCCGTCACCAGCGCCTTGCGGTCCTTGTGCATCTGGGTGATCTCATCCGAGGTGCCTATCATCAGGTCGGCCAGTTCCGCGGAGTTGTCCATCGGCCACGCGGCTAAGTTGCGGTATGCCTGCATCACGCCGGTGGCGTTGTAGTCGCTGATCTTCTGCAGCAGCGCCTCGAGTGACATGCCCTCCTGCAGCAGGTCGCGGCAGGCCTGCCATTGCGCGTCGGCCCAGGCTGCGCCGCCTTCCTTCTTGAGCGCCTTGAGCAGCGGGAACAGCGACAGCTCGACGCCGACGAAGATGTCCGAGGAGTTGGTGCGTATCTCCGGGCAATTGAACACCGTGGCCCTGATGCCCTGTGCCCAGGCGTCCGTTGCGACGCGCTCGAGGCGCATCTTGGCGTAGCCCTGGGTGTAGTTGGTGTAGGTCTGCCAGTGATATGTGCCGTTAACAAGTATCTCGGTGCCGTGGTAACCGTAGGCGGTGTAGCGCACCTGGCCGCCGGTCTTTTCCAGCCGCGCGCGGATCGCCGCGCTGCCTTCGATCAGGTGCTGGAAGGTGTTCGCGGTGACCTCGTCGAAATTCATCAGGCACAGCTTGCCGAGATCGCTGTCGAGCAGCGCGCGCGAGGACATGAAGCGCTCGCCGCGCCCCTTGTAGATGCGGTTCGCGATCGCGAGGAACACCTTCACCTTGGGGATGCCGCCCGCCATGGTGTGCGCGAAGAACGCGTTGCTGCCGTCCGGGATCATGCCGTCCAGCTCGGCCATCACCTTCGCGACGGAATCCCTGAAGCGCTTGACGCCGACCGCGCGGCATTTCTCGATATGCGGCCAGTCGAGCTTGTCGTCCTGCCAGCTCTTCAGCGTCATGCCGCCGAGCAGGTCGGTCGGGGTGGGCTCGCCTGCGGGGGCGTCCAGGTCGAAACCGGCCATCAGCGGCACGTTGATGATATGCCCGCCCAGATTGGCCTCGGCCTCGGCCAATTCCTCGGCGGTCAGCGCGCGCAGCGCGTGGTTCTCGTCGCGGCGTCCGACGGTGATACCGATGATCGTCATGCCCGCCTTGCGCGCCTCGTTCACCAGACCGTTGGCGTACCCCCGGCCGAAGAGTTCGCCGAACAGCACGAAGGTGTCACCCTTGCGGAAGATATTGTGCTGCGGAATTTCCCTCAACGATACTGGCGACGAAACTGGTGCGGTCATATGAATGTTCTCCGATTATTGATGCTGGTCTTGAATGCCCATTGGGCGGTATCCAGATAAAATACATCCTCCGGCTGCCTTTTCCAGACAGACATGCCGGATTAAAACCCGACCTACAACTACCCCACCCACTTCCTTGCATTCTGAAACATCCTCAGCCATGCGCCGTTCTCCTGCCACTCGCGCGGATACCAGGAGTTCTGCACGGCGCGGAACACGCGCTCGGGGTGCGGCATCATGATCGAAAAGCGCCCGTCCGGCGTGGTCAGGCCGGTGATGCCTTGCGGCGAGCCGTTCGGGTTCAGCGGGTAGGTCTCGGTGGCATTGCCGCGATGATCCACATAGCGTAGCGTGACGACATCCTGCGCGGCCTTCAGCTTTGCGGCGCTGCCGAAATCGGCATAACCCTCGCCGTGCGACACCACGATCGGCATGCGGCTGCCCGCCATGCCGCTGAAGAAGATCGACGGCGATGCTTGCACCTCGACCATCGCGAAGCGCGCCTCGAATTGCTCCGACTGGTTGCGCGCGAAGTGCGCCCAGTTATCCGCGCCGGGGATGATCTCGTGCAGGTTGCTCATCATCTGGCAGCCGTTGCACACGCCCAAGGCAAACGTGTCGCTGCGCTGGAAGAACGCCGCGAATTCGTCGCGCGCGCGCGAATTGAACAGGATGGATTTTGCCCAGCCCTCGCCCGCGCCGAGCACGTCGCCGTAAGAGAATCCGCCGCAGGCGGCGAAGCCCTTGAAATCGGCCAGCTTGACGCGCCCGCTGATGATATCGCTCATGTGCACGTCCACCGCGGCGAATCCGGCGCGGTCGAATGCGGCCGCCATTTCCACCTGGCCGTTCACGCCCTGCTCGCGCAGGATGGCGATCTTCGGGCGGGAAAACCTGCTCCCTCCCCCTTGCAGGGGGAAGGAACGGTTCGTTCGGGTCGTAAGTCAGCTTCACATGCAGACCCGGATCAGCGGCATCCAGCAGGCGGTCAAACTCCTGCTGTGCGCAGGCCGGGTTGTCGCGCAGTTTCTGCATCTGGTAGGTGGTCTCCGACCAGATGCGTTGCAGGTTCACGCCGCTGTCGCCGAACAGCTTTTCGCCGCCGCGCGAGATTTCGATCATGCCGGTTTCATTCAGCGTGGCGATCTTCTGCACGCTCTTCAGTCCGGCATCGCGCGCCTGTTGCAGGATATGCGGCACATCGCGATTGCGCACCTGCACCACCGCGCCGAGTTCCTCGTTGAACAACGCGCGCAGCGTGTCGCCGTGCAGTTCGTCGAGCTGGATGTCGAGGCCGATGTGCGCGGCGAAGGCCATCTCGCACAGCGCCACGAACGCGCCGCCGTCAGAGCGGTCGTGATAAGCGAGCAGCTTGCCGCTGCCATTCAGGCGCTGGGTCAATTCGAAGAATGATTTGAGCACCTGCGCATCGTCCACGTCCGGCGCGACATCGCCGACCTGTTTGTATACCTGCGCCAGCGCCGAGCCGCCCATGCGGTTCTTGCCCTGCCCCAGATCGATCAGCAACAGGCAGGTATCGAGGTCGGCAGCCAGTTGCGGCGTGAGCGTGCCTCGCGCATCGGCGCAGGGCGCGAACGCGGTCACGATCAGTGACAGCGGCGCGGTGACTTCTTTGCGCACCCCCCCCCTCCCTAACCCTCCCCCGCCAGCGGGAGAGGGGACAATCGTCTCTTCGAGCCATGTTGTTTTCATGGACATGGAATCCTTGCCGACCGGGATGCCGATGCCGAGCTGCGGGCACAGCTCCATGCCCACCGCGCGCACCGTATTGAACAGCGCGGCATCCTCGCCGTGATGTCCGGCCGCCGCCATCCAGTTCGCCGACAGTTTGATGTCGCCGATCTTGTCGATGCGCGCGGCGGCGATGTTGGTGAGCGCCTCGCCCACCGCCATGCGTCCCGAGGCCGGCGCGTTCACCAGCGCCAGCGGGGTGCGCTCGCCGAGCGCGAACGCCTCGCCGCGATTAGTGTTGAAGCCCATCAAGGTGACCGCCACGTCCGCCACCGGCACCTGCCACGGGCCGACCATCTGGTCGCGCGCGGTCATGCCGCCCACGGTGCGGTCGCCGATGCTGATCAGAAAAGTCTTGTTCGCCACCGAAGGCAGGCGCAGCACGCGCTCGATCGCTTTGCGCAGATCCAGCCCGCTGCTGTCGAAGGAAGTCAGGCGCGCGGTTTCGCGTTTCACATTGCGCGTCATCTTCGGCGGCTTGCCGAGCAGCACCGACAGCGGCATGTTCACCGGATCGTTGTCGAACTCGGTGTCGTGCACGATGAGTTGATCGTCCTCGGCCGCGACCCCTACCACCGCGAACGGGCAGCGCTCGCGCTCGCAGAACGCGCGGAACTCGTCCAGGCGTTCCGGCGCGATCGCCAGTACGTAGCGCTCCTGCGATTCGTTGCACCAGATCTGCTTCGGCGACATGCCGGTCTCGTCCAGCGGGATCTTGCGCAGCTCGAAATGCGCGCCGCGCCCGCCGCCATGCACCAGCTCCGGCAGCGCGTTCGACATGCCGCCCGCACCGACGTCGTGGATCGACAGGATCGGATTGTTCTCGCCCATCTGCCAGCAGCGGTCGATCACTTCCTGCGCGCGCCGCTGCATCTCGGGGTTGCCGCGCTGCACCGAATCGAAGTCGAGGTTCTCGGCGTTGCTGCCGGTGTCCATGCTGGAGGCCGCGCCGCCGCCCAGGCCGATCAGCATGCCGGGGCCGCCGAGATGCACGACCAGCGCGCCGACCGGCAGGTCGTGCTTGTGCGTGTGGATCGCCGCGATGTTGCCGACCCCGCCCGCGAGCATGATCGGCTTGTGGTAGCCGCGCATCTCGCCGCTGACGTTTTCCTCGAAGGTGCGGAAATAGCCCGTCAGGTTCGGACGGCCAAATTCGTTGTTGAACGCCGCCGCGCCGATCGGGCCTTCCAGCATGATTTGCAGCGCGGTGACGATGCGGGTGGGCTTGCCGTAAGTCGTACCCGACTGGGAAGGGTTTAAGGGGGAAGGGATCGCACCTTCGGCGCTCAAGGGTAAAGTCAAAAGAGGCGCTGTGGTTTCCCCCTTCTCCCTTCCCCCTTCTCCCTTCCCTTGTGCGATAGGGTCGTACTTCTCCCAAGGTTGAATGAACCCCGGGATATTCAAATTGGACACCGAGAACCCGGTCAGCCCGGCCTTGGGCTTGGAGCCGCTGCCGGTCGCGCCTTCGTCGCGGATCTCGCCGCCGCTGCCGGTCGCCGCGCCGGCGAACGGCGCGATCGCCGTCGGATGATTGTGCGTCTCGACCTTCATCAGGATATGCGTCAGCTCGTCGCTGAACGCATAGCCGCCATCGGCGCGCGGGTAGAAACGCTCGACGCGCGCGCCCTCGATCACCGAGGAATTGTCGGAATAGGCGACCACCGTGCCCTGCGGGCTGACCTTGTGGGTGTTGCGGATCATGCCGAACAGCGATATGTCCTGCGCCTCGCCGTCGATCACCCAGTCGGCGTTGAATATCTTGTGGCGGCAATGTTCCGAGTTCGCCTGCGCGAACATCATCAGCTCGACATCGGTCGGGTTGCGTTTGAGCTTCTGGAAGTTTTCGACCAGGTAGTCGATCTCGTCCGCCGACAGCGCCAGCCCCATTTCGCGGTTGGCTTTCTCCAGAGCCTTGCTGCCGCCCTTCAGGATATTCACCGTGGCAAGCGGTTGCGGCTTTCCGTGGCGGAAGATTTTTTCCGCCGCAGCGTCGATACTGTCCAATACGGTCTCGGTCATGCGGTCGTGCAGCAGCGGCAGCACCGCCGCCTGCTCGGCCTTGCTCAGCGGTTTGCCGCTTGGAGTGGAGAGGTAATACACCACGCCGCGCTCGATGCGCGTCACTTCGGACAGGCCGCAATGCTGCGCGATGTCGGTGGCCTTGGTGGACCACGGGGAGATCGTGCCGAGGCGCGGCACCACCAGCAGGCGCTGGTATCGGGCTGCATCGGCAGGCTCGCCCGCCGTCCTGCCCAGCCCCAGCACCTTGTTCAGCAACTTCCCTTGCGCCTGGCTCAGTGTCTTGCTCTCGAGTGCGCTGAAATACCAGTGGCGCGTATCCGCGATGGCGACGCCGGGCGCGGCATCGTTCAGCGCGGCGCGCAGTTTTTCCAGACGGAAGGCGGATAAGGCAGGAGTGCCGACGGAGACTCGAAACATGGTGATGACCGTAGGATGAAATCGGGGGCGAGATTATACTATGCCCCCCACACAGCATTTGACCGGAAATGAGCAAAAGCAGCCCTGACCTCACCCCAATACCAATTGACAAAGCGCAGGTCATCGCAAGCTTTCCGAAACGTCCGCGCGACAGCCACAAGGGCATGTTCGGCAGCGTCGCGGTGATCGGCGGCGCGTCCGGCATGGTCGGCGCGCCGCTGCTGGCGGCCCGCGCCGCGCTCAAGCTGGGCGCGGGCTGCGTGCATGTCGGGCTGCTGGCGGAGAATGCGCCGGGCGTCGACCCGCTGCAGCCGGAATTGATGCTGCACTCTGCCGCCGACGCGCTGCGCCTGCCTGGCGTGGACGTTTTCGCAATTGGCTGCGGCCTGGGGCGCGACATGGCCGCGCAGAAGCTGCTGCATGACGCGTTGCACAGCGACGCCGCGCTGGTGCTGGATGCCGATGCGCTGAATATCCTCGCGCTGCGCCCCGACCTGTGCGCCCTGCTGCGGGCACGCAAGGCCGCGGCGGTGCTCACGCCGCATCCCGGCGAAGCCGCGCGTCTGCTGGCCTGCAAGATCGGCGAAGTGCAGGCAGACCGTGTCGCGGCGGTGCTGCAACTGGCGCAAAAGTTCGGTTGCAGCATAGTACTGAAAGGCGCTGACAGCCTGTGCGCCACGCGCGACGGCAGGCTGTTCGTCAACCAGACCGGCAACCCCGGCATGAGCGCGGCAGGCATGGGCGA
>Ga0209211_10009107_pt1 | contig 13330 bp, 13 predicted proteins | sample RifGroA2_FD_183992 | JGI IMG/M metagenome (GOLD analysis project Ga0209211, IMG submission 183992) | Groundwater microbial communities from Rifle, Colorado, USA - Groundwater A2 (SPAdes) (version 2) | ecosystem: Environmental > Aquatic > Deep subsurface > Groundwater | place: Rifle, Colorado...
ACGGGAGTGGGGCGCTCGGTCGGGCTCCTCGGCGTAGTGTCAACTACGCCTCCGGTGCCCTCGGTCGCGCGCCTTGTATCCACGCCCATCTCCACCACCTCGCTACGAATCCTGGTGAGAAATGCGGGTTAATGCTTCGGGCCGAAAAGGGTCGGTTCCTCGTCGGCCGGCGTGGAGGGTTGGCCGCGGGTGCCGGTCCCTTTCGATTTCGATCTCGCTTTCGGATAGAAGCTGTCCACGAACTCTCTCGGCATAGGCTCTCGTGTTTTCAACATTGATTCCGGTATGTTGATCTTCATTCCTTCATTAATGACATTAGGATTGAGATTCGGGTTCACTTCGGCCAGAAACTTCCAGTTCTCGATCTCGCCGGTATACCAGCCGGCGATGATGGAAACCGATTCCCCGGGATACCGGACCCTGTGAACGAGCATGGGACCCGAATGAAGATCCGCAGGAGGCTTCCCGACGTCCCTTCCGGGAGGCCATCCCCCGGGCGCGCCGCCCCGGGTCGCCGGGGATTGTCCCGGAACCGAAGGGGCCGGGACCGAGCCCGGCGGTTGCGGTTGGACCTGGGGCGGAGGAGGAGGAGGGATATCGGCCTTCTTCGCCGCGCACCCGGCGCACATCCACAGGGCGATCCCGCCCAGCGGAACGACGAGTTTCAGCAAATGATGCCGTTGCCCGGAGCGCATGCCTGCCATCGCCTATTTCCCCTTCATCCTGGCGAGCGCTTTCCTCGCCGGCTCGTTGCCGGGATTGATCGACAGGGATTTCTCGATGTTCTGGAGGCTCTCTTTCCGCTTCCCCTGCTTCTCCTGGACCATCCCGAGGTTGAACAGCGCTTCGTCGACGTACATCGGCGACAGTTTCACCACCCTTGCGTACATCTGTTCCGCCTTGGGATACTCCTTCCTGACGGCGTGGACATACCCCATGTTGAAGAAAGCGTCGGCGAAGTTCGGGTCGGTCTCGCCGGCCTTCGCGTACGCCTCCAGCGCCTTCGGGTACTCCTTCAGCTTCACGTAGGCATGTCCGAGCTGGAAATGCCCCTGGACGCTTCGGGGATCCTTCGCGACCGCCTGCAGGAGAAGCGCCTTCGCGTCCGCCGGGTTCGAGTCGATGAGCCCGACGGCTTTCCGCACCATCTGTTCCGCCTCCGCGGCCGGCGACGGAGCGGAGGGGGCCGGCGGCGGGGGCGCGGGAGGCGCGGCCGGGGACGGGGGCGTCGCCTGGGAAGGCGGGGCGGTGGCGATCGTTACGGACGGGCCCTTCCCCTTCCCCAGGAGGTAATATCCTCCACCGAGCAGGATCAGCACGGCCACGCCCGCGATCGCGGCCAGGGCGCCTTTCTTCCCCCCCTGTGCCGGTTCGGCCGGCCTTGTGACCGCCTTCGCCGGGGGTGAGGGTTCCGTCTTCGGGACGAGCGGCTCCTGAGCGGGGGGCTTGTCGGTCGACCGCAGCGAAGCCTCCGCCTCCTGGGCCCGGTCGCTCGCCGCGCCGGCGCCCGCCGCGTCGGCCATCCGCTTCCCTTCCGCCTCGATATCCTCGGCGAAGAGGAGCTTCAGGTACTCGGCCATGCTGCGGCCGGAAGGGCGCAGGTTGAGACGGAAAATACACTCCTCGATATCCGCCTGCATGTCGACCAGCGACTGGTATCGGTCCTCGGGTTCCTTGGCGAGGGCCTTCGCGACGATGTCGTACAACTTCTCCGGCAGCCCCCCCTTCAGCGTCCCGAGCGGAGTGAACTCGGCCTCCCGCACCTTCGAAAGGATCTGGAGGGTGTCGTCGCCCTGGAACATGCGCCGGCCCGCGACCAGTTCATACAGGAGAATCCCGGTGGCGAAGATGTCGGACCGGTGATCGATCACCTTTCCCGCCGCCTGTTCGGGCGACATGTAGGCGACCTTTCCCTTGATCATCCCCACCTGGGTGATCGTGCTCTGGCTGGCCGCCTTCGCGATCCCGAAGTCGACGATCTTCACATCCCCTTCGTAGGTGAGGAAAATGTTCTGGGGAGAGATGTCCCGATGGATGATGTGCAGGGATTTCCCCTGGAAATCCTTCAGCTTGTGAGCGTAATCGAGCCCGGCGCACACCTTGGAGATCAGGTACAGCGCGTTTTCGAGGCTGACCGGGGTTCCCTTCTCCTTCGCCTTCGCGTTGACCGAGCGCAGGTCCTTCCCGTGGAGAAATTCCATCGTGATGAAGTACGAATTTTCCATCGAGCCGAAATCGTAGATCTGGACGACGTTCTGGTGATTCAGGAGGGCGGCCAGCTTCGCCTCGTCGATGAAGGAGGTGATGAGCTCCTCCTCGTGCGCGAGGTGGGGAAGGATCTGCTTGATGGCGATGAACTTCTCGAACCCCTCGACGCCGATGATCTTCGCCCGGTACAATTGCGCCATCCCGCCGGTAGCGAGTTTTTCGAGCAGGAGATATTTCCCGAAACGCGTGGGCTGGAAATTGGACATGGTCCCCTTCTTCTTTACGGTGTGATCAGGAGAGGAGATCGCGGAGCGAATCCTTGAGTGTGTCGGGGATCCGCTCGATCGCCTCGCGGTCGATGATCTCCTGGAACGCCGCGATCCCCGAAAGCTGGGTGACCTGCAGGATGAAATCGTTCGCGGGCAGGAACGTGGAAAGCGGCGCGGTGATGATCACCACCGGGAGCCCCCCGAGATCGGGGAGGGTTTCGACTTCGACCCGGTATCGCAGGTCCGAGAGGAGCTGCCCCACCGCGGGAAAATATTTCAGGAAGACGACCAGCGCGATGTGGTTGACGAGCCCCTGGCGCATCTCGTCGGGGACGCGGGTTTCCGCTCCCGCCACCATCGACCGCAGCCGCGAAAGGGGGCACTCGCCGCGGTAGGAGAGGACCCAGCGGGTCGGGGAGGAGACGACGATCGGCTTCGCCTCCCCCGGGATCGCGAGCGAATACTGGAAGGGCGACGCGTCGAGCTGGGTCGCGATCGGAGAGAGGGGCGTCTGGAGCTTCCTCGGAAGGCCGAACGGCTTCTCGCAGACCGCCGCGTACCGCTCCTGCAGGTCGGCGAACGCCTTGTCCGACACGGGGACATCCTCCATCGACGCGCTCTTGACGTACGAACCGAGGAGCGCACGCGCGATGAAGAGGGATTTCAGGACCTCGAGGTGGCCCGACAGGCGCTTGTTCAGGAAGGAGGCGAGCTTGTCGGTCGCGCGTCGGAGTTGCACGAACTCGGCGTTGTCGAGGTTCTTCCGGGCGATCGCATCCACGTTCATCGGTCGTCCTTCCGGGATTCGAATTTACCTACTGAGATACCATAATCGGTCCGCCAATACAATTTGCCCTTCACGTTCGTCAGGTTAGACCGACCACGAAGAAATCCGCCGCCTCCCCCTCCGCGGGAAACGGACCGAAGAGGACGGATTCCGGGCACTCCTTGACCTTCACGTAATACGACGCGCGGGACTCGAACCGGTTCCGGACCCCCCACGCCGTGTACTCCCGCTCGCCGAGGGAAAGCTTCATCCCCTTTACCGGCCATTCCAGCGAACATTGCGCGGGAAGCATCTCCATTGGCCCGCTCCCGTGGAAGAGGATCTCGCTCCCCGCCACCCCGAACATCGTTCCGTCCCATACGCCCTGCCGCGGGCCCACCTCGAACCAGAGACCGATGTGCGTGTTCCCGTAGACGTCGATCCTGTACTCCGACGCCGGATCCGTGCGCGGCGTGTGGACCATCGCGACGATCTTCGCCGCCAGCCCGGGGTCCGTTGCGGAAAGGAGCTCGGCTCCCGAGAGCGGCGTGGGAAACGGCGGGGCGGGCGGCGCCCCCCCTCCCTCCGCGAGCAGGACGATGGGGAACGACAGGCCCTTCTTCGCCTGCACGGTGATCGCAAGGAGGGAGAGTCCGCGCCGCACGGAGGGGGAAGCGAGCGCCTCCGCGGTGGCGAGGATCACCCAGGCCGCCACGTCGGGCTTGATCATCTCCTCGCGGGGGGCCATCCAGGCGATCTTCGGGAGGTCGTCCACCCAGAAATGCCCCTGGACGGGGACGCCGTACGGCTTCATGAGGGAGATCACCTTCTTCACGTTCTCCTCGGACCGTCCGAGAGAGGTCAACCAGATCGTCTTTGGCATGTGGGCATCCTTTCGGGATTCATTCCCGGATCGTAACTTCCCGGATCTCCAGGGCGCCGAGGTTGCGGACCGGGAGGGAACCGCGCCACACGAGGAAGAAGCGCCTTTCTTCCGGAATCAGGCAGAGAGTGTCCAGCCGCATCTCCACGGTTTCCGTCGTGCGGGGGGCGTCCCACCCCTGGTTCTCGATGTCGGCCCGGGTCACCGTGACGGCGGGGAGAACGCCCGGAAGACGGAACCGTAACCGTTCATCGTACGTCAGGTTGATGAGTTCCACCTCCTCGTCCCCCTTGAGGTAGCCCGGGACCTGGAGATCGGGCTGGGCCGCGTTGTGGAAATCCGGCCGGAAATCGACAGGCAGCCCGGGCGCCCTCTCTTTCTCCCACGTTTCGTCGTAGGTCCCGAGGTACCCGAAGCGCGGCGAGCAACCTTTCCCGACGACTCCCAGGCCCACGGGCCGCGGGTGATCCTTCCAGTGCCGGATGAGGTTCTTCGGGTCCTCGATATTCGGGAGGAAGGCCGCTTCGGGATCCTCTACGACTTCCTGATCGAAGTAGCCGCGTCCCGCCGGATTTTCCGCGCAGGTCGCGCCGGTCCTCACGTCCATGCCGCCGAACGCCCTATCCGGGACAAGATCCATCGTTTGGAAAGGGATCGGCGACGTCAGGTTCGAAGTGAGTTTTTTGCCGTCGCAGACCCACTTCCGATCGCCGAAGATCCTCAGGGACTTGATCAACGACCCGATGCGCAGGGTCACGTCGACCCACTGCGCGGGCTGCTCGCCCGGAGCATGGACCTTCCCCGTCAGGACGATGTCCCCCCGCGGCTTGAAAGGGACCACGTCCGACTCCCACCGGGCGGACACGCCTTTCCCTGCGTAGCAGGGCTCGTCCCCGTAGGCTACGGGAATCGGCTTGCCCACCGGTGTGACGGCGCCGTCCGTCCCGACGGAGAAGGTCCCCTTGACGAGGACGACAAGGACGGGGTTCCCCTCGTGGTCCATCATCGGAAGGGCTTCCGCGAGGAGAGAGGATTTGTTATCGATCTTCATTCGGCGCAGGGGTCCGATCGTTACACGAGGCAGCCGGGGGGGCCTGTGCCCACCCCCCCCATCACGGGCCCAACGGGGACGAACGGCGGTGCGAACGTCGGGATCGGTCCCGTCCCCAGGACGTTCGTGACCATCGTCATCGCCTTGAACATCGTGAAGACGGTGTTGAACGCCTTGGAGACGGCATCGAACAGGTCCTTGGCATGGAGGGCCGTCGGATCACCGAGGTTCGCCATCATCAACCCGCTCAACGCCCCGGGAGAGAGGCTCGCGTCCACCGAGACGAGAGCGATCAGGGGCACGGGGATGTTCGGCATCGGGGGGGCGACGGGACCGGGGAATGCCGCGAAGGCCGGATACCACGGCAACCCGGGGACCTTGATCGACGTCTGCCAAGGGAGCCAGGCGGTCCCGAGGGCACTGGCGATCGCCGTGGTGTATTTCAGCTCCTGCGGCGTTCCCTTCGGCCCCTGGGCCATGATGAGCGGCATCAGCGGAGGCCCGACCACCATGCCGACGGTGGCGACGGGCCCGAGGATCATGACGCCGGCGATCGTCGCCATCTGCCGCCACTGGTCGACGGCGCCGTGGATCGCGCCGCAGATCCCCTCGATGTACGTCTCGAACTGCTTCCCTACCTCCCCCGCCGAGTCCACGTGGTACTTGTTCAGGGACTCCTCCCGGAAAAGGTTGAGCGGCTGGTTCGGTGGAAACGCTTCCTCGCCGGGCTGGAAGGCGTTTGGGTAATGGTCGCCCGGCGTCGACCATTGCATGGGGAGCTTGATCGCCTTCGAGCAGAAATTCATCTTCGCCAGCATCACGAGCATGTCTTTCGGCGGCCATGACATTTTCGTCTATCCCCCGGCGGATCCGCGATCCCGCCTACCCGCCGACGAGGACATCGGGGCTCCCCGTGATCAGTTTCCCGATGCCGCCGCAATGCTTGGTCATGTCGCCCAGCCGGTGGGCGCCCTTGTTGTTGATCAGCACCGTCATGCTCCCCATCTGCGCGGTCCACGTGTTCCCGTCGCAGCAGGGAACGGCCATTCCGGGGTCTCCGACCCGCATGGCCGGCAGGCCGTTCACGAGGACGTCGGGAGACCCCTGCAGCGCCGGTCCCACGACCGGGTGCGGACAGGCGGGGCAGCCGTGGGCGTCCGCCGGAGCCTGTGCCAGATCGCTTACGCGTCCCTGCGGCGGCATGGATTCTCTCCTTCCAGTTCGCGGTGCTATCGCGGCGGCATGGGGATAGGGTACCCCATTGTGGTGAGGAACGGCGGCCGCGGCCGATCCCACTTCGTGCCGAACCGCTGTTCGCAGAACGCCTCGGCCTGCTCGTACCCGCCATCGTCGAATAGCTGGCTTTCGTACAGGACCTCCTGGTCCGGGAAGTTGTAGGAGAGAGCGGCCAGCACATCCAGCCGGACGGAACGGCGGGAGACGCGGGGCATCTCGATCACCAGGTCCGTGCGCATCGCGTCGGCCAGCGCCCGCAATGCGGCGTCCGTCCCGATCCAGCCCAGGACCTTCGCCAGGCGGGCCTTCTCCTTCGGCTCCGCGGCGTCCCGGAAGGCGTCGAGGAACTCCTTCTCGATCTCCTTATCCCCAAGCGCCGCCGCCGCCACCCTGGCGTTCACTTCCTTCGGCCAGCGGGGGGAGGCCATCAGCTTCCGAACCACCGGAACCGCCTCCGGGGGCTTGACCTTGGCGAGCAGGAGGAACGCCGTGGTGCCCGGCCGCTCCTTCAGGTCGAAGGCGAGCGGCTTCCCGTAAGGTTTCAGAAATTCGACCGGGACGTACTGTAGCAGGGCGACCAGGGCCGCCTCCCGCCCAAGGTCCTCGTGGACGATCCCGTCTTCCGCCAGCATTGCGACGATCCGTGGCTGCCGGATCATCTGCCCGCCGGCCTGATAGAGAGGGTCCGTGCGTTTCCCGGCATCCGCCAGCAGGCGAACGATCTGTTCCCGCACCGGCCCCGCTTCCCGGCGCAAAGCCGGACCGAACGGCTCCAGTTCCTCCAGCACCAATTTGCCTTCTTTTAGGAACGCGGTCGGCGGGGGCTGGTACCGCACCCCCTTCCGGAACTGCACGATGGCCGCTTCTGCCGCATGTGACATTTTCTTCCCCTTTCCAGCCACTGCCGGATGTGCTCCCGAAAGGAGCGCGGACAACGCGATTGCCAGCGCCGCACGCCACATCATCTGGGAATGGTCTCCCACTGGACCTCCGTGCCCGGATCGTAATATTTCGGCAGCGGCTTGCAGCGCAGCCGGTTGTCCGCGGCCCCCTGCATGTAGTGCATGACGCTGTTCGTGTGGTTCACGTCCACCAGCTCGAGCACCGAGTGCCCGAGCTCATGCCCGATGGTCCACTTCAACTCCGTGTCGGATGCGGCCCCTTCTATGATCACCACCGGGTTCCCGCTCCAGCCGGCCGCGGGGAATTCGATCGGCGCCCGGCGGGAATGGGGATGCGCAAGAGGCGCCGCCAGCGTCAGGGTGGCGTTGCCCCTCGCGCAACTCTGGATGGTGACGTTCTCCCGCCTTCCCCCCGTGCCCAGGGCCACGGTGTTGCCGTTGGTGTAGAAATGGTCGGCGGTGTTGATGGTGATGGTGGTGTCCCCCCTCGCGGCGGCCGACGCCAGGTAGTAGACCGATACCATGTCCCGAACGATGACGACTTTCCATCCCGCGACGGTGAACGCCCTCTTGATGGCGTTCAATTCGCGTCCTCCCCCGTTCACGATGTCGAAGGTGAGCTTCCCGTTGCCGTCGAGATCGTAATGGACGTCGACCGACCCGCCCGTCGGGCTGTGGTCGGTCAGGGTCATCAGCGCGACCGCATCCTTGTACTTCGTGTTGACGAGCGTCGCCGCCCCGGGCACGTCCAGGTTCGGAAACCGCAGCGCCGTCCCCGCCGACCGGCGGTCGTAGACCTTTGCGACCGTCGCTTCGACCGGCTTCTCGTTGTAGGTGTCGATCTTGATGCTCGTGCAATCCTTCTCCGGGCAACTGCACCGCAAACGGGCCTTCAGGATCGTCTCGCCCTTGTCGGTGTCGCGGCCGTCCACGGGAAGATCGAAATCCGCGCCTCCGGGCACCGCGCCCGGACGCGCGATGGTGTTGTCGTCGCAGACGAATTCCAGCTGGGTGCCGTTCAGCCCTCCCTCGATTCTCGTGTGGACCATCGTCGTATCCAGTTTCTTCACCGAAACGTGGTGGTCGGTCGGGGCCGCGGGGGTATCCATGTCGTCATACCCGTAGGCCTGGGCGGCCGATTGTGAAAATGTCACCTTCACCACCGTCAGCGTCAGGGAGGCGGTGATCGGGCCGCAACCGGAAGCGGAGCACTCGACCTGCACCGTTTCGGCGTTGAGGGACGCGCTGGCGTTGGCCAACCCCCGCACCGTCACGGTTTCCCCGGTGGGGTTGTCGAGGCGTATTTTCGTGCTGCCCGTCGTCCACCGGAAACGACGGCCCGATCCCGTTCCGGGCCGCGGTACCGCGCGCAGCCGGAGCGAGCCGTTCGCGGGCACCACTTGGCACGGTGCGCTGGTCCCGTCCGGCGCCTTGATCGTCACCGAGGTGGGACAGCAGCCCGCCACCGGGGACCCCGGGTTGGTCGGGGTCGTGCCGGCCCTCGGCGGAGGCGGAGGAGGCCCTTGATTTCCGCTGAAACAACCCATGGTCCCGGTTACCTCACCCACTCCTCGAATTTTTGCGACGCCTGTCCGTGCAGTTGTGCGAGCCAGTTCTCCTTCCGCCGCGCCGTTTCGTCCAGCAATGCCCCGATCCAGTCGAATCGTGGATCGCGCAGAAAGCCCGAACCCCCCAGAAACATCAAGGCCGAGAGGATGCCGAATCCCTGCCGCGTCTCGATGCCCATCTCCAGGGCCTCACCGGCCGAGAACCGCAGGAAATCTCCGACGCCCGGGTCCCCCAGGTACGTGTGCTTCGACGGGTAGAGCCGCCCCAACAGGCCGCTTACGGCCCGGATATCCTCCCCGTCTCCGGGCTGGAGGGTCCAGTCCGCCGGAAACCTTCGAAAATTGCGCAACGCGTCCATCATGGCGCCGCCGTCCGATCCCGCCACCTTCTGCCAGTACTCCTTGACCGCTTGATACAGCTTCGCGGCCCGTTCCCGTTCCGACAGTCCCGGCTCCACCAGGATGGCGCGGGCGAAGGGCAGCTGCGGATCGAGGTCGAATTCCGCGCCGAGCATCAACAGGATGTCGGCGTAAACGCAGACGCTCTCCTCCGAGACCATCTTGTAGGCGTTCGCCTGGTCGATCGCCCGGGCGGCCAGCGGGTGCAGCCGCTCGCGGCCGAACAGCCGGATCTGCGTCGGAAAGTACCGGGCGATGTGATCCAGCACGCGGCGTTCGTATGCCTTGCGGACTTCCTTCGCCATCGCCTCGATCTGTTCGTTACGTATCTTCAACGCCGCTCCTATCCGTTCAGCCGCTGCACGAAGTTGCCCCCGGCAAACTCGAATCCGAGCCGCTCGAAGAGTTCCCCCGTGCGGCGCGCGTCCACCCCGGTCGTAATCCCCAACACGAGCTCGCGGGCCCCCCGTTCGCGCGCCCATCGGCGGAAGGCCTCGATGAGCCGGACCGCCGCCAGGGAACCGCGGCTTCGCGGAGTCACGTACACGATCTGATCCGACGCGACGAGCTGCGAGCAGAACGCGTATTCGGTCACGTAGCCGGCCAAAATCCCGATCACCGTCTCCCCTGCGACGGCCGCCAGCGCGCAACGCCGCTCCGTGTCCCGCATGTAGGAATCGAGCTCCGACTCGACCCTGGCGGTCTCGAAGGGGAGGAACGCGTAGCGGCTCTCCCCGTGCATCCGGTGGAAGAGGCCCAGCAACTGGGCGCGATCCGCGTCGCTCCAGGGAAGGATCCGGATGCGCGAAGCGCTCCTCCTCCGGGAGGAGGTCAACCGCAGTTCTCCCATGGCTTCCCCGTCCATCACAACGGCGCGACCCGCAGCTTCTCCTGCTGCAATACGCCGGATACGTTCCGGAATCGGGATACGAACCCCGGATCCTCATGTTCCACAAGGTAATATTCGATCGGGCCGAATACGGCCCCCAGCTCGCTTTCGTTGCAGGTGGGCAGGTAGGCCCGCAGAACCCTCGGATCGTAGAAGCGGAAATAGAGGGGTGCGCCCTCCTCGTCGTAGACCGTGAGAAACGTTCGGAAATGGCGTTTCACCTCGTTGAGCGCGGCTGGGGATCCGGCGAAGACTCCCCAGCTCTTCTCCCAACCGTTCTCCACGACCCACTGCGTGAAGGGATCTTCCCGCCGCAGATCGACGAGATACGGCGCCACCCACGCCAGTTCCCGGGCTTTCTCTCCCCGGAAAAGGCATGTGCTCTCCAGGCCGGAGCCCATGATCTCCGGGTAGATCGCTTCATCCCTCGCCGCGTCCAGCAGGGCATACACCCGGGGAGGTTCAAATCCCTCGTCGAGCCACCACATGTGGTCGATCATCCTCATGACGTGGGGAGATGCCATGTTGTCCCCTTTCCGCCGCTTCCCCGTCTCTTCCCGCGGGCCGCACGGGCCCGCCCGCTCAGGGCGTTCAGGTGTGGCAGAGCGGCGCTCCCGAGGAGGCCGCCGACCGGAGCGTCGCCGCTTGGGGGCTGTTCGAAGGGGGAGCGAGGCCCGGCTTGGCCTTGTCCGCTTCGACCGGCGGTTTCGGGGGATCCGGCGACGAACCGGATCCCGTTCCGGCGGAACCGCCGCTGTTGATTTTCACCATGGTCCCCTGGATCGTCACGCCGGCGGGTCCGACGTCCACGAAGTTCCCGCCGACTTTCATGGTCACCTGGGTGCCGGCCTCGATGATGACTTTCACCCCCGCCTTCAGGTGGATCTCCTGCCCCGCATCCAGGGCATGTTTCATCCCCACCTTTTCCTGCAGGTCCATGCCGACCTTGAGGGAGACGGTGCCGTCGACCTTCTCGTTCCTGTCCCCCGTGACCGTCTGGTGCTTGTCTCCCTCGACCGATTCCAGCTGGTCCCTCTTCACGATGAGGTGGCGGTCCTGCCCGATCCATTCCATCGCGTCCTTTTCGATCCGGACATCCAGGTTCTTCTGTCCGTGCACGAAGACCTGCTCCTCGTCCTTCTTGTCCTCGAACCGGATCTCGTTGAACCCCTTCCCGCCGATCGAACTGTCCGTCTTCGTCGTGCTCTTCGTCTTCTCCGCGGGCAGATCGTACGGCGGCATCAGGTCCGCGTTGTACACGCTCCCGGTGATCAGCGGACGGTCCGGGTCCCCTTCCAGGAAATCGACCACAACCTCGTGACCGATCCGCGGAGTGAAGATCGCGCCGTACTGCCCCCCGGCGAACGTGGAGGAGACCCGGATCCAGCACGAACTCTTCTCGTCTTTATCGTCCCCCCGGTCCCAGTGAAACTTCACCTTCACGCGGCCGTACTTGTCCGTGTAGATCTCCTCACCGCCCGGACCCGTCACCTTCGCCGTCTGGATCCCCTCCACCACCGGCTTCGGCGTCACACGCGCCGGGCGGAACGGAACCGATGCCGGGATCGCCGTGAAACGGCTTGAATAGCTGAAATCCCCGCCCCCCGATCCCGCCTTCTCCTGCAGCGACTGCGGCTGCTCTCCGCGCGTGACCAGCTTCGTCAGGAAGTAGTCCCGGTTGTACTCCCCGTGCTCGTGGTCCGAAAGTGAGAACTTGAACCCCGGAACCAGCCGCACGCACGTGCTCTCCCCTTCCGCCGTCTCGTAAAACGTCATCGATTCCTCAAGCCGAACCTTCGACAGCTGCTTCCCGCGGTCCGGTTCCACGTACCGCCCCGGGTAGTCGTACACCTCGAGCTTCTCGTGGACCTTCGCCTGCTCCTCCTTCTTCAGGTCCAGCCCCGGCTTCTCGAAGTTATAGTCCCTGCGCGTCATCTTTCCGGAACGAACCTGCCGCGAAAAGGCGAACCGGTACACGCACTCCTCCGTGGGAGCCATCCCCTGCGAGAAGTTGTACGTGAGCCCGCTCTCCCCCGCGATCTCCTTGTACGCCACCGGCCCGTCCGCGAACACCAGCAGGTGTTTCTTGTCGCTGTGCTCGAAGAAGTAGAAGATCCCCTCCTCCTCCAGCAGCCGCGACACGAAGTCCAGGTCCGTTTCCCGGTACTGCACGCAATACTCCACAGGCGCGTAGCTCTCCTTCAGGCGGAAGTCGAACCGGTCCGCCGGCAGCTTCGAATCCTGAAAGACCAGCTTCACGATGTCGGGAACGCTCTTGTTCTGGAAGATCCGGCAGTCACGCTCCAGCGACAGCCACTGCAGGTACGGCACCACCCGCGCACGGTACAGCCCGAACCGGCCCCGGTTCCCCGTGTGCTCGAACCGGTCCACCACGCCGTGCACGATCCGGTCGCCGCCGTCCCCCGTCAGCGTCAGGAACCCCTCCTTCCCCAACGCGTCGTCCATCTTCACTTCGTCGTCGCACGCCAGCTCCACCGACAACCCGTACGGAACCGAAACCCCCTCCGCAAGGTCGAACCGGATCACCAGCAACTCCGATTTCACCCCGGAGATCTCGAACAGAAACCGCGCGTCGTTGCCGCGAATACGTGTCAGCGCCATGCCCGGACCTCGTCGTCGTTCGTCATGATCGAGTTGTCTCCTCGAAATCGACCTTGAACGAACCGTCCTCCGCCACGGAGAGGCGGACCTCGGAGGGAAGCGCCCCCCGCCCCATCCGGCCCAGCAATTCCCTCGACATCAGCGGAAGAACCGTCCCCCGCAGGATGTGGTCGATGTTCCGGGCGCCCGTCTCGACCTCGGTGCATCGCGCCGTGATCCGCTCGACGACCTCGGGCGCGTAGACGAACCGGATCTTGTTGTTCTCCGCCATCCGGGCCGCGAGCCGGTCGAGTTTCAGGGAGACGATGTCCTTCATGTATTTCGCGTCGAGCGTGTAGAACGGGACGATGTTCATGCGCGCCAGCAGCGCCGGCTTGAAATGGTTGCTGAGGACGGGCCGGATCGCGGACATCACCGTGTCGAGCGGCGGGCGGGTGCCGTTCACGCACAGCTGGGTGATCACGTCGGTCGCCAGGTTGCTGGTCAGGAAGAGCACCGTGTTCCGGAAGTCGATGACGCGTCCCTCGCCGTCGGCGA
>Ga0209211_10009111_pt1 | contig 13326 bp, 6 predicted proteins | sample RifGroA2_FD_183992 | JGI IMG/M metagenome (GOLD analysis project Ga0209211, IMG submission 183992) | Groundwater microbial communities from Rifle, Colorado, USA - Groundwater A2 (SPAdes) (version 2) | ecosystem: Environmental > Aquatic > Deep subsurface > Groundwater | place: Rifle, Colorado...
AGTCTCCGTAGGCGCTTGTAAGCATGCACCCAATTGCTTTTTCAGGGTTCATTTTCATCTCCTTTTCATCCTAAATAAGATGATATTTAAGCTTAACAACAAAACACACGCTTGTCAAGGGCGTGTGTGGAGACCACCGCAAAACTCTATTTTCATGCCAAATTTTATTCCCTGAGCCAGTCGAAGGGATAATGGTTCAACAAGCTCACCATATGAATTTGGCTAATTTCAAATAGGCCTTCGACCTGTCTGCCCTGTCTGCCCTGCCGGCAGGCAGGCAGGGCAGACAGGCAAGCTCAGGCACTATTTGGGAGTTTTGCAGTGGTCTCTGTGTGTTTTATTATATTAAAGACCACTACGAGGCTTAGCCTCGTAGTTATTTCAATTATTCTTTTGATTTTCAACAAATGATTCTTTATTCTTACCATAAGCCAATCTCCAACCCATTACATACGAAGCATCAGCCCGTGATTCAATTACCAGCCGATCGCCTTTTTCAACCTGTGCCTGTTCAAGATGTGGTCCGCCAGCAATAACTCCTTGTGGTGGAATATTTGCATTCTTTACAAACCACTCCACCTGACCGGTGCGAGCTCGTTCAATTCCAACCCATAACTTTGCCCAACCAAGGCGGACGGAATTACTAGGACCGCGGTATTCCGTATCGCCGACCGCGACCTCAACCTGCACAAGTTTTTTTCCTTCATCAAGGTTGACAGATAAACGATTATGGCTTTTTTCCACGCCCAGACCAGGATCTTCTCCCAGCTCAAAATCAGCTTTGCCATAGCGATTCAAAGCCATCGCTCCAATATACTTTCCGTATGTGTGTTCACCACCACCATATGACGGAATATCAATTCCTTTTTCAAAATCAACGAATTGCGTTCCTGAACAATAAATTCTTTCTTTATAACTTACACCCTCAAGCTCTGGAAAAAATACTAATTCCACTCCATGAATCTGGGAAGTGCTGAAAATTTCACTTTGACCAACGTTGGTAACTCGTACCGCATCTGGTTTAATCTCACCAACTGTGGCTACCCAATCATGAAGAACTTCTTCCTCTGGATCACCAGCATGGCGCGGTTCGGCAAATTTATCCGGTGAATAACCAGCCGGATCACGCCATTCTCTCCATTTGTCAGTTTTTGAATCATAAAGTTCCACTCGGCTATATGCACCATGCGGATCCCATTTGCCATTAAAATCTTTACAATACTTTTCTCCTTTTCGGTGGTGTAAAACAACGTCTCTTACCACTCGCCCCCTAAATTTTTCTGGTACTACAAATGCAAGCCGGCGGTCAGGCGGCAATTCCCGACCTTCATATTCAGGCAAAGTAAAAGCAATAGTGGTGTAAGACAAAACTTCTGGATTTTCTAAAATAGCATCCACTTTTTTGTCTTCTCCCAGTGATTTTATAATATCTGGTTTTGCTTTCGACTCAATATCTAAACTTTCTGGTACTCCGACCGGTTCAAAACCAATATCCAATTTTTCTGGTTCTTCAGGATGAAAGGAACTCTCTCCTCCACCTCCACCAAAAAAACCGCCAAAAAATCTAACCATATTTTTATTTTAATAAATTAAAATTAAAAATTCAAAATTTTATCTTCTCTTTCTGCCCCTCTACCGACTCTTTTCTCTTTTCTAATTTCTCTTTTCTAATCACTATTACTAATTTCCAATCTCCAAACATCCAATTTCTAACCCTCACTACCACGCATTCTCATAAGTGCCCTCAAAGGCCTTTAACATTTCTTCCTCGTCGGTAAACTCCCTCTTAAATAACAAATGCTCTCGGACAGACTTATCATAAATCTTCAAATCCATTGGCACAAATGTGTACTCTCCACCGCCATCATCCTCGGCTCGCTCAAACACAAAATGCTTTTGATTATTATCAATAATCTTTCCAACTCTCATCTTTCTCTCTTTAACCGTATCAAACCACTCAATCATTCTCGGTTCGCTGTCAATTAAAACATCTAAAGCTACTAAAACCGTATCATCTTTCGGGCACACCACATAATAAACTCGCTCTGACAATTTAGAAAAATTTGACATATTATTAAAATCTTAAAAAAATAAATTTTAATTTAATCTACAATCTTATCATCTTCTGAATTTTCACCTATTTTCTCTTTCTCATTTTTATCTTTGGTACCTAGCTTCGGCTCGCGACCATGCGAAATATCTATCAAATCCTTTAAATCATCTCCATAAACAACCATTTCTTCCACCGGTCGACCATTAACTTCTTCGATTCCCGCTTCTTTTAATTGTCGAATCAACTTATCCTTCAAAGTTTCATCAGATAAGTCCGCAACGACACCACCTCCTAATTTATTAACCCCTGCTTCTTTTAAAGCCTCAAGTAATTTATACAATCCTTCTTTTGCCAATTCTTCCACACCAACACCGCCAATTTCTGAAATTGAACGGCTAGATAAATACTCTTTCAAATCAGAAGTTGCCGCTTGCCGCGCTTTTTCCAAAACATCTTCTAAACTAACAGTATCGCCAATAGCTTTAATGCCTTTTTCCGCAAAAATTTTTCTGGCTTCTTCTTTAAATTTTTCCCAACCAATTTCATAATAATAATCTCTTAAACTAGCTCCACCTATCTCATAAACCCCAACAGATCTTAAACTTCCAAAAATTGTATCAATTTGGTCATTTTCAAAAATTTCTTCAATTGTTCGACTGCCAATAAATTTGAGTCCTTTAACACGCAATTCTTGGATTTGTTCATCCGTGTGTTTTGCTCTAAAATCTCTTTTTTCATCATAATCATTATAATGAATAATTTTCCCCCATTCACTTTTAGTCATTTTAATAAAAAAACTTACATTTAAGAACTCCTTCATTCTTTGTTCAACAATCTGATCAACTGAAATTTCGTTGTAATATTCAACGCCATTTTTTTTCAACACTTCTTTGGCTGCTTTAACTCCTTTTCTTGCAATTAATTCTTTTGGCGTGGTTCCTTCATCATCGACAACCTCGATTGCATTTTCTTTAAAAATCCTTAATATTACAGGAACATCAAAACTTCTCAAAGAAACAACAAAAGCTTTGACCTGTTCTGTGGAAATTCCCAACCTGAACATTTGTTCATTACTGCTATTAAAATTAGTTTTTTGCTCTCTGAATAATTGCTCTGGTGATTGTCTATTACTAAATTTATCATGTCCAGTATGACCATAAGTGTCTACTTCATACGCATACCAATCAGTACGATCCAAAAGATCATGACTAAAAATCATGTAAACCCCATTCTCACCAATAGATCCGTATGTCCTTAAAGCAGCATCTTTGGTCACAATACTCGTAAAAACACTGTCGGCTCCGCCGCGTTGCAAATCAAGAATTGAAGACTGACCTTCCAACAGCATTCCCCGGCGATAACGTTCGCGGGTGCATATAAGTCCGCCGGCTTTAATCATTTTTGGAATATTATCTACATGTTGGATCGCATGATAAACGGCAAAATCAGAAACCGCTTCATATTCTTTGTGTTTGCCCGGCTCAACAATGGTTTGATAACCAGGAAAAACTTCTTGGCGTTTTAGATTTTTTAATTTTTCATCCATATCATCCGGAACTTCTTTAAGTTTATGATGCCAAACATATCGAGCTTGTTTATAATCTCGTTCCGCTTGTTCTTCCGGGATACTCAAACCTTCTTTGATTTTGAGAATATCTTCCAGCATTTTTTGTACAGTGTTTTGAGCTTCGATCAAACTAGGAGCGTTTTCACCGCGCGGAATTTCAATGTTTACCATGCCTAAAGCGCTTCTGTTGTTTACCAATGACCCAACAATTTTCAGCTTAACACCATTGGAAGCAGTGATAACTGAAGCACTACATAATTCAAAAGAAGAATTATATCCACTACTCTTGTTTATGTTTTTGTAAACAATGGTTTCTGTACCAAAAGAATACCCCATTTTTTCCAAAGATTTATCATCTCTCATTTTTTGAATATTTTCCAACACGGTTTTATGAAAATCAACCGTGAGTTTGAAATCGAGGATGATTTTTTGTCCTTCTTTATCTTCAATCATATCAACCATTTGGCTTTCAATCGCTTTTCCGTCGGCTACAAAACCAACTCTTGGATGCAGACCGAGTTCTAATGATTGATCTCTGATTCGATCGATTTCTCTAATAGCAAAAGCTAAACGCTCCCGAGGATTGGTTTCTTTTAATTCAAACTGTTTCATTAAAAATTCACGACGAGAAATGAGAGTTTCAAGAAGCTGTTTGGCTTCTTTGCCAGTTATCCCTGACGCTTGGATAAGTTTATTAATATCAGCCGAAGACAAATTATCAATAAGTTCCCGCGCCTGTTGTTTAATTTCTTCTTCGGTTAAACCGGCAAAGACTTCTCCGATTGGTGTTTTTGGATTGAGCATTGATTCCAATTCTGGGATGGTTTTACCTAAGCTTGATTTTCGGTTTTTATTTCCAAAACCAAGCGCTTGGCTGTTGCCGACTCGATAAAAATGTCCATCTTGGCCTTTAACAATGTTTCCTCTTGACCCTCCAACAACATCAAGATTCCCCAAAAAGGCATCGGCAATAAAGCCGCTTCTGATATCTGTGTTTGTTCGTTGTTCTTCCTTGGTAGTGCTTTCGGCACCTGGAATTTCTAAGGATCCCAAGGTTATATTACCCCTCATTCTAAATAACTTGGTTTTTGCTACCTTAACTCCTAGTTTTTCATATAGAATATTAGCTAAAAATTCAGCTCTAGTTTGCTCTTTTTGATGCATTTTCAAATACCATCTTTCTTTGGTCGCTTCATGTTCATACCAACCATCTCTTGTTGAACCAAGTTCTTTTATTTTAAACAAGGTTTCTTCTGAAAAAGTTCTTATTCTTCTTTGTAAATCTTCTAACTCGGCAATCGCTTCATCATCATGAACTGCTTCAATAAGACCATCAATAAAAGACGAGGCGTTTTCTGCTTCTTTTTCTGATGTTTTTAGCATGGCTTCAAAACCAACCACAGCTTCTCTACCTGAATCAATTTCCACCTCTTCTTCTGGCAAGAAATACTGTTCCTCAACCGGCGTAGTTTGATATTCCAGTTCTTTTGGATCGATTGGTTCACCGATCAAGGCTTTAGCTATGGTTGGGTATTCTGCCCTAACTCTATCCACCTTATCATCCATTTCATACCAGGTAATTTTTTCCAAATCTTTAATATACTCCCTAAATTCCTTTCTCAGGTGTTCTGGTACATACTTTTCCAAAGCATAAAGATCTTCCATAGTTTGCACTCTAATCTTTTTCTTCTCTGCTTCTGCCAATTTAACAAGCGTGTTATACACCATTTCAATATCAAAATTTCCACCCAAGCTGTTTATTTTATCCCTTAAACTGCCATAATTATTAAACAATACTTTGATTACTTGCGTACTATCTCCTTCATAAATATCCTTTAAAGTCACAAAACTATCAATCAAGTCTCTCCACATATAATCCGATACCCCACTCCTATAATCTAAAACTGCATTTTCCAACACCATGGCTGGATTATTTTTTTCTTCCAAATAATCTTCAAACGCCGGAAACTTGTGTTTCATTATTTGGATCACTTGTTCTGGGGAGTAATAATCCCTATTATGCAAATTCTCAAAAAATTCTTGGGCACTAAATTTATCATACCCACTCAAGGTGCCAAGATAATCATAAATAACTTGCATTTTTTCATGCCAATTGAACTTTAAATTTTCATATTCTTTTTTATCAATAAAATCATCAAAATCTGAAAATGTTTTCAAATTTGTAATTGTGGCTTCTGGTTCACAACTACTCTCAATATAAGAATCAAGGGCTTGGCGAAAAGCCTCATTATCCGGATGTGTCCATAAATATTCCATTAAAATACCTGATTCTGGATTTTTCCAGAAAAGATCTTTTTTGTAGTCTTCTTTATTTCCTTCAACTGCTTCGATTTTTTCCGGTTTTGTATTAATTCCTAAATATTTTTTATAAGCCTCAACCACTTCTTTATGTAATAAATCTCCAATTAATTCTTCAGCGTTTAAACCGCTTTTGCTGGCAGTGCTTTCTTTTGAAGATGTTGAAGGTTTTTTATCTGGAACTTTTTCTTTTATTTCAAGAGGTTTAAACTTTCCTTTAATATATTCAGAAACTTTTTGAGGAAATTCTTCTCCAAGAAGCTTGCCAACAATTTGTCCTTGCAAGCTGCTTTGATGAAGCTTTGGACTGGCTTGAATAATGGCGCTTAATGCCAAACTTGGGTCTTCTGAAAATATAAAAGGGTTGATTTTTTTTGACTTTCCACCACTCAAAACAACAGGTTCTTCTTTCAAACTCTTAAAAAAACTTTTTTCCGCTGGTCCAAGCCAAGATTGTTCCGCGCTTATTTTTTCCAAATACTCAAACAACTCCGGAATCAACGGAGAGGTTGGCTGTTTTCCCTCAAATTGTTTGTTTAACTCAAGCATAATAAATTTTCACTAATTTTTTATCCTCTAATCCTGAGGCCACCCAACTTTGGCGTTCGATCATGCGAAATATCGATCAAATCCATAACATTAACTCCGTAAACAACCATCTCTTCTACCGGCCGACCGTTAATTTCCTCAATGCCATAATCTTTTAATTGCATAATTAACAAATCTCTTGAAATATTATTATCCAAATTAGCAATCGAATAACCACCCAGTTTTTCAATTTTAGCTTTTTTCAAAGCATTAATAAATTTTTCCAATCCTTGTTTTGCCAATTCTTCCACGCCAGTACCATTAATTTCTGAAATTGAACGCGCAAACAAACACCCTTTTAATTTATCAATAGCCACCTGCCTCGTTTCCTCCAAAGCCTTTTCTAAACTAATCGGCGTTCCATAAGTCTTAACACCTCTTTCCGCAAAAATTTCTCTTGCTTTATCTTTAAATGTTTCTTGATTATCATAATAATAATCCACCACATGAATACCGCCTATTTCATGAACCCCAATTGATCTTAAAGCGTTTATAACATCCGAATGACCTTCGTTTGCAAAAAACTCTTCTATTGTAACCTGCCCAACAGACTCAAATCCCTTATCATGCAATTCTTGTAGCTGTTCCTCCACGGTTTTGTTTAAAAACGATAATTTTTCATAATGACCATCATAACCCAGTTTCTTAAATTCGCCAATAAACATCTTATTGGTAAAATTCATGGCAAAAAAACTGTTCATACTGGAACCAACAATATCATCAATTAAAGTATCATCATAATATTCAATACCGTTTTTTTTCAATACTTCTTTGGCTGCTTTAACACCTTTTCTTATAATTAATTCTTGTGGCGTAGTTCCCTCCTCATCCACCACCTTAATATTATACTGATCAAACATTCTTAATATTGTAGGAACACCTTTGTCATGCAAAGGAACAACAATAGCTTTAACTTTGTCCAATGAAATTCCCAACCTGAACATTTGTTCATTATTATCACGATACCAATATCGCTGTTCTTCAAATAATTGCCCCGGAGATTGCCTGGTTGAAAAAGTTCTGGGTTCAATTTTTCCAAATTCATCATGATTATAGGCATACCAGTCTGTGCGATCCAACAAACTATGATCAAAAACAAGACGGACATCACTAAAAACTTCACTTCTGGACTCATGCTGGGAAACAGCGTCCTTGGTTGCAATTCTTGTAAAAACACTGTCCGCGCTTCCATGTTGCATATCTTCACCTGAAGACATGCCGTTTGCCAACATCCCCCGACGATAACGCTCACGGGTACATAAAAGTCCGCCAACTTTAATTACCCTCACTAAGCTATCAATGGATCTCAATGAATGAAAAACAACAAAATCAGAGACTGCTTCATATTCTCGATGTTTACCCGGTTCAACAATGGTTTGATAACCAGGAAAAACTTCTTGGCGTTCCAGTCTTTTTAATTTTTCCTCCATGTCATCCGGAACCACATCGAGTTTATGATGCCAAACATATCGAGCTTGTTTATAATCTCGTTCCGCTTGTTCTTCGGGAATACTCAAACCTTCTTTGATTCCAAGAATATCAACCAGCATTTTTTGGATCGTAAATTGAACCTCAGCCAAATTCGGGGCGTTTTCACCGCGCGGAATTTCAATGTTTACTAGACCTAAAGCGCTTTTAAAACGCGTGTGTCGGTCAGCAATTTTCATCTGAATTCCATTTTTAGCTGTAATAGTCATTGTTCTACAAATCTCAAAAGAACCGCTTGTTCCGGATTTTCTGGTAGCATTATAATTAATATTTCCATCTGATAAAGTATATCCCATTTTTTCCAAAGATTCTTCATCTCTCATTTTTTTAATATTTTCTATTGCCACTGTATGGAAACTTTCCGTAAGTTTAAAATCCAAAATAATTTTTTGCTCGGCTCGATCTTCAATCACATCAACCATCTGGCTTTCAATGGCTTTTCCATCAGCTACAAAACCGACTCTTGGGCGCAGGCCGAGTTCAACTGTTTTATCATTGATTCGTTCAATTTCTCTGATTACTCGAACCAAACGTTCTTTGGAATTAGTTTCTTGAAGCTCAAATCGCTTCATTAAAAAATCACGGCGGGCAATAAGTGTTTCACAAATATCATTAGCCGCTTTCCCGGTTATTCCAGCAGATTTCACAAGGCTTATAATATCAGTGTAAGACAAATTATCAATAAGCTCTTGAGCTTGTTGTTTAAGTTCTTCTTCGGTTAAGCCGGCAAAAACTTCTCCGATTGGTGTTTTTGGATCAAGCATTGATTCCAATTCCGGAATGGTTTTACCTAAGCTTGATTTTCGGTTTTTAGTTCCAAAACCAAGCGCTTGGCCATTACCAATTCGATAAAAATGTCCGTCTTGGCCTTTAACAATGTTTCCTCTTGACCCTCCAACAACATCAAGGTTTCCTAAGAAAGCGTCGGCAATAAAGCCACTTCTGATGTCTGGGTTTATTCGTTGTTCTTCAGTGGTCGTACCTTCAGCGCCCGGAATTTCTAAAGATCCTAAGGTTATATTACCCCTCATTCTAAATAACTTGGTTTTTGCCACCTTAACTCCCAATTTTTCATATAGAATATTAGCTAAAAATTCCGCTCTGGTTTGCTCTTTTTGATGCATTTTTAGATACCATCTTTCTCGAGTTACTTCATGCTCATACCAACCATCTCTTGTTGAACCAAGTTCTTTTATTTTAAATAGTGTTTCTTCTGAAATAGTTCTTATTCTTCTTTGTAAATCTTCTAACTCGGCAACAGCTTCATCATTTTGAACAGCTTCAATAAGACCATCAATAAAAGACGCGGCATTTTCTGCTTCTTTTTCTGATGTTTGTAACATGGATTCAATGCCGGCAATCACTTCTCTGCCTGGATCAATTTCCACTTCTTCTTCTGACCAGTAATAAGGCACTTCAACTTCTGGTGGTTTATATTCCAATTCTTTTGGATCAATTGGTTCACCCCACAAAGCTTTGGCAATGGTTGGATATTTTAATTTTATCTCACTAACCATATCACTCAAAGCATACCATTCATTTTCTTCCAATTTTTTAACATCTTGCTTAAACGCGCCTCTTAAATGTTCAGGTACATATTTTTCTAAAGCATAAAGATCTTCTAAACTCTCCACCTTAATCTGATTTTTTTCTTTTTCTAAATAATCTCTAAAACCGGAAAACTTATGGCTCATTATCTTAACCACCTGTTCCGGAGAGTAATATTTTCGATTAACTAAATTGTCATAAAATGACTGGACTTCAGCACCGTTATAAACATCTAAAGTTTTTATGTAATCTCGAACCACATCCACCGCGGACCAATCTGCTGGAAACGCGTAAGCATCTTCTCTTTCTAAGATAAAATCCTCAAAAGCAAGTTTATTTCTCAAATTTTGAATTGCAATTTCTGGAGAACAGTCCGCATCAATATAAACATCAACTGACCGGCGAAAATAATCGTCATCAGGGTGCGCCCATAAATATTCCATTATAATATCAGTTTCCGGATTACTCCAAAAAACATCTCTGCGGTGCTGGTCTTCCGCACTCATTACAACTTCTTCTTTTTGGACTTCTGATTTTTTCGATGTCACGCCTGAACTTTTTTTAATTTTTTTCAAAATTACTGATCCAGTTGTCTTTAGTCCTTCTAAAAATTTATTGCTCGTCCCGCCAAACCAAGATTTTTCTTCTTCTGTTTTTTTCAAACCTAACAACTCCGGCTTAAAATCCGGAGGAATTGACGGCTTTTCTTCAAACGGTTTGTACGTCTCGGGCATAATAAACCAATTTTTTATTTCACTGACTTTTTCACTGCCTGAATTGCCACGTCTTCGGCTTGCTTGCGAATATCATTAAGACTGGCTTTTAAATTCTTTAAAATTCTCTTCGCCTCCTCTTCATTCTTTTTCGGAAGCCGAACTAACTTGCTTTTTACTGTAGGCATATTTTTTTAATTATATTGATAAAGCTTTCATAATTATATGTATTATAACACAAATTTGAAAAAAAGTCAATCCTCTACCGCTAAATTTAGACAATTTTTATGTATAATCAAGGCTTTTTTGTATATAAAATACAAGCCAAAAACACTACGAAGAAAAATTATACACAGAACTTTATTTTAAAAAAAGGCTCCGGACGTGAATCCGGAGCCAAGACAAGGCTCTGCTATTATCGCTCTTCGTGTTGTTTAGCACGAAGTTCAAGAAGCGCTTGAACCTCTGTATTGCTCATATTCTGAATTTGACCGCGCGCATCGCTCGCGTCACTCCTTACCTTCTCCTTGGCATCGCGAGTCTGTGACGCTTCCTTAACCGCCAACTGGTTGGCCGACAGCCTCAGCATGACCGCGCTGTTGTCAAATCCAGTCAATGGCACAACATCCTGATCTGAGTTCGGGTACCTGATCTCCACCTGATCTCCCGGAAGAGTAACCGGCAGCTTGGCTGACAGTTCACTCTGACCAGTAAAGATCTGATCTTTGCCAAGCGAATACAGGTAATAGATGGTTTCACCATCTTTGATTTCCGAGGCAATACGGGTAACTGTCACTGTTTCCCGTATTTCCTTAATCGCCGTTTCCGGCGCAATCTGTTCACCACCCTTGGAAAGCATGACTTGGTAATTGCGATAAGCGCTCACCGCGTCATCACCAACCGCCACACCCAATGTCTTCACATTGACAATGGCCACGCTTTGGAAAGTGTAGTTTTCACCCAACACCGGCACAACTGAAGCCATGGTGTCATAGATGTTGCAAAGCACTGGATCAGCACCATGCCACCTCTTGAACCCAACCGCGCTATCCACTGCCCCCAAAACCGCGGCATCAGTACCACCGGACGCTGAATAGAAAACAGATTTTCCAGTACGCGAATCAGTGTAATAGACACCAACCAGCGCATCATCATTCCGATTCTGCGAAGTCACACCAGTTACCCAGTATGGATCGCCATCAGCTCCATACACAATGCGCGGCTCTTCCGGCTCAGTCAAACCATCCTTTGTCCAGAAACTATTCCACCAGCCCTTCTTGAGAGAGCCGTTGTATTGGATATAGCTGGCGATAAACTCACTCGGAACCACACGATCAACCCATTCCGGAACCTTGCCAATCTCATGAAACGTGGAATCTCCGGTTCTTGGATCCACGATTGCCACACCAAGAGCTTTATCTCCCCACCAAGCCAATGTCGGCTTGTAAACCGTCACCACCCACCAAGGCTTGCCAGCTTCGTCAATCTCCAGACTGTAGTCGGTCAAACCCTTGAAGGCATAACCGTTTTCCCAAAGATGACGCTCCAAGTCTTTAGAGAAAAATGCTTCCGGCGTGTAGCGAAACTCAAGTCCAGTGACCACGATTGCCGGCCGACGCGGATCTTCGGCATGCACCTTGACATAGCCCGGTGCAACTCCCTTGCTCCACCAAACACCCAAACCGGAAAAATCGAGCGGTGTCACGTACCACAGCTCGCCATTGATGCGCTGCAGAGTAAATTCAGACTCGGAAATTTCAAACTGACTTCCAATCGCACCCTCAACCTGACCCAACTGCTTTCTGGCTGCCCAGACCGCGTTGTCTTTGGGAACAAGGCGAAGGTGTTTGGGATCCTGAGGTTGAACATCCTTGGTCCAAACGCGTTTTTCCACCTGACCAATGAGGTTGCTGTACTCTTTGGTTTGGACAAACTCACTGCCCGCACAGCCACGAACCCCAAAAGCCAGAAGTAGAATAACTGGAAAGGCGGAAGAGATCAATGGTGAGCTCCCATCCTCTTTTTCCCATGCGTACCCCGCGCCAGCAATCCACAAAAACACAAGAATGATTCCCGCAACGCCAAAAAACGGAAGTGCAAACGAAGGTATGAGACCGTAGATCAGAAGCGGCACCACGAGCACTCCAACAACCGCAAGAAACATCGCCTCCTTAAAATTCCTGACCAAAAGCAATGGAAGAACTCCCAGAAATACAACCAGAAGACCAGTGAGAATCAACATGTCTTTCTCCTTTCCTCTTTTTGAGGTTTTTTCGTGATTTTACCGTTTTCAATGACCAAAACTTTACTAGAATTACAAAATATTTTACCACAAAACTCATTTTTTGTCAATGGTAATGGTGTAATTTTTGCTAAAAATACATAATTTCACTGAAACAAAAAAAACACTAAAACACTGAAACAAGCGCGTTCTGGTATCTTGGCGTCTTGTTGCTACAGTGTTCTAGTGCTTAAGTGTTCTTGTGAAATCGTGCGTTCCCCTTTGCTTCAGTGCTATAGTGTTCCAGTGCTCCGGTGAAATAAAGTAGCCCTACCTCATCCTCCCCCGCATTCTAGCGCGGTGGTATGAAATTGCAAAACGATGCGCCTCATCCCTCACTTGCAAAAGCAAGTTTTTGTATTGCTCAACAACGCGTTCCAATTCCGGATTTTTCTTATCAAATATCAGCCGATCTTGTTTACGATCAAAACCTTTAGCAATGCCAATCACTGGAATATTTAAATGTTTTAAAACCAAAATTTCCAAAGCTACATTGATCTGCCCTCGGCCTCCATCGATTAAAACTAAATCTGGTAATCCCCAACCACTCTTTTCTGTTTTCTCTTTTCTCTTTTCTACGCGCGAGAAACGTCTTTCTAGCATCTCTCGCAACATTCCGACATCGTTTGCGCCTTTGATGGTTTTAATTTTAAATTTTTTGTACTCGCTCTTTTTTGATTCTCCGTTTTCAAAAACTACCATACTGCCAACTGTCTCTACGCCGGAAATATTGGAAATGTCATAGCCCTCAATGCGACCGAAGATGTTA
>Ga0209211_10009114_pt1 | contig 13323 bp, 8 predicted proteins | sample RifGroA2_FD_183992 | JGI IMG/M metagenome (GOLD analysis project Ga0209211, IMG submission 183992) | Groundwater microbial communities from Rifle, Colorado, USA - Groundwater A2 (SPAdes) (version 2) | ecosystem: Environmental > Aquatic > Deep subsurface > Groundwater | place: Rifle, Colorado...
CATTAGGCTATTACTCTTATGTTAGTGGAGCTAGTGGTGTTGCTATTGGGTCTAGTTCTGCTGCATCCGTAGATGGAATAGCATTAGGTCGAAATTCAAATGCAGGAGTTTGGGGCTTTGCCGGAGGACTTGCAGCAGATGCAAGCGGTGTTGCTTCTGTAGCATTAGGTAACGGTGCAACTGCTACTGGTGGTTATTCAAAAGCAATGGGAAGTATTACAGCAAGCGGTTTATATACATTTGCAGTAGCTTTAAACGACCAAAGTGCAACAACTGTATCTCAAGCAAACACTATGGCAATTATGGGTGGTAAAGTTGGGATTAATGATAGTAATCCCACAGCATATCTTCAGGTAAATTCTGCGACAGCTACAGAACCATTCAGAGTTCAAATAGCTAGTAGTACAAAATTATTAGTAAACTCTGCCGGAAATGTAGGTATTAGCAGAACACCAACAACAAACGATTTAGAAGTTTCAGGTAATGCTTCAAAAGCAACATCGGGTAACTGGTTGGCAAACTCCGATAGAAGAATCAAAACAGATATTTTAGACATTGATAATTCTTTTGAAACAATTCTTAATCTACGACCTGTAAAGTTTAAATACACAGATGAATGGAAAGCCCGAAATCCATCAATAAATGATGAATATTATTACAATTTTATTGCACAGGAATTTCAACAAATTTTTCCTCAGTCGGTTCAAGGAAGTGGCGAATATTTAGATGGAGATTCAAAAGAAATTCTTCAAATTGATACTTACAATGCTCAAATAGTTACTATTAAGGCCGTTCAGGAACTTATAAAAGAAAATCAGCAGCTAAAAGAAAAAGTTAAAGAAATAGATGAAATTAAAGCCGAGAATAAGGAACTTAAAGCTTCAATCGAAAAAATAAATAGTATTCTTGAAATCTCAGGTAAAAAATAAATAATTATGAAACAAATAACATTATCAACTGTAATTTTATTAGTAACCCTCTTACTCCCTTTCCTTTGGAAAGGGCAGGGGATAGTTGCCCAAAATATCGCCATCACCGACGATGATTCTTATGTAGCAAACTCATCAGCAATGCTTGATGTTAAGTCTTTAACAAAAGGATTGTTAGTTCCACGACTAACTTCATTGCAACGACTTGCAATAGTATCACCTGCAACTGGTTTATTGGTTTTTGATTCAACATTTAAACAATTTATGTATTATAATGGCACAACTTGGCTAAACTTACTCACTCCTGAAGGTGATACGCTTTGGAATGTTAGTGCTAATTCGGTTTCACTTACAAATCCATTATGGAATATGGGAGTAGGCTCAACCAACCCAGTTGCAAAGCTAGAAGTTAAAGGCGATTCACTTGCTGGAATCGACGACCCACTTTTTGCAGTAGTTAACAAAAATGGCGATACAATCTTTGCTGTTTATCAGGGAGGAGTTAGAATATATGTACAAGACGATCCCTCTAAAGCAACTGGAAGTAAAGGAGGTTTTGCAGTTGGTGGTTTCAGCCCTTCAAAAGGAGCAGTAACAAACCAATATTTACATATTTCTCCCGACAGTATCCGCTTGTACGTAGAGGACGTTCCTACCTCAAAAGCAACCGCAAGCAAAGGTGGGTTTGCTGTTGGTGGATTTAGTCCTTCAAAAGTAGGAACAACAAACGAATATTTGCGAGTTACAAGCGATAGCACACGAATCTATACAACTGATACGGTTTCAGGATTTGGAGTAGAGAGTTTAGGTGCTGGCACATCAACAAGTTACATGCACTTAACTCCATCAAATTATTTTATCGGACATCAGGCAGGTGAGGCAAATCAAACTGGTTTGTATAATTCATATTTTGGTTATCAGTGTGGATTGAGTAATCAAGTTGGAAGTTATAATGTTTTATCTGGATATCAATCGGGTTATTCAGGTACTAGTGGAAATTATAACACATTTTTAGGATACAAATCAGGTTATACAAATTTTGGTAGTGATAATACTTTTATTGGATATGAAGCCGGAAAATCTCATTTAGGAGAAGGTGGAAATGTATATATAGGAAGTAAGGCTGGGCAAAACGATGCAAATGGACAACAAAATATTTATATTGGCGAATCTTGTGGAGCTTCAAACACTTATGGTCGTTCAAATGTTTTCTTAGGTTACCAAACAGGTTATAGCAACACAGGGGGTACAGGAAATTCATTCATGGGATTTAAGTCAGGCTGGTCAAACACTATTGGAACTTCTAACGTTTTAATTGGCGATAGTTCAGGATATTCAAATACAGATGGAAGTTTTAATGTATTAATAGGTAAATCAGCAGGTTATGCAACAAATTCATATTATAATGTAATGCTCGGATTTGAAAGTGGAAGAAATACATCATTAGGAGGTGGAAATGTTTTTCTTGGCTATCAGGCTGGAAAAGAAATTAATTCAAGTAATTCAAATGTTTTTATTGGTCAAATGGCTGCTCAAAATAGCACAAGTGGCGATTACAATGTTATAATTGGAAGGGAATCTGGAAAAAACAATCAGGCAAATTATAATGTTATGGTTGGTTTAGAGAGCGGTATGTCAAACTTATTAGGTGCGAGTAATGTTTTTCTTGGCTTTCAATCGGGAAAGAATAATACTTCTGGAAATAGCAATGTTTTTCTTGGAACTAATGCAGGATTGAATAATATTGATGGTTTTGTAAATGAGTTTATTGGCGAAAGTGCAGGGTATAGCAATACTTCAGGAACAAATAATATTTTTATAGGTTATCAATGTGGATACGATAATACAACTTCAAGTGGAAATGTTTTTATGGGTCGCCAAACTGGTTATAATAATCTTACAGGCTGGGGAAACTTATTTCTTGGAAACTATGCTGGTTTCATGAATGAGGTTGGGAGTTCAAATGTTTATTTAGGAATAAATTCAGGAATCAATTCATTAGGTGATGAAAATGTTTGTATTGGTGCTTCTGCAAATTCTAATAACGCAAATGGAATTAATAATGTAAGTATTGGAGCTTATGCAGGATTTTGGTCATCTGGACAAAGAAATGTATTTCTAGGTTATATGTCGGGTTATAGCGAAGCTGGTTCAAATAAGTTATACATTGAAAATTCTACAAATATAACTTCCCCGCTAGTTAATGGTGATTTTGCAACTAATCGTTTAGCAATTAACCGACAAGCCGATACATATCCATTTCAGGTAGGAACTGATGCAACAAATGGCAATGCGGCATATTTAACCGATGGTGGAACATGGACAAGTACATCTTCTAAATCATTAAAAGACAGATTTAAAGATTTAAACAAATCAGAATTATTAAATAAAATCGAAAATCTTGACATACAAGGCTGGTACTATAAAGAAACACAAGAATATCATATTGGACCTTATGCTGAAGACTTTTATAATGCTTTTGGAACAGGAGTATTAAACGAACCAAATTATCTCGGAAAATCATTAGCAGCAAGCGATGTGGCAGGAGTAAGTTTGTTTGCAGTTAAAGAACTTATTAAGCAAAACAAAGAATTACAAAATCAAATTGATGCTTTAAAAAATTCAAATAATCAGTTAAAAGCACAAAACGAGCAATCCGAACAAAAATATGATTCTTTGAAAAATCAAGTCGAAAAAATTAATAGTTTGTTGAATATTACAACGATTAATAAATGAGCATACTCCGAAAAGTAAAAAAAGTAAAAAATTTATGGAGAGTGTAGTCGAAGTATGCCACTAAAACTCTAAAACTCTATATCCCACGACTTGTCCCGATATTTCGCATTGGCGTTTACCCTGATAGATAATTCTTTCATTTTTTTTCGTTCTTTTAAATTAGCTATCTAACAGGGTTCACCCCGTTGGATAACAAATTTTAATAAAAGTACAATATTTATTATTATCTATCCAACGGGGTGAACTTAACTTGTCCCGCTAGGGACAAAATATTGGTAGAAGGAAATTTAGCCCCACATAAAAGTGCCGTAGGTACGAAATATAATATTGATTTTAAAGACAATATTTCATCCCTAAAGAGATTCAAATTAGAGGGGATGTTATTTTCTACCAACATTACGTTCCCAAAGGAACTTGTTTTTAATAGTTGTATATCTGTAATATTCTGCATTATAGCATAAAATTAATTATTAAGTTAACGCCCATGCGAAAAGTCGGGACAAGTTGTTCCGATTTATCGGAAGCACAAAAACACAAAATTTCTCTAAAGCTATTGTGCTGATAGTATTTATTTTTCCGAAATATCGGTACAAATTTTGGGATTTATAGTTTTGTAGTTTTAGTAGCATTTCTTACGAAATATATCTTCGATAAACCAATTCTAAAAACTTATTAAAAGTAGGATTTTTAGCATCCCAATGAAATTCAGTATTAATAAATTGCATTGCCTGATCAAGATTTTCAAAACTATTTAATTTTTCAATTGCATTAGAATATATTTCTCCATTATTCGAAAATAATTCTCTGATAAAAAGAAACTTATCGTTAAGTCCTATTGCCGAATTAATATCTTTTATAGGATTATCCTTAAATTTTGTTGCTAAATCTCGTTTGTTTGGAGCTATTTTTTCATTAATAGATCGCTTATTTTCAAACATATCGGCGATTATTTCATTTTCCTTTTTAAGCAATTTCTCAGGTGTTGTTTGACTTATATTTTCTATTATTGGTTTTTCCTTTTCAATTTCAATTTCTGATACTTCTTCTTTCACTACAACATTTTCAACTATTGGTTCTTGAATCATTTCTTTTTCAATAACTTGTTCAGGCTCTATCTTTTCGGTGATAGATATTTTTTCAATAACAGGTTCAAAATACTCAAGTTTTTGTTCAGTTTTTAATTCTGGCTCTTTGGTCTCAATTTCAACAATATTTTTTGGAGAATATTTTAATGCCAAACAATTATCATAAGCTGTTCTGAATTTTTGCATCAACAAATCTATTTCAATTTCAATATTTTCAGTATTATTTTTCTTAATGTGCCAAATTAGTTGTGATATTTCATTTGTTAATCCTTCAAGCTCATTTACTTTTGCTAAGTTGTTCATATTATTGATGTTTTAATTCTTTAAAATAACTTTGTAAAATTAAAAATATTATGAAGCGAAATAATTAAAAACTATTAAATTTTAATAACATTAAATTTTGAAAATATAGTTTAAATTGTTTATTTCTTTTAATTTTGTAGGCTCAGGAAAGGTGTCCGAGTGGCTTAAGGAGCACGCTTGGAAAGCGTGTGTACGCCAAAAGTGTACCGCGGGTTCGAATCCCGCCCTTTCCGCCAAAACAAAAAGCAAAATAAAGAAAAAGCCTGAAAATCACTGATTTTCGGGCTTTTTTACTTTTGCGAAATAAGCAAAAAACAGACAAATCTTAAAGACAAATCAGGGTCCATAGAAAAATAATTTTTATGGACACTGAAGCATGTTCTTATTCACTGTATTGCAGCGTATTGCATTTTTTAAACTGCTTTTGTTTGCATAGTTTTAACATTATAATATTAAATTTTTATGGAAACAAAAAAAACATTTATGCTTCATAGTGATTATATCAGGCTTTAGCTGATTTTTCTGATACTAAACATAAGTTATGACTGTGGTTTTGAAATTTTGTTATTTTGCTTTTTGTAAGGCAAAGCCTTTCAACATAATATCGATTGAAGTAAAACCTCAACCATGCAAAAGATGGTTAAGCGTAGCCAGACCCGCTATAAATCAAATATTTTCAAACTTGCCGAAGACTGGCATAATCCTTATAATCGGCAGTTTGTGCTGAGGTATAATTATGAGGATGTGGTTAATTTGGTGAGGTTGAATGGGTTGGTGGCGGGGTGATGTTTACAATTTCAAAACCCTAATAACTTCTCCCAATAATACATCCAATTCTTTTTTGCAATCAATTTGAGTTTCGTTAGGTAAAATTTCTGATTTTCTTATTTGAGAATGAATAGAAGCATCAGATATAAACCTCATAGGGCTATTCAGATGCTTCATTGAATTTGTAAAACTCCTTGAATTTCCTTCTGATTTATAATTATTAGCTACTTCATCAAAATTCTTAAATTGAAAAACTGGTGGTAAGTGGTCAATAATTGCTCTAACTAAAGCACCAACAGAATAATAACATGTATTTTGATAAGCAATATTTAACTCTTCGCATAATCGAATTAGTTTTTTTAAATCAAAATTTGGGTTTGTTATGTTTTTTAATTCTTCAACTCGAGTTAAATCTATGTAGGACAAAGTTTTGTTTGTAATAGTTAATAATTCATTTGTTTCTTTTTTAAAGCCAAAAGGTCCTTTTATAAATTCATCAGTTACATCAATACCAAATTCCGATAAAGATACCGCAAAAATTTTCGTATTTTTAATAATATAATCATCAATCCCTTCTTTTGTAATCCCATCTTTATAAGAGGTATCATATACTTTAATTTCTAAAATACTTCCAATGTAATAGCTTTTTCCACAATAGAAAAAATTGTCTATCCCTCTCTCATATTTGATTATAAATTCATTCAATCTCTTTTTATTTAAGCCATATATTCTTACACTTTTAGTTGATAAATCGAAATCCGTTTTTTTATAACTAATATTATATAACATAATTAACCAATAAATTATTTACCATAAATACAAAGAAAATTCTCTGCTTCATAATGTGTTAAAGTTTGCATTTCAGCAGGAAATTGGCTTAAATCCATTTTTCTTTTTATTTTAATATTAGGAGCTATTTTTTTAACACCTTTTCTTACTCCTGCATGTACATATACTTTGTTTGGATAAACTCCCAAATTGAACCCTATTCGTAAAGCAGTATCGTAACTCCATAAATCGCCTAATCCTTGAATGCTTGTGAGGTTATTTGTTATTTCAATTAATTTTTCAAAACATAGACAATTTTGAATCTTATTTTCGTCATTTTTTAATAATTCATATCCTTGGTTGCATACTTTATAACCAATATGACACATATGCCTATCCATCTTTCCATTTGGATTTATTCCTGAAGAAGCTTTTTCAATTGCTTCAGCAAAGGACAGCTTTTCATAAAATTCTTTTATTTTAGTTAAACCGCCATATTTATTAATATCATCAATTAAAGCCATTGCAAAAGGTTTTATTTAACGTTTATAGTTTCAATTAATCTGGTTTCAAAATCAGGTAAGGAGAATAGAAAGTTAAAATATACATATCGTAACACGCTCAATGGATTATCTTTAATTTGTGATTTTGCTTCGTCTAATAATATATCTTTAAATCTGTTATAATGTAAACCATCTTTTGTATTTTCTATGTAACGTTTTACTACAAAATCATCGAACCACGTAATTTGATAATCAATTAAATTTTCTTTATATCGTCTTTTTATACAAAAAATCTCATCCCAAGAAACTAATCTTGGGTCTTCTATTCCAGCCAGCAAAATGGCTAAATCCCAATCATTTTCTTCTAATACCTGATTAATATTTTTAAATTTAAAAACATGATTTGCAGTTATTGATATTTCAAGTTTACTGGAATCATAAAAAGTATCAAATGGATAAAAAACTTTCCTTCTGCACAAATTATTATTATACGGAGTATCAGTTTGTTTCTTTTCATCACTATTACATTCATTGCACATTGGAAATAAATTTTTGAAATTCACTGAAACAAACGGATACAATGATTTTGGAATATAATGGTCATAAGCATTTCTATGAATACTTGTTGACGGTTTTAATGGTAATAATCCACAAAATGGGCAAACTTTAGCAGTCTGATGTTTTTTAAAAGCTGTAAAATGTTCCTGAATTGTTCCGAAATTATCTTTAATTGAATTAACAAAATAATATTCATCCCAAAGTTCTGTTAAAAAATCTTTCAATACCTTCCTAAAAGCAGTATCGCTAATTTCAGTATATTTTACAGGTTTATAAGCTCCTGTATTATTACATAAATGTTCAATTTCACAATTGTTTTTATATGCATCCTGAATCGTTTTTTTATCAGCATTACTTAATTTATGATATTTCTCTGTAATTTCCTTAAAATTACCAACTAATTTGTTAGAATCATTAATAATTATTTTGAAATCTGCTTTAAACAAAACATCATCATTATATACAGCCAAATCATGCTTAAACATTTGCTCAAAGAAGTAAGCAATGTTTTCATGAAATTTTTCAATCTTATGAGATAAATATTTATAAGCGTAAATCATTATTTGCTTTCAATCTCTTTTTCAATGTGTCTAAGAAAGCTATACATATCGAATTTTTCGATACTTTCGCCAAAATCTAAGAGCTTTTCTTTAGTCTCTTCAATTTTTTCTTTAATTGCATCATTTGATTTAAGTTCTTTAATTTCAGTACGAAGTTTTTCAAGTTCAGTATTTGATAAATCTGAAATTGAAATTTTTCTGTCGAAAATTTCCTGTAAGAGCAAACTCATTGATGCTCCATAGGTTTCAATTTTAGGATTAATATATCTTACTTCTCCATTTATTTTGTCGAATTTGTACACATCCTCCTTATTGCTATCTGAAATAACAAAAGGCGAATGTGTGGTTAATATTATTTCCTGACTTCTTACCTTCTCAACATTGCCTTCACTGTCAAATGAGGTGGCTGCCATATAATTTAAAAGCTGAATAAGTTTTGCCCTCCATTTTGGATTAAAATGCGTATCGGGTTCATCGAGGAGAAACAAACAGCCAGGTTGTTCCATCATTAAAACTGTGCCAAGTACTTCTATAAACTGGTGTTCACCATCGGAGAGTGCTTTGTAATAAATTTCTGCTGGTGGTTTATCTTTGCCTAAGTTTTTACTAATTATTATTTTTTCTATTCTGAATGTAAGCCTTGATGGGTCTGGTTTTGAAGATTCATCATTTACATTATATGATTTATGAACCTGTAGCATAGAATTTCTGGTATTTTCATCAACCTGATAAAGATTAAATATTTCGAGTTCATAAAAAAAACTAAATAAGTTAAATGCTGAGCCAAAGTGAAATTTAAAAGCATCTTTGGTTGCCCGATTTACAAAAAAATCAAGAATTAATAAATTATGTTCTTCTACATTTTTTTCTACCCATGTTGTTGCACATTGTTTTAATTTTAGAAGATTTACAGTTATTCTTCTATTTTTAAGAATGACCTTTTTATAAAGTTCATTTGTATTTAGGGTTATTCTAAATGATTGTAAATCATTAATTTCTAATATTTCTTTAAGATAACTAATTTTTAAATCATCAGCCAGCAACATATTTGCAATAAAAATGGAAAAATTATTACTGTAATCAAGAAAAAACATTCGATGATTATCTGCCAACTGGTCTCCATCTTCAATCTTCTTTTTATTTTCAAATATTTTGAAGTAATGATATTTAAGCTTGTAAAACGGATTACTTAATAACTCGTTTTGACCAGATGTGTATGCAATTATTTTCTTAGGTAAAATACTTTCTTTGTTATTTTCAATTAAACGATATATTTTGTATTCATCATTTGTTTGTATTGAATATTCGGGTTTTTCACCTAATCTCTTGCTAATTCTTACGTGTATATGATTATCTCTTAATAAACTTGATAATTGATTCCATACAAATTTTTCAAACTCATCAATTTCATTATAATGTATTTTAATAAACTCCTCTCTATTGTTTTGAGTTAAATGTAAATTATCTTTTATATAAGATTCAACTGAATCATTTATCTCGGTTTCAAATAATTTTTCAAAATCTATTTTGGAAATTGGCAAATAATATTGTATTTCAAATCCAAAATTTTTTGTAGCTTTTTCATTATTTGAAACAGTATCAAGTTGGCATAATTCTAAAAAATAGAAAATCTCAGAAAACAATTCCAGAAAATTAGATTTACCGCTACCATTTAACCCTGCAAATATTTTAGTAGAAAGCTTTTCTGATTCAAATGTATAATTATAGGAATAAAGTTTATTTGCCGATAAGCTCCGAAAATTTTTACCAATTATTTTTACACTGATTAATTTCATTTTGCAATTGTAAAATATATACCCGATCGCTCTTCTTTTGTTTTATTTTTAATTAACTCATAATCTTCAGATGTAATATTTAATGTGAAATTTTCCTCTTCGCCATTATAAAAAAACTGATTCAGTCTCAAATAAGGATTCTCATTTTTTAATGCATAAAATATCAATGATTTAAAATCATCAGCTTCATTCAATTTTGAATTCATCTTTAATTCTTCTGAAGAATGATAGTAGGGAAATATGATATGTTCTTCGTTTAAAAATCTGAAAAGCATTTCACAATTTATATGAAAACTGCAATTCTTCTCTTCATCCCAATATTTTTCTCTAATCAAACGTGCTATTTGTTTGGATGAAACTTTATCCCATGAAAGCTTATCTTTTGTTTTAGAGTTTTCAGTAAATATAGATTGAATCTTTTCAATACGTTGTTGTGCTTCTATTATTGCAGGTGGTATTTTTGGAAGGCTTTTAAACGGCTTGTTAAGATTTTCCCATTTTTCAAAGTATTTATTAAACCTATTAGCTACTTTTTCAATTTCAGTAACCTTCTCAAATTGTTTAGTTATAGAATTAGCAGCTTCAATTACTTTTAGTATTTCATTGTTTATTTCAGGGTACTTTTCTTTTTGTGTAACCAGATTAAATTCACTTTTTTCAATATTAACCTTACTCAAATCCAACTCCCCTTCAAACGCCCTTTGGCTCAGTGAGCCATAAAGCTGTTCCAATTCATTTAAGCCATTTTTAAGTTGTTGTTTAAGTGATTCTGCTTTCTTAACAATTTTGGAAAATTGATTTTGTAGTTCAATTGGTGGAACAATCGTTTTAACTTTCTTCAGTCCTGCAATATAAATTGCTTGTTGTGCACTTGAACCTGACGTTACAATCAACTTCCTGTATAATGAATCATTTTTAAAAAGATAGTTAATGAATGTTCCTGTCAGTTTATTATTATTAGGTTTAATAAGAATGACACTTCCCATTAAACAGAAAGGTTTATCTACATGCACGACTACACACCTCCCAATAGTTGCACCTCTACTTACTAATAGAACATCTCCATTTTCAGGATTACACTTCTTAGTGAATTTTATAAAGTCTGGCTCTGAAACAAAATTATTTTGAGTAAAATCCACTTTGTCATCCAAAACATCTTTTGCCATAATTATATAAAAACCCTCCTGTGTTAACTTAGGGCTTAGATGTTCTCCATCTGTTATTTTTATTGCTGAATCACCAAGCAAATCAAAATTCCAATTTTTTTCATTCTTAATCGGGTCGCCAAACATTTTCAAAAAAGTACTTTTCAAAAACACATCTAACAAATCAATGCTTTCTTTGCGTTGCTTTATAAGGGTTTCGGCTTTGCTTATAATAGTGGAGATTTTTATTTGGTCTTCGAGTTTTTCTGGTACAGGTAATTCAAATTCCTTTAAAAATTTAAAATGCCTACTGTACCCTGCATTTGGAAGTCTAACCGATTTTAAATAATAATAGATATATTTAGGATAGGCATTGTTCTGATTTACATGTAAAACCTTTACTCCATCAGCCCCAATTGCAAAAGGAAAATCTATATATTTAAATATCCTTGTATGGTCACCAAAAATTATAACGGGATATTTAGTTTCTATAACTAAATTTTTATCATTTGTATAACCTCCAATAAAATCTTTACCTTGGTCTATAATTTTATACTGACCACTAGACAAATAATGTTCTTTATTAATTTTGTAATAATTTGAAGTATTATCAGTAATTATATTTTTAAATTTTTCAAACTTCATGTTGTTTTATTTCATCGTTTATAAGTTTTTTCAGTTCTTCTTCGGAAGGCAACTGAAGCAGGTAGCGGCTCACAAAAACTTCCTGTGGTAGTCCGCCTGTGGCATAATGCACAAGAGCATTGTCTTTTTGCGAACACAGAATAATTCCAACCGGAGGGTTATCGTACTGGCTCATTTCGTTTTCTTTATAATAGTTCAGATACAAATTCATTTGCCCTGCATCGGAATGGTCAAACTCTCCCATTTTTAAATCAATCAATACATGGCATTTCAAAATACGGTGATAAAAAACCAAATCAATACGATAATGTCGGTTGTTGAATGTAATTCGTTTTTGGCGGGCTTCGAAACAAAAGCCACGTCCCAACTCAATCAGAAATTTTTGTAAATGATTTATAATTGCCTGTTCCAGTTCGGTTTCGGAATATTCAGACTTTTCTTCAATCCCAAGAAAATCGAGTATATATGGATTTTTGATAATGTCTGGTAGTTGCATCAAACTTTCGTTTGTATGCTTTTTCAAAACCGCTTCTTTATTGGAACTCAATCCGGTTCGCTCGTACAACATACTGTTAATACTTCGTTGTAATTGCTCAACCGTAAGGTTGTTTTTAATAATTTGCAATTCGTAGAAAGTTCGTTTTAGCGGTTCTGCAATTTTTATAAGTTCTATAAAGTGGGTATAGCTTAATTTATCTATTAAAATTTCAACAGGCATAGATTCGATACCAATATCTGTATTTTTTTTCTCTTGATGGGATTTGGCAATTGGCAATTGCCAAATTTTATCTATCTGATTATCTGAATTTTGAAATTTGGCAATGATGAATTGCCAAATCTGTGGATATTCCTGATAAAACTGGCGGTACAATCTTAAATTACGGTCTGAAAAGCCTTTTAATCCTTTTTCGCTTAACTTGCCTGATAAGGATTTAAGTGTTTTTTCGCCATAATCTGCCCTGTCTTTTCCTTTTTGCTCATACTCAACTATATAATATCCCACAAGCCAATTACGCAATGTAAGGGCATTATTAATTTGCTTATTTGCATAATTTTTAAAGTATTGGTGAACTTCAAAAATTTGTGTAGTTAATTTCTGAATGTTATCCATTTATAAAATCTCTTTAAGCTCCTTTATTCCATTTGATATTTCAAGTTCAATGCTTTCGAGTTTAGCAATAATAAATTCAGGGTTTTCATACACAATTTCTTCATAAACTTCCTCTTTGTATTTACTCAGGCTTAAATCGTAATCGTTTTCTTCGATTTCCTTTTTCGGAACAAAGAAATGTTTCAGGCTGCGATCGCTTTCTTTTTTTGAATTACCTTTACGGAAAGCATCAATAATTAAATGCAAATCGCCAAAATCTCGTTTGCCGTCAGTTCCTAAATATGGGTTTCGTTTATCGTCTAGGCTGTAACCATCGCCTTGCATTTCGTAAAACCACACATTATTGGTTTCGCCGCCTTTTGTAAAAACCAAAATAGCTGTTGCAACTCCTGCATAAGGCTTAAATACACCGCTTG
>Ga0209211_10009116_pt1 | contig 13317 bp, 9 predicted proteins | sample RifGroA2_FD_183992 | JGI IMG/M metagenome (GOLD analysis project Ga0209211, IMG submission 183992) | Groundwater microbial communities from Rifle, Colorado, USA - Groundwater A2 (SPAdes) (version 2) | ecosystem: Environmental > Aquatic > Deep subsurface > Groundwater | place: Rifle, Colorado...
CCTGACTATATTGCTTGGTCGCTCCACGTTTTACTTCAACCGTTGTTGGCGGGAATTTTTATGATTTTATTTTTACGTCAATTAAAAATCTCTTCAATGGCATCGGTTTTAGGAGCAGTAATTTTTGCTTATAGTGGATTTATAACTTCGTGGTTTGAATGGGGAACTTTAGGTCACGCTCTGTTGTGGCTGCCGTTGGCATTATATGGGATAGTCCGGCAGAGCCGGATCCCGCTCCGCGGGAAAAGGTTAAGCCTCCTAACAATATTTGCAATGACAATGTCGTTGTTAGCGGGGCATCCACAGACATCAATTTATGTCATGATTACGGTTATCGGATACTATTTATATATAAATATAAAACAGACTATGAGATTCTCATTGTTCCTTGTTTCTTGTTCTCTGTTTCTTATTACCTTTCTCCTTGCTTCTCCTCAAATTCTTCCCTCAATTCAAGTTTATATGGAGTCAGCCCGCAATTTGGTTGACGGTAGAAGTTGGGCTAAAGCTTTTTTGATCAAGCCAGCCGGGCTTATAACGTTTATTGCCCCGGATTTTTTCGGCAATCCGGTGACTAGGAATAGCTGGAGCGATTTCTCTTATGTGGAAATGCAGGGATATATTGGGATAATAGGATTGATTTTGGCAATTGCAAGTTTAATAAGGCCCGATCCGCCTGTGGCGAGACAGGGCCTTATTAAGTTTTTGATTGGCATGATTATTATTGCGTTGGTTTTGGGAACTAATAATCCGGTGGCAAATTGGATTATTGACTTGAATTTGCCGATTATTTCCGACAGCAGTCCTGCCAGAATCATGGGGTTAATTGATTTTTCATTGGCGGTATTGGCGGCATTTGGCCTGGACTTGATTTCTAAAATTGACAAAAAGAGACAGTTTAAATCTATAGGAGTGATTTTGCTTCTATTGTCAGCTATTTTTGCCGGAATGTGGATTTGGACTTTTGTGTCAAATAATCCCAACGCATTAGTAACAAGGAGAAATTTAATTTTCCCGTCAATAATATTCGGTTCGGTGATAGCAGTTAGCGTCAGCGTATCATCCGTTTCTAAAAAAATTTACTCTTTACTCTTTACTCTTTACTTCTTACTCTCAGTTTTAGACCTCTTCCGCTTCCATCATAAATTTACGCCTTATTCAGATGCAAAGAATTGGTATCCTGAAGTTCCGGTTATTACTCAATTAAAATCTTCTTCAGGACGGATTTTTGGTACTTTGGAGGCAAATTTAAACTTGCCTTTTAGGTTGAAATCAATTGATGGTTATGATCCGTTAATAAATCGGAAACTTGTTTTAATGACGTATAGCCCGGAAGAGCTATTAACGCATAACCGGATTACCTCGCCTAACCTTCCGAAAGGAAATTCAAAAATGATTTCCAGATTAGGTGAATTGGGAGTGAAGAGGGTTATCGATTATGCTGTTCCAGGAGGGAATTCCTGGGATCTTCGGTTGTGGGAATACGGCGATCAATTCCGGTTGGATTGGAAAGATGTAAAGTATCAGATACTTTACAACACGCAAACTCAGGAATCAGAAGCAGAACCGGCTGGCGGAATGAAAAATTCCCAGTTAAAACTATTTAATCTGGGAGTATTTATTTCAGGCGCGACCGGATTCGGTATGATAGTCTGGAGAAAAAAATATGTTTAGCAAATATTTATTACCGCCGGACGTTTTTATCCGCCATTGGTTGATTGCGAAGGAATTAGAGAAAATTCCAGACCTGAAGTCAGTTTTAGATGTGGGCGGATCTTTAGGTGAATTCAGAAAGTTCAGGGATGACCTTAAGGTAGTTACTGTTGATGTAATAGGTGGTGACGTGATTTACGATGGGGATAGGCTACCATTTAAAGATTGTAGCTTCGACGCAGTAGTATCGATAGATACACTGGAACATATTCCTCCGGCTAAACGGATTGGATTAATAGGGGAATTAGCTAGGGTAGCCGGGAAACAATTGGTGATTATCGCGCCTTACGCGTCGGCGGCTCATTTAGAACATGAAAAGAAGCTTAAAATGGATTTTGAAACGAATGGTAAGGCCGTCCCGGATTATCTTAAAGAACATTTGCGTTACGGTTTGGTTACTCAAGGACAGATTAATGAAATTACAACAAGATATGATTTATCGTCAAAACTAGCTGGAAGAGTAGCAATGGACAATGTTAATTTTTTAGTTCACATGTTTGAAATAAAACAGGGGAAACTAAACAGGATAATTTATTTGATGAAATTTGGATGGAATCTGGTGATAAATTTATTTTTGACTGTAATCCCGATGGCAGGAGACAGATCAAACGCAAGTCGAGCAATACTTGTCCGAAACCCTATTCGTATCATTCGGATGAATTCGTAGATTCGTATCGCAACTGAAATGAAAAAAATATTAATTCATTCTCCATATTGGCATATCGGCGGCGGCGGCGAAAGATACGCTTTGACTGCGGCTCAATGCTTAAGTCGGGAATCTTTGGTTTCTGTTGATATCGGCGATAACGGGAATTTAACTTTCTTGAGCAAAAGTTTAGGGTTAGATTTAAGCCGGGTTAAAGCTGTTAAGAAAATAGCAGGAATAAATAAGGTTAAAGGTTTTGACGGCATATTGTGGTTGTCGGACGGAAGTATTCCGTTTATGCCTTTTTTTGCGACGAAAGTAATTCATTTTCAAGCCCCATTTAAAAATGTAGATGGAAAAAGCCTAAAAAACAAGTTGAAACTAATGGGGACAAAAATAATTTGTAATTCCGAATACACCAAGAAATTTATTGATAAAGAATTCGGAATTAGTTCAATAGTGGTTTATCCTCCGGTGGAAACTGATAAATTTAAGCCTATGGAAAAAGATAAACTGATCTTGACGGTCGGCAGATTCAGTTCTTCTTCCCAATTTAAACGCCACGATTTATTGATTGAGACATTCAAAGATTTGATTAAAAGCGGGGCCAAGGGATGGAGAATGGTCATAGCCGGAAAAGTTGAAGACGAGCAAAGCCTGAAAATAATTTCAGAGTTGAGATCTAAAATAAAAGGACTGCCCATCGCAATTAAAACCGATTTGGAGCATGAAAGGCTAAAATTTCTGTATGGCCAATCATCTGTTTATTGGCATGCTGCCGGATACGGAACTGATCTTAATAAGTTTCCGGAGAGGGCCGAACATTTTGGGATTAGCACTGTTGAGGCCATGTCTGCCGGAGCGGTTCCGTTTTCTTTTTCGGCCGGCGGCCAATTGGAAATAATTTCCAATGGGGAGAACGGATTTTTATGGACTAATCCTCGGGAACTCATATCTTTGACAAAGAAAATTATTGACAATGATAAGTTAAGAGAAAAAATAAGCCTGTCAGCCATCAGCCGGTCGAAATATTTTAGTCAGGAGATTTTTTGCCAAAAGATAAGGAAATTATTTTGAAGAAACTCTTTTTAGGGATATTTTTATTACTACCGATAATCTTTTTCTGGAGAACATTTTTTTACGGGTTGATTCCTATTCCGGCCGACGCTTTAGTCGGACTATATCATCCGTTCCGGGATTATTTTTCAGACAAATTTCCTCAAGGCGTGCCTTACAAAAATTTTATCTTAACCGATCCAGTGCTCCAACAGTATCCGTGGAAATGGTTGGTAATTGAGAGTTGGAAGAAAGGATTAATCCCTCAGGAAAACCCATATAATTTTTCCGGCGCGCCATTACTTGCTAATATTCAGGCTGGAGTATTTTATCCATTAAACATCTTTTTTATTCTGATTAATAATTTCCCTCTGGCTTGGACGACTTTTATTATTATCCAACCAATTCTGGCAAGCTTATTTATGTTCTGGTGGTTGAAGAATAACGGCATAAAACAGCTGGCAGCAGTTTTCGGAGGTTTTGTTTGGGCATTTTCATCGTTTAATTTAGTTTGGTTGGAATGGGGGAATATAGGCCATGCCGGATTATGGCTCCCGTTGGCGCTGTTGGCGGTAGACAAACTTCAGAAAACAATGAGCAGAAAACAGAAAACAATCAAATGGCAAGCAATTTTACAGATTGCATTGGGAAGCAGTCTTTTTGCCGGACATTTTCAGATTACGTTTTATCTTTTGGCAGCGGTGGGATTATATTGGTTTATCCGCCTTGGTATTTCAAAAATATCTATTTTGCTGTTTACTGTTCACTGTTTACTGTTTGCTTTTATCACTTTTCCCCAATGGCTTCCGACTATAAAATTTACTCTCCAATCTAACCGTTCAGTTGAACAGGCGGACGTTTTATCCCGTGAAGGATTTTTTATAAGGCCGCGCCAATTAGTTCAATTGATAGGTCCTGATTTTTTTGGCAATCCGTCGACCTTAAATTATCGCGGCGCCTGGAACTATGCCGAACAAGTAATTTATATCGGAGTGATTCCTTTATTATTTGTCCTTTTAGGCATATTTATTAAATACCAAAAAGAAAACAGTGTAGATTCGACAAGCTATAGCATACTTAATCTACATAGATTTTGTTTATCGCTGATGGTAGTCGGGTTGTTGTTTGCGGTCAAAAATCCGATTGCCGAAATTCCCTTTAGACTAAATGTTCCCGTTTGGCAAGATCTCCAGCCGACAAGATTGTCATATTTAATCACTTTCGGATTGTCTGCCCTTTCAGCAATCGGATTTAACGAGTTTATTAAAAATCCCCGGAAGTTATTATCTAAAACTATAATAAGCGCTTCCATACTCTTCACGTTATTATTTACGCTTTTAGTAATTAGCAGTAAATTTTCACCGGAAGAAAGGTTGATTTCTCAAAGAAATTTGATTTTCCCGTTTATTACACTGGTAGTTGTGACTATGATAAGCGGTTGGCTATGGGTTGCTCCTAAAAAAATCTACTCATTGCTCTTTAATTTCTACTTTCTACTTTCTATTCTCGGCCTCTTCCGTTTCGGCTGGAAATTTACTCCGTTTTCTCCGAAAGAATATTTATATCCCATAACCCCTGCCATAAAATTTTTGCAGGACAATATGCGGGAAAACGACAGATATATGACTTTAGACCGCCGAATTTTACCCCCGAATGCCAATATCGTTTATAAATTGAAATCAATTGAAGGGTACGATCCGATTTATTCTAAAAATTACGCCCGCCTTATCACCGAAATGGAAACTGGGAGAAACGAAGTGGAACCGGCCAGTTTTGGCCGGATTATCAGGCCTACAAACTATAAATCTCCGGTTACTGCTCTTTTGGGCGTCCGCTACATGCTTAGCCTGTCTGATCTTGAAGAAAAGGGATGGGCTAAGGTGTTTCAAGAAGGAGAGACCAAGATCTATGAAAGACGGTAGAAAGATTGTTTTCATTTTATTCTTTTTTTCCCTGTTGTTGCGGGTAGCGTGGTGGAGCAAATTTCCTCCGGGATTTACTGCAGATGAAGCCACAATGGGATATGACGCCTATAGTTTGCTGAAAACCGGAAAAGATCAATTTGGAACATCTTGGCCGTTGGCATTTAGGTCTTTTGGCGATTATCGGCCGCCCTTATACATATATGCGTCAATGCCGTTTGTGGCCATTTTTGGATTGACTCCATTGGCGGTCAGATTGCCTTCAATGATTGCCGGATCGCTGGAAATAGTTCTTATTTATTTGATCGGAAAAGAGATTTTCTCACATAAAGCAGGACTGTATTCTGCAATTTTACTTATGCTGTCTCCATGGTCAATATTGCAAACCCGATTTGCCCAAGAAACGAATTTGTCTACATTAACTATATTTGCCGGAATATCAGGTTTAATTTTTTGGATAAGAAAGAAAAAGTGGAAATATATTGTTTATAGCGCGTTGTTTTTTGGCCTATCGTTTTATTCATACCATAACGCCCGGTTGACAACCCCGCTTATTTTGCTTGGATGTTTAGTCTTAATAATGTCAGTTAAGAAAGTGCCCGGACGGCAAGTTGCGGTCGCGGTGATAATTGGAATTTTAATGGTGTTGCCGCTAATTATCTGGATGAAAAATAATCCGCAAGCCATATTCCGCAGAGCTTCTTCCCAAAGCGTTTTTGCCGATCAGGGCATCAAGGGATCTTTGTGGAAGGATATTGTGTCGATGCCTCCGGGTTATCCGGTTTGGCTGTCAAGATTACAGCATAACAAACCGCTCTATTATGGAAGAGTTATTCTAAAAGGGTATCTGTCGCATTTCGATCCGCGGTTTTTATTTTTTTACGGAGATCCGCACGAGAGGTTCAGAACGCCCTATTCCGGGCTCCTCAATTGGACAATGTTGTTATTTTTGCCAATCGGCTTTTTTGTGGTTATAAAACGTTGTTTTCGTTATACGGATAAATCTCCGGCGTTTCCTTTCCGGTTAATTGTGTGGTGGCTTTTGATATCTCCGGCTGTAGCTTCTTTATCGACTATTGTGCCAAATTCTCAACACACCCAAGATTTAATGATTCCGCTTCATCTCATCGGCGGAATTGGCGCTGCCTTGGTTTTTGAAAAGATGGCTGTTCTGCAAAAAGCTCTTGTCATTTCATTGTTTTTTGTTTCTCTTTCCTTGTTTCTTTATGGTTATATGCGAGTAATCCCTGTTCAAACGAAATATCTTCAGGCTTGGCATTACTATGGTAATTTATTCGAAAAATTACGCCCGTTTTATCAGGACAAAATAGTATTTTTGGGCGGGCAATACTATATTAACCTGGCATTTTATTTAAAAGTTGATCCCCGGACGTTTCAGCAAGAAGTTAAAATTTCACAACCGGACAATCTGGCGGAATTTGATCATGTGGACTCGTTTGCCAAGTTTACCTTTACCAGAAATCGCGATATCCCCAAAAACGCAGACATTAATACCTTTTATGTGCGGTTGAATGAATCAACAGAAGTGTTGCCCGAAGGTACTGCGGCTGTTGATCGGGAAGTTTGGCCGGATGGAAACAGAGAATATATAATTTTCCGATATAATGGGGAATCATGAAACGATGGCCGATTTTTTTTCTTTTAATATTAGTATTCACCCTTCATTTTTTCCGGCTTAGCGATATTCCTCCCGGCCTTTCCAATGATGAAGCGGCCAACGGTTATGAGGCCTATTCACTCTACCGAACAGGCGCGGATCAGTGGGGAAATAGATTTCCGTTGGTGCTTCATGGATTTGGGGATGACCGTTTGCCGATGTACAGCTATCTATCCATTCCATTCGTGGCTGTGTTCGGCCTGAACGCAATGGCTGTCCGGCTTCTTTCTGTAGTTTCCGGAATAGGGCTAGTGTTTGCTATGTATTTTCTCGGTGCTGTGTTGGTTTCCGAACGCGCCGGAATTCTGGCGGCGGTGTTATTATCGGTGACTCCTTGGTTTTTCGGAATGACGCGGATTGCGATGGAAACGCCGCTTGCCCTCCTGTTCACTCTCTTTTTCGTATTGGCTTTCTATCGGTCTTCAAGCCAGCCTGTTTATTATATTTGGTCGATACTGGTTGCGCTTTTGTCTATGTTTACCTACCACGGTTCCCGTTTGTTCGTTCCGCTGATCGGAATATTACTGTTAGCGGATCGGATTCGGGAGGCCGGAATCCGGCATTTCTTCGCGCCGTTTCGTCGTCGAAAAGCATTGGGAATTTTGACGCTTTCCGTGGCAGTCATGGGGGTTGTTTTATTGGGATATTCGGTGTTTATTGACGGGGGAATTACCCGGCTACAACAGGTCGGCATTACAAACGATCCGACGATCCTTGATAGGCAAAATATGATTAGGTCTGCGTGCGTTAGCGCGCTTCCGTCGACATTCTGCCGGATAATCGGAAATGAATATGTTGGATATGCCGTCCGGTTCTTTATGAATTTTATGCATCACTTCTCACTTGACTTTCTGTCACTGAATCCGGATCAGGCAAAAGGTCTATTGCCGCCGGTAGGGTTTTTCCCATTAATTGTTATCCTTCTGGCCGGATACGGAGCGTTGTATATCTTCTCAACACAAGGTTATCGTCAACTCAAGGTTCTGGTGTTGGGCTGGCTTCTTTTTGCGCCGATTTCGGATAGCTTAACGGGTGCGGGCCAGTATTCCAGAGCATTTGTTATGATTCCTCCGATTATCTTACTGTCAGCCGCCGGTTTCTCCGGGATTTCGCAAAATTACCGGAAATTATCGTACGCTGTTTGGGGAATGATTGCCGTACAAACAATGATGTTTTTGTCATTGTATTTTACGTATTTTCCAGTCTATCAGGCTCAATTTACCCATGATGAGTATCGGCTCGCCACCGATTACGTAAAGAGCCTATCACCGGATACGTATTCTAACGTCTATATCAGCCGGCGCTTTTTTGATTCCAAGCAGTATATGTTTTATCTCTATTATTTTCAGATTGACCCACGGTGGTATCAACAATCGGGTTCCAAAGACTGGCATATGGAAAGTAACGGCTGGATAAAAGTGGACAGGGTTGGAAATTGGTATTTTATGGATGGATTGCCGGGAGCCGGGGAAGTCCCTGATAAAAGTTTATTTATCGGTTCTCAAGCAGAAGAAATATTGCCGAAAGTTAATAGCCATGAATTATGTACTAAGTTTAAAGTAGATTTGGTCAGTCAATTTTATTTTCCTGATGGCGGAAAAGCATTTGGAGTGGCACAGTCAAATTTTCAGGAGAATTTGCCAAAGGAATGTTTATGAAATGGTTACAGATTTTACTGCTGGCAAGTTTATCCCTGATACATCTTGTTAGCCTAAGCAATATTCCCCCCGGGCTTTCAAATGACGAAGCGAATATTGGTTATGAGGCATGGTCGATCGCAACGACCGGAAAGGATCAGTGGGGGAATCCTTTTCCAATTGTTTTTCAAGGTTTTGGCAACTGGAGTTTGCCGGTTTATATTTATTTGACTGTTCCCTTTGTTGGGATATTGGGGCCGACGGTTCCGGCGGTCAGGGCTGTTTCCGCGTTATCGTTTTTGGCGCTGGTTTTATTGGTCTATGCGATTGTCAAAAAATTCCGTCCCCAAATAGCTTTTCCGGCGGCAGCCATGACGGCACTAACTCCCTGGATTTACGGGTTAACCCGGATTGCCACGGAGGCGCCTCTGGCAATGGCGTTTTTTTTGACAGCCATATATTTTTTCCTGGAGTCCCGAAAATGCCGGCAATGGGTAATCGTCTCTGCGGCATTTTTAATGCTATCCATTTTTACTTATTACGGAATGTGGGTTTTTGCCGGCCTATTTTTTATTGTTCTGGCATTTTTTAATCGCGACGTAGCCTGGGGTAAAAAATATCTAATAGTTTTATTGATAATGGGTGCGGTATTCGCGATTTTAATTATTAAAATTAGTCTAGCTCAAGGGGGAAACGCCAGATTAGGCCAGGTGAATATTACAAACAATGTGGCCTTGGTCGGACAGCTTAATGCTGAAAGGGGGGCCTGCAACGGCAAATTCTCTTTACTGATTTGCAGGTTTTTTTTCAATAAACCGATTTTATTTACCAAGGAATTCACGGCAAATTATCTATCGCATTTCTCGATCCGGGAATGGTTTATTACCGGCAGCAATAAGGGTATTCTTCCGGCTGGGGGATACTTTATGATGGTTCAAGCTCCGTTGTTAATACTGGGATTATGGGCTTTGCTGGCTAAGGGAACAGAGGCGGAAAAAATGATATTTCTTCCATGGTTGGCGCTATCGCCTTTGGCCGATAGCCTTACCGGACCGGGAAATTTTGCCAGAGCTTTTGCTCTTGCTCCGGTAGTTTCCATTATTACCGCATATTCATTTTTAGCCATTCCGAAAAAAACATTTTTAGCGGTTTGGGGAGTGATTGGTTTGTCCTGGATAGGGTTTCAGCTTATCTACAATAGTTATTTCCCGGTTTTCCACTCTTTATATACCCATTATGAGTACCAGCCGCTAATGCAGGAACTAAACGGAGAAAAATTGCCGGTATATCTTTCTGCCAGATTTAGGGATACTAAGCAGTATATTTTTTATTTGTTTTATAACCGGATCCCGCCAATTGATTTTCAACAACGCTTAAATGTTGTTAAAGAAGTTGATAGCGGCGGATGGGTTTGGGTCAAGCAAGTAGGGAACTGGAATTTCGTTAAATCTCTCCCACAGGTAAAAGACTTGCCGGAGCAATCAATTCTGGTAGGAGCTGCAAAAGAAGAAATAGATCCGTTCATAAATCAATATAAATATTGTTCAGGTATTGTTCTTGGTAATCCCAAAATAGTTTATTTTTTGAATGGCGATCTGGCATTTTCGATATTACCCATTTCAAAAGAAACAGAAGAAATAACATGCCAAAAATAATTAGCGAAAGATTTATTTACATCTTATTATTTATTTTTCCGCTGCTGGTCGCCAGGCAATGGTTCTTACCTGGTTTACCTCAAACTCATGACGCGGAAACTCATATCGCCCGGGCAGCGGTCTTTTCAAAATCTATTTTAGAAGGAAATATTTTTCCCCGCTGGGCCGGCCCATTAAATTGGAGATACGGGACCCCGTCGATAATGTTCCTATATCCGGGACTTTCTTACTTTTCGGCCCTGATCCATTTAGCAACGAGAATACAGTTTATAACTATTTTTAAGTTATTGATGGTATTGGGATATATTGGTTCCGGATTTGTCTGGTATCGATGGATGCGGACTTTACGCTTTGAACTATTTCCCGCTTTCGTTTCAACTATATTTTATCTTTTGGCTCCGTATCGGTTGGTAAATATTTTTGTCAGGGGGGCTTTGGGCGAACACATTGGATTTTTCTTTTTCCCACTGATTATGCTGATGGCAACACAGCTTTGGCGAACCGGAAAAACCCTTTATTCGTCGGGACTAGCCTTGTCGATAGCAGGTTTGATATTGAGCCATAATCTTTCCGCCTTGATATATCTGCCGTTGGTGGTCGTTTATCCGATCATTTTAATTGGTATTAACCGGCAAAAACCAATTCAATTAAAGATTTATTTTGGAAGTATTTTGTTAGGGCTATCATTGTCGGCGTTTTTTTGGTTACCGGCTATTTTGGAATCAAAATATATTTTGGCCAGTTGGATGTTTGACGCCCAGCAAGGTTACACTACCAACTTTTTAGCTTTCAGACAATTAATTTGGTCTCCTTGGGGTTATGGTTGGTCGGAGCCGGGAATTGACCGTGACGGGATGAGTTTTCAAGTCGGCATCGCTCAATGGTTGGTCTTACTGACTGGCATTGGTTTATTGATTAAATTTTCAAAACAAGAATTATTTTTACTTAAGTTTGGTTTGGCGCTGGTTATAGTGGGAATTTTCTTGAGTCTTCCTGTTTCTTTGCCTCTATGGCAGAAAATATCTCTCTTGCAAAAGTTCCAATTTCCGTGGAGATTTTTAAGTTTAATTGTCATTGGTTCTTCTTTAATGGCGGCTATTGCGGCGGATAAATTCCAACATTCAAAAATTATCTCTTTATTGTTATTAATTTCTCCGATTATGTTTACTATCGGTTATTGGAAGATTGCCGGACCTTCAAATCTGACAGAACAGTTTTTGGCAGTCGACTATGTGGGCACCAGCGATACCGGTGAGACTACCCCGGTTTGGGCCATAAGATTTCAAGAAAAATTCCCCAAAGCTCCGGTAGAGATAGTTAGCGCCGAAGGAACTGTTGAAATTAAAAATATTAATAAGTTAATGCAAAAACACGAATTTGAGATATTTGCTACCGCCGCTTCAATAATTGTTGATAACACCCTTTATTTTCCGGGCTGGAAAGTTTATGTAGACGGGGTTGAAACACCGATCGGATACCAAGATGAAAATTGGCGGGGGTTGATAACTTTTCCGGTTCCGGCCGGGGAACACTCAATCAAGGTTGTCTTTGAAGAAACCAGGATAAGAAAATTTGCGGATGCCTTGTCAATGATAAGCGTGGGAATATTGCCGTGGTTATTTATTAAGAAAGAAAATTATGGATATAACAGCTAGCTTGGTGTTTTTCTATTGTATTTTAAAAAATTTATTTTCCGATAAGATTCGTTTTGGATTTAAATCGGCGATAATAGCAGTTGCGTTTTACGAGTTAATAAGATGGATATATCACTTGTCATTCCGGGCTTGACCCGGAATCTATATGAATAAATTATTAATTCCGATTTTATTTTTGGGATTTATTTTGCGGGTAGCGTATCTGGATAAATTTCCGATTGGCCTGTATTCGGATGAAGCGGTTTTCGGATATAACGCTTATTTATTAATCCAAACAGGCCACGACGAATATAACCGGTTTTGGCCGGTAAGTTTGGAATCATTCGGAGACTGGAAACCGCCGATGCAGGCCTGGTTGGCAATACCGTTCGTATGGGCGTTGGGATTGAATGAGTATGCGGTCAGATTGCCTTCGGCTATCTTGGGGACGCTAACAATACTAATAGTATATTTATTGGCAAAAGAGTTGCTTACCGTGGGCAAAGTTGACGATGAATTGAAAATTGTAAATTGTAAATTGAAAATTCCGCTGCTAGCAGCCTTGCTGGCAGCGGTTTCCCCCTGGCACATTTTTATGTCCCGCATAGCCATGCTGGTAGCGATTGAAGTATTTTTTATTTCTCTGGGGGTATTAGGTCTAATAAGGGGTTTGAATTTCACTGTCATTCCCGCGCAGGCGGGAATCTATTTAAATAGATTCCGGACCCGCTTCGCCGGAGCTTCAGCGAGGCGAGTCAAATCCGGAATGACAATGATAAATTGGTGGTGGGTGATATCTGCTATAAGTTTTGGCGGGGCGATATACAGTTATTACGGATCAAGGGTAACAGTGCCGTTAATATTGTTGGCTTTTGCCGCTACACAATTTAATGAATTAAAGTTGAGATGGAGAGAACTTATTATTCCGTTTATCGTTGGATTGGTTGTTTTGTCTCCAATTTTGATTCAGTCAATTACAGATCCGGTTATTTTGACCGGCAGAGCCAGAACCACAAGTGTATTTTTTAATGATAATGTCAGGTTGCAGTTGTGGGATGCCCATACCAAGGCTGGGCTTAAACACATTACGCCTGTAATCTCCAGATTTTTTGATAATAAGCCATATTATTACGCAAGGGATATTTTATCGCGGTACTGGTCGCATTTTTCTCCTTCGTTCCTATTTTTTAAAGGCGATAGCCATCCGCCGTTTAAAATTCCGCGGTTGGGATATCTTCACCTTTTTGATTTACCGTTCTTTTTAGTTGGGTTTTGGGCATTAAGAAAAAAAGCGGAGAAAGATCCTTTAGCCAAATTCCTGATTATTTATTTATTATTGAGTCCTTTTGTTGCCAGTTTGACTTTTTAACTCCGGC
>Ga0209211_10009121_pt1 | contig 13312 bp, 5 predicted proteins | sample RifGroA2_FD_183992 | JGI IMG/M metagenome (GOLD analysis project Ga0209211, IMG submission 183992) | Groundwater microbial communities from Rifle, Colorado, USA - Groundwater A2 (SPAdes) (version 2) | ecosystem: Environmental > Aquatic > Deep subsurface > Groundwater | place: Rifle, Colorado...
AAAACCAGCCGAGGATGTCAAAACATTAAAAGACTTGTGTACTGTTACTTAGTGCTGCGTCAATCTTGTTTTGACGGGTACGCGGCATTGTGCGATTGAAATGAATAACCCGTCATTTCAATCTGGACGATGCACTCGCTACGCGGTGAAGCTGTATTCCTGGGTGACGGATTCGTTCAGGGCGCGGTCTTTGGCCCGGATGCGGAAGAAATATTTGATGCCGGGGTCGAGGCCCAGCAGTTCGAGGATGTGATAGAGGTCATATCGGCTGTTTAAGGTTGTCTTTTGGCCGTAATCGGAAGTCGTACCGTATTCGATTTCGACATTAGCGCTTTCACTGGTCTGAAAGCGGATGACGGCGGAGCCCTCGGACGCTTCAACGGCCGAATCGGGAAGGTGGGTGACCGCCGGAGGCAGCGTGTCCAGCGTGACTCCGGCGGTTGTTTCGGCGATGATCCGGTTTTGGGCGTCGGCCACTTGAAAATAGACCGTATGATGGCCGTTGTCAGGTACCGGAAGCGTGATCAGAAAACTTTCCGTAAGGGGGACGAATTCTCCGAAACTTTCGGGTGCGCTGTCATCGACCGCATAGCGGACCAGGAGGTCTCCCGTGTCTTCCGGCAGGGAGGATTTTAATTTCACTTCGACCGTTGCCGGATCGGGCACAAATCCTTCGGAACTCTTGATCTCGGCCGTCACGGCAGGTTTTTCATAACGGATCGGAGCGTAAGAAAATCTTGGATTTTCGGATCCAACCGGCGGATTTCCGGCGCTGTCCTGCACGATCAGATTCAAGTAGTTGGTGCCTTCCACAAGCGCGCGGTTTTTCAAAAATGCCCGGGCATCCGGATTTGCGCGGTCGAGATGTAAGTGCAGGATGTCTCCGTCGACTGAAGCGAGGCCTTTACGGGCCAAATCCAGAACCGAAACAGGCTCCCCAAATTTGTCCGGACTCTTGGAATTTAAGGCCGCCGCGATCTTAAAATCCCAGATGTCGGTTGTTTTGTTGTCCGTGATGCGCAGCGAAGCCCGGATGTCTTTGCTGTGTGCGACGGTTTCTTCGTTATTGATGACAAAATCCGAAACGACAGGCGGCTGGAGGTCTTTTTGAACGCGGGTGTAAGCAAATTTTACCGGTTTGGGCGCCCCGCTTTCGGAAACCCCGGTCTCCTGGTAGCGGATGTTGATGTAATTGGTGCCGTCGATAAACCGGCGGTTTTTAAAGAGTGCCCTTTGCTCGGGGTTCGAAAGATCAAAATGGACTCTCAGCCGGCCGTCTTGAAGAGAGGCCGCGCCCGAAGCGATGAGGTCGCTGACATTCATGAAATCCGAGAAGTCTTCGTTCTTGGTGCTGTTGACGGCGAACGCGACGCGTAAATTTTGAGAAAATTCCGATGCGGAAAGCCCGTTACGCGGATCAAAAAGGACGTCCAGATCCGTGTCGGCGTCGGCAAACACGGGCTCAAGAGGCACCGGATCCGCAGCCGGTTTTGGATTGATCCTAATATAAATTGTGCCGCGGTCGCTGCGATTGCGGGTATTTGAAATTTCATATTCGATAACATCCGTAACGCCTGAAACACCGGTGTTCGGCAAATAGCCGATGACAGGAACATTGGCGTCATCAAGAAACGGATTGCGGCTGATTGTGATCCTGCCATACTGCGTGTCGAAATAACCCGGCCCGCGGGTGGTGTTCGTCTGGAAGTTGTAGCTCGTGCCGCCGATGGTCAAGAGGTAGAGTTCGGCGTCGATTCCGGTCTCATCGTTTTCCTGGGGCGAGAGCCATACTTTTTCGTCGATGGAACTATAAGAGGTCCGCGCAAAAGTGCTGTAATGGTCGTCATGGGCGATCATCGTAATGGATTGGGCTTCGATATGGACCAAAATTTCGGCCGAAGCACAATCCTCGCCGCTCGAGCAGGCTGTGTATTCCAGAGTAATATCTCCAAGATAGCCGGCCACGGGCGGAATATAATACCAGCCGCCGTTATCAGGGTCGTTGCCGATACTGCCAATGTCGCTTTCCTGGGCGTATTTGTAATGGACGCTGAATGTGAGCTCGTCTCCGTCGGCGTCACGGGCATGATCATTAAGATTCAGATAAGCCCGGTGTCCGGCACGGGCGGTGACTTCAAAATTATCCGCTGTCGGCGAAGTCTGCGTTAAATTGACGACGATCTTGCCGTCAGGACTGCTGCAGCTTTGCTGAGGGTCGCAAACATGAAAATGGATGACATCTTGTGAACCGCTTTGAAGGTCTGCGGGGGGTGTGTAAGTATAGACGAATTGGCCGGCACCTTCTTTTTTGGTAACGGTCCCGCCGAGTTCCGTGGTGAATGAAACTTGCAGGGACTCTTTCGGGTCATCAACGTCCGACATGCGGGTTTCAAGCGTGAAATCGATCGGCGTATTTTTCATGGTTGTGAGTGTGCTGTCCTGGCTCGCGGTCGGGGCGTCATTGACGGAATGGATCGTAAGGAAGACCGGGATGCTGACGGAGGCCCCTTGCGGATCGGTGGCTTGCAGGATGACCAAATCAGTTCCCGAATATTCAGGCGACGGCGTATAAGTAAACTCACCTGTGTCTTTATCGAGGCCGGTAATCTTGCCGTGTTCGCCGTCTTTTTTTATGGAGTACTCCAGTTTATCGCCGTCGGGGTCTGTTGCGGTGGCTGTTCCTGAGACCGGGACGTCTTCATTGGTTTGAAGGACAATATCGTCGCCTGTTGTCGGCGGCCGGTTTTCGGGTTGAACGATAACATCAATGACCCCTTGGCCGCAGCGGGAATCGAAACGGCTTTTGTCGTCACAGGCCCGGTAAAAGATTTGATCATGGCCGTCAAAGTCCCGGGGCGGTGTGTAGATAAAAACACCGGGCTCGTTTCCTGCACGGACAGTACCCGAAAGTACGTTCAAAATGTCAAAGATAAGTTCATCGCCGTCCGGGTCGCTCGCGTGCTCGCGCAGATCAAACGTGATTTCCTGATTGACCTTTGTTGTCAAAATAAAATCTTCCGCGGTCGGCGGAGAATCGCTCCTGTCGGTGACGGTGACCCGTACTTCAGCGGTCGCGCATAAATCGGCGAGGTTGCAGACCTCATATTCGAAAGTTTCTTCGCCTATAAAACCTGTGGGCGGAATGTATTGAATCGTTTGATCGTCGTTGATGATGACCTGCCCCATTCCGGAATAACGGATCTCGCCGATGCGCAATTCCAGCCCCATAGGGTCCGAATCATTCTCGAGAACGTCGATGGTAACGCCCGCTTCACTGCTTTGCTCCACGGTCGCTTCGTCGTCCTGGGCGAAGGGTTCTTCCGGGTCCTCAAGGAAGATGGTTGCTTTATATTCGGGAGAGCATGCTCCTTGGTTGTCACAAACCTGAAAGGTGAACTCGTCCGTACCTGAAAATTCTTCCTCCCCGCTTACGTATTCAAATGACCCGTCGCTGTCGACTGTGACGGTCCCGCGGGCAGCGTCTGCGACACGGCTGTAAGTCAGTTCGGTGTCTCCGTCAGCGTCACTTGCTTGAGGAAGAACGTCTACCACTACCAGCATGACACCCAAGAATTGGGCGGTATATTGCCAGTCCCTTGATTCGGGGGCGTCATTGACGGGGTTGATCGTGATCGTTGCCTTTGCGGTGGCGCATTCTCCCATGATGTCACAGTATTCGAAAGTTAAAATTTCCGGTTCGCCGCTGGAGTAATTCTTGTGAGGGGTGTACTCAAAGTCAGTGTCGTTGAGCCGCTTCAGCGTGCCGTGTTGGGCAGATCCGAACGTCACCTTGGAAAAATCGATTGGCTGATCCGGGTCTGCGTCCGTAAATGCGCTTCGGATATGAAAAAGATAGACCGTATCTTCATCGATGGACTTTGTAACTTCTTTTCCGACCGGCGCATCATTTACAAATTCCACGTTGAGGTAGACGGTCGCCGTGTCTTCAAGACCGCCGGCGTCGCGGATGGTATAGGTGAATGAATCCGGCCCGTTGTAGTTTGGGTCCGGCGTGTAAACAAAGACGCGCATGCCTTCTGAATAGACGGCTTTGCCGTGCGAGGGGGCGGAGTTTCCGACAACCTCTAAATCGCCGCCGTCGGGATCGCTGTCATTATTGAGAACATCGATTTCTTGGTCGATGTCTTCGACAACCGTGATCGGATCGGTTTCGGACCCGTCATCCTGCGCATCCGGGGCGTCAGGGGTGCCGGTCACGTGGATACGGATTGTTTTTTCGATAACTGCGGATTGTTCAGCATGGTCCCAAAACCGGACCGTGAAGGAATCTTCACCGACATAATTCTGCTCCGGGGTGTATTCGAAAGAAAAGTCGCCGGTTGTGTTTCCGGTGACTTCCGTCAAGGTTCCGCGAACGGGATGAGAAATTACATACCAGCCGATGGTTGTGTGGTCGGGATTCACAACGGTCCCCGGAATTGTGACGGGCGTATCTTCGGGGGTGGTGACTTCCGTTTCCATATCGACATCAAAGGAGTCTTCCGCGTTATTCACAGTGACGGTGACTTTGGCCGAAGCGGTAAGACCGTTTCCGTCTCGGACGGTATATTGAAACTGCACCGTGCCGAAGAAATTTTCAGCCGGCGTAAATGTGAAATATTTTTCGTCCTGGCTGATCGAGACAACGCCTTGTTCCGCCGGTGTTTGAGCGAACTCGCTAATGCTCAGTTCCCCCTGGCTTCGGTTTTCATCATTATTAAGGACATGAATGTCGACGGCCGTTTCTTCGTCGGTCTCGACCGCATCATCCTTCGCAATCGGCTCCCGGGGCCGCTCGGTGATCGTGATTTTGATGGCGGGTGTAAATACCGAGCCGTCCTGCCGTCTCACGGTGACCGGATTGCCATTCGAATCGACGATACCAAAAATAAGAAATGGGGTGATTTCACCCGGAACCGCATCCTCAAAAGCATTAAATGTAAACTCCCGGTCTGCCGTTAAGCTGGCCGCCCAGTGATTTTGCGAACCCGAACCCCATGTGTTCGGAGCGACGCTGAAACCTGATGCTGAAGGACTCAGATTGGCCAGAATGTCATCAATAACCAGCGTTTGTCCCTGTTTCACAGATAGTTCGATATCGGCCATCCTGAAGTCCTGTGTTTGCTGACGGACACGGATTTGCCCTCCGTCAGATGGTTGCGAACACACAATGACGACTCCGCCGCAGGTGTGAATCCTGACGTACTTATCACCGACCGCAGGAGGCGAGTTCGGTGTGTAGATATAAGCGCCGTTGCTCCCGCCTGTCGTTGTGCCGTCCGCAATGTCAACGTGCACGACCTGTCCACGCTGCACAAGGTCGTCGTAGTTCTCGATGTAGTCTTTGAGATTGAAATAAACGGGTTCTCCGCTTGTTTCCTCATCAATCATGTCCTTTATGATGACGTCGATAAGCGGATTCTGAGGTCCGCGGACGTGGATGGTCACGGTTGCCGGATTTGACGGCGCCTGCCCCGGCAGTTGAACGACATATTGAAAGGTAAAATCTCCCGTAAAGCCGTCGGGCGGCTCATAAGTTATGGTCTTGCGATCCGGACTCACAACAATATCATCCTGGGTTGATGTTGAGGCGATAATCAAATCACCGGGTGAACCGTTCGGATTCAGATCATTTTCCAGAACGCGCATTTCGAGGACAGAGCCCGAACCCGGGCCTATTTCATAAAAATACTCATCATCAACCGCAACAGGGGGCTCTGATTCGCCGCCGGAGTTGGTGGATGCGGTTTTCGGCAGACTGAGCGGCGAATCATCCGGGACGGTGACTGAACTTGGAACCGCCGTTTCCGGCTGCTCGGGCTGTTCTTCGGGCGCGATCTCGTTTTGAATGTTCTGAGATGGATCGGTTTGCAGCATACCCGCATAAGCGGCGGGCAGACACTGGCCGGTGATAAAGATGAAAGCCGTTAGGCCTGCAATGATGGACTTGGAATCGATTTTTATATAGGCGTTGTTCATAGATGCCAAATTTAAATACTTTTGTTGCATATTTAAAATGTACATCAGCAATGAGTTAAATCAAGGACTTGGGGAGAAATAGCAGGCTTTACTATGAAAGGAATGCCGGAAGTTACCATTGCTCATTAATGATGAGTGTCTGTTATGTGAGGTGAAGTCCGCAGATTGAGGGCATTTTCAAGAAAGCGTAAAAAAACGTTGTTGTAAAATCTAGCAATACCGCTCAAAAACAAAAATCAGCTAAATATCCTATGGGATGATTTGATCGAACCCGTTTTACCCAATATGCTTAAGTAGATACTAAATTTTTCTAAAAAGACAGATTTCAGACTCTCTTGTGAGGCGCCTCCATAATGAGGAGAACATGCAAAAAAAATTTCGGCCGGAGGTTGATTGTTGGATTGGCCGCGCTCCTGGGTCTTGCCCCCGGCTTTGCCCCTCATGCCTACGCCGATAACCGTCATGCTGCAAGCGCAGGCCGTTTGGATCTGGAGCATTCTCCTGTGCCGGTGATTTCACTTTATGAGGCTGTTGCCGGTAAAACCGGCGGCCCCGGTGAAATTTCCGGGCTGCGGTATGAGGATCCGTATCCATCCTTGTCGCGGGCCGATGCTGAAGATTCCGGTCCGGGGCAGAAAAAAATTTATGACGCGCAGGGACGTCTTGTTGAAATCCGCATCCGGGACGATGCGGGACAGGAAACCGAAAGGCGGTTTTATGACGCCGGTGAAAATCTCCGCGAAACCTGGTTCTTATCTTATGTCGAACAATCGCTGAGCAAAATTACCAAGAAGGATGCCGGCGGGATCATCCGTTTCGAATATTATTATCGTCCGGGATCGGAACATACCGGCGATTATGCCGAAGTCTGGTTTTACGCCTATGACGGAAATCATTTAAAACAAATTAAAAAATATAATGCCTCAAACCGGCTCACGCACATTTATGATTATCACGGCGCAAACACCGCAGACCCCGCGCGGTATACGGGGTTTTGGCTGTTTGACTACGATGCCGCAGGGGACCTCAAGCAGATTCTCAAATATGACCGTGATTCGAGGCTGCAATCCGGGTTTCGTTACGATCCGCAGGCCCAAAGTTGGGACGACTATGCGCAGAAAACATCCGTTGCTTATGATGCATCGGGGAAAAAAATCAGCGAGGACACTTATTCATATGACGCGTCGGGGCAGGCTGTCGGGAGGTCTTTCCGGCGTTATGACAGCGGCGGACAAGAGACCCAATGGATCCGCGAAGTCTATGCAAAGCAGGCGCTTGTTTCGTACGAAGATTTTCGTTATGCCACGGGGCAAATGAAGCGCCGCTATTACCGGACCTATAACCCTCACGGTTTATTGACTTACCAGCGAGATGAATCTTATTTTTCGACGGATCGTGCGGCGCTGATCAATGAAACGAGCTTCAAAGACGGACTGCGGTGGCAGGGGCGCGCCCGGATCTACGACGATGACGGTAGTTTGCGGAAAGTGTACAGCGTCCGGTATCAGGACCCGCGGAATGTCTTAAATGTGCGGAATTTCGGGGCCGCCGGCGACGGCATGGCCAACGATGCCTATGCATTTCAGGCGGCGCAAGCGGCTGCCGCGAAAATCGGCCGGAGTGAAATATTTGTCCCCAATACCGATGCGGGCTATTTGATAGGAACGGGCACCCAGGACGGCATCACAACCTCGATCCGGCCGGCCGGGCACACGGCTTGGACAAGCGATTACGCGCTTCTCATTCACGGGGCCTGGTCCAAGGACGCGGGACCGCTTCTTTTTGACGTCCGCGATGTCGCGGATGTCGAAATTTCCGGGTTCCGCATCGACGGCGGGGGTGAAGCCCGTAACGGAGTCGGAATGCGCGGTGTGGTCGAAGACATCCGGTTGAGCAATCTGGAATTTTTTGATCATGCCGGATATGCGATTGTTTATGAAGACGGCAATGAGGACCCCGGCAGAGCGCGGTTTGAAAATCTTGTTTTGGACCGCGTCCGGATCCTCGGGAAAACAGGGCCGGATGGCACCGGGTCCGGCATTTATCTATCTTCCCGCTCCCGCCTGTATGGGGATGTGCCGGCGTCGCGAGGACTCTATCTGCGCATGCTGAATGTGGACATTGCGCGGGGAGAAACAGATTTCAGGAAACACGGGCCGCAGGGGCTGACGCTTCATAATGTCCGTGATGTCGTGCTGGAATATTCTGTTTTTCTTGGGGGCGCAAGGGCCGGAGTTGTATTCAGCGACGATGTCCGCCATGCGCTGGTCCGGAATGTGGAAACCGGTTACAGCCGCCGCGGTCTTGATCTTGGAACGGAAGCCGGCCAGCCGGCGGCCGTTTCTTCGAATGTCCGTGTTGAAGGATATTGGCACCGCCCATCTTGATCACCCGCGTTTTATTTGATTGGCACCTGTCTTGTCAAGGAATAGAATAACCTTCCGTCAGAGTCTTCAATCATTCAACAAAAATTCCCGCGCTGGACCGCAAGCTTGATAAGTTCGGTCTCCGGGAGATTTTGAGAGAGGCGTGTTTTCGTGCGTCGCTGCGTCCGCGTTTTAACGGGACTTTTTGTTTTTTCCGCGCTGGCTTTCCGTCCGTGTGCCGTTCAGGCCGAGGACACTTTAAAATCTTTGCCGGACCCTTTTGAACAGGCCAGGGAAATGTTTTGGGCCGGAGACCCCGCCGGAGCGGTCCGCGTTTTACGCGATACAGCCCTGAGTGCGGAAAATATCGGTTCTTTCCGCATGGTCCGTGCGGCAGGACTCTTGTGTGATGTGCTCCGGTTTACTCGATCAAGTTCCGTTTTCAGGCAGTTTGACCGGGATTTAAAAATCATCGAAGCCGAACTCAAGGAAGTGCGTGAGGAGGGGGCGATCATGCCGGCCGCCAGAAATAGCTTGCTCGCTTATATAAAGGAAACCCGTAAATTTCTGGGCTGGTTTCCGAAGAAAGGCAAGTCGCCTGAGGCTTTTCAGCCGCTCAATCTTGACCGGGCGATAAAGATGGCCGAATATTCCGCGGCCATCGGCAGGGAAGACCCGATCCGCCGGGTTAAGCTGGATGAGGCCTTGCTCCATTGGGTGCGGACGGCAATGCCGGATCATGCCGCAGACCGGGCCGAAGCTGAAAAAATGGAAAAACTGAAACATCTGGTCGAAGTGTCGCACGCGTATCTTGAATCGTCTTTCTGGTTCCGCGGCGCCGCGGACAACGCCAGGACCCCGGACCCGGGGATCTTAAGTGCTGTCCTGGTGAAATTGTCCGAAGCGGTTGCTAAAAAGGACCCGGACACGGTCCGGATGCTTTTCTACCCCGGCTCCGCATTTGCGGAACCGTTTCTTTCGCTGATTCTTAACGGCCGTGTGATTTTCCTGGAGTATTCGGATTTCGGCGCGCTGCGCCCGTCATGGGACCGCAAAGAATTGGTCATGCCCTGCCGGTCAAAGTCGCTCGTGCGGGAAGGAGACAAAATCAGGGAAGTCAAGAGTCCCGAGGCCGTTGTTTTCAAAAAATACGGTGAAGACTGGCGTATTGAACGGCTGTAGTACCGCCCGACATTTGATTTTGGGGGTAGGCGGTACTGTACACGACGACACTTGAAATTGCTTGCCCCCAATTTCAAGTGTCATGAGGTACTAGCGGGCTTTCAGCCCGACCCAAGCCTCACAATCCCTAAACTCTTAAAACCCTTCCCGTGTCTACGGTTAGCTGAGGCTCAACAATTCGGTGAAATGAATTATGCATGTGGCAGAAAACTTCGCATTTACAGGGACCGCGTAACGCTGCCCGTGGCAACCCGGCTGTAACTCCAAGATTTAAAAGGAGTTGAATGTTGGCCGATATTCCCGTAGTTTATCCGCATAACTCATTGTAAAACATGAGCTTGCAATAAATCTGGTTTAACCGTTGTCAGGATCGGTCGATATACAATGCCAGATCTTCTCAAAAGCTCTTTGGATTTTAAGCGCAAAGTTTCAGCAATTATTATCGCTCCGCCGAATTTTTTGGCTAACGGCAAAAGTGATATTTGGCACAGCAGTTGAACAGAAGTCTGAATCGACCGGAAAAGGAATTACGCCATGGCAAAGAAGAAAATTCTGATTGTTGATGATGAAGAGATATTGACGCGAACGTTTGTGAATATGCTGGAAAAGAGCGGTTATGAGACTTATACCGCCAGAAACGGTCTGGATGCAGAGATTATCGCAACCGAGGAGAGTTTTGGCCTCATTATTTGTGATATCCGTATGCCAGGTATCAATGGCGTCGAAACCGTCCAGCGCATCAGGAAGATTTCAAAGAATCCTGATTTTAAAATTATATTCGTAACAGGGTATGCCGATACAAACACCGAAAAAAAGGCAAAGGAATTTAATCCTGCCGGTTATTTTCATAAGCCTTTTGATATTCAGGAAATTCTTTTGGCGGTCAAGAAATCCATGCCGGAAGCTTAATTAAACACAATATGCGGGTGGCGAGAGCACTATGACCTTTAGATCAAAAGTACGGGATTATAAAAGACGGGTTGCCGAAATAAAAGCGAGCCTCAAAAAAAATCCTCACGAGTGGGGGCGCTTTCAAAGCGAATTCAATCAGGAAATCAATGGTATTTTCAGAGAGTTGATGTTATTTGAAAAAGAAAATTCAGCCCATGGAAAGGAAGAAAAAGTTTACAAACTCAAACGATTGTTCGTTGAGCGGTTCAGGGCCGACTTCGTTGCCGGTAAATATTTGCAGCATAGTTTGGGAAAGCCCTATGGTTATGCCGGTGATTTTGAAATTATTGATATGATCTATCAAAACGATCCTGTTTCCATAGGGTTTGACCGCCTTTACGACAATTATTTTCAGATGTCAACCATCTGTGTTGCCGTTAGAAATCGAAAGGAGGATTTTAAAAGGTTGATTGCAGAAGCCATTCGAGATGCGAAAAGCCAAAAGTATTATCTTCTGGATCTCGCATCTGGACCCTGCCGTGATCTGCATGAAGTCTACGCTGGTCACGAATTCCAGGGAACCGAAGGGGAAGTCCATTGTTATGACGCGGACCAACACGCCATTGATTATGCAAAAAAGCTTAACAGCCGATACCCGCAGTTACATTATTTCAGGGAAAATGCTGTTCGAATGGCTTTAATTAAGGATATTGAAGCCAAAATTCCTCAAAAATACGACCTTATTTATTCTACCGGGCTTTTTGATTACCTGGATTACAGAGTGGCTGTGCGGCTGGTATCAAACTTAAAAAAGCTTCTGAAAAAAGGCGGGACTTTGGCAATCTCAGATGTCCGCGATAAGTTCAGTAATCCATCGATCTATTTTATGGAGTGGGTTGCGGACTGGGAATTGATCTACCGGGACGATGATAATTTTAGGCGGATATTTCTGGATGCCGGATTTGACAAGTCTCAATTAACATTTGCTTACGAACAACAAGGGGTCATGCAATACATTATTGCCAGGGCTTAAAAGAAAATGATGTCAACGGTACAATTGTTTTGCGGGCTCACAGGCGCAGTCAATACTATTTCGTGCTTATCGCTTGCCGTGTTCCTTTATTTAAAAAATCCTGCCGGAAAAATAAATAAAATATTTGCGTTTTGGTCGCTCAGCGTTGCTTTTTGGTCTTGGGGTTATTTTATGTGGTTGTTTACACCCGGCTATTCCGGCGCTCTGTTTTGGGCTCGTTTTTTGATGGCGGGTGCGATAGTCATCCCATCAACATTTTTACATTTTACGGTCGTTTACTTGGGGATTAACAAGAAATTTGTCCTGTTAATCCGGGCCTGTTATTTGTTCAGCGCTAGTTATCTGTTATTGGACATGACGCCGCTATTTATAGAAAAAGTGGTGCCAAGATATTGGTTTCGTTGGTGGCCTATACCGGGGCCGCTTTATCATATATTCCAGATTTACTTTGTTGCGACCGTGGTGATAGCACATATTTTGTTGTTCAGGCGTGCGTATTTGGAAAGAAACGTAGTTAGAAAAAATCAGTTCCGAATTGTCGCCATTGGAACATTAATAGCTTATGCAGGCGGCAGTACTAATTATTTCCTTTGGTATAACATTCCCGTACCGCCAATATTTAATTTTCTCGTTACGTTTTACGTTGCATTTATTGCTTATGCAATCTTGCATTACAGGCTTTGGGATCTGGATTTCATTATCCGCAAAACGATTGTCTTCACCGGGCTGTTTACGGCGGTGGCAGTAGCGGGGGCGGGGGTGATGGCGCTCACGCAGGGGGTGATTGGGAGATATTTCAGAATCCCGATGCCGGTAACCACCGTGTTGAGCGTCGCGATTGCAATTTTCCTGTACGAGCCGATAAAAAATCTACTTATCAACCTCACCGACCGGTTTTTATTTCAGAAAAAGTTCAAAATTACGGAGATTGTAACGCAGGCCAGCGAGGCGATTGCACTGGTGCAAAGCCTGAAATGGCTTTCGCGCCGGATCGTGGCGTTTTTGGTGACCAAATGCCGGATCACCAGCGCGGCGGTTTATTTGCGGACGCGCGACAATAAAAGTTTTTTTATGCGCGCGCGCCGGGGCGAGCGCGCACGCGTTGAGCATTTATCAAGAATCATCTGGTCGGATGACGCGGTCATCAAATATCTTGAAGAGCGGGGCCGGCCGGTGGAACGGGCGCAGCTTGAGGATCTGCAGGGAAATGGGAAAAATGCGGCCGTGGTCGCTAAAGTCCTCGAATTTTTAAAAGAAAACAAGGTGGAGGTCATTGTCCCGAGTTTTTTGCGCCGCCGGATCAGTGAAGCGGGAATGGGCAAGGAGATGGAACCGGGCGAGCGCGAAGCGAGCCTGCGCAATGTGCTCCTGCTCGGCCCTAAAAAATCCGATGAGGCCTATACCCAGGAAGAACTGGATGTGTTTTACAGCCTGGCGCAGGAGTCGGCGATTGCGATTGAAAATGCGCGCTTGTACGATGAAGCGGTCGAGCGCTCGCGGCTTTTGGCTGAAATTAACAGCGAACTGGAACATGCTCACGACAAACTCAAGGTGGCCCAGGCGTCGCTGATCGTGGCCGAAAAGAAGGCGACGATGGTCGGGATGGCCAAGGCGATCGGTCACGAAGTCAATAATCCGCTTTCGACGGTCATTTACCGGTCCGAAGATATTTATAAAGATAAAATGATAAAGCTCAAAAATTTGCTCGCTGAAAATGCCGGCTTGCTGCCGGGCGATATAAAAACAAAACTCGACAAGCTGCTCTTCCAGATCGAAGATGATGCGAGCCGGGCCGGGCGCTCGGCACAGCGTATCAACGCCGTGATCCGGACGCTGACCGATATTTTGCGCGATACAAAAG
>Ga0209211_10009124_pt1 | contig 13308 bp, 12 predicted proteins | sample RifGroA2_FD_183992 | JGI IMG/M metagenome (GOLD analysis project Ga0209211, IMG submission 183992) | Groundwater microbial communities from Rifle, Colorado, USA - Groundwater A2 (SPAdes) (version 2) | ecosystem: Environmental > Aquatic > Deep subsurface > Groundwater | place: Rifle, Colorado...
AACAATGATCGTCTCGAAGGGACGTATTTAAGATTTAAGAATACAATCTCCTCTTTTTTTTCCTTTTCGAATCTTTTGTTCGTATCCTGCTTTTCAAAACAACTACAGTAATTAATGACCCAACAACTATTCCGAACAAAAATATCGAAACCAATTTCCAGTCAAACTCAAAAGGCTGCGGAATTCTGTTTTTTGTGTTTCCGTTTGTTTCCTTGAAATAAATGTCAAGGTTGCCAAGCTCAAGAGCATATTCAGAATAAAGCATTGCAGAGAACAAATCAGAATCTTTGAGTGAGTTTGCGTATTCATAATAGCTGTATCCCAAAATCGGGAATAATCCTTTTGAAGATTGCCTTGCGATGTTGTTCCTCACAATCTCAAGCTTTCTTTCCAGCAGATTCTTGTATTGGCCAGGATCGACTCCAAAGACGCTAAGGACAATGTCAACGTCAGCGGCAGCCTTGCTTGCGGTTGAGAGGCAAAGCTCGTAGTTGCCGTTTCTTAATTCTTCCTGCGCCTTTTTTATGCTTTTTTGTACAGATGCTAATGAGGCTGGAAGATAAAGCTGGACATATTGCACTCGCTCATCGGCTTCGCTTATTTTTGCCTGGCATGATTTTTTGAGCACGTCAGAATTCAGGTTGAATTTCTTGCCCCCTTTTCCAAAGAAGCTGGCCCAGGAATAAGCAGAATTGATTCTTTCCTGCGCAAATGCAATCGGCCTGATGATGCGCTCAGTGCTGTTTGTTGCATTCAGCAATTTTTTTGCCTCATCTAAAGTATCTTTTGCCTCGTTCAGCCTTTCCTTGATGACCATGAACGACTCAAGGTCTGTTATGGTTTCCCTTTTCCTCTTGTCAATCTCTTTGCTGAAATCCTCAATCTGGCTGCTCAGCTTGCTGATTTCCTGCTGCATTGTTGCTTTTGAGAGATTTTTTGTGTACAATGCCAAGGTTGAATATTCAACATTTGCTCCAAAGCAATAGCTTGCAGAGCTGTAATATGTTCCTGAGTTATATGCGGCCTGCGCCTTTGATGTCAGGTTTGTCGCTTCTTCCCTTAATGCTTTTGTAATGTTATTGTTGGCTTTCAGGTTTTTTGTTTCCTGTTGGAGCTTCTTGCTTCTGTTGCACAAAGACTGCGACAAAAATCTCATAGTATCTTTGTATTGTGAGTCAATGTTTATATCCCTGTAATTCTGCTTGATTTCCTTCCCTGTGAATTCTTTCAGGGCTTCGTCAAGGGTTGAAACTTCAACAACCTGAATTCCAATCTGTTTTGATAGATATGACAGGTTAGTAGTCTCGTTTCCAGCAGTCACGATCATTTCTCCTGAAGGGATAAGGACCTTCTTCAGTCCGATAGCTTTTGCTGCTTCTACCTTTTCTTTAACTCCTCCAACAGGCCCAATTAGGCCGCCTGAATTGATTGTGCCAGTTGCAGCATATTTTTCATTGAGATCAAACCCTTCAAGCATTGCAGCCGTCAACACAGCTAATGAAGAGCCGGCGCTTGGCCCTGCAATGATAGCAGAATCTGCTGTTATCGTGTAGAAAAAATCAAAAACATCGCAGTCTTTTTGCGTTAAATCACAGGCAACTGCCTTTGCAAGCCTCGTAGACATTTGGGTATCTGTCTTTGTCAAGGGAAAAGTTTCAAGGAAAACCCTGCCTGTTCCGGGCTTTATTTCCAGATACAGGTCAGCAACTCCCCCTTCATAAGTGCCGTTTTCAATTTCACGGACTGCCAGCAGTTTCATGTGGCCCTTTTCAGCGAAAGCTATAGGCGCAAATAATAAAAAAATAATTAACAGGGGAACTGTTTTTTTCATTATTTTCGGAACTAAGTTACGATTTAATAATCTTGTTGAAATTAAGAGTGGTGTATATACAAAATATAAATAGTAGGAAAATAAACCCGTGCAGAACAATTGCTTGTCCTGCAAGGGAAAAAAGAGGTGATAGATAGTCACTTGCGTGACATTATCACTATGAAATGGAATAACATGGTTATTACTTGAAAATGATAAAGCATATATTTAAGCTTTACTCTCGGAAATTTATTTTGTCTCTGTTGATGGTAGTGACAATTCTGGTTTTTTCTTCCTGCGGAATAACAGGAAATGTGGCAAAAGATATTCCAAAAGAAACGAACAAGAGGATGGAAGCGTATTTCTGCCCAAAAGATGATTGCGGAAATGTGATGGAAAAAACGATAATGAATGCAACTTCAACAATCCATTGCGCTCTTTTTGATTTGGATTTGAAAAACGTAATTAACGCTTTCTCTCAAAAAAGCAAGACTGCTGATGTCAGAATTGTTATGGATGATACAAATAATGAAAAGCGGATCAAGGGCAGCGCTGTGAGGTTTGACACAAGTTCGCAGCTGATGCACAACAAGTTCTGCATTTTTGACAGTGAAAGGATTATCACGGGCTCGTTCAATCCGACGGAAAATGACAATTTCAGGAACAACAACAATATGCTCGTGATTTACTCAAGGCAGCTTTCAGGAAACTTTGAAAGCGAATTTGAAGAGCTGTGGAACGGCAAATTCAGCTCTGGAAAGAGATCTGAAAATACTAAATTCATATTGAACGGGAATAAAATTGAAAACTATTTCTGCCCTGAAGACAGATGCGAGGAAAAAATAATTGACGGGATAAAAAATGCAAAGAGCAGCATCTATTTCATGAGCTTCTCTTTCACAAGCGAGAACATTGCAGACAGCCTTGTCAAGAAAAAGGGAATTGACATAAGGGGAGTTGTTGATTCATCTCAAGCAGGAAGCCAGTATTCAGTGCATAAAGTACTGCAGGATGCAGGCATAAATGTGATTAAGGACAATAACAAATACAAGATGCACCACAAGGTGTTCATCTTTGACAATGAGACAGTTGCCACAGGCTCATACAATCCGACTTTGAGCGGCAACGCAAGAAATGACGAGAATCTCATTATAATCCATGACAAGGAAATTGCTAATGAATATCTGAAGGAATTTGATTCGCTTGATTGAGTCTTTTACAAATTAATTCAATTTTCATTGTTCAAATCTCCAATACTATGAAATAAAATAGTCGCTCTGAGCGACATCATCGTTACGCTCGCCCCCAATGTCGCAGGGGCTCGCAGCAATTGCCCAGGTCAACTGATCAGCTCGGTGGCAATTCAAACCTCGCACTGGCTGCTGCACTTCCTCTCCCGACAAGATTGTGCTCAAATTATTTTTTTCAAAAGCCTCTTAGGCTGATTTGTGCTTTCGCAGAGGAAGATAAAAAAATCACATCTTCATCATTTCCCAGGGGGAGAAGAAAAATGAGATTTCCTTCTTTGCTTCTTCATCATTTGCGCTTGAATGGATTATGTTTCGCACTGCTTCCCCTTTCCTGAATCTCTTGTTCATGTCGTCTTTTGAAAGGAACCTTATGTTTTTCTTAGTTGCCATCTTAGGGTCTGTCGGCCCGCAAAGCATTCTCACTTTCCCTACTACATTTTTTCCCTGCCAAACGATGAGAACGACCTTGCTTGAGGTCATATATCCCACGATTGAATCAAAAACAGGCTGGGGAATTTTGCCTTTAAGGTGGCTGTAAAATCTCCTGGCCTTCGCCGGGCTGATTTTATTCATCTTCATTGCAACCGGAGTTATTCCTTCTTTTTCAAATCTCCTGATAACTTCTCCAATCAGCCTTCTTTCAACCGCATCCGGCTTTATTATTGTCAAAGTCTTCTCTGCTGTTTTGCTCTCAATGAATCCATCAAGTTTTGCTGCAAGCTTGAAGACTCTTTTTTTTGTCTTGGAGAGCTCCCTGATTTTTTCATCAAGCTTTTGCAGCAATCTGTTATTGCTCCAGTTTGAAGTTGCCTTCTTTATTGATGATTCATATTTCCTAATTTTTGAAAGAAACTGCATTATTGTCTTTTTGTCAGGAGATTCTGACCAGTCGCCAAAATTTTCCCTTTTAAGAGTCATTCCGTTAAAAACCTGCTCAAACTGGTTCTGGATTGGAACTGCAAGAATCGGTTTTTTGAGATAAAGTGCTTCGCTGATTGCAGTAAATCCTCCATTGACGATTATTGCCTTGCAGCCTGCGAGATCCCTGATAAATCCATTTTCGCTGAAATTTTTAAAGGCAACATTTGCATCTTTTTCCCCTTTTCCCATCCCGTAAAAGATAAATCTCTCATTTATTGATTTAAGGACAGGGACGAGCTTTTCATTTGAGGAGGATGACTGGTAGACAAGAATGAAATTTTTCCTTGATGGTTTTGCATCCAGTATTTTCTTTCTCAAGACAGGAGGAAAGACGAATGTATTTTTCCTGAGGGGGATTGCCCTGAAAATGGCAGGAATAAAATAATAATCAGACCGCGGATGATAGAGATTTATGAGAGTCTTTGTATACCACCATTCAAACTTGAATTTATAATCAACATCAAGCCTGCATTGCGCAAGTACATTAATATTGTCAAGGCTTATTACAGGAATTCCAAGGAAAAAGCCAAAGTAATGTGAAACCGGCTCGAAATCGCTTATTATGACGTCTGGATTGAATTTCCTTATAAGATTTCTGACTTTTTTTATGTTGCCCTGAATCTTTGCAGGATAGCTCCTTATATATTCCTTTACTGTTTTATTGATTGAAACTTCATTATTTTCATAGGCAAACTTGTCACCTTCAATATAATGGACAATGCTTCCGAATTTCTTTCTCAAGTAAGGGTATGTCCTGTTGCAGGCAGTCACCAAAATCTTGTGTTTTCCCAGAAGGTTTTCAATCACTGCCTCGCTCCTGAACGCGTGGCCAAGGCCTTCCCCTTGGACAGAATACCAGATTCTTGACATGAAATCAACCAGAATTCTTGTGCTTTTAAAGTTTTTCTCCTGTACAAAATCAGGCCTTTTTCTTTCTGTTATAGTAGATGAATCCGCCTGTGCCCAAAACAATCAGCACAAAAGCAGTTGACCAGATTTTTATTTCCCTCATTGCTTTTGGGTTGTTCAATAGCTTATCAAGCGGGCCTGTTCCTGTAACGGCGCCTGTAAGCAAGTTGTCCTGGCTTGATTCAGTCTTTGCCTCTTGAGGCTCGGGTACTGATGCCTGTAAGGATTTTTCCTCTGCAACAGGTGCAAGAGTCAAATTCTTTGCAGCCTGGCATTTCTTTCCTGTTTCAGGGGCTTTGTTTATTGAAGGGCATGTTGTGTTTTGTGTATGTTGCTTGACTTTTACGAGATTGCATTCCCTTGATTGTGCACCATTAACACAATCAGACCATTCTCCACATTTCCATTCCTGGTTGCAGACATAGAATGCTCCTCCACCGCCTCCTCCACCGCCACCGCCTGAGCTGCCACCACCACCACTGGGAGATGGAGATGGTGGGCTTGGAGGAGCTGCCTGCTCAGTTATGCCAGAATGTTTTAATCCAGTTACCTTATATTTGGTTGAATTATTAAACAATCCACAAGTGTAGCCACTTTGTAAACTTCCATCACATGTTACAAGAATTTCATTTGCATCATTACAGCTTGAGCTTATTTCGCTGATGTTGGATATTTCCGCATCATCAATGCAAAGAGTATTGACTGAACTATCAATATTGTCAACGTACACCGTCTTGGTCAAGCCATTAGGCAATTCAATTCCATTTATTATGATTGTTCCTTTAGTTCCGTTTGTATTCTGTATTTCAACTTTAATCTTTGACAGGTTGAAAGAATTTTGGCTGAAATTAAATGGAAATTCTACAAAGTTATCAGAACCGTTACCAATTGATACGTTAATAATCCCTTCATAATGCTGCTCAAAGGATTGTGAGTTGTTAATTTTCAAATTTAAGTTTGGAATGTTTGAATTGTTTATTGATGAGTTTCCGAAAACAAATCCCTCGTCAATATTTCCGTTGCAATTATCATCTATTGCGTTCAATTCTTCAGTTGCTGCAGGATTAATTGTGTTGTTCGCATCGTCACAATCTGTTCCACCTAATGAAGAATTTGCGTAGCCGTCTTCGTCGGAATCCATTGTCGAATCAAGCGTAAATGAACTATCAAGATAGAATGGAACAAAGTCCACCATCCCAGATATTTTATCTTGAATTTTACTTCTAATAATTTCACCCCAATAATTAAGGATTGCACTTATATTACTTCCTTCATTCACTAAATTCAATAGGGGGTTATTTGAAATCATATTATGATTGATTGAGTTATTTGTACTTTCAAATCTTAAGCTAATTCCAAAGTCTTGATTTTCTTTTATAATATTAAGGCTGATATTATTGAATTGAGAAGATGATAAGTCCAAACCTCTAAAATTGTTGGTTATATTGTTTCTCAATATTATATTGTTATTGCTCCCAACTGAATCAACTCTGTTCAAGATTAAACCATAATTTGAATTATTCACAATATAATTATCAGCCAAAATATTTGAATGGCTGTTTAAGATCTCTATACCATAACTATTGTTAAGGAATACACTATTATAGATTTGGTTGTTGTTAGAACCAAATGATAATTCTAATCCAATTCCATAATTGTGAATAATACAATTCTTAATGATATTATTCTTTTTTCCGTTTAGTTCTATTCCAAAACCACTACCACTCCCATTTAAAACGCTATTATTACACTCGAGGATAATATTGCCAGAGGACAATTCTATCCCATTAGGCAAATTGTATACTCCTTTACAAAGTATAGTATTTTTATCAATAATCATTCCATCTTCAGGGATTAAGCAATTTCCTTGAGACACATTGACCAATTCTTGAAGCTGATTATTGCTAAAATTAGAATCAATTGCAGAGTCGACCGACACTGTAAAATTATGGGTTCCTGTCTTTTGAGGTGTGAAATTTATGAAATTAATTGTAAGTATTTGACTGGGTAATATTTCTCCAAAATCTAACGAGCCACCTCCCCCTCCATTTGGTGCAATTAAAGTATGATCTAATGAAAATGAAGTAGCAAGATTTCCTCTGTTTTCTATTACAGCTGAAACTTGGGTAAAATCTCCTGTTTTTGGGTTTTCAGGCTCAATTATTATATCTTTAACTGCCAAATCGGGCTTTGGAAGGTTTACAAAAAATGTAGTGGATGTTACGTTTGAATTATTAGAAATATCCCTGCATTCAGCCTGAAGCTCATATGTTTGCCCAATTAATGTATCCTGAAGTCCCGTTACAAGTTGGGAATGGAATGTACCTCCAGTAATATTCATGGGTTCCATTGCAGTTCCTCCGCAGCTTCCCCCTCCACCAGATGATTGGATAGAAAAACCTCCAAGAGATGTGCATTCAATAAGTGAGTATGTGCAAGTTGCATTTTCATCTGTTGTTAAATTAAACCAAGTACTATTTTCAATTAAAGTAATTCCATCTGGAGGGTTAGTTATTACAATATTAGGTGGCGCCAAATCAATAGAAGAGAAAAATGCAAAGGTGATATCTGCCACTTCTTCAAATTCAAAATCAGTGCAATTTATTCTGATGGTATGTGATCCATTACTTAAACCTGTCAAATTTGCCTGGTGAATTGTATTGAATGGGAGCTCTTCTGTTATTGGAGTTCTGTTTATTTCAGTAGCTAAAAAGAAATTTGTGGATAGTGTTTCTTCATCTATAAAGGCGCCAAAAACAGTCTCGTCACTCAGTACCTCCACATAATCTAAGAATGACAAATCTTCGACAAGCTCGCCATTGATTGTGAATGTGACAAGCTCGGCACTGATTGAATTTGCTGTTACGTTATATTCTGTCCCATTTGCAGTAGTATAATTCTTACTCTCTCCTTGCAACAAAATATCGATTAGAAAAGGTTCAAAGTAAATCAAAAAAGATGTATTAAACAATTGAGGGACTGTGAAGTTTTTGTAATCTCCTTGATCCAACTTGTATAAGCACATAGAAGTTGTATTGGTCGTAGCGTTAAGGAAAAGCGGGTTGCCAACATTAACTGAATTATTTAACGGGCTTTGTATATTTATCTCAATTTTTCTATCGTCGATCATAGTGGTAAACTTAGAAGGTACTGCACCATTGCTAATCTCATTCAGGATATTCTTTGGACCATAAGTACCAAATTGTTTGTATAGCTTTTTTGTTTCAGTTTGCGAATAAGAAAATGTTGCAACTAGTAAAAATACAACCAAGCAGATATAAAATCGATTATACCTCATACAACCCCCAACTTATCACGTAACTATGGGCAATTTATAAAATTTTCCATATTGAAAAACCTAATGAAAGAAACCTTTAAATATCTAAACGAATTCCAGTGTTTAAACGAGAATTAGCTTAAAGAAAATGCCGACCTTCACTGTTTCAATCACAAAAGAGCTTAAGAAGAGAATAGATGAACATCCTGAAATAAACTGGGCGGAATACCTAAAGCAAAGATTTGCATTAAGGATAAAAGAACTGAGAAAATTCAAGGGTCTTAATAATTCTGGAGGAATTTAATATGGCCTCGATAACCATGTCAATTTCTGAAGACTTCAAGAACCAATTAAAGCAGTTGGCATGGGTCAACTGGAGCGAGATTGCAAGGGAAGAAACAATAAAGAAGCTGATATTCGAGAATTATCTCAAAAACTGCAAAATTAATGACGAAGAGTGGAAATTCTGCGAAAAGATTGACTGGCATCCTGTTGACGAGTTGCCTTTAAAGGAGGAATTCATCAAGAAACTGGAAAAAAGGGCAAAAGGAAAATTCTTGAAACTGAAATCTGTTGATACAATATTTAAAAATTAGGGTGTTTTTCTCCGTAAATTGAAGCAAAATGAGCTATGCGATTGAAATCCATCCCAAATGCCAAGATGAAATCAAGAAACTTTGCAAGAAAAATAATGTACTTGAAAAAGCATTGAAAAGAAAAATTAAGGAGATTCTTGAAGTGCCTAATCGTTACAAACCAATGAAATATGATCTTGCTGGCGAAAAAAGGGTCCACATTATGAAAAGTTTCGTCCTCAGGTACGAGATTGATGAGAAATCAAGGAAAGTCAGATTCATTTTCTTCGGGCATCACGATGATGCTTATAAGTGGTAGTTTTATCACATAAACTTTATAAACCAACATTTGATACCCTGACAAATGGAGATGCTTATTTTATTGGCAATAGGGCTCATTGTTGTGGCCCTTGGTTTTTCTTTGTATCTGACAAGGCAAATTATGGCAAAAGACTCTGGGACAGAGTCAATGCAGGAAATCGCTAAAGCAATAAGGCAGGGCGCTGAAGCTTTCGTAAAAAGGCAATACACCACGATCGGAATCATGTCTGTTATTCTCACAATAGTCATCTTTGTGGCATACACCGCATTCGGCCAAAAAGAGCTTGGCATAAAGACAGCAATCGCATTCATTCTCGGAGCAGTAAGCTCAGCATTTGCAGGGATTGTTGGAATGTATGTTTCCGTGCGCACTAATATCAGGACAGCTGCTGCCGCACGAAGAAGCTTAAGCGAAGCATTTATTACAGCTTTCAGAGGAGGCGCAATTTCTGGCATCATAATAGTATCAATGTCATTGTTGGGAGTTGCAATCATTTATTTGCTTGCAGGGCTTGGAATTACAGATGCCACAAAAGTTCCGTTCTTAATTGTTGGATATGCCTTTGGAGCGTCATTTGTTGCTTTGTTTGCGCAACTTGGAGGCGGAATTTACACAAAAGCAGCTGATGTCGGCTCTGACCTTGTTGGAAAAATCGAAAAAGGAATTCCTGAAGATGATCCAAGAAATCCTGCTGTTATTGCTGACCTTGTCGGAGACAATGTTGGAGACTGCGCAGGAAGAGGGGCTGATTTGTTTGAGAGCATTGCAGCCGAAATAATTGGAACTATGATTCTTGGAGCAGCATTATTCCCAATTTTTGGAATCAAAGGAATCTTGTTTCCTATCGTTGTAAAGGCACTTGGGCTTGTAGTTACCTGTGTAGGAATCATGACAACCAAAATGAAAAATGAAAATGAACATCCTATGAAGGCCCTTAACAGAGGCTATTACAAGACAATTGGAATGGCAGCAATAATGTTTTATTTTGTGACATGGTGGCTTTTGAGCGATTACAAAGTTACCAAGACCTATGATATTTTGGGAATGTCATTTGCAATGCAGGCGCACACAGTCTATTTTCTCTCTGGCCTTGTCGGAATGGCAACTGGAATGCTGATAATCTGGATTACTATATATTACACTGAATCTGCATACAGGCCAGTCAAGAGCATAGCAAGGGCATCATTAACTGGACATGCAACAAACATAATCTCTGGTTTTGCTGTTGCGCTTGAAGCAACTGTGCTGCCTGTTATTGTTCTGTCTTTAGGCCTTATGGCTTCATATTCTTTGGGCAAAATGACAGGCATTCCAAACGGAGGACTTTATGGGACAGCAGTCGCAACTATGGGAATGATTGCAACAGCGGCTTACATACTTGCAATGGACAATTTCGGCCCGATAACAGACAATGCAGGCGGAATTGCAGAAATGTCAAAATCGCCTCCTGAGGTCAGGAAAAGGACAGACAGGCTGGATGCAGTCGGAAACACTACAAAGGCATTGACTAAAGGCTATGCGATTGGAAGCGCGGCTTTGGCAGCATTTTTGCTTTTCAGCGCCTATCTCAATGAAGTCAAGCACTATCTTACTGAAAGGGGAATAACAGATTTTGTTGTCAACAGCACAGGCCAGATTGCGGTTGACATCTCAAAGGTTGAAGTCTTTGTCGGCGCATTTTTAGGGGCAATGCTGATTTTCCTGTTCAGCTCATTTGCGATAAGGGCAGTAGGAGATGCTGCTTACTCAATTGTCAATGAAGTAAGGAGGCAGTGGAAGGCCAAAAAGGGAATAATGACGGGGAAAGTCAAGCCTGATTATGCAAAAGTAGTTGATATTTGTGTCACAGCTTCATTGAAGGAGATGATTCTTCCAGGTCTGATGGTTGTGATAGTCACAGTTGTTGTTGGAGTCTGGCTCAAGTATGAGGCAGTTGCAGCCTTCCTGATGGTTGGGACAATTGCAGGAATATTATTGGCATTATTGCTTAACACAGGCGGCGGAGCCTGGGACAATGCAAAGAAGCTCATTGAAACGGGAGTCCACGGAGGAAAAGGATCTGATGCGCACAAAGCATCTATAACAGGAGACACCTTAGGAGATCCATTCAAGGACACTGCAGGGCCTTCATTGCACGTCCTGATTAAGCTGCTAAGCACAATAACACTTGTGTTGGTGCCTTTATTTTTGTGATTTAGGTAAACTCATTGAACCCTTTAACATGGATACAACTAAAGTCCTGGAATATTTTGAAGAAGATGCCTATAAAGTTCCATTAGGAGCCCAAGGGCAGTTGCTTCCAAATATCAAGGCTTGGAATAATGTAATAAAATTTCTTGAAAAAGGAATAAGTCCGGGTTGGATATTTAGAGGATCAATTGATGACCTCGCAGATTCTGAATGCCCATCATGCAATAAACAAATGATTCGAGTTGGCACCAGATTTAACGACGTTTTTAGAGCTGGAGTCATTCAATGCGAATATGCCGGCAGGAAAAATCTTCCGCAGCATCCAACAGAATACTGGGCAGAAGTCTGGCAAGATGCGAATTTTCCTGAAAATACAACAGATCGATGGAATTTAGGAGATGAAACTCCGGCAGAAGTTGCCAACAGATTCAAATTTTCGGATCCGAGAATCAAGAAATGTTTTCAAATAGGGACACTGGAATTTTATCCCTATGAGGTTCGCCTCTGGGAAGATTGGTACAGAACGAATAAGCCAGGCGAAAGATTTGAACCAAAACCTCTTCCAGAGGCAGATTTTGTCCATAAGAAGTGACTTTTCTATTCATGAAAAAACCTCAAAAATCAAGGCAGAGTAAAATTGCTGCTGCAAGGATTGGATTTCTATTTGAGCAAGCTAAGTTTGGTTTCAAGGAAAATCCTGAACAATCTGATTATTTTATTAAGATTGCCAGAAGAATTGCGATGAAATACAGGATAAGATTGAATTCCAGGCAGAAGAAATCCTTCTGCAAGGAGTGTGGTAGATTTCTTGTTCCTGGAGTCAATTGCAGGGTTCGGGTTCATAAGGGCAGGGTCATTTATTTCTGCCAGAAATGCGAAAAAATAAAGAGACATCCGATAAAATAAAGTAACTGAAAATAAAAAACTCCATTTGATGGTTGAACTTCCTCTGCGAAAGCACAAACCAGCCTAAGAGGCTTTTGAAATAAAAAAAATTCCGGGCTTCCCTTCAAAATGCTTCGTGGAAACGTGATAGTCAACTCCACTTCGTTCCGTTGACAGCTGACTGGGAACCCGCCAGCGCTGCATTCTGCAAAATACTCTCATCAATTCATTTTCAATCAATTCCGAGGCCGAGGGGCTGCTGAGCGTAATGCAAACTCTAAAACATTTGCCGCCCTTGCGGCCGAGGGTAAAGTCTGCGGAGCGGAATTATGGGTATTCAAGAATAGCAAAAAGATTTTAAATCAAGATAGATTAACGACTAGTATGAACTCAGAAACTTCACCTCAAATTCCATTGGAAGAACGAGCGTATCTTGAATTTGCCAAAAGAAGAGGTTTTTCGCACAAAACAGATGACCAGAGAAGATATCCAACTGACTTAAAATGGACTCCTTTGTACCGAGGATTCACGGATGCATTTCTTGGAAATTCTCCCAAGATTTATGACCCAAAAGATAGGGATGCATTGTTAGATCAAAGCGAGTATAATTTGGGATTTAGAGGGGGTATGTTTGCTGGGCTGATTAAGAAAGATTAATTCTTGAACAAAAGTTATCCAAACATTCACATCATCTTAAGTTTTCCAGTTATCCTGTCAATCTTCTCAGCCAAATCCGGGCCTATCCCGACGCAAGTTATTGTTCCTGGCTCAACGACAGTGTGCCCTGCATCCTTAACCAAAGCGGTTTTTAATCCGGCATCTTCCGCCATCTGCTTGTATTTGAAAAGCTCTTTTTCGTCTTTCACTTTCAGAATTATCTTGCCAGCACCATTTTTTTTCCACAGGTCAACTATGGTTTTGTCAGATTTCATCGCTGCATCTACTGCAGCATGTGCAACTTGAGCAGCCATTTTGCCCTTCGGAAGCTTGAGGTCTTCCCTTACCAAAATCACTAATTTGTAATCCATATTCATAATTTCTGAAGCTGATTTTTAATACTTTCTTTTTAAGGCAGTAGATGACCATATTATTTTTTGAATTCTTTTTTATCAATTTGTATGTCATATTGTGCCATTTTAGCATTGTATTTTTTTAGTAGTTCAAGTATT
>Ga0209211_10009125_pt1 | contig 13307 bp, 10 predicted proteins | sample RifGroA2_FD_183992 | JGI IMG/M metagenome (GOLD analysis project Ga0209211, IMG submission 183992) | Groundwater microbial communities from Rifle, Colorado, USA - Groundwater A2 (SPAdes) (version 2) | ecosystem: Environmental > Aquatic > Deep subsurface > Groundwater | place: Rifle, Colorado...
AATCCGGTCTTTGCCCTTCCGCCGGGGGAGGGCTGCCGCATAGTTGACGCCCGAATCCGGGTGGAGCCGCCTCGCAGCGGAAACGCCGCACGGCTCTCGACAATGTCGCCGTAGCAAACGGAGACGATTAAAAAAGAAGAAGTCCGATCCCTGAACCCAGCGCATAGAGGACAAACGATAGGAGAATCATCGCCTGAAGGCCCTTTGTGCCTCAGCTCATTTTCGATACAAGATTTGATGCAGTTGATTTACCGCCTTTTTAACCCCCTCGAGGGTCAGCTCCTCCGCCGTAAGCCACTTTCCGCCCCTTTGGGTAAACTCGCCGAGGGCGAATATATTTTCGCTTAAAGGTCTCTGGCTTTCATCGAACTGGCCCGACCAAATAAGATCTCCCCGCTTCACATCCCACAGCTCAAGGACAAAGGCCACGGACGCCGGACGCTTGACACCCCATTCCTCCCCAACCCGTTCCTGATAGCGGCGGACCCGGCCGGAAATAACCGCATCAGCATAAACCATCTCCCCGAGTTTCCTGGCACGGGCGCTATCCGCGCCTTGCGGGACCATGCTTAGCACCTCTCTAACTTCACGGTCCGAAACGATCTGCCAATTAGGTAAAGCGGCAACCGTGGAGTAAACGAGATCGCTCAGTATGGCGGCGGGCTCTTTCCTGCCGCTTTTATCATCAGGCACAGGGGGCGGAGAATAAGGAATTTTAGTTTTTGCCCCGTCGCTCATCGATTCGGGCTGCATGACGGCAATGCGCCGGATAATTCTGTTCCCTATATCCGTAGAATGGCTGCTCTGGAAATTTCCCGGACCCAGAGTACAGGAAAGAGGCGGGAAGGATAAAAGCAGCAGCGTGATCGTAAGCAGAAGTTTTGAATTTTTAATTTTTAATTTTGAGTTCCAAGACTGAGCTAAAAACCCAAAACTCAAAATGAACAACTGGCCGTAGGTCATAAGCTAATCCCCCAACGCTATCTTGATCCCCAGCTCTTTGAGCTGTCTGGCGTCCACCGATGACGGGGCGTCGGTGAGCAGGCATACCGCTCGCTGGCTCTTGGGAAAGGCTATGACGTCACGAAGCGAGCGCGCGCCGCTCAGAATCATCGCCATGCGGTCGATGCCGAAGGCGATGCCCCCATGCGGGGGCGCGCCGAAGCCCAGCGCCTCCAGGAAGAACCCGAATTTTTCTTTCGCCTCCTCGGCACCGATGCCGAGGAGACCGAGCAGCTGCTTCTGAAGCTCAACCTGATGGATACGCACGCTCCCCCCGCCGATCTCCACTCCGTTCAGGACCAGATCGTAGGCCTTCGACCTGACCTTCAATGGCTCTTTCTCCAGCAGGGGAAGATCTTCCTCAAGGGGGGCGGTGAAAGGGTGATGGACGGATACATGGCGCTTTTCCTCCGGGTCGTATTCTAAAAGGGGAAAATCGACCACCCAGAGCAGAGAATAATCTTTCTCCGAGATCAACCCCAATTTTTCTCCCAGATGGAGGCGCAGGTTGGCCAGAGCCTCATAGACCACTTTGGGCTCGTCGGCGACGAAAAAAAGGATATCCCCGCTCTTTGCCCCTGTGAGGCCGAGAATCTCGCCGCGCTCTTTTTCCGAGAGGAACTTGGCGATCGGCGACTGCCAGTCCCCTTCCGTGAACTTGATCCATGCCAGCCCTTTGGCGCCGTACTGGCTTACAAAGGCTGTCAGGTCATCGAGCTCTTTGCGCGAGAGGTTCGCTCCGCCGGCCACTTTGACCCCCTTGACCAGGCCCCCTTTTTCTATGGCGCCGGAAAAGACTTTGACCTGCGACCCTTTAAAGGCCGAAGAAAAATCGATCAGCTCAAGGCCAAAACGGAGATCCGGTTTGTCAGTCCCGTAGCGGGACCGCGCCTCTTCCCAGGGGAGGCGCGGAAAGGGCCTCTTGAGCTCGATCCCCTTCAGCTCTTTGAACAGCGCCGTCATCATCCCTTCGACCATATCGATCACGTCTTCCGGCTGGACAAAGGACATCTCCATGTCCAGCTGCGTGAACTCCGGTTGTCGATCCGCCCTCAGATCCTCGTCACGGAAACAGCGGACGATTTGAAAATAGCGGTCCAGCCCTCCCACCATAAGAATCTGCTTGAAAAGCTGCGGCGATTGGGGCAGGGCATAAAACTTCCCTGGATAGATGCGGCTGGGGACGAGATAGTCTCTGGCCCCCTCCGGAGTGCTTTTGGTCAGGACCGGGGTTTCAACCTCGATAAATCCCTTGCTGTCCAGGTAATCGCGGATTTTTTTCGTCATCCGATAGCGCAGTAAAAGGTGGCCCAGGCTTTGCGGACGGCGCAGGTCGAGGTAGCGATATTTGAGCCGGGTATTCTCATTCGCATCGGTCTCATCCTCTATCAGGAAGGGGGGAACCTGCGAGGCATTGAGAAGCCGCAGCTCCCGCACCGAAAGCTCCACCTCGCCGGTAGAGAGTTCGCGGTTAACGGTCTCCGGCGGCCGTTTTGTCAATGATCCGCGCACGGCCAGGACATCTTCAGAGCGAATCTGCTTCGCCTTCTCATGGGAAGCCGGATCGATCTCAGGATTGAAAACGACCTGGATAACGCCGCTGCGGTCTCTCAGGTCCACAAAGATCAAGCCGCCGTGATCGCGCCGCCGCTGCACCCATCCACCAAGGATCAACTCTCGGCCCACGCCATCCACTCGCGGCTCTCCGCAGTAACAGCTCCTCTTCCAATCCCCGAGATGGTCGGTGAATACTCTCTCCATATTTTCGTTACTCGTTATTGGTTAGTGGTGATTCGTTAATCATGACTACCACATTTCGGGCGCCGTCTTTTCTTAAACCCTTCAATTCTCTATCCCTTCAACCCTTCAACCTTGTTAATAGACATCCACGCAGAAAGCTCTTCCGCTACCCGCTCCAGCTCTATTTCGAACTGTTCCTTGCTATCCATGTCGCGCAGGATTGCCCTGCGGCTTTTCAGCTCGTCATCACCCACGATCAAGGCCGATCTCGCCCGCAGCTTGTCCGCCCGCCTCATCTGACTCTTGAGGCTCTTTGTTTCTCCTTCTATCTCTACACTGAATCCCGCCCGGCGCAATCTGTGGGTAGCAGAAAACGCCCACGCGCGCGCCGGCGCTCCCACCCATACCAGATAGACGGCGGGACGAGCGGCTTTCTTGCTCTCCTTCATCGCCAGCAGAAGCACGAGCCGTTCCATTCCCATGGCGAAACCGACCCCGGGTGTAGGAGGGCCGCCCAGCTCCTCAACCAGGCCGTCATAACGACCGCCGGCGGCCACCGCGTTTTGGGAGCCCAGTCGCGAGCTCGTCCACTCAAAAGCGGTGCGACAGTAATAATCGATCCCCCGCACCATGCGCGGATTGAGCTTGAACCCCAGACCGGTTTCACCCAGGAGCTGTTTTACAGTCCCGAAGTGATCCTCGCAGGTTTTGCAAAGAAAACCGAGAATAGAAGGCGCTTCGCCCGTGAGTTGGGAACAGACCTCTTCTTTACAGTCCAGGACTCGCATGGGGTTTCGCCCCATGCGGCGCTGACAGTTGCCGCACAGTTTTTTTTCCCTCTCCCCAAGGAACGACAAAAGATCCTCTCGATAACGAGGACGGCAGGCAACACAGCCGAGAGAGTTGAGTTCCAGCGTCAGTCCGTCCAGCCCGACCATCTCGAACAGATCTCTCAGGAGCAGGAGAAGCTCCGCATCGGCAAACGGATCCCCTCGACCCAAAACCTCTGCATCGATCTGGTAAAACTGGCGCAGCCTCCCCTTCTGGGGCCTCTCACGGCGGAACATAGGACCGATACAAAAGAGTTTCCGCACGGGCTCTATCTTGTAAAGCTCGGCCTCGATGTAGGCCCGAACCACGCCGGCCGTCGCCTCCGGCCTGAGGGTCAACGAGGAGCCACGAATGGCGTCCGGCCCAGGTGGCAACATGGCGCCCATCGCGTCACGATCCACAAACGTATACATCTCCTTTTCCACGATATCCGTCGTCTCTCCCAGCGAGCGACTGAAGAGCTCGGTCTTTTCCAGTATAGGAATACGGATCTCGGAAAAGTTGTACAGGGCGAATACTTCTCGCGCCTTGTCCTCGACAAACTGCCAGCTCTCGATCTCCCCTGGCAGGATATCAGAGAAGCCTTTGATCGCGGCAACTTTCATAGTTCAAAAAAGAAATCTTCCCTGAGATAGACCATAGAAGGGCCGTAGAGGTCAAGCGAGCAAGCGGGCATACCTCCGCCTGCCCCGCTCCGACCAGGGGTGCAAAGGAATCAGACTTTCGAGGAGAGAGAAAAAAAAGCGAAGAAAGACCCCGCTGGGGTAGGTACTCCCCTCTTAGCCTCCCTGGGCGGATGTCTTCTCCTGCAGTTTTTTGAGCAGTTCGTCGAAGGTTGCGCTTGCCAGGATGCGGTCAAATTGGGAGCGATAGTTTCCCACCAGGCTGATGTTTTCGACGATCACGTCGTAGATCTTCCATTTCCCTCCCACGAGGTGGAGCCTGTAATTCATGGGAAAATCATCTCCCTTGGCCGGCACGATCTGGGTATCCACCTGGGCGACACCCCCCTCGATCCGCTCCCGGACAAAGGCGATCTTGGTATCCTTCAACGAATCTATCTTGCCAACGTAAACGCGCTCGATAAAACTCGTAAAGACAGAGACGAACTCCTGCTGTCTGGCCGCCACGCTCTGCCAATGGTTTCCCAGCGATCTCTTAGCCATCTCCTTAAAGTCGAATCGCGCCGCGAGAACCTCCCGGAACACTGCTTTTCGCTTTGCAACGGCGGCACCGTCCGCGACCATGGGATCCTGCAGAACCCCCACAATCCGCCCGATTGTTTCCTGCACCTCTTCTGTCGGTGTGGTCCCTGCGCGCGCAGGCATGGCGCCCGACAAAAGAGCAACTATCATCACCCCTAATAGGAGCGTTCGATTTCCACTTGTCATTTTTCCTCCTTCAGCACAGGCTTGAACTATCTTTGCTCCCTTTGAAGCTGAGAGAGCAATCGGCGTGCCAAAAGTCCTACGAAATTGGAATCCTCTGTGCCGCTTGGATTCCCGGCCTTTCTGTGCATCCGATTATTGTGGTTGTCGCCCGAAAAAGAACAAAAAATGGCCAGACGTTACAAGAACTGGTCAGGCCGGGGCGACTCTAAGAAATACGCGCCTTCGAGATCGAGAGGGCATGCCTCATTGACAGCAGCGGACCAGGGGTGCTTTAATCACCGCCACTCCCGCTCACACACTAATCTAAACGTGGCAACGTCTGGCAGATTTAAGGAGGCGTCAAAACATGCCGAAGGATCTACGCAATTTCATCCGACAGATTAGTACCACAATTCCGGACCAAATCCAAATGGTCACGGAGAAAGTAGATCCGAAGTTCGGCGTCACGGCTATCGCAGGGAGATTGGCAAAGGAGGGTAAATTCCCGGCCCTTTTCTTCACTAATCTTAAGGGTTCTTCCCTGCCGCTGGTAATCAACCTCACTGCTACCTACGAGCGGCTGGCGCTGGCGCTGGATACCAGCGTTGCCCAGATGACCAGGGTTTACGGTGAGCGGGAATTGAAACCAATCCCTCCGAAGGTCGTCAATGACGGCCCGGTCAAAGAGATCATTTTGAAGGGAGAGAAGGCCAGCCTTTCCGCGCTGCCGATTCCTACGCACAATGAATTGGACTCAGGCCCCTATATTACAGGAGGAGTTCTCATCTGCAAGGAGCCGGATACCGGCCGTCACAACGCCGGCATCTACCGCCACGAGGTCCAGACCGACGACCAGCTTGGGGTTTATTTCCAGGGGGCGCATCACGCGGGCTATATTTATCAGCGTTACAACGAAAAGAACGCGCCTATGGAAGTCGCTATCGCCATCGGCCATTATCCCGCTTTCATGCTGGGAGCGGTCTCGAGAGTGGCGGGAGTAGGCGGGGAATTCGAGGAAGCCGGGGCGCTGCTGGGAGAGCCCGTGGAGTTAGTGAAAGCCGAGACCGTGGACCTCCTGGTGCCTGCCGGAGCCGAGATTGTCATCGAAGGCATCATCCCGCCGCATGAGACACACTTCGAGGGGCCCTTCGGCGAGTGGCCGGGCTATTACGTTGCAGAGGGTGAGAAGCCATTTATCAAGGTAAAAGCTATCACTATGCGCAAGGACGCGATCTACTACGACGTCTTCCCGGCCAGCCGGGAACATCTGGTCCTCGGCAGCCTCCCGCGCATGGGAAACATCTATCGACGCATTAAGGATAGCGTCCCTGGAGTCGTGAATGTTAATGTCCCGGCCCACGCCAGAACGCACTGCTATATCTCGATCAAGAAAAGCAGCGACAGCGAAGTTAAAAAGGCGGCTTTTGCGGCTCTCACCACCGAGGCGGAAAACTTGAGATTCGTTGTAGTTGTTGATGACGACATCGACGTCTTCAACGAGCATGAGGTCATGTGGGCGATAGGAACCCGCTTCCGCCCGGAAAAAGACCTTCTCGTCATCCCTGATTGGGCCGGCCCCGGCGGCCTGAATCCTGTCGGCTGGGAGTATCATAGGGATGAGGCACGCACTCCCGTCATGTCCAGCGTCCTGGTCATGGACGCAACCGAGCCTGCGGCCCCCCGTCGTTACCCGCCGCGCGTCAAAGTGCCCGAGAAGGCGATGGCCGGGCTGCGTCTGGATGCGTTGCTCCGCTCGTTCGATCCCAAAGTGGTAAGATCCTAGCTGTAAGCTCTGTAAAATGAAGTTTGGAGTCTTTCTTCCGATCTCCGGCCGGGCCGCAGGACCAACAACGCTCACGGAGGCAGCCCGTACGGCTGAAGCCCTGGGGTATGATTCTGTCTGGGCGGCAGATCGCATCGTTATCCCTTGGGAAATCAAAACCCCCTACCCTTACAGCGAGGGGCAACAGTTTATCGTGCCCCCGGATAGGCCTTTTTTTGAACCGCTCACTTGTCTTGCTTTTCTCGCTGGTTGTACCGAAAAGGTGAAGCTCGGGATGAGTGTCCTTGTGCTTCCCTATCGCCATCCGCTTTACTGGGCGAAGATCGCCACAACGATCGATCAGTTATCCGGGGGCAGATTTCTTCTAGGGGTCGGGGTCGGTTGGATGAATGAAGAATTCGCAGCGTTGGGCGCGCCGTTCAAAGATCGAGGGCAAGTCTCTGACGAGCAACTTGACCTCCTCAATCGCCTCTGGAAAGATGAGAGGGTCAGCTTTAACGGACGATATTACCGCTTCAAAGATATCGCCTTTTCCCCCAAGCCGTTTCAGAAGTCGCACATTCCGATCTGGGTCGGCGGCGAAGGGGCGCGGGCCCAGCGACGGGCCGCAGCATACGGCGATGCCTGGTTTCCCTACTTCGTGAGGATCACGCCGCAGGAGCTGGCCAGACGCTTTGAAAATGTCCGACGCTGGGCCGCCGAGGCGGGAAGGAATCCAGACCAGGTCAACCTAAACTGTTGTCTTCCCATCGAAGTCAGCACGCAGCCCGTCGCCCAGGAAGAGGACCGGCTGCGGGGCAATCCCGAGCAACTTGCTGAAGCGCTGAGAGCTTTTCGAAAGATCGGCGTGGAACATATCGCCCTGCAATTTATGATGCCCCATTGGCCCGAGCGCCAGGCGCAGATCGAGCGCTTCGCCCGCGAAGTCATGCCTGTCTTGCAAAACGAATCGTAAATTTACGGATTGACAGTTCCTCACAAGCCCTATAGAATCAATAAAGCTTAAAGTAAAGAAGTAAGGAAGTATGGCTATTATAAAGATTGGTCCGAAACACCAGGTAACAATTCCGAAGGATGCCTTTCAGCAGCTTCACCTGGAAGCAGGGGATATTCTGGAAGCTCGCGTGGAGGGGAAAAAGCTGCTTCTTGTCCCCAAACGGTTAACGGAAAAGGCCCCGGCAGCGAAGCTAACCTCCGATGAACAAAAAGCATTATCCTCGGCGTGCAAAAAGATTTCGAAGATCCGCAAGGACCTTCTTCACTCTAGGGGTCTCACGCTAAAGGAAGCCAAAGCAGCCGCTAAGGCAGGCCTGATCGACCCGGACCAAATCTACTGGTGGTTAGAGGAGTGGCAAAAAAGTGAGCGAGAAGCCGAGGCCGAGGAGAAAGCGGGCAAAAGCGTAGGTCCTTTTACCAGCGGCGATGAACTCCTTCGTTCGTTGGAACAAGATGCTCGGCGGATGCGACGAAAAAGCGCATGACGGCTACCTATGAGTCGAGCTTTCTCCGCGACTATGCTAGCCTCCCTGAGTCAGTCCGCAGACGGGCCGAAAAGCAAATCCGCGTCCTCCTCCAAAATCCACGTCACCCCTCTTTACGTGCCCGCAAGATCCAAGGATCCACAGATATCTACGAAGCGCGCGTAACCGGCGATTACCGGATGACGTATAAAATAGTTGGGGAGACTCTCAGACTACGCCGTATCGGTAGCCACGAGATTTACCTTTCCCCTTAGACCTACCACTGCCTCGCTGCTGCTTCGGCGTCGGCCAATTCCTCTTTGCGCCGCCAGTAGCCGCATTGCTTGATGAGTTCAGCGGCTTTAGCAAGGGATTCTTTGTCGCGGAAGAGGCGGGCGCGGTGAAGGTGGATGTCAGCCATGTGCAGCCGCATAGGGCCGCGCTCGGCCATCTCCCAGGCTTCGTCCAAGTCGGCACGCGCCCCGTCAGGGTCGCCCTCCAGAAATCGCATCAAGGCGAGAGAGAGAAAGCCGAGAGGGATGTGGTGCATAGTGCTGGCGCGGCGGAGGCCATCCACGGCGGCGGTGAGATGCGCACGAGCGCGCTCAGTTCTCAGTTTCGAGTTTTGAGTGCTGAATTGTTCGAGAATGGCCCGGTAGAGTGCGGTGCGGCCCAGCGTGAGGTGGCCGAGAGCGATATCAAGGAGGAGACCCTGCTGCTCGGCCCACTTGAGCGTCTGCGCTGCCCGTTGCTCAACTTCGCGGCAGGCGTTAACCGCACTTTCGAGTTGCAGATTATTAGTTTCAAGTTGGAGACAGCAGATCCACGCAACGTGCTCGGCTGCGGCGAGTAATAGGTCGCAATATTGGAAGCCCTGCAATGAGTAGAGCATCGGGTATTGCGGCTGTTCCTTCGCCTGCATGGCCTCGGCCTCGCGAAAGCGTACGAGGGCGTCGGTGTTTTGGCCTGCCTGGTGCAGGGCATCGGCCAGCGCTGTGCGACTTCCCATTCGCCAGTCCCAACCACCGTCTCGGTCGGCGAATGACACGGACCGCTCGGCATCGCGCACCGCGCCGGGCAAATCGCCCAGCGTCAGCTCCAGCTCGCTGAGGTTGCTAGCGTTGATGGCGGCGCCCTTCCAGAACCCCTGCTTGATTTGCATTTGCTCGCCAGCCCGCATTGGCTCGACGGCCTCGGTCAGCCAGCCCAAGGCCCGAAGGCAAAATCCAGCTTCGCTTAGCAGCCAGGCTTGGGCAACTTCCGTAAGCTCCGACGCAGGGCGGCTCCACGGCTGCTCGAAGAAGCAGGCGACCGCACCCAGTTCAGCACCGAAGGCACCGAGCTTCTTGACGGCGTAGGCTTCTTGCCCTCTTTCGATGCGCGCATAGTAAACGTCGTCGCAAGCTTCTTGGTACAGCCCCGCCTGACATCCGTGAGCCACAGCTTGGTAGAGCGGTTGGAGGCCTTCGAGGGTGTCGGGCTGGTATTCTGCGCTGTCCTTAAGGTGTTCGTAGAGCCGGCGGTGGGCGGAGCGCCAAGATTTGGGTTTCTTTTGTCGGAGCTGCCTGGCGAAGTATTCGCGAATGAGCGGGTGCGCATCGATTGCCGATTTATCAGTTTGAACGGAAACAAGACCACATTCTTCGAGGGACGAGACAGTGAGGTTCCAGTCGTCTTCGTCCAGGCCGACCAGCGGTTCGGTCAGGCCAGCGATGGGGGGTTTGCGGCGCAGCGCCGCCAGGCAACCAGCATCGGCGGGGCGGTCGAACAGACCTAGCAGACGCAGCACGGCGAGGGCGCGCGCACCGTCTTCCCTGCCTGCGGCCAACCACTTCTCATAGGCCGCCATGGTCTTGAAGGCGTGGCCGCCCTGGATCTTGGCGTCCGCCTTCTCGAACTTCACCTGGTCGCGTTTGCGAATGTCGCCTTGGTGCGCCTTGGCGAGATATCGACCCAGGAGGTTGAGCGTGAGGGCGTGGCCGGCGACGTTTTCGACAAGCCGCTGGAACTCGGCTGCGATTCCCCGGACGCCGAGGGTCTTGAGCAGCTCGACGCCGGCAGGAGTAGAGAGGTGTTGCAGCTCCCACTCCGGCGCGGTGGTGTTGCCAAAGGGTGCCAGGTCGGCCACTCGCTCGCGGGTGGTCACCAGGCAGAGGCCGGGGTTGTGATGAGCTAGTCCCCGGAGCAGAACCGCCAGCGCCGGGTCTTTGAGCTGCCCGGCCAGCGGGCCGGGCGGGTGTTGCAGCGGCTCCAGGCCGTCGAGCACCACCAGGGTGCGCCGCTGGGCGACGAGCTGGGCCAGTCGCGCGCCTTTGTCCCACGGGGAGGCGGCACTTTGGGCCAGCTTCTCGTCACCGAAGAACTTGAGCGCCTCCGCTATGAAGCTGTCGGCGGAGGCGGCGCCCTGCTCGCGGGTGCCCTGGCTATAGAAGGACCAGTCGAATACGCGGTCAAACCCAAGCCAGCCGGTGGCGGCTCTCTGTGCCATCCACTCGACTACGAGCGAGGTCTTCCCGACGCCACCGAAGGCAACGATGGTCAGAACATGTTTGGTCGGGTCGTTCCAGGCTTGGTCGAGTGCGGCGAGTTCTTGTTCGCGGCCAAAGAGGCGGTCAGCGCCATGGCGAAGGCGGGTGGGAGAAATCTGAGGCTGCGACGTGGAAACAAATTGATTTGGGTTTGTTTCGGAGCTGTCGGGTTCAACGCCGGCTGTTTGGGCGAGCGCGGTAGCCAGCTCGCTGGATTGTTTGGGGATGCGGTAGTACGTTGCGCCGAAGAGTTCATCAGGGATTAAGCGGGTGCTGGCGCCGTCCGCGATCAACGGGATGAAGCGCGTGTTTTTCACCGACTCCCGATAGAGCTGATGAGTGATGATTGCGCCTTCCCAGGTAGCACCGAGACCTTTGTCTGGCTCCTCCTCGCCATCGAATCTGCGGCGATATACTTCGTCGAAGAAGATCAGTACCCAGTCAACGTCCTTGATCTGCCGCTTCATCCACTTGGGCCAACCTTCCTCGGGCCCCTGCGGCGTCTTCACATCGGCATCCACCATTACGGTCAGCCCCTTCGCACGCAGCGTCCTGACGAGGTCGGTGATGCACTGCTTATGCTCGGGAGTCGAGTGGGCGTAACTAATGAATACCTTGGGCAGATGGGAGACCATGTGATCGTTGCCTCAGACCCGACGCGGAGAGTAACCGATAGGTACTCTTACATCAACTTGGGATAAGCCATCAAGCCAAAGTGGACATTTCCCCCGCGTTAGGATAAGAATTGGCCGCGGACTGCAAGAGGATTTCGCCAGCAACATGAAGAGCGAAAGGGTGAATAAAAGATGGGTGAACTACCGCGAGTGGCATTAATCATTACCGGAGGAACCATCGATTCCGTCGGCAAGGACCGATTGGATCTCGCCTGGTACATCGAGGCTGGGAAACGGTTGAATACGGGTGAGCTGCTGAACCAGCTTCCTGAACTGAATTCGATAGCCAAAGTTGAGGAGGTCCCCTTCCGGCGGCTGCCAAGTCACGCCCTGGTAGACAAGGATTGGCTCGACATGGTGCGCACGATCCATTCAATCTTCGACGGCAATAAGGCCGACGGCATCGTCATCACCCACGGCACCAATACGATTGAAGAGACCGCTTACTACCTGAACCTTACGGTCAAAACGGATAAACCGGTCGTTGTCGTCGGATCCATGCGACCCGCTTCGGCGATCAGCGCGGACGGCTATCTCAATCTTGTCAATGCAGTCAAGGTTGCCGCCGATCCCAATTCGAGAGGCCGCGGGGCGATGCTGGTGATGAACGACACCATTTACAGCGGCCGCGACGTAACCAAGACCGCCACCTACCGCGTGCAGGCCTTTCAGGCTCGGGATCTCGGCCCGCTCGGCTTCGCGGACGCGGACGGGAAAGTCGTCTATTATCACCAGACTGCCAAGAAGCACACCGCGCAAACCGAATTCGATGTCCGAGCCCTGCAATCACTGCCGCGTGTCGATGTCGTCGTCTCCTATGTCGGCGCCGACGGCGCCATGATCGACGCCGCGGCCGCGGCCGGCGCCAAGGGAATCGTCAGTGCTGCGACGGGGGCCGGACGGCCAACGCCGGCGGAAGATGAGGCCTTCGACCGAGTTTACAAAGAAAAGGGAGTGATGATGTGCTTGTGCAGCCGCGTGGGTTCAGGGCGCGTGGTGCGGAGTCCGGGTCTAACGCGCCGCGGCTTCGTCGCAGGCGACAATCTCCAGCCCTGGAAAGCCCGTGTCTTGCTGGCCTTGGCGCTCACTAAAACAAATAACGCCGACGAGATCCAGCGGATGTTCGACACCTACTGACCTCGCCCGGCAATTTTTAGTCTGAGTCTAAAAACCGGTTAGCGTCTTGAGAAAGCAAGGATTATTTGAGGCCGAAGGGGATATAAAGGAAAAACAGCAGCAGAAAGGCTACGATACCGGTAGCCAAAGCGACTACTAAACCCACAACGAACGCCTTTATCCCAATGATACTTATGCTTTGGTACCTTACCTTGAATCCAACTCCGGCAAATGCCGTGGCCAATAGAAACGTGCTGATCGGTTTTACGAAGGACGCTGCGATGGGACCCCATAGGAGTTTGGTCAACGGGACGAAAAGGAGGGCCGAATTCAAGAGACTCGCCACGACGAAAGCCAGGGCGAAAAACGGTATCCCAAGCCTTCCCCTCGTAATTCCCGAATCCTTCTTGCCTTCCGAGAAAACGAGAGTGGCAATGAGAACCACGGGCGCAATCATAAAGATCCGGACCGACTTCGTTACTAATGCTACATCCGCGGCCTCTTTGCCCACTTGTGTCGCTGCCGCCACGACCTGCGCCGTCTCGTGAATGCCTGTTCCAGCCCAAACACCGAAGGCAGCTTGAGAATGGTCGAGCAAGGCACCCAAACCGGTAAACAAAAAGATAAAGGGATATGCCACCATGGCTATCAGCCCAAAAAGGGTGATACAGGCAATGGCTACCCCTATCTCCTCGTTCTTGGCATTGACAGATGGAGCCGTCGCAGCAATAGCCGAGGCGCCGCAGATGGACGTGCCAACCGCAATCAATATCGACATCCTTTTTTCAAGCCCCATTAACCCG
>Ga0209211_10009127_pt1 | contig 13300 bp, 13 predicted proteins | sample RifGroA2_FD_183992 | JGI IMG/M metagenome (GOLD analysis project Ga0209211, IMG submission 183992) | Groundwater microbial communities from Rifle, Colorado, USA - Groundwater A2 (SPAdes) (version 2) | ecosystem: Environmental > Aquatic > Deep subsurface > Groundwater | place: Rifle, Colorado...
GGTGATGGGCGTGGCCGACCAGTTGCAGGGGCTGGAAGATGTGCTAAAAAACCCTAAACACCGCGGTGTGCTCGGCGAGTATTATCTGGAAAATGTTCTTAAAAATGTTTTGCCGCCGAAAAATTATCAGATGCAGTATGAATTCAAAAACGGTGAAATTGTGGATGCGGTCGTTTTTGTCAAGGAGAAAATTATTCCGATTGATTCCAAATTTTCTTTGGAAAATTATAATCGCATTTTGCAAGAAAAAGATGCGGGGCGGAAAGAAGAATTGGAGAAACAATTTAAAGCCGATTTAAAAATCCGGATTGACGAAACAGCTAAATATATTCGGCCCAGCGAGAATACGATGGATTTTGCTTTTATGTTTATTCCAGCCGAAGGAATTTATTATGACTTGCTGATTAATCAGGTTGGTGCTGTTAAGGTAAATACGCGCGACTTGATCGAATATGCGTTTAAAGATAAGCACGTGATTATTGTTTCGCCGACTTCCTTTTTCGCCTATTTGCAGACCGTGATGCAGGGTCTCAGGGCGCTGCAGATAGAAGAGTCGGCTAAAGAAATCCGTAAATATGTGGAAATGCTACAAAAACATTTGTTGAGCTATGAGGAGTATTTAAAGAAAATGGGCAACAATTTAGGCACAACCGTTAATATGTATAATCGCGCCTATAAGGAATTTGGCAAAATTGATAAAGATGTTTTAAAAATAACCGGCAAAACCGGCGAAATAGAGCCATTAACGATTGACGGGCCGGCCAGGGAGGAATTTGAATAATTATGGCCGTATTCCGCATTAAAATAAATTTTGGCAATAAGATAACAAGACGTGACCATGAAAAAACTTTCTCCGCTTGAAAAAAAACGCCTGATTCAGGTTTCTGTTTGGATGGTTTGGGGCCGTTGGATTTATGTTGGCGGATTGGCTCTCGTCGGCCTTATATCAAAAATCGTCGGCGGGGTTAATGATAACTTCTCGACTCCCTTAATACTGGCTTTCATTATTAACGCAGTCATTCTTAATTTTTTCTATTTATGGTTTTTTAGGCGGGGTGAGCGCTGGAGCGATTTGAGTTTGCGGCTGGTGGCTCTGTTTTTTTTATTAGGCGATATGCTCTTATTAACTTTAGTTATCCATTATGCCGGTTCTATCGAATCCACTTCTTTTCTTTATTATATTTTTATCATTGTCGCTTCCAGTTTTATTTATGGCATGCGCGGCACTTTTGTTTTTGCCGTATTATCCAGCCTTGCTTTTACTTTTTTAATTTTGGGTGAACATTTCGGTTTTCTTGTCCATTTGCAGCGCTATTATTTTTCTCTGCCGTTATTTCGCAACGCAACTGCCACTTTGATGATAATTGTTAATGTGGTGGTGTCTTTCTTTGTTACGGGATTTTTTATCGGTTTTCTGGCTAAATTAACCAGAAAAGAAGAAAAGAATTTGATTTTGGAAAAGGAAAAGACGGCTTCTATTCTACAAAGCTTGGATGATGGAATTTTAGTTTTAAATAAAGAGGGCGAGATAGTTCATTTTAATGAAAGATTAAAGGACATTTTAAAGATTAGCTCTGTCAAAGAAGTTAATTTGGATGGTTGTAGTGATGATTTTAAGGCTGTCTTTTCTTATGTTTTCTCAACAACCGATATTGATAAATTGAAAAAAATCGGCGTTTCTGTTTTTCGCGATTTTATTTTGGATATTGATGGCATAAAATTTATAAAAGTTATTTCTTTGCCGCTCAGAGAGGCTGATGGCATAACCGGCATCATCAGAATTATTCGTGATGAGACAAAAGAGAAAAATTTTGATAAAATGAAAACAGACTTTATCACCGTGGCGGCGCATAAGCTGCGAACGCCGCTTTCAGCCACTAAGTGGGTCTTTGAAGCCTTGAGGGATAGCAGCTCAACGCCATTTTCCCAAGAACAACTGGAGAATATCAGAATGGGCTATGAATCAAATGAGCGAATGATCCGGCTAGTTAACGATTTCTTAAACGCAGCCCGGCTGGCAGAGGGCGATTTAAAATATAATTTTAAACGCCGCGATCTAAAAGAATTTTTAAAAGAAATAACTGACTCTTTTGCTGCCAGGGCGCATTCCAAAAATTTAGACTTAAAAACCGAATTTAATATCGCAAATGCCGACGTGTTGTTTGATGCCGATCAGCTTCGCGCCGCCCTAGAGGGAATAATTGAGAACGCTTTTATTTATACAAAAAAAGGCGGCCAGATTATCATCGGCATGGAAAACGATCTTGACAATCAGGCGATTATCATAAAAATTAAGGATAACGGTATTGGCATTCCGGCTAAACAGCAAAAGCTTATTTTTAATAAGTTTTACCGGGCCGAAAACGCTATGCATGTGGAAACAGAGGGTTCGGGGCTGGGCCTGTATTTAGCTAAAGAAATAATTGATCGGCACGGCGGCAATATTTGGTTCGAGTCCCAGGAAAATAAGGGCTCAACCTTTTATTTAAAGTTGCCTATAAAATAATATGGAAAACGAGATAAAAGTTTTAATTATAGAAGATGATAAATTTCTTCGGGATCTTTTAAGTAAAAAATTAGAAAAAGTCGGTTTTTCGGTTGACACGGCTGATGATGGCCTGAGTGGCTTTAAAAAAGCCCAAACCGGCTGGCCGAATATTATTTTGCTTGATTTGGTTTTACCGGGAGTTGATGGGTTCGAGGCGGTTTCTTTGCTAAAAAAAGATCCGATAACCAACAAGATTGCTATCATCATTTTAAGCAATTTAAACCAGCAGGAAGACATTGATAAAATAAAAGCAATGGGTGTCAGCGACTATTTAATTAAAGCCCTGCATACTCCTGACGAGATAGTGGAAAAAATTAAGGCTGTTTATCATAAAAAAGACGGGTAGCCAAGCCAAAATTTAAAAATAAAATAAACAATAAAGAATTATTCTTTAGAAAAGAATTAATAATCTATGGCCAAAAAATTTAAAGAAGACCAAAAAAGAAGAAAAAAGAAATTAAATTTACACGATGAAACCAAAAAAGGCATTATTGCGGTTTTGCTATTCGGGTTTTCTTTGCTGGCAATTTTATCTCCATTCCATTTAGCCGGCGCGGCTGGAGATTATTTATACCAATTTTTGGGGTTGATTTTTGGCTGGGGTTATTTTTTGGTGCCTTTAGCACTTATTTTTGCCGGCGTGGCGATCTTACAGTCTTTGCATGAAGATATTTTTGGAACCGTTTTTTTAGGCGTCGGTTTGTTTATCCTTAGTTTTCTGGGTTTTTTGCAGATGTTTTTAAAAAATAAAGTGGAGAGCGGCCGGGGTGGCGGTTATTTAGGATTGGTTGTTGCTTATCCTTTCAGCCAATTTTTAGGCTCATTCGCCAGTTATTTAGTTTTAATCATATTGATTATTGTTTCCCTTTTAATAATTTTTAATATCTCATTGAAAAAAATACTTGATTTTATTTTATCGCGAGGCAAAAATTTACAGGCTGATTCAAATAAAGAAAGCGGCGAATCTTCATCGGAAATAGATGTGCCGTTGAGCTTTATGCAAAAAATAATGCCTTCGCCAAAGTTTAAGGTTAATAATCTTCAGGGCGACGGCGCCAAGGCGGCAACAGCCGAATCGCGCGAAGAAAAAAAGGCTGCCTCAAGAAAAGAAGACATTGTCCTTTTGCAGAATAAAATGGTTTTAGAAGATTATAAATTGCCGCCAGCTGATTTGCTGGAAGCGGAAGTGGGCGAGCCGACCAGCGGCGATATCAAGGCCAATGCTAATATCATTAAGCGGACGTTGCAGCATTTCGGCATTGAGGTGGAGATGGCGGAAGTTAATATCGGGCCGACGGTCACCCAATACACTTTGCGGCCGGCACAGGGCATAAAATTATCAAAAATAACCGGTTTGCAGAATGATTTGTCTTTGTCTTTGGCGGCACATCCGATCCGGATTGAAGCGCCGATTCCTGGTCGGTCGCTGGTGGGCATTGAGTTACCGAATAAAGCGGCGATGCGGGTTCGGCTAAGAAATTTAATTGAACAGCCGGAGTATTCGCAAAACGGGAAAAAGATTTTAACTTTGGCCTTAGGCCGCGATGTAGCCGGCTTGCCAGTTTACGCTGGCTTGGAAAAAATGCCCCACTTGCTGATTGCTGGCGCCACCGGCGCGGGCAAAACTATTGCTTTAAATTCCATTATTTTAAGCTTATTGTATCGCCACGCGCCTAATTTTTTAAAAATGATTATGATTGATCCGAAACGGGTGGAGTTTCCTATCTATAACGGTTTGCCTCATTTATTGACGCCAGTGATTGTTGACGCGGATAAAACGGTTAATGCTTTTCGCTGGGCGGTGGCGGAAATGGAACGGCGCTTTGAAGTTTTATCGGCTGTGCAGGCCCGCGATATCAGCTCATATAATAAGAAATTTGTTGAAGGCGAAATTGAGGAGCCTTTGCCTTATATCGCCATTATTGTTGATGAATTAGCCGACTTAATGGCTTCACATGGCCGGGAAATTGAAGCGACGATTGTCCGGCTGGCTCAAATGGCTCGGGCGGTGGGTATTCATTTAATTCTAGCCACTCAGCGGCCGTCAGTGGAAGTGATCACTGGCTTAATAAAGGCGAATATAACTTCGCGGATGGCTTTTCAGGTTGCTTCGCAAATTGACTCGCGGACGATTCTAGACAGCGCCGGAGCGGAAAAATTATTAGGCAATGGCGACATGCTGTTTTTATCAGCTGAAACGTCTAAGCCGCGACGTGTTCAGGGAACTTTTGTTGGCGATAAAGAAGTTAAAAGAGTGGTAGAATTTATTACTAAACAAACGGGGATTGAGCCGCAATATGAAGAAGATGTAACAAAATCGCACACCGGGCAAGGTTCCGTATTCATGGGCGGCGGCGATATGACGGGCGGCTCGGATGATGATTTATATGAGCAAGCTCGGGAGATGATTGTGCAGAGCGGTAAGGCTTCGGCATCGTTGCTGCAGCGGCGTTTACGCGTTGGTTATGCCCGGGCGGCGCGCTTATTGGACATGCTGGAAGAAAACGGCGTGGTTGGGCCGGGTGACGGCGCCAAACCGCGCGAGGTGCTGGTATCTTCGGGTATTCCGGGCAATCCGGTGGTGGGGGGGGACGACGAAGTTTTAAAGGAATATTAAATCGATATGTTAAATTTCTAATATCTAATGTCAAATTAATTCGCCGTCCGCCAACTGGCGAAGGCGGACCAATGGTTAATGACAAAAAATTTAGAAATCAGTAATTATGGTTTTTTCTGCTGCTAAAAAAGTTGCTTTGCCGAATTTAGGAGAAAAGATGAAGAGGGTGAGGGAGGATTTTAGTATGTCAAAAGAAAGAGCGGCACAATTATTGAATATTCAAATTAAGCATATTGAATCATTAGAAAAAGGCGATTGGGGTAAGCTGCCGGCCGAGGTATATACTAAGGGAATTTTACGCCGTTACGCCAGAGAACTGCGCCTAGATGAAGAACAGGTCATCGCTGAATATGCCAGTGAATTAAAAATCGCCCGGCATTTACAGCACGGCAGCCATAAGGCTTTGCCATTATTGCGAAGCCGAAAATTTGTTTTAACACCAAAAGCAATCACGTTAATTTTAGGGGGTTTGCTTTTTTTATTTATCGCCGGCTATTTGATTTATCAGGTAAGTTTTTTAGTCAGTTCGCCGAAATTGGAATTAAGCCAGCCAGCGAATGATTTGATTACAGACCAAAGAGAGTTAGAATTTATTGGCCAGACAGAGCCGGAAGCCACCTTGACGATTAATGGCCAGTCGGTTTATCTTAATAAGAATGGGCAATTTAATCATCGGCTAGAATTAAACCAAGGATTAAATACAATCAAACTTGAAGCGATTAACCGGTTTGGCAAAAAAAGCGATATTGTGCGGCAAATCATGGTGAATTAATTTTTCAAAAAACATATTAGCATTCAAACATTTTAACATCTTGGTATTTTTTACTCATTTTATGTTAATATGTTCTAATGTTTAAATGTTAAAATGAATTATATGACTAAGCAATCAACCGGAGGGGAAAGGGAGGAAAAATTAAAAGCGTTGGCCATCGCGGTGGATGAAATAAAAGAAAAATACGGCGAAGGGTCAATTATGAAATTGGGCGAGGCGCGGCGGGTTGATGTGGATGCGATTTCCACCGGTTCTATTTCGTTGGATTTGGCCTTGGGTGTCGGCGGATTTCCGATGGGCCGGATTGTAGAGATTTACGGGCCGGAGTCAAGCGGTAAAACTACCGTGGCTTTGCAGACTATTGCTCAGGCGCAGAAACGCGGCGGTTTGGCGGCTTTTGTGGATGCGGAGCATGCACTGGACCCGGAATACGCCAAAAATTTAGGCGTGAAAATTGATGATTTGTTAATTTCCCAGCCGGATACCGGCGAGCAGGCGCTGGAAATTGTGGAGAGTTTGGTGCGGTCAACGGCTTGCGATGTGGTGGTGGTGGATTCGGTGGCAGCTTTAACGCCGCGGGCGGAAATTGAAGGCGAAATGGATCAGCAGCACATTGGATTGCAGGCGCGCCTCATGAGCCATGCCTTGCGAAAATTAACAGCGATTGTGGCCAAGAGTAATACCACAATTTTATTTATCAACCAAATTCGGATGAAAATTGGTGTGATGTTTGGCAATCCGGAAGAAACGCCGGGCGGCAAAGCTTTAAAATTTTTCAGCTCTGTGCGGCTGGAGGTGCGGAGGAGCGCGCAAATTAAGCAGGGTGAAAATATTATCGGCAACCGGGTGAAAGCCAAAGTCGTGAAAAATAAAGTGGCGGCGCCATTTCGCACCGCCGAGTTTGATATTATGTATAACGAAGGTATTTCCTATGAAGGCGACGTGATTAATACGGCGATTAAATACGCTTTGGTCTCTAAATCCGGTTCTTGGATTATCTATAATGACCAGAAATTAGGCCAAGGCATGGAAGCAGCCAAGAAATTTTTGAGAGAAAACCCGAAAATTACCACCGAACTGGCAAAATTAGTCAAAGCGAAGGCGGGCGAGGAGCAGATATAGATTTTACATAAAAAATGATAGTTTTTTAAAAACTTAAGAAGGGAGAAAAAAAGTGAACCTAATTTTTAGTCTCGGGCTTATTTGTGGTGGGGCGGTAATCTTACTTTTACTTATTTTAAAGAAAACTTATGCCTTCAGGAGGTGGCTGCTTTCTAAAGAAGAGAATGAACTTCTAGTTTTTCTGGCGAACCAGCCGTTTTATGTCGCCGATTCATCTAAGTTTGCATTATCTTTTATGGCTTCGGAGCACAGAAAGATAATTAAAGATATTTTGGCGGTTTTGCGGCTTTTTGGTGCCGAGATAAAAGAGGAGGACGATGAGTCAGCGTGGAAATTAGCGCTGCTTTACAGTCCATTTCGGGGCTGTAATTTTTTAAGATTAAGTGATTTTGATGGCCGAGAAGTGAAAAGTATTGAAAACCCCAGTGATGCCTTTCAATTTATGCAAATTATTTCTGAGGCCATAGGGGAGCGGGAAAAAGAAATAACAGCCCAGGCGCGGCCGGACGTTATTGTCTCTATATTTCCGCGGCGCGGCTGAGCGTCAAAAAAACCGGTCTCGGGTGAGGCCGCATAGGAAAAAGGAGCGAGAATATGAAAACAATAGTAAATGTTCTGTTAGTCGCGGGTTTCATTTCTATTCTCGCGGCCATGTTTATTGGCATTTTTCTTTTTATTATAGAAAATGCCGCCAGGGAGTTTCTTTATATTTTAAAATCTTAAAACAGAAAGGAGGTTCTATGGCCCATCTGTTTTATAAACAGGGTTGGCCGATGGGATTTTTGGTGGCGGGACGCAGGTTTATAGGCGTCCCGCTGAACGATAAAAATAACCATGGTAAAAAAGGAGGACCCATCACCGCTACGGCTGTATCTCGCTTTTATGAAAAAGGCGAATTGCTTCAAATTTCAGCGGACGGTTCACCGGAGGAAGAGGATAAATAATAAAAATGTTTTTTGCATTATTAACAAAATACTCGTTTAGGTAGGTATTAAAAACCAAACAAACGGGTATTTTTTTTATTTTGAATTAAATAACAAGCCTGCTATGCCGGCGGTTTTCGTTTGTAAAAACCCCGATCAAAAGATCGGGGTTGATTTCTATTGTGGTTGCATTAGTCGTTAATTATTAAATTTAAAACTTTTAATTATTGTATCAACTATCTCTCGTTGATTATCTTTTACCTCAATTGAATTCCATGATAATTCGTAGATTTTTTTATTCTTAATGAAATAAGTGCTGGTATTCTTATATTTATCTTCACTTATATATCCTGATTCCAATGATTGCTCGGGAGTTTTTAAAACATCAATATATTGAGTTGCGCTTTCTCCGTTTATATTTATATTTTGTTGGGTGGAATTTATTATAGTTGGTTGTTTTTTGTTCTGATTTCTCCAATCTTCAAGAGAAAGATTTAACGGATTCTCATAAACAATTAAAAAAACGGAAAGTCCAGGATGGGCATCTGTATTCAATAAAATTTTATTAGCCGAAAGTATAATTTTATTTTTTTGAATAGTCGTCGTATGCCAATCTTTTGGATACTGAATCCTAAATTTATAATCATTGTTATTATAAATCAGCCAATCAGAATAAACGTTTTTTTCAATATTATGTTCTTGGACTAAATTATTATTTTCTGTCTGATATATAGTTTTATTTATGTCTCTATCTCTTCTCCATATAAAATAAGCTGTTGAAAAAAGAATCAATAAGCCCAAAAATACCAAAGATAATCTTTTTTTTGGTTTCACTTTATTGGAATAAATTAAGTAATTTACCTTCTTTTTTAAAAAAGGTAAAAACATTTTACATTCGCGTGAATGGCAAGAGTGCCATAAAGCGGGCGCGTTTGATGGCTTGGGAGAGCATGCGTTGGTGTTTAGAGCAGGTACCGGTGCGTTGTGGCGGCAGAATTTTAAATTGGCCCGACAAAAAATTCCGCAATATTTCGGTTTTTTTATAATCAATATATTTAACGTTTTCTTGGCAGAAATAACAGGGTTTTAACATGAGTTTAAAAAGGGATGTCTTTAACGTTTATTTCTTCTTTATTATCATCCATAAAGTCCAGGCCTTCATCGGCTTCAATGACTGGAATATCTTGGTTTGGCGAAGCCGCCGGTTGAGCGGCATTATAGCCGCCGCTGGTGGAATTACTATTATCGCCGCCGCGCGGACCCAGCTGCATATTTTCCATAACAATTTCCGTCCGGTATTTTTTAACGCCGTCTTGGCCCTGCCAAGAGCGGGTTTGGATTCGGCCTTCAACTAAAACCATTTTTCCTTTATTGAGATATCGGCTGGCGATTTCCGCCAGTTTGCCAAAAGCCACAATATTATGAAATTCCACCGCTTGCTGTTTGGCGCCGCCTTTATCAGTATAAAACCGGTTAGTCGCGACGCTGAAACTGACCACGGATTGCCCGGAAGGCAAAGCGCGGGTTTCCGGATCGCGGGTTAAATTGCCGAGAATAATAGCTTTATTGAAGTTCATTTTTCATATTAACATCTTCGCATATCAACATTTTATTAGATTATTAAAATGTTTTATGTCAAAATGTTATAATGATTTTTACTCTCCTAATATTTCATCTAATTTTTTATCCAATTCTTCTATTTTAACTTTCTCTTTTTTCTCGGTTTTTTCCGGCTTGGCGATTTTTTCAGCGAAGATGCCGTCATCGTCAATTTCTTTCATTATTTTGTCGGTTTTCTTTATTCTTGGTTTTCTGACTGGTTCGGTTATTTCATCTTTATTGATAAGCAGGAATCTTAAAACATCGGAGGTGTGCCTTAATTCTTTTTGCAGCTCTTCTATTTTTTCGCCATCAAGTTTGAATTCTATCGTAATAAAATAACCAAAAGATTGTTTTTGGATTGGATAGGCGAGGCGTCTTTTTTCTCCGACTTTTTCGGATTTGATTTCTGCCCCCATATTATTAATAAAACCACGGATTTTTTCAACCGCAGAATTTAAATCTATTTCGCCGATTATAGGGGTAATAATATAAGTTAGTTCGTACATGCTGTTTTATAATTTTCTCAATTAAATTTAAATATCATTGTATCGCCGTCTTGGACGATATATTCTTTGCCTTCGGTTCTGATTAAACCTTGTTCGCGGGCTTTAGCCCAGGAACCGGCGGCAATCAATTTTTCCCAATAAATAACATCTGCCCGGATAAATCCGGTTTCAAAATCAGTATGGATAACGCCCGCAGCTTGAGGCGAGCGCGTCCCTTTTTTAATCGTCCAAGCGCGCGATTCCTGCTCGCCGGAGGTGAAAAAGGTTTCTAATCCTAATAAAGTATAGCAGGTAGAAATCAATTCGTCAATGTTATTTTTGGTCGGCGGCAGGGCCTGCCGCATCTCGGCAGCTTCGTTTTCGGATAGCTCGCTTAATTCATTTTCCAGCTTAATATCCAGCTCCAGGGCCGGCTTCAACGCCTCAGGATAGGCTAAAATTGGCTTGCCAGAAGAGCAGTTGATAAGGTATAAAATCGGTTTAGCGCTAAGCAAGTTCAACTGTTTAAGAAAAATCCCTTCTTTTTCATTAAGCGGCAAATCTTTAGCCGGTTGCCCTTTTTCCAGCCAGGGAATCAGTTTTTGAAGCAGTTCTACTTCAATCACAACGTCTTTTTCGCCGGCTTTGGCCTTTTTTTCCGCCTTGGGCAAATGATTTTTAGCGGTTTCGATGTCTTTAAAAATCAGTTCATACAAAATAATTTCTGCGTCGCGTTGCGGCTCGGGTGTATCACCAACATGGGTGACATGGCTGTCTTCAAAAGCCCGGACTACCTGCAGGATTGCGTCCGTCTCGCGGATATTGGCCAGAAATTTATTACCCAGCCCTTCGCCCTTATGCGCGCCGGCGACCAGACCGGCGATATCAATGAATTCAATGGCCGCGGGCACGGTTTTAGCGGAATGCGAAAATTCACTTAGTTGCTGCAAGCGTTTGTCGGGCACGGCGACGATGCCGACGTTCGGTTCAATAGTGCAAAAAGGATAATTTTGGATATCAACTTGTTTTTTGGTCAGCGCTTTAAAAAGCGTGGATTTGCCGACGTTAGGCAAGCCGACGATGCCGATGGAAAGCATAGATTTGAGATAAATTTTAGTTTTATGTTATACTAATTTTATAGAAATGTCTAATTAATTTTTATGATTAATTCAAGTATTTTTAAAGCTTATGATATTCGGGGGATTTACTCAGAGGAGCTAAATGAAGATACTGCCTATAAAATCGGCCAGGCTTTTGCTAGTTATGTTAAAAAATCACCGATAATTGTCGGCGGCGATTCCCGTCTTTCCTCTCCTTCGTTAAAAGAGGCCGTTATTAGAGGGTTAAATAATCAAGGCATAGATGTTATTGATATTGGACTTTGCAGTACCAGCTGTTTTTATTTCACGGTCGGTGATTTGGAATCAGGCGGTGGCATGATAGTGACGGCATCGCATGCCAGCAAAGAATTTAATGGGTTTAAAATAGTTTTTAGCAAGAACGTGGCTCTTTCAAAAAAACAAATTTTAGATTTAAAGAAAATGGTTTTTGAAGATAAGTTTGATTCTTCTTCTGTGAGGGGGCAAGTAATTAAAAAAGATTCGGCCGATAATTATATTAAAGCTATTAGAAATACCATTAAGGAAGAAATTAAGCCATTAAAGATCGTAATGGATCCTGGTAATGGTATGGCGGGTTTGTATATAGAGAAAGTTTTCGCCAATTTAGGCATAGAAATTATTCCCTTGTATTTTGAACCGGACGGTAATTTTCCTAATCACGAGGCTAATCCAAAAATTCCAGAGAATAGAAAAAAATTAGAAGAAAAAATCATCAATGAAAAAGCTGATCTTGGTTTTATGTTTGATGGCGATGCCGACCGTTTGTATGTTTTGAACAGAGAAGGAAAAGTCATTGATCCGAGTTTAGTTATCGCGCTTATTTCTGAATATCGTATTTTAAATTCGCCAAGAAAAAAAATTATAACAGAAGTTAGGGCATCTAAAGTTGTTCGTGATTGGGTTGAAAGGGCTGGAGGAAATTTAGAGGTTATAGAATGCTGGACGATACCGATGAAATTAAAAATGCAGTCAGAGCCAGAAATTATTTTTGCTGGCGAGACATCCGGTCATTATATTTTTCCAGAACTTCACGAATCGGATGACGGAATTATGGGAGCTTTAACTTTTCTTCAGGCTATTAGCGCTAAAAGAGAATCAATAGATGAAATAAACGAAGAATTTGAAAAAAATTATTTTGTCTTAGAAGAAACAAATTTTAAAATGATCAAAATGGAAGAAGGTGATAAGATAATAGATAAATTAAAAAATAAATATCGATCAGAGGGAGCAGAAATTTCAGAGATCGATGGCGCTAGCGTTATATTCCTTGACTGGTGGTTTAATTTGAGAAAATCACAATCGGATCCGGTGATTCGGTTAAATTTAGAAGCCAGTTCAAAAGAATTATTTAAAGAGAAAAAAGCGGAAGTTATCCGTTTGATAGAAGAAAATATATAAATTTAAGTTAAGATTAAAAGGCCCCCAGCAGGGGCCTTTTTTGTTTGGTTTGTTAAGGTTAAGGCTGTGAAAGTGTCTGTCTGGCAACGGCGCCAATTTATACTTCAATTACCACCGGTAGCACCATCGGCCGGCGTTCTGTCTTACTATATAAGAATTGGCCGATTTTATCTCGAATATTATCTTTAATGAGATTTTGGTCAATTGGTTTACGGTTGCCGGTGGCGCGGTGGACAATGTCTTTAACGCGTTCGCGGACCTGGAAAAGCAATTCTTTATTTTCGCGCATATAGATGAAGCCGCGCGAAATTATATCCGGGCTTTGGCGAACCTGGCCGGTTTGGGAGTCAACGGTGACAATAATTACAAACATGCCGTCTTTAGCCATGGCTTGGCGGTCGCGTAGCACTATATGGCCGATGTCGCCAACGCCGAGGCCGTCGACAAAGACGTAGCCTGTCTCCACTTTTTTATTTTGGATTTTACCTCTGCCCTTATCGAATTCCAGCACTGAGCCATTGTCCAAAATAAAAATATTTTCCGAATGGAAACCAATGCCGGTAGCTAGTTTGGCCGCTTCTTTCAGAAAAAAATGATTAGCATAAACCGGCAGGAAAAAATCCGGCTGTACCTGTTTTAGCATTTCTTTGATATTGGCGGCATTGCTGTGGCCGCTGGTGTGGACGTCCATAATATCACTATGGATAAAATT
>Ga0209211_10009129_pt1 | contig 13299 bp, 15 predicted proteins | sample RifGroA2_FD_183992 | JGI IMG/M metagenome (GOLD analysis project Ga0209211, IMG submission 183992) | Groundwater microbial communities from Rifle, Colorado, USA - Groundwater A2 (SPAdes) (version 2) | ecosystem: Environmental > Aquatic > Deep subsurface > Groundwater | place: Rifle, Colorado...
GGGAAAACCAGCCATAGTAGCCCCTGCAAAGCAATCCCTGAAACAACGGAGAATTTTCTCCCGAAGACATCGGCAACGGCCCCCGTAGGGATTTCAAACAGTATCGCCGCGAGTGATTGTACGGACAGAGCAAATGAAATTTGAATAAAGGAAAATTTTTGCTGGAAAAATATGATCCAAACCGGTAAAACAACTGAAAAAGAACCTGCTGCAAGGGCAGTCAAATAAAATGGCCATAGCAATTTCAATTCATTTTTTTTCATTGCCTTCCCTAAAGGAAAGGGAAATATTAAAGCCTGCTAATTTAAGAGCAAGCCTTATGCCAATTCACATTAAAAAGCTATCTCATTGATTTAAATGAACAAAATAATTGTCTATTAATGCCTTCAATATACGTTTTGTCTGTTTCCTTGTTTCCGCCTGTTTCCTATGCTTCAAATAACCCACCATCAGAGCATAAAGCCGCTATAAGGTATCAAATTGAAAAAATATAGTATAATTGGAATCGAATGAATAACAAGATAGAAAAAAGATTAAAGAAACTGAACATTACGCTCTCTCAGGCTTCAAGTCCCCTCGGCTCTTACGTGCCTTGCGTTCAGACAGGCGATCTGCTTTTTTTAAGTGGAATTCTCCCCTTCAGAGACGGCAAACTGGTAAGAACCGGAAGGGTCGGTGAATCAGTGTCCCTGGAGGAGGCCCAGGAAGACGCGCGGCAGGTTGCGATCAATGTCCTGTCAGTCATCAAGGCGCAAGTCGGGGATTTGGACAGGATAAGCCGGTGTGTAAAGCTTAACGGCTATGTGGCGTCAGCCCCTGATTTTATTGAACAGCCGAAAGTCCTGAATGCGGCCTCTGACCTTCTGTTTGAGATATTCGGAGAGACAGGCAGACATGCGAGGGTCGCTGTCGGGGTATCTGTGCTTCCACTTAATTCACCGCTTGAAATTGACTTTATCTTCGAGATAAAAACAATTCCCTGACACAGGAGTCTAACCGACAATCTCAGTCCCAATGCCTTCTTTCATGAAGATCTCAAGCAAAAGACAGTGAGGTATCCTGCCATCAATAATATGTGTCTTGTTAACGCCTCCATCCAGGGCGCGGGTACAAGCCTGGACCTTTGGGAGCATCCCGCCTGAAACAATGTCATTGTCAATAAGCCTTTTAATGTCCTTCTTAAGGATTGAAGATATTATACTGTCATCCTTATCTTTTATCCCTTTTACATCTGTGAGGAGTATCAGTTTCTCGGCCTTTAACGAAGTCGCAATGGCAGAAGCCACATAATCTGCATTTATATTAAAGGTCTCTCCGCTGCTGCCAACGCCTATGGGCGAAATAACAGGGATAAAGCTGTCCCTTTCCAGGGAATGCAATATTTCAGGACTGACAGCCTCCACCTCGCCTACAAGTCCGATGTCTACAATCTCTTCCTCAGCAGTACCTGCTGATTTTTTTATAACTTTTTTCCTGGCCTTTATGAGTCCACCGTCTTTACCGCTCATGCCTATGGCCTTGCCGCCGTGGTTGTTTATCAGGGTGACGATCTCTTTGTTGATAAGGCCGCCCAGCACCATTTCGACAATGTCCATTGTTTCCTTGTCAGTAACTCGCTGGCCATTAACAAACTTTGGCTCCTTGCCCATCTTCTTCATGGTCTCGCTTATTTTGGGCCCTCCCCCATGAACAATCACAGGCCTGATACCTATAAAACTCAGGAGAACAACATCCTGGGCAAATGAGTCTTTTAATGCCTCTTCAACCTGGGCTGCGCCGCCGTATTTGATCACAAAGGTCTTTCCGTAGAAATTGCGTATATACGGCAAAGCCTCAATCAGGATGTTCGCTTTTTCGATAAGTTTCTTCATGGATTGCTCCTGTCAAACATTATATCTGCTGCTCAAACTTTGTTATCAAAACATTATAGCCTTCTTCAGCAAGGGCAGTCCCGACCTTAGAAACGTCGCCCTTACTGTTGTACTTCCCGATCCTTACCCTGTAATATTTAGAGCCGCCTACATTGGCCTCCATTATGTATGCATTTTTATAACGTAAGTCCAGTGCCATCTTCAGGCGCTTTGCGTTTGACTCATCCTTAAAAGAGCCTATCTGGATGGTCAACACGCCGTTAGATACCCCATATCTTATATATTTTACATATCTGAGGTCCCGGCCCAAAGGCTCAATCATCACTTTTGATGTGCCAGGGCCGATAAGGTCTATTCTTTTTGCAGCAGCATAGGAAAGGTCAAGGTCACGTCCGGCGATAAAAGGCCCCCTGTCCGTAACAATACATTCAACCTCTTTGCTGTTCAGTGAATTAACGACCCTTAATTTTGTTCCAAAAGGATACTCCTTGTGCGCACAAGTAAGGGCATGCATATTAAACAATTCTCCACAGGCAGTAGGCTTGCCGTGAAAATCAGGGCCGTACCATGAGGCGGTGATATGCCTCCTTTCGCCTTTCAATTCCTGAAATCCTGATACAGGAGGCTCATTCCGAAAAGACGGAATGGCAGGTTTAAATACCGGTTTATCAGCAGGCCTTCCCGAAGTATTTGCAGCAGGCGCCTTGATATCCGGAGGATATGAGACAGGAACCGTCCCATATTTTGCAGTAGAGCAGGACGTAAGGAAGATCAGGATAATTAAATAATAGCCTTTAGTTTTTAATTCATAACTCATGCTTAAGGCACCTGCTTTTGGCGCTTAAAGCACCTACTTTTGGTAACTGTCTTTTAGAGTATATATCTGCTGAGATCTTCATCTTTTACCACATCCGCTAATTTATGCCTTACATGCTGCCTGTCTATAGCGACCTTTTCTCCACTCATATCCGGGGCATTAAAGGATATGTCCTCAAGGAGCCTTTCAAGGACCGTATGCAGCCTTCTTGCCCCTATATTTTCAGTCCTCTCATTTACAGTGGCAGCTATACCGGCTATCTCATCTATAGCGTCATTGTTAAACTCCAGCGTTACCTTCTCGGTCTCAAGAAGGGCTATATATTGCTTTATCAGGGCATTGTGCGGTTCAGTAAGTATCCTGATGAACTCGTCCTTGCCGAGTGAATCAAGCTCGACCCTGATCGGGAACCTCCCCTGAAGTTCAGGGATGAGGTCAGACGGTTTAGCTATATGAAATGCGCCTGCAGCTATAAAAAGTATGTGATCAGTCCTTACAGTACCGTATTTTGTCGCAACCGTTGACCCCTCCACAATAGGAAGCAGGTCCCTTTGGACCCCCTCTCTTGATACATCAGGGCCGTGCCCGTGGCTTTTGCTTGCGACCTTGTCAATCTCATCTATGAAAACTATGCCGGACTGTTCAACCCTCTCCACGGCCTCTTTTGTGACCTTTTCCATATCTATCAATTTGCCGGCCTCTTCCTGTAAAAGCATTACGAGGGCTTCCGACACCTTGAGCTTCTTCCTTTTTGATTTCTCAGGCAGGAAATTCCCAAGCATCTCCTTCAGGTTGATCTCAAGTTCTTCCATGCCGACATTGGAAATGACCCCAAAAGGCATTGTCTTTTCCTTGACCTCAACATCCACATACCTGGAGTCCAGCTTGCCTTCCCGCAACTGGGTCCTGAGTCTTTCCCGCGTGTCCTTGTAATTCTCCTTCTCTTCAGGCTCAACTGCAACACCTTTAACGGCCCGCGGAGGGGGCAGCAAAAGGTCAAGCACCCTTTCTTCAGCAAGGGACTTTGCCTTTTCCTGCACCATTGCCATATGTTCAGTCTTGACCATATTCATGGCAAGCTCCATAAGGTCTCTTATCATGGACTCAACGTCCCTTCCGACATAACCTACTTCGGTAAATTTGGATGCCTCCACCTTCAGAAACGGCGCGTTTGCAAGCTTTGCGAGCCTCCTCGCAATCTCGGTCTTGCCGACGCCGGTCGGACCTATCATGATAATGTTCTTCGGCAGCACTTCGTCTTTCAGGTCAGACGACAGTCTCTGTCTCCTCCACCTGTTCCTTAAAGCAATGGCCACCGACCTCTTTGCCTTGTCCTGGCCAATAATATACTTGTCCAGTTCTTCAACGATCTTTTTGGGTGTAAAGTTATCCATTCAATTCCTCTATTGATATGTTCTTATTGCTGTAAATACAGATATCAGAAGCTATTTCCATTGACTTCCCGACTATGTCCAGCGCAGAAAGCCCGGTATTATCATACAATGCCCTGGCCGCAGCCTGGGCATACGTTCCACCCGAACCAATAGCAGCAATGCCCGCTTCAGGGTCAATAACATCACCTGTCCCTGAAATTATAAACGTATGTTCAATATCAGCCACTATCAATAAGGCCTCAAGCCTTCTCAAAACCTTGTCGGTCCGCCAGTCCTTTGCAAGTTCAACAGCGGCCCTTGTGATATTTCCCCTGTATTCTTCGAGTTTGGACTCGAATTTTTCAAAGAGTGTAAAAGCGTCTGCGGTAGCGCCTGCAAAGCCCGCAAGAATTTTATTATTATACATTTTCCTTACTTTTTTGGCATTATGCTTTAATACCGTATTACCCATTGTCACCTGTCCGTCACTTGCTATGGCTACCTTGCCTTCACGCCTGACGCAAAGTATTGTTGTCCCATGAAACATAAATCCTCCTGTTTTAACTTATGATTCGTTGTCTCCAAATGGATGTGCTTTATCGTATACATCAATCAAATGCCCTATGTCCAAATGTGTATATTTCTGCGTGGTTGAAAGAGACGAGTGTCCCAAAAGCTCCTGTATTACCCTCAAATCCGCGCCCCCGATAAGCAGATGGGTCGCAAATGTGTGTCTCAGGGTATGGGGACCTATCTGACCGTCAAACCCTATTGCCCGCGCGTATTTTATTACCAATCGCCTGATCTGCCTGTCAGTCAGTCTCCCGCCGTTCCTGTTCAGAAACAATGCGGCCTCGCTGTCAGCAACCACTTTTTTCCTCTTAAACAGCGTCCTCTCTATTACATATGATTTTAATGCATCACACGCTTTATGTCCCACAGGGACGATCCGTTCCTTCTTACCCTTACCCCTTGCCTTAACTAGACCGTCCCTTATGTTCAGGTCATCTACATTAAGACCAGCCACCTCACTAACTCTCAACCCGCTCGAATAAAACAGCTCAAGAATGGCCCTGTCTCTTACAGGAATAAGCCCTATACCTTCAGGTGACTGCACAAGATTAAAAACGTCGTCTACAGATAAAAAATTCGGCAGATGTTTAGGGGCCTTTGGCGAAGGCACCAGCTTTGCCTGATTGATCTTAACATGGCCTTCCCGGTAGAGATAACTAAAAAAGGACCTGAGGGTTGCAAGTCTCCTTGAAACCGTAGTCTTGGCCTTCCCGTTTATCATCTGCTCTGAAACAAAGCCCCTGATATCTATCATCTCTATATTCTCAGGGGAGGCATTGCAATATTCGGAAAAATCCTTTAAATCCCGCTCATAAGCCCTTAGAGTATGAGGGGACACATCCCTCTCTATCTCAAGGTATTTAAGGAACTTTTCAATATAGATACCTAAGGCTTCTTCCGCCATGTTTTATCCCTTTGATATTATACATAGTTGACTAGGAATTATGGACCTTGTAAACGTATTCTTCCCACTCTTTCAAAGCAATCTCGGCAATCCGCTGTCTCCTGAGTTTTTTGTCCCGTATCTTAAGTTCTTCTCCAAGTGCAGGCATGAGCCCGAAATTTATGTTGCTCGGCTGGAAATGCTCGGGGTCGGATTCTGTAATGTGGGCTATTAAAGAGCCGTGAGCAGAAGCCCTCGGAGAACAAACAGGTCCCTTCCCGGTTAGCTTCCTTGCAGCATTTATACCTGCTATCAGGCCCATGGCCGTTGATTCAATATACCCTTCAACTCCTGTGATCTGGCCGGCAAGATAAATATCAGGCCTCTTTTTCAGGGACAAATCATTGTTCAAATGCCGGGTTGAGTTCACGTATGTATTTCGGTGAATGCTGCCAAACCTCAGGAACTCCGCATTTTCAAGGCCTGGTATCAGCCTGAAGACCATTTTCTGCTCAGGCCATTTAAGCCTTGTCTGGAAGCCCACCATGTTATATGAGGTCTTCTCCCTGTTTTCAGGCCTTAGTTGTACAACAGCATAAGGATTCCTTCCTGTCTTAGGGTCGGGTAGTCCAACCGGCTTCAGAGGGCCGAACCTGAGCGTGTCCCTTCCCCTATTCGCCATTACTTCAACAGGCATACAACCTTCAAAGACCTTTATGTCCTCGAAGTCCCTCGCAGCGACGGTGTCTGCCTCCATAAGCCTGTCATAAAAGAGATCATATTCTTGTTGGGTCATTGGACAGTTCACATAATCGTCTCCGCCCTTTCCATATCTCGAAGCCATATATACCTTTGACTGATCAATACTTTCAGCGTCAATTATAGGCGCTATGGCATCATAGAAATGCAGGCTGTCCTCACCAATAAATGCCCTTATGGTCTCAGCCATGGCCCCGGATGTAAGGGGACCAGTAGCTATGATTGCCGGAGATTCAGGGAAACCAGGAACTTCTTCCCTAATAACTTTTATGTTTGGCTGCCCCGCGATTGCATTGGTTATATATTCAGCAAATATATTTCTGTCTACTGCCAGGGCAGATCCTGCTGATACTTCTGATATCTCAGCGGCCTTCATTACCAGTGAACCCGCAAGCTCAAGTTCTTTTTTTAAAAGACCGGGGCCGGTAATGATCTCTTTTGAACGCAAAGAGTTTGAACAGACAAGCTCAGCCAGAAATTGGGTTTTATGCGCCTCTGTCATCCTTACAGGCCGCATCTCAAAAAGCCTCACGGCAACGCCAAGCCTTGCTGCCTGCCATGCAGCCTCACAGCCTGCAAGACCTCCTCCTATAACAATCAATTCTTCCATAATTCTCCACTTCTAATTTTATTTATTGACACGGTCAATATAGTATTGTTATAAATAATAACTTATGCTTAACAAAACAGAAAAGATATGGATGGACGGCAAGTTTGTCGCTTGGGACAACGCCCAGATCCACATAATGACCCATACCCTTCATTACGGACTCGGCGCCTTCGAAGGCATACGTTGTTATAATACACCCAAAGGGCCTGCCATTTTCAAACTCGATGAACATGTAAACAGGCTGTTCCAATCAGCACATATATTTCGGATAGACATCCCCTTTACGCAGGATGAAATAAAAAAGGCGATTATCTCTACGGTCAAGGTCAATAAATTAAAGGAATGTTATATCCGTCCCCTGGTATATATAGGCTATGGCGCAATGGGCCTCTATCCAAAAGGCAACCCCATAAATGTGGCTATTGCTGCATGGCCCTGGGGCGCCTATCTGGGTGAAGACGGACTCGAAAAAGGCATTAGGGTACAGGTTTCTTCATTCATCAGGAACCATGTGAATTCAAACATGTCCCGCGGCAAGATCTGCGGTTATTATGTCAATTCCCAGATTGCAAAGAAAGAAGCCATATCCTGCGGGTATGACGAAGCGCTTTTATTAGACACTGAAGGGTATATATCAGAGGGCAGCGGAGAAAATATTTTTATCGTGAGAAATGGCGTACTGAAGACTACCCCCCTTACTTCAATACTCGAAGGCATAACCAGAGACAGCATAATGACCATGGCCGCGAACTCCGGCATCAAGGTGATAGAAGAGCGTTTTACAAGAGACGAGGTATATATAGCAGACGAGGCCTTTTTTACAGGGACAGCAGCTGAGATTACCCCTATAAGAGAACTTGACAACAGGACAATCGGCAACGGCAAGGCGGGCGCTATTACAAAGAAAATGCAGACCCTGTTCTTCGAAATAGTAAAAGGTAAAAATCAGAAATACAGGTCGTGGCTTACGCATGTAAAGTAAAAAAAAGGCGGGTCAGATTGACCCGCCTTTTTTAATTTACGAATTATTTCTTATGACATTTTGCGCAGTTAGCTGCATCTTTTGATGAAAATGCCTTTGTGCCATTGTGACATGTACCACAGTTCTTGCCTGCATTCATGTCTGCCATTGTCATCTTGGCAGTGCCTTTCTTCATCTTAAATATCTTGGTATGGCAGTCATTGCACTTCAGGCCTTTTTCTGAATGGGTCTTGCCGTCAAATACAACCTTGCCTGCGCCGCCGCCAGCATACTCAACATTCTTGCCAGGAGCAACAGCCATAGCGCTACCCACAAAAACAACCGCAATAAAAACTGTAAGAATTGCTGTAAAAAGCTTCATAAATCCACCTCCTTTCTTTTTTGTTCAATCTTTTTATTAACTGATAATATAATCAAAATGTCGCTGTGTGTCAATATATATTTCAAGGATATTTCCGTGCAATATTTTCTATGTTATGATAACACCATGAAAACCATTGATATTCATACCCACGGCATAAGCGGCTATGACACAAGGACGACCGTGGAAGACCACATACGGAGGATCGCTGAGATACACGGAGCTCACGGTGTTTCAGAGATCATCCCGACAATATACCCCGCCACTATAAAGGTGATGAGAGAAAACATGCTGGTAGTCAAAAAGGCGATGGAAATTCAAAAAGCTCAGTGTGACAGTGTCATTGTGAGCTTGTCGGACCAGGGACTGTCCCCGTCACCGGAAGACTCTGCACCCTCACGTATTATCGGCGTCCACATCGAAGGCCCTTTTCTTAATCCTTATAAATGCGGCTCACTTAATGCCATGACCTTAATCGATCCGACCGAGGGTAACTTCATTAAACTTATTGAAGGGTTTGAAGACATGATAAAAATAATCACTATCGCACCTGAATTAGACGGGGCCAATAAATTGATCAGGAGGATCTCCGATATGGGAATTATCGCAAGCATGGGACATTCAGACGCCACATATACAGAGGCAGAGGCTGGTTTCAAATCAGGAGCAAGAGGCATTACCCATATCTTTAATGCGATGCGGGAATTCCACCACAGAGAGCCTGGGATATTAGGGTTCGGTCTCATGAACGATAATGTCTATATCGAGGTAATCGCAGACCCATATCATCTTGACCTTAAAACTATTGAAATGATATTCAGGATCAAAGATCCGGAGAGGATAATCATCATATCAGACACAGTCAGGGAATCAAAGGCCTTTGCCCCCTCCCCTGTTGCTGTCCCGGGCTGGAGGACAGAAGAGGGGGTAACAGATAACCGCGGCAGACTCCTCGGCGGTTCCATGACAATTACCGAATCTGCAAAAAGACTTATAGACGCGGGATATGATGAAGAAATCGTAACAAGGTGTATAACAGAAAATCCTGAGAGATACTTATACAGTTCGCATTAATTCGGCTAACGGCACCTCTCTATCGCTCCAGTCGCAAGTTCGTCACACCTTTCATTCTCGGTGTGACCGTTGTGTCCTTTTACCCAGACCCACTCTATCTCATGGGGCTTTGAGGCCTTGAGAAGCCTCTCCCACAGGTCCCTGTTAAGCACGTCCTTTTTCTGGGAGTTCTTCCAGCCCTTCCTTATCCAGCCAGATATCCACTCAGTCATGCCCTTGACGATATAATTGGAGTCGGTCGTGACCCTGACCTTGCTGGGCATTTTAAGAGACTCAAGCGCTGAGATGACCCCCATCAATTCCATCCTGTTGTTCGTAGTCATCTTCTCGCAGCCTGACAGTTCCTTATATTTATCACCCGATTTCAATATCGCCCCGAACCCGCCGGCCCCGGGATTCCCGCTGCAGGCCCCATCAGCATAAATTTCAACAATATGTTTTTTCATAAATCTATCTTACACTTTCCAGATCATTAATTCCAAAACAATCAAAGGTCCATACGGTGGGGCATAAGGTCGAACTATTACTTGTACAAAAAGGACCTGAACTGGGACGGGGTACCATCATAGGGCTCTGCGTCTTCAATGGGAAGTTTGAATATCTTTGTGTCGCCCAGTTTACAGACAACAAGGTATCTGGGAATCCCGTTCTTTCTAATTCCATATGGACTACAGTTGCAAATGTCCCTTACAGAGTAAACCCTGTTGCCATGACTTATTCTTCCGGTATTGTAGACACTTTGCAACACTTTATTTATCTTCTGTTGCTCCCGTAAACTGAACATCCGTTTAAACAAAGAGAGAATAAAGAAAAGAAGGAATATATAAAAAACATATGATATAAGCAGTTTCAAGCTATCCCCCTTCATTTCAGTCCTACCCTGACTGATGGCTCATCGCCTTATTCTAATAAACAAAGTTTATCATTCAATAATGGAATAAAAATTAAAGTTAAATTAACCTTTATTAATAATTCACTGAAAAAGAGTTCTGACTTGTAAGCCTTAGTCATGACTCAATTTAATTTTACGGTTAATAGACGGAAATAGAAGTGATGGAAATCACAAATATTATAAGAGTCTGATTTGCCTGTGGGTTATTATCTCTCCTGCAGAAACCTTCGGTGGCGCGGACAGGAACTTTGAGGGGTAGCCAACCGGCACAATTGAGACCAGCCTAAAAATGACAATATGGTTCCATATCTGCTAAAATTTTTTGCCATGTTCCTCCAGCAATTAATGAACGGACTTACGATAGGCAGTGTCTATGCCATAATCGCGCTTGGCTATACAATGGTTTACGGCATCCTGGAGTTGATAAACTTCGCCCATGGCGAAATATATATGCTCGGCGCGTACCTCGGGATAATCTTTCTGGGGATATTCACTGCAATGGGACTTACCGCTTCAAACCTGCCTCTTGCCCTGTTGTTGACCATCATCCTTTCCACTGTATTCTGCGCTGCATACGGAGTCACCATGGAAAAGGTGGCGTATAAACCACTAAGGAATGCCCCTCGACTCAGTCCACTGATAAGCGCAATAGGCGTTTCGATATTTCTCCAGAATTATGTGATGCTTACCCAGGGCGCAACAGACAAGGTCTTTCCATTGAGTTTCGGAGAAAGCCATTTACGTTTTCTCAATGTAGAAATTACCCAGCTCCAGGCAATTATTACCATTATATCGGCCCTTTTAATGTTCGGACTTCATCTGTTTATAAAAAAAACCCTGGTAGGAAAAGCAATGAGGGCGACGGCGCAGGACAAGACAATGGCGTCTTTGGTTGGCATAAACATTGACAATGTAATTGCGATCACATTCGTAATCGGCTCCGGACTTGCTGCGGTGGCGGGCGTAATGGTAGCAGCCTATTATGGTCTCGTAAATTATTCCATAGGGTACATAGCAGGGATAAAGGCCTTTACTGCCGCTGTCCTGGGCGGCATAGGAAGCGTCCCTGGCGCGATGCTCGGGGGCATAATACTTGGCGTTGTAGAGAGTCTGGGGGCAGCCTATGTCTCGAGTGAATACAAAGATGCCTACGCATTTATCATACTGCTTATAATTCTGCTCATAAAACCTTCCGGCATACTCGGAATGACTTCGGAAGAAAAAGTATGAAACGTACTCTCCTTATCGCGCTATGGGCATCCTTCTTGTTCCTGCCCTTTAAAGGAGTAACAGCAGCAGCCATACTGTTTGCTGCTGTCTTTACAGGACTTACCACGATCCAATTAGCGCGAAAGGTCGGTCCTAAATTCCTTAATATCCAAAATTATGCTTTCTTCCAGACTTCCGTGCTTCCGCACTTCCGCTCTTCCATTCTTCCGTTCTTGCTAGTCGTATTCCTCATCCTTCCGGCAGTATTAAAAGACTACTATCTCGATGTGTTGATAATGGCCGGAATTTACGTTCTTCTTGCCGTAGGGCTCAATGTAATTGTCGGCTTTGCCGGCCTTCTCACTCTCGGGTTTGCCGCTTTTTACGCAATAGGCGCATATACTTACGCTATTTTGAACACAAAACTGGGCCTTGGCTTTTGGCCGTCTTTACCCTTGGCCGCGAGTTTTGCAGCGATGACCGGGGTGCTGCTTGCAATACCGGCACTCAGGCTAAAGGGTGATTATCTCGCTATCGTTACTTTAGGGTTTGGCGAAATAGTACGGCTTGTCTTAAATAACTGGGACAGTTTTACCAACGGACCAAACGGGATAACAGGAATAGAACCTCCTTTCTTTTTCGGCTTTTCTCTGGGCAGTCTGAAGGCTTATTATTACCTGGTTTTTTTGTTCGTAATAGTGTCGGTAATAGTAATCAGGAGGGTCGAAGCCTCAAGGATCGGGAGGGCCTGGATTGCTATCAAGGAAAATGAAATTGCCGCCGCCACGATGGGAATAGATACGACTAAATATAAGCTGTACGCGTTTGCCTTTGGAACATTCTGGGCGGGTGCTGCCGGGATATTATTCGCGGCAAAAATGAGATTCATCTCTCCTGAGAGCTTTACCTTCATGGAGTCCGTTTTAATACTAAGCATGGTAATACTGGGTGGGCTCGGCAACACTTATGGCGCCGTATTTGGCGCATTTATACTTGTGCTCCTGCCTGAAATGCTGCGCGAAGTACAACAATACAGGATGCTGCTTCTCGGTATGGGCCTCGTTATACTCATGGTATTCAGACCCCAGGGCCTGATTGGAGGGACAAAGCGTGTTCATACTGGAAACTAAGACCCTTACAAAACACTTTGGCGGCATCAGGGCCATTGAAGATGTGAGCCTCAAGGTCAGGGACAGCTCCATAGTAAGTGTCATAGGCCCCAACGGTGCAGGCAAGACCACTCTGTTCAACTGTCTTACCGGTATTACAAAACCTACCAAGGGCAGCATAAAATTCCTGGACATGGAGATATCTAAACTCTCCCCACACAAGGTCGCTGAAGCAGGCATTTCAAGGACCTTCCAGAATATCAGGTTGTTTTCCGAAATGACTGTTATTGAAAATGTAATGGTAGCACAACACTCAAGGACTAAATACGGTATTTTAAGCGCAATACTCCAGGGGAATAGTTTCAGGACAACAGAGCAGACCATCAGGGAGACCGCATTTGAATATCTTGAATTTATGGGGCTTGAAGATTATGCTGACACACCGTCTCACAGCCTGCCTTACGGAAGCCAGAGACGGCTTGAGATAGCAAGGGCACTCGCAACAGAACCTAAGGTCATCCTGCTTGACGAACCCACAGCCGGGATGAATCCGCAGGAGACATCAGAAGTGATGGTCCTGATAAAAAGGATACAGGAACTCGGCAAAACAATCATTCTGATTGAACATGACATGCGCCTTGTAATGGGCATCTCCGACTGGATAGTGGTACTTGACCACGGAGTAAAGATCGCAGAAGGTCTGCCCAAGGACGTGAAAAATGACCAGCTCGTAATAGAGGCTTATCTCGGAAGAGAGAACAGCCATTAATATGCTGAAACTCATAT
>Ga0209211_10009131_pt1 | contig 13297 bp, 12 predicted proteins | sample RifGroA2_FD_183992 | JGI IMG/M metagenome (GOLD analysis project Ga0209211, IMG submission 183992) | Groundwater microbial communities from Rifle, Colorado, USA - Groundwater A2 (SPAdes) (version 2) | ecosystem: Environmental > Aquatic > Deep subsurface > Groundwater | place: Rifle, Colorado...
GGATCAGGCTTAGGAGGCTTGTCCGTATCTCCTTCACCTTGCCAATTTCTCCAACTTGAGACACCCAACTCACGAACACACGAAATGACTGGGTTGGGAAAATCTTGGAAAGCATATTTAAGATCCACCCGACCTTTTTTGTTAATCCATAGAACGCCCGGATTGCTACTGGTCCCATCAACCCACTGGCCAGTTCCACGTCTGGAAACAGAAAGAGTGACAACTGGACCTTTAACTGTGACTATGGCTCCAAGCAACGAACAGTCGGATATTCCATTGTACTTCCAACCGCTTCCACTCACACTCACTTGTCCTGGCTTTAAGCCTTTGCCAATTGTTCCGGTAATATCAAGCACCGAGAGCTCGGATGAAATAAACGCGCCGTCTGACCATCCGGCCGGAGCAGAAAATTCGGTGGTGTCATTTACGGCTATACTATTAGGAGTGGCAACAACTGATTGATCTGTCGGGCAAACGGCCTCACCAACAGAAATTAAAGCGGTGGCAATAGCGGTGTCGTTTCCACGAATAGCTTTCACTTGAACCGCGCGATTTCCAGAAGAAAAATACGCGCAAGAATAAGCATTAGATAAAGTCGAATGCCACACGCCATCCCCACAATTAAATTCATAAGAAGGACTGTTTCTTAAAACTGAATTGTAGTCCGTTAAGGTCGTTAAGTTCACGCTACAAGATCCGCCAGAAAGAGTGCAACTACCACCATTAAGAATTATTTTATCGCCTTTAAAAATCAAGGATAATTGATTTCCATTAGCCAAAGATCCGTTCAAAACAGAATCTAATCGATTAAAAAGAACATCTGACAAACTTGCGTCCTTGGACAAAAAACTCGCGGAATAACTGCCGGCCGGGGAAGAAGGATTTGAATATTGAGTGGAAAAATTTCCTGAAAGAGCCGTGTTGCTTGTAAGAAGAAAATTTACCGGAGCAACTCCCTCCGCCACCACCTCACAGCTAACATCAGCGCATCTTGCGGAAGCAACATTGAGGGTACCCGCAACAGGAGCGCTCACCGCAATCGCTCCGGAGCTGGTACAATTGTTGCCCTCATTTGATTCAGCGACTGATCCCGGATTGTTCACGTCGGAGCAAAAGTAAGCATAATATGTTCCAGATGAGAAAGGAGTCCAAGAGGCATTCAGTTGAGGGCTTAGCCCTCCTGCCGCCAACACGCCTAAAGACATAACGCCAATTGGGCCCGTGGGAGAACTGTCATAGCAATCCTGGGAAGAGCTATTTGTCACGCAAAAGCGAGAAGAAAAACCGACCCCCGTTCCAATGTCGCTCTGATTTTTTACTTTAGAAGATATAACATACGAACTACCAACAACAACGGAAGATGGAGCATTAAAATTTTCGGGAAGGAGATCTGGCAAAGAAGGCGCGCTCACCGCAATCGCTCCGGAGCTGGTACAATTGTTTGTTTCGTTTGATTCTAAAATTACCCCATCAGGACCATTAACGTCCACGCACCAGTGAGTGTAATATGTACCCGCGGAAGATGGAGTCCAGTTGCTGGAAAAAGGTGTTGCCGTAGTGGAATTGGCCGCTAATGCTGGTATGGATGGCGCGCTTAACTGACCCGTGGCAGAAGAACTGTAACAATCTGCGGAGTTTTGATTTGTATTAACGCAAAATCTGCCAGTTGAAGCTCCCGCATTGGCTGTTCCCTGATTTTTAGCTTTAGCTGATAGCGCATAGGATTGTCCGATTACGACACTAGGGGGCGGTGGCACAAAATCTCGAGGTGTAAGATCTGGCCATTGAATCGTCGTAACCAAAACCGAAGCCGTGCAAGTTCCTGTGTTACTATTAGAATCCCTAACGGTCGTCATAATAACATAAGTGCCAGCAGTTGAATAAGTATGATTGAGATTGGTTCCCGTTCCAGTGCCACTATCACCGTATGTTGTAGAATAAACATATCCTGAACCGCTTCCGCCAGACCCCGCCACCGTAGCGCTAACGTTCAGAGGAACGCCTCCTGAAAAAGAGCTGGGAGTAATAGCGCAAGTAGGATTTTCTGGTGACGAATTTACTTCAACGACGGTCTGACAACTCCCCGCGCCACCATCTCCCGAACAAGTTAATCCATAAGAAGAGGTAGTATTCGGGTAAACATTTTCACTACCATTCGTTGCTTTTGAGCCACTCCATGATTGATTGGCAGTGCAAGAAGTCGCATCAGATGAAGACCATGTTAATGTTGAAGGAGAGCCGGGATTAATGGGCGTTGGATCGGCAGATATGCTACAAATCGCGGCAGGCGGAGGTGTCGTATAAATTGCCGTTATTGTTTTGTTGGAAGATAAATTGTCAACATGGCAAGTGGTTGCTAAAGGAGCTCCTGAAGTTGAAGAACAGCCGGTCCAGTTGGTAAAATTGTTGCCTTCAGTTGACTGCGATGGCGCTTGAACTTCAATATTGGCGCCCTGGTTATAAGTGCGAACAAATTGAGTCGAGCCGTTGTTAAAAACATTGATATCATCGGGCGTGACAGTCATTAATACTCCGCTGTCTGGATTTTGAGAAGCAATAGTTAAAGCATAAGTAGGAAATATGCTCGCTCTTGAAGCGCTACACGAGGCATTGGAACCTCCGTTTGACCCTAAACATTGCCACGCAGTAAACGATCCTGAAGCTGGAAAAGATGGATTAAGAGGCGAAGCCGTTCCCACATTACAAAAAGGCTTGCTGTCCCAATCTGTGGCTGAAGATACGTAAGATGCTCCGTTTTGAGTTACCGGTGTTGCAATACAAGAACCGTTAGTGGGGGGCGTGCTAACCACAAAAGTCTGTGTAAGGCAGTTGTTGCCCTCATTTGATTCAACCACAGAGAAAGAAACATCGGCGCAAACTCTATAAGCATGAGTGCCTGCGGTAATATTTGTCCAAGCATTAGACCAGGTTTCTGTTTCAGTCGCGCCACCAGAAAGATTGCCGGTATTTTGATTGGGAGCGATAATATTCCAGCTATTGTTATTGTCAATATCTATTTGTAATCCAATCAAAGATATCGCTCCAGCCGAAACAGTTTCCTGATTTTTTACGATAGCGCCGAAAGACAAGGCTTGGCCAGCAACCAATGATCCAGTAATATTGGCTGATTGTATGATAAGATCTGGTTGAGAAACAGATGAAAAATTTAAAACAAATGTTTTAGATTGCCCTGCGGCACAAGCAACATCTCCCGCGACAGTCGCCCCATTATATTCATATCCGGGAGGCGTCACGACATTGGAAATAGAATATGTTCCGCTAGAGCCGTTGGCATTCACACGAGCAGCGCTATTGGACCAAGTCGCGCCACCTCCTGCCACACTTCCATCAAAAAAATTGGTTCCGTCAATCGGTAGCGCGGACCCAAATGGGCCCGTCACGCGAAAACTTGCCGTTTGACCCGCAGACAGTCCGGAAGTAGTCACATTAATGGTTCCGTACGAACAAAAATTAAAGCTAGAGCTTTGTACCTGGGTCGGATTGTCGGTCTCGGAAAAACCGCTAAACTTTGATCCAAAAAACGCTGGGCCTTGGTCAGATAAACAGCTTTGATTTTGACGACCACAAACAAATCCGGTACCACTGCCAGTAGCACAATTTACTCCGCCTAAAATTGACGGCGGTTCTTTTAAATAATATCCAGATGGCCAACTATTATTAGCCATACCGATTGACCAGTTGTAAGGAAGATACGTTATGTCGGGCGCTGTGCCTTGTGCGGAGTCTGGATTACATTTTATTAAAGGAATAGTAGTGACGCCAGACAAAGGGTCCCATGTGTTAGGATACGTGTTAATGCCTCCGCCAGAAGAACCTCTTATAACCGAGTAGTTAAACACAAAGCCAGCGGGCGGAGCGACCCCATTAACAGTTGCTCCGATGGCGGTAGAATAATCGATTCCCGGGGGACAAAATATAGGCTCTGGGCCACTGCAACCGCTTCCATCGGGCAAACAAACAAACCCATAGCAGTCTGCTTTAGAAATATTTATATTTAAAGCAAATAGTCCAAATCCGGCAATAGTCACCAGCAACATCAACAATAAAAACTTATTTATCCTCATATTTCATTAATAATTTTTATAAACTGTTATAATAAACATTCACCATCGATTGGTTTTTTTGATAAGAATTTATAGTAAAAAGAACAGAGGATTGATCTTTGGACAGACTTAAAGAACCGACGCCATCAACATAGCCCCCGCTGATTAACGTCCAATTATTAGTTTTGGCCCAGGTTGCGTATGAAGCATAAAGATCTTTAACATTTTGCGAACTCACAAAAATCACGACCGACTCTACTTTAAAATTGGAGCCCGGACTTTGTTGATTTTGGGATTGAACAATTTTGATTTTTCCAAAAAGAGGAAAATCTGACGGCCAATCTTTAGGCAATTGACCGGATGGAGCGGATCTTACGGAAGGCGCGTATTTTAACGCCTCTTCAAGATTTATAGAGGCCTGGGGACCAAAGCCCGATTTCTTTTTAAGATAAGCGCCATACCATAAAACACCCCCCAGAGCGACCACAACTAGAACGCTCACAATATAAAACAAATAAGATTTTTTATTCTCTTCCATGGTTTATTTATTTTTCATTTTCCAATTTTATTATACCGCCATCTCAATTGTACTGCCAACTTAAGGCGCTGTCTATTCTTATTAATTTTCCCGCTTCGCCGCATCTAACGTGGCCAAAGCCGCGTCTGACACGACTTCGGCGAAACCCCGCCACAGCGGTGGCAATTAATTTTCGAATTTTATAAATTTCTATCTATTATCACCATCGCCATGAATAGCGGCCCTTTCTTGGCGCGATCTCAATTTTTCAACATTAAAGGAGGCGACTTCATCTAAAGACAGCCCCATTTCTGTGGAAATTTGAGAAACATACCACAAGACATCTCCCAGCTCTTTTTTAATTTCTTGCTTTTTGCTCTCATCCAAAACTCCCTCGTTGTCCCTGAAAATTTTTTTAACTTTTTCCGCCACTTCCCCCACCTCGCCGCAAAGGCCTAAGACAGGATAAACAAAATTATTTCCCACGTTTGGATAGATTGCGGTTTTTTGCGCTTCTTTTTGATATTCGCTTAATGTCATATATAAATTATTATTTGGTGGTCATTGTTTCTATTATACATCAATATAAGAATTGACGCCTAAAAGTTTAAACTTCGACTAAATTTTTGTGCTAAAATAAAAAAGTATGAACATATTGCACGTAACGCCTCTGGCAAAATTACCCAAAAGCATTCCTCCGATTATAAGCTACTTCTCAAACCACGGCGCGAAAGAGGGCGCCTTGGTCTCGATCTTAATTAATAGACGCTCAATGATTGCTTTGGTTTTAAAAAGCGAGGATGTTTCAAAACAAAAAATCGACATAAAAAAAATGTCTTTTACCTTAAAGGGTATAAGAAAAATTATTTATGCCCGCCCTGTTTTAACCGACAATCAATTGAAAATGATTTCTTTTGCATCTAAAAATTTGTATCTTGCGCCAAATTTACTTATTCAAACATCCTTAAAATGGCTCCCAAGAAATCATGAAAAAATTCCGACATTCCTAGAAAAATACGGTCTGGACTTTGAAAACAAACAGTCAATAGGCACGGCAGATGAATTTGGCATGAAAAATTTTTACCCCCACACCCAGAATACTGCAACCGCCAAACCACAGATGAGCGCTTATTATAAAACTTTCAAGGCGGAAAGCGGATACCATACTTTTTTGGGTGTGGGGGTTTATGGAAAAAACCGACTGGAAAAATACACACCCTTGATACAAAAAGTATTGGAGAAAAATTCAGCGCTCTTAATCGCCCCCACCTTGTCGCATGCTGAATATTTTTATAATAATTTAAAACATATTTTTGGAGAAAATGTAATTTTTCTTGATCCCCAAAAACACTCTTTAAAAATTTACAATGATCTTTTTTTTGCAAAAAATCTCTCTCCGAAATTAGTAATTTCCACCAAATCAGCCATATTCTACCCTTGGAAGAATTTAGGGCTTTTAATAGTAGAAAAGGAGTCTGCAAATTTTTACAATTTTGCCTACAGACAAGCGGTGGATTTTAAGCGGGCTATTTTGTATTTCGCTCAAATTTATGATATTTCTTGCGTGTTGGCAGACGACTTTCCGAGTTTAGAAAGTTATTTTAAATTCAAAAACTATATTTCTGAATTAAAAACTCCGGAAATTTTAAATCAAGTTCTTCTTGAAAAGACAACTGTTGTGGATTTAAATCAAGAAAAAAATTTAGACAAACGCACCTCTATTTCTCAAGCCGCCCTTTCAATCATTAAAGATTCCTTGCGTCAAGAAAAAAAATTGATGATTTTTATAAATAAAAAAGGGTACTCAAAATCAGTGATCTGTAAAAGATGCGGCTTTGTGCTTGTGTGTCAAAGATGCGGATTAAATTTTTCGGCAGAAAAAAATGTTGAACAAAAAATTGGGCTTTTTTGTAAAAATTGTTTTTTTAGAAAACCCTTGCCCGACTATTGCCCAAAATGCGAATTTTCCAGTTGGAATTTTCTGGGACTGGGCACAGAGCGCATGGAAAGCGCTCTCAAAAATTCTTTTCCTCAAGCGCCAATTTTTCGGCTTGACAAAAATCTCGCTCCCGACAAAAAATCTTTTCAAAAAATAATCGGTGATTTTGTGTCCGCCAAATCTGGTATTTTAATAACCACGCGCCTCATTTTTAACCAGTCAAATTTGAAAGTGGACAATATTTTAATAATTTCTTCGGATGTCGCTTTTTTTATTCCCGATTACAACGGTACGGAAAAAATATTGAATAATCTTATAGAATTGGAAAATTATTCTAAAGAAAAAGTTTTTTGGCAAACTTATCAAAAAAAGCATCCCGCGACATTATCTTTTTATCACAAAACCTTTAGGGACTTTGCGGAAAATGAATTAAAGCTACGCCAGCAATTTCATTTCCCGCCTTTTGCTAAAATTATTAAAGTTAAGTCGTCCGCAAAAAATTCTTTCCTGGTCAAGAAAAGAATTGAAGATTTTGCGCAAAATATAAAACTTCAAAATAAAGATCTGGTCGATAAGAGCGTTTTTGTGTCTTCACCTCAGCCAGATAGACGCTTTTTGGCGAAGAATGCTTTTTCCTATATAATAGAAATAAAAATAGATTTGCAAAAAAGCAAGAAAGATCCGGGTTTGATTTTTGATATCGCGCAAAAAGCTCAAGAGGCGGGACTGGAAATCGAAACTGCGAGCTAAATATTTCCCGGCAAGTTTTAAAGTTTCTGATTGGGTTTTGAACAAAAAATAAAAATATGCAAAATAAATTAAAAATAGTTAAATATCCGGAAAAAATTTTAAACGTTTCATGCCGAGAAATATCTCCCAAAGAAATACCGGGGCTAAAAGATTTAATTGAACAGATGTATCAAAAAATGCGCGAAGAGGACGGGGTGGGATTGGCCGCGCCTCAAATAGGAAAAAATATAAAATTAGCCGTCATTGAAGTAATGAATGAAAGATATACTATCATTAATCCACGCATAGTTAGATCATCCGATAAGAAAAATGTGTTAGAAGAAGGCTGTCTTTCCGTGCCGAAAATATTCGGTTTTATAAAAAGAGCCAAACGTGTGAAAGTTGAAGCGCTAGATGAAAATGGAAAAAAAGTGAAAATAAAAGCCGAGGGTTTATTGGCGCAAGCGCTACAACACGAAATAGACCATCTGGATGGGAAACTTTTTATAGAAAAAGCGCGCGAATTATTCGAATTAAAAGAGGACAAATAAAATGCTTAATAACAAATATAAAATAATATTTTTCGGATCAGCTGAATTTTCTGTACCTATACTGGAAATTCTTATACAAAATAAAATGATAGACGCCGTCATAAGCTCTCCGCCCAAGCCCATAGGAAGAAGGCAAATAATAACTCCCACACCCGTATCCCAACTGGCCGCACAAAATCAAATGGCCGTTTTTGAACCAGAAAACTTAAATGATGAAAAATTTTTGAGCCAGATAAAAAAAATAAGGCCGGATTTATTTTTAGTAGCCGCTTATGGAAAAATTTTACCGAAAATAATTTTAGAAATTCCTTCGGCGGGAGCAATCAACGTGCATGGATCGCTCCTGCCAAAATATCGCGGCTCATCTCCCTTGCAAGCGGCGTTGTTAAACGGCGACAAAGAAACGGGGCTTACTTTTATTTTAATGGATGAAAAAGTTGACCACGGACCGATTTTAGTAAAGAAAAAAATAAAAATCAAAAAAAATTGCACTTATTCAGAGCTTTCCAAAGAAATGTCTTTTTTGGCGGCAAAAATCACCCCCTCGGTAATTGAAGATTTTTTAAATAAAAAAATAAAACCCCTTCCCCAAAACGAAGACGAGGCGTCTTATGTAAAAACCATCAAAAAAGAAGACGGACATGTAGATTTTAATATGCCGGCTAAAAAAATTCTTCAACAGATAAATGCGTTTGAAAAATGGCCCGGAAGCTACGCGTTTTGGAAAAAAGATGGAAAAGACCTGGTCGTGAAAATATTAAAGGTAGAAATTTTGTCTGACAAAATTCAAAATCCAATAGGTGATACCGCGCCAAAACTCATGGGCGCTGTCATAAAATACAAAAATCAGATAACCATACAAACTTTTGACAGACTACTGCTTGTTAAAAAACTACAGCTTGAAGGACAAAAATCTATGGACATATCTTCTTTCTTAAACGGCCATACTGATTTTGTGGGCTCTCAACTTTTTTAATCCCGCGGGATTTAACTTGACTATAGCTGATCTCTATATTAATATCGTAAAGACGCAAATGGAGGTGTGAGAGATGCAAATAATACTAACGCCCATAAGCACAGACGCGCTTTCCCAAATGGGGAATGCTCTTAAAAACAAGGTTGTTTTGATTCAAAAAAATCCTGACGACCAGCAACTTTCTTATGCCATGATTCTGGCATTTCTTCCCCAAACAGGAGAAGTTTCTCTTGTTAAAGGGAGCGAAAAGATGGCGACAAAAATTCATTATATAGACAAATTTGCTGTTATATTCGATAACGGGTGCGGCGGACCCATTTCTTTGAATCAAGTTAAAGCAATAACAGCGTTCGACGTCGAACATTTTTTGAAGGTCGTACGATTGGCCAAAGAAGATCCTTCTCTGTGTGAAATAAATCCAAAACCATTTTCTGGGATTGAATTTCCCTCGTCTGGGTGGGGATGCTAAATTTCAAAAAATTGACCGGGCAAAAAGCTCGGTTTTTTATCTTTCTTACACAACTTTTACACAGCACGAACATAAATAACTCTTCATTCTCTAATTCGCGCGAATTAGAGAATGAAGAGTTTAACAACAAATCAATTACCGTGCCGCAAGCAATGCGGCGCACGATAATTTCCGACCAGAATAAAAAATGCAAATTAAAACTGCCTCATTTTCTGATATGCGCAATGACGTTTTAGCTTGGAATATAAGTGGGTGTTCGCAATTGCGCACCACAGCGCGCAAAAATGTAGAACTCCCTCTAAAAAATATTTGACCTAAAACTTACAAAGCCATACCGGACCAACAAAGTAGCTTCATCTGTATTATACATCCCAAGCCTAAAAACACCAAATAGATTAATAAACGATGAGCACCTTTAGGATTATTTAATCAATTACCCCGTAGCAAAGCTTTGAGAAACTCTTAGATTAAAGGAGTTGAAAAAGAAAGTATAAAAGTTAAAGGCGTTCCGCTTTGCGGAACGCCTGGGTTTTTAAAAAATAATTGTCGATAGTTTTGGATTTAAAAAATATCAGGGAAATACTTGGTAAGATTTAAAAAATGCTAACTAAAAAAATCATTATTAAATATGTAATTACACAAACAGCAAATCCCAAAAGGGCGCCTTTGATGCCGATTAAACCATAAAAATTATTAAAAAAATCAATTTTTGCCAATGAAAACTTACAAACCAAAAGCACCCCCCAATAAACGCACCCCCACATAATTGCATCCATTAAATTATTCAGAAATCCGTCTGGAGTTTGATGTCGCGAAGAAGAAAAAGACGCCATTAATCCTGCGACTACGCCGAGCAAAATAGCAAACCCACTCACCGATTTTGAGGTCTTGAGATTTGAATGTGTCACTCTCGCCTCCTTTTCTTATTTCAAAGTTCTGGTGAAATCTTATGATTTTAGGCGATCAATGTCAACGAATTTGCAAAATCCATACTTACCTTCATAGTGAACGATCGTTCACTATGAAGGTAAGTATGGAAAAAGTAATATTTTTTAGATAAACTCTTGCGGATGGTTTGTAAAAATCCCATCCACACCATATTTGAGACATTTTTCAAAATCTTTCCCCGAACACACCGCATAAACGAAAGCTTTAAGGCCTGCGCCATGTATTTTGCTGATAAAATTTTTACGAAGTTTTTTTACGGGTAAGTGCAAGTTTTTTGCTCCCACAAAAAGAGCTTTTCTTATTGCGCGCTTCTCATCAAAATATCTGTTCCACCATCTTAAATCAGAACTGCCCACCAATACCGCCAATTTCAAATCACTTCTTAATGCGCCAATTCTTTGCATCACGCCAAAATCAAATGAGCTTATTAAAACGGAATTTTGCGCTTTGTAAAAATCTAACAGATTAAAAAGCTGATGTAATTCTGTAAAAACATGCCCGGAAATACTTTTGATTTCTAAGTTGAAATCTATCTTTCCGGCAAACTCTTTTAAAAATTCTTCCAGCGTGGGCACCCATCCAAACTTATCTTTAGAAAGTTTGGAGTTGAAAATTTTTATTTTTCTCAAATCATCCAGTGATATTTTATTTACATCTATATCTTCACCGCTTAATCTTTTTAAATTAAAATCGTGAATGATCACCAATTGATTGTCTTTTGTTTGTTGAACATCAAATTCTAGCATCGATGCGCCAATCTCCACCGCCTTTTTGAAAGCTGGCATTGTATTTTCTATTTCCAAAGACGAAACGCCACGATGAGCGGTGATTAAAGGTTTTGATGGCATAAGTTTTTATATAAATTGGTGCCGCGTCTGACGCGGAAAGTCAGACTTCCCGCGGCTACCTCGCAAACTCGGATTGAACCTGATTTGATATTCGGTGAAGCCGAGTTTGACTATGGTGCCTCGTGTAGGGATCGAACCTACGACCATCTCCTTAAGAGGGAGCTGCTCTACCAACTGAGCTAACGAGGCGATTTTACTTAGAACCGACGTTTCAGTCGGCTTCCCGGCCTTGCATCGGGGCTAACGAGGCATATTTATAATACGCTATCAAAAAATTTTAAAATTTCAATACTTGCGCGACTTGCCAAGACTAATTGTTTTTATCGTGAAACTGCTTATGAATTTCTTTCAGATGCTTATCGGTAACGTGCGTATAGATTTGAGTGGTGGTGATATTGGAATGCCCCAAAAGCGCCTGCACCGAGCGTATATCCGCTCCGTTGCGAAGTAGGTCCGTAGCAAAGGAGTGGCGCATGATGTGTGGGGTAACTTTTTTAGTAATACCCGCCTTAGCAGCGTAGAATTTTATGATTCTTTGCACGCTCCGTGGAGTTAATTTTTTGGACGTTTCAATTTTTGCCAAAGATGCTGATGAATTTTTATTTTTTGGTATAGGAATAAAAAGAGCCGGCAGAGTATCTGGACGCATTTTTAAATAACTTTTTATCGCCTCTTTGGCTTCCTCCGACAAAAAAACGGTTCTTATTTTATCGCCCTTGCCACGCACAGAAAATTCACCTCTTTCTAAATTAACATCATCGCGATTGAGTTTGCAAAGCTCCGAAACCCTGAGCCCCGTTGAAAAAAACATTTCCAAAATCGCCCTGTCTCTTTTAGTCCGCAGGTCGTCGCCCTCAGGCGCAGACAACAATCTTTTTAGCTCATCCTTTTCTAAAAATTGAACTTGCCTGGAGGGCATTTTACCTACTTCTATTTTTTCCGGACTCAAAGTTTGAACATCCATTTTTTGCAAATATTTCAAGAACGACCTGAGAGCGATAATGTGATAAATTTGCGTCTGTTTTTTTAATTCATTGCCAAATCTATCTTGATACCTGTTCAGCCACAAATGATATTTTCTTATCAGCTCCTGATTGATCTGCGAGGGATCGAAAATTTTAGAAAACTCCAAAAAACGATTCAGATAATGCAGGTAATTTTCTCTCGTTTTTTTGGAACGATTGCGCGCTATCTCTAAATCGTCCAAAAAGTCCTGTATAAATTTTTTAGTCCTGTTTTCTGCCATATGAGTCTATTTTAACACAAATTTTATGTCGCACAAAAAGTTCTGGACACGACCACGCAAAAAGTTCGCCTGGTAAAATTATGAAAAATCCCCCACCACTTTTTGTGTATTATACCAAAAAGTGGTGGGGGACAAAATTAACTTTGAGCGCAATCGAGGGAATCAATGATAAAAAGCAAAGAACGGGCGTGATCTTGCGCCGTGTGGCTACATTTTACGGCAGGATCGTCCATAAGACGCTTGAGTTCCGATATTGCCAGCGTACCGAAAAAAATTGCGGAATTTGGATTATTGAAAATAGTCAGCAAAACAGGTTGGTCAACTTTTTTCACAAACCCATCACAAATCTTTTTCCCTAAAAAGTTCTCCATAGAACCCGCGTGCCCTGGATTATTTTCCCAAGCGGTCTTAATGGCGCAAGAGTCCATTTCTTTTAAAATCACGATCCTTTCTGTATCCACAATGACACTCCTTAGTTGGGCTTTTGGGACGGAATAATTTGATTTTTCAAATCTTGCAAAGCTTTAATATGATCACAAGCCGTGTGTCCGCAAGATAACCTAATTGTTGGGGTTATTATAAGACTTAATCTTTCAAGTTCCGTGCTAATCGCTACATAATAAAAACGAGCAATGTCGGTCCTCACAAGAACTTCTATAGGGGCTGTGCTTTCGAAAATATCAGATAATATTTTAAATTTTTGTTCTCCGATGATTAATTTTAAAGGAGCTAACTCGTCCGTATTCTCAAAGAAGGCCTCTCTCATCGCGCAACAAGCCATTTCGCTAAATTCGATCCTTTGCGTCTTCACTTCCAGACCATCCCTTATATCACTTATCCACTTGTCCTTACTAGATTTTTACCGCATTTTTATCATTTTGTCAAACGACGCGTAATATCCCAATAGCTTGGAAACGTTTTTGGTATAGTAAGTCAGCTATTAACTAAAACATTTCCAATATGCCTTATACAACAAATCCTCACCTGCCCAAATTAAGAGCCCAAGCGGT
>Ga0209211_10009132_pt1 | contig 13296 bp, 9 predicted proteins | sample RifGroA2_FD_183992 | JGI IMG/M metagenome (GOLD analysis project Ga0209211, IMG submission 183992) | Groundwater microbial communities from Rifle, Colorado, USA - Groundwater A2 (SPAdes) (version 2) | ecosystem: Environmental > Aquatic > Deep subsurface > Groundwater | place: Rifle, Colorado...
AAACAATCCCGTCTTTGCATAGCAAAGCTACAGTTGTTGTGCCTGTTTTCATTAAATCCTTATCTTCCACCATTTTAATCTAAGAACTCTTATGTTATTGGTTATACCTATGTTGTATTTAAATGTTTCGAAAAGCCGTAGCTTTTCGAAGCTCAAAAATTCCTTGAATTTTTGTATGTTACGATTTTTGTTTGATTGCTCAGCTATAGTTTCCTAAGTTTTTTTAATCTTTGTACCTGTTAGTTCTTTAATGTACGGGTCAAAAATTTCAGAAAGTTTTTTTACTCTGACATCTCCTTCCATGGTGTGCTGATAAATAAAGGCGATATAAAACCCGCTTCCATCTCCATTTGCATATGCCTCTAATTCAAGAAAATTATCAAAGCCAAAATATTTTCTAGCCAATAAAAATGGCTTATTAAAGTCAGAAGGATAATCATGTTTAGGAAGTTGTAAGCCCCATCCCGAAAGTTTACTATTAATACCATCTAAGTATCCCCAAGATATTAATTCTGTTTCCAGCTTTCCAAATTCTGCCATTTTTAATAAGAGATAAATAGTCTATTTAAGCTTTTTACTTAAAAATCAAACAACAGGTTTCAATGCTTTTTGACAAGCTAAATCAATATTTTTAGTAAGATCATCTTTTAATCTTTTTATATTTCTATAACCCCTCTCTTGAATAGGATAACTTATCGTAGCTTCATACGCCATCTCAAGTCCATGCATCAGTCCAATAGCGTTAAGTAAATCCTTATTTTCTGTTTTAACTTCAGGAGGTAAAACATCAACAATATATTTAATTTGAGTTGTATTATACCTGTAGCCAGACTCATCAGTTATATCTTTGCTATGGCTTGAATCAGGATGAATCCAGAATTCAAAATTATTTCTTGCAAATGGTACAGTATTCATACTATATTCGTGCGGTTTTAGTTTTACTTCCTGTCTGTCTCCAAGATAATTATCGGCAAATTTTTTATGTAGTTGTATTCTTAATGCATGTACAACTTCGTATTGTAATTGTAATTTAATAATTTCTTGAACAAAATCAGGAACTGTGTTTCTTAATCTTTCATAAACAGCGGCTATATGGTTGTTTGACAAATCATTTTCCAAAACAGAAGCAATAGCAACATTAAAATTTAGTTCCTCAAGTCCTACAACCTCCTCAACATATTCTATATCTATGACTTTCAATTTATTGGCCAAATCTTTAACAAGTTCAGATAGTTCAGCAACCATACTTAAACACCCGTTTTAGAAAATTATTAATAAATTTGATGTTTTTATATTAATTCACTTCAAACTCTTCTCAAACAAGTTATTTAGTCCGCTAACAAAGAAAGGGCTTTTTATCCATACGCCAGAATCAAATTCAGGGTCTTTGCCAGCCATAACAAAAAAGATTTCCTCATTATCAATGCTTGCAAACCTTGCATCGTGTTTTGTGCCAAGTATTTCTATATCGCTTAAATCAATATTTGCATTTGTATTTGCGTAAAATTTGACTTTAACCTTCCTCTTTGACAAGCTGTCCATAACTTTTCTCAAAACCTTGATTTTATGCTTTATGCCTTCTTCATTTGTAACAATAGTCACATTTTTCTTTGCCCTTAAAAGCATGTCTTTCAAAAACCTGTTGACATTATCCCTTCCAGTTACAGAGTCTGTTATATCCTCTACATTAATTTTCTTGACTCCGGTTTTATGCAGAAGCTCCAGCTCCCTGAAAATATCCGTGTCGCTAAGCTTTTCAACTATCTGTATTTGCTGCTCTGATTCTTCCTGCAGCCCTTTTTTGACCCTATCCATGACAGCATCAGGCTGCACAGCAATATATTTAATTGGCTTCCCTATCTTCATTATGATAAAGCCTTTTTTCTCCAGGCTTTCAAGAACATCGTAACATCTGCTTCTTGGGACCCCAGATATCTCAGCAAGCTCTGATGCAGCTGCTATGCCTCTGCTCAATAAGGAAGTCCATATCTTAATTTCATAGATATTAAGCTTAAACCTTTGCCTTAAGTCATTCAATGATTCTTTTTGGAGTAGCATTTTATAGCTTAGAATGAATTGCTCATATTTAAACTTTTCTATTGTTTTATTACTTTAAAGTAAAAACAAAAAGATATAAAAAAAGAAAAAATAAAAGGAAAAATTAATCCCTTCTCTTCCTGACTATCATCACAATCAATAAGATTGCTATGATTAGCAATAAAACTTCCCCTGCGACCAAAGCAGTCAGGAATCCTTGCGTTTCGAATAATGATTTCTCTTCTGCTGCTGGCAAGGTTGGAGTTGTTATTGTTTCAGCAGTTACTTGGCCTGTTGGAATTGTTGGCTGTGTAGGTTGAACAACTACAACTTCTTCTTTCTTTACTTCTTCTTTTGGTTCTTCCTTTACAGGTTCCTTAATAATTTCACATTGAGCTACAACCAGGTCTGCTGTTTCAGTTTTTGTATCATCTCCATTATTATAAGTAACCTTTGAGGTTATTGTGTATATCCCTGGTGCCACTTCTTGTGGTACACTAAATGTGTATGCTTTTGTGAACTTGCTGTCAACATCAAATGCATCATTAGTTAAGTCGAATGTTTCTTTAAAACTAACTCCTAATTCAGCATTGGCAACCTCAAGCACAACTGCATCCTCGTCATCAGCTCCGGTGTTTATAACAGCAGTTGATAGCTGTACACTTCTAGCGCATTTGATTTCTGATGGTGTCAATGAGTTTCTGGTAAATAATACCTCATTATCTTCTTTTTGTACTTCCAGTGTTAACTCATATTGAACCTCTTGAGCGTTTCCGTCTTCGTCATCACCAGCTGCCTCAATTAAGACATCATAAGTATCTTCATCAACTTCCAAAGGAATCTCAAATTCTACCTCTATTCTGTCATCTTTCGCAGCGTTTAAATCGAATTCTTTTGCGTCTTTATCTAAGTCACCACCATCATCAATATCATAAATAGTTACAGTTACACCAATATCCTGTATCTCCAAATCTGTCCATGCAGAACCATTTCTGCTATAATTATTTTTTAACTCAATCTGGAATTTTACAATATCTCCTGGCTTGGCTTCATATTTTATCTTGTCACCAAAATCCAGATTTTTAGCTGTACTGCTGCCAACCTTAACGTCCATATCGGTTATAAGAAGCTTGCCGCCTGTTATTATCTTACCGTCTTCATCTGCGCCTAATACCATAGGCACCATTGCTAGAACTAAAAACAATCCGACTATAAAACTTAATTTTTTTATTTTGTTTAGTATCATTGTTAAACCACCCTTAACATTGAAAATATAACTAGTATTTAAACTTTTTGTTATTGTATAATGGTAATAATGGTTTTATACCCCAAAATAATAACTGGTAAGGATTTAATAAAATAAATTATAACATTACCAAATAAGAAAATAAATTACTACATCTGCTGCATAGCAGCCTCTTCCCAGTCAGATGTCCACATAGTGCAATGTTTTTTGGCTTCCCAGTAATAGAAGCAGTTTTTGCCAAACTTTTCCCATCTGACACAGCCACTGCAGCAAATAGGTATATCTGATTTTTTTTCTTCTTTTTTCTCAATTTTTGTTTCTGTTTCCGCGCTTGTCTCCATCTTAACAACTCTATTTATAATATTATTATGATATAAATACTATTATAATATAAAAAACTTATGGCAGCCAGGTTTTTGGATTTTTTAATTTCTCTGGCAAGTATTTTTCAATAACATAATTTAGTCCCCATTTTGCCAATGCCTGCTGCTCGCTTCTGACTTTCATCTTATTCATCTGCTCCAATGCTTGTCTCCACTCTTTATGGTGCTGGATAAAAGGATCATTTTTCAGCGCATCTTTGCCCCTCTTGATATCAACATCTTTCAGCGGATGTGTTGGTAATTTATAGTCAATAATATCTTGTGGGGTAACTCCTAAAAACTTAGCCTGAGGAACACAAAAATACTCATTGATATGTGCTGCATTGCCAGAGCCAACTTTAAGTGTCCTATATATGTTAGCATAACCATACATATCCCCATCAGTAAACACATACACTGGCAATTTTTTCTCATCACTCAATCTTCTAATAAACCTCCTGCAAGCGCGAGTTGGAACACCACCCATTGAAGCTAAGATGCAATCAGCCTTTTTCCAGTAATTATGCTTCAACAATCTTTGAAACATGCCTGCTGTTTCTATAGCCAAAATAAATTTTGCATTTGTTTCAAACTTTAAATGCTCTACAGAAATCGGTATTGAATAAGCTCCTGAGCCGAATTTGGTGCAATCGATTCTTATATCTTTTCCAGTATCAGGCTCTTTGTCAATAACAATAAGCTTTCCTGCTACTTCCCCTCCTTTTTCTTCGGGAATAAATCCAAGCTGCTCTCTGTTCACCATCATCATTGCTTCCATATCATCCATAACTGTATCTGATTCAGGCTGCTCTTTGAAGGCTGCCTCTGCCCAATTCTTAGAAATATAATACATCTCTCTCTTTGTGGTTATATCATCACTCTCAACTATATTTTTTGCATGCGCCATCATCCTTAATGTCTGCGCAAATGTTTTTATTGTAGAAGCTGTTAAAGTCCTCTCCTTCATCTTTCCCAATAATTCAAAAAAACCATCTTTAGGATCATACTTGACATTGCTTAATGCCCTTAAAGGCATTTTAAGCTCAGGAGCCTTTTTCTTTCTTATACTGGAATAAACATCATTTGCCGTGTTATTTATTTCTTTCAAAACAAGATTACTCTGGGTTTTCTTCATTTCCTTCACCTCTTTCATTTTCCCCATCCTCTTCTTCCTCACCGTAATCTTTTCCTATCTTCGCAAACTCCTCATCATATTCCAGGTTTTCAGCTTCTACCTGCTCTAATTTTCCTCTGCTCTTTTCCAGAATTTCTGCTAATGATTCCTCAACCTTTTTTTCATCATTGTCATTTAACTTTAATAGTTCCTTTAAAGCCTCTCCCACATGGGGTATAAACAGCTGTATATAATCCCTCTTCTTGCTTTCAAAATTGATTCTTCTTTTTTTGCCTATATAACTAGCAAGCTTTCTTCCGCATTCCTGTAATGCAAGCTTGATTTCCTTAATCATTTCAGGGTAATGGGCAATAGCTTCTTTGCTTTCCGAAGTAAAAGGGACCCATACAGAGTTTATGGAAATTACAATTGTCGCTGGCCCGATAGGCAAAGCGCCTTTGCTTTGGCTCAGCCCATAATTTCTCCAGGCTGTATTTAGGACTGATCTTGCTATTGCGCAAGCTCCTTGCTGGTAAAGCAGGGGAACCCTATTGGCATACCTTAAAACTTTTACAGATTCTTCTGCATTTTGCTGGCCGCCATATGCAATTCCTGCTTCAACAACAAAAGGATTTCCCCTATAAACTGCGCATGGCCTTGTTGTTGCGCAATAAAATTCTGCATTTATCTCTTTCTTCAGCCCTTTCTCAAGCAATTCCTGCCCGATTGGGCTTATGCAATCTACTGATGGGGCAATTATTTTTGTTTTTTTAATACCCTCAATAAGCTTCTCTGCCATCTCCCTGCTTACATCGTTTGGCTTTGTGTTTGGAAGTATTGCAGCATTTTCGCAAATCTGCTTAGCAGTTCCAGAGCCAACTCTTGAAAATTCATTCATCAAAAAACTCTGCAAGGTTCTTGCTTCAGTCAATTTAAGCATAGATAACAAAACACCGATCTCAACGCCATACGGATGCGGCTTAATCTCAACAGGCTTCTTAGGCATTTCCTCAGACGCTTTTGGGAAAATTATTTGCTCAGCCTTTGGGTTTGTGTAAATTATTGTGACATGCGGATTTACAATTGCTGTTTGCTTTAGATACTGGTCAATGCTTTGGTCGCCTTTTTGGTAGCTTCCCTCTAAATCCAGTTCTACTCTTGTTCCGTGCTCTTTATTCCATTCAACTTCCTCTTCTTTAACGATTTCGGGTTTATTCTGCTGGGTGTTAATGCGCAGCTCATAATAATGCGCAGGATAATTTTTTCCTATCCTTGAAATTATTCTTGCAGGCTTTCCTGTTGTTAGCTGTGCATACAAAACAGAAGCGCTTATCCCGATGCCTTGCTGCCCTCTCGATTGCGATAATTTGAAGAATTTGCTTCCATACAGCAGCTTTGCAAAAATATTTGGGATTTGTTTTTTTACAATTCCAGGGCCGTTATCCTCCACAATAACCCTGAACTTGTTCTCTGTCATCTCTATAACTTCCACATTTATTTCCGGCAATGTACCAGCTTCCTCACATGCATCTAAACTGTTATCCACAGCTTCCTTTATGCTTGTAAGCAAAGCCTTTCTCGGATTATCAAACCCCAGCAAATGCCTGTTTTTTTCAAAAAAGCTTGCAACAGAAATTTCTCTTTGCTTTTTTGCCAATTCAATTGCGATTGGAACTTCTTCCTTGCTTTCCATTTCTTTATCTGCCATTTTTATAAAATTTCAATATTAACTTGTTTAAATAGTTAATTGTTTTGAGTTTGAAAATTTTTTGGAGAAGTAGTTAGAAATAGTTAATTTTTTAATATTATGTTCATTCTTCAAACAATATGGAAACCATAAATTTAGACTGTATAACTGTATATGATGCAGCTCGCCGTTCACGTATAATTTATAATATGACAAGCAAGATGTTGATTGATGGCGACACAAAGAAAATAAATGAAGAAAGGAGAAAGATTATTGATGATTATTCACAAAAAAAGAATTTGGAAGGGTACTGCATGTTATCTGCAGATGGCGCTGTTAGATTAAAGAAACATAAATCACTTGCAGATCTTTTAAGGTTTGACAGAAATAATTTTTTTGAATGGGTGTACGAAGACAATGGGGCTAATTACCCTACACAAGAATGGATAAATAAACAAGATGGTAAATATTTAGCATTATTGCTAAACGTTTGTAATCCATTAAATCTAGATGTTCAATCACATTCTTCAATTTTGTTTGTACCCGACCATGAGTATTCTATATTTAGACAAGCTGGAAGACAAGTAAAAGCTAAAATGTTTATTCCAGGGATAGGATATTATGAAGATGTTTCCAATCGAAAAACGAGTATAAAAGAGATTCTTTGGATGACATATATAGTTTTTAGAAAAGAATTACCAAGAGCTTTATCAACTCCTTCACACAAATAAATACTTTAAACCATCTCCACTATCCTTTTCCTTTTCAATTCCCTTCTTTTCTTTTCAAGCCACATATAAACACTTGCATGTGTGCTTCCCCTTAACAAAGCTTCTACTGCGCGTTTTGCCATTGAAGCTGATTCTGCTGTTCCTATAATGCTCACTGATTTTCCATACACCGAAATATAAGCTTCAGACAATTCTTCTATTAACCTTCTTGACTTTCCCTCCTTGCCTATAACCCTTCCTTTCAATCTTAAAAGCGTGTTTTTTGATTTCCCAGTGAACTCATTTAAATTTACTATTTCAAAAGTATAGTCTTGCTTCAGCAATAATTTTGCAATTTCAGGATTAAATCCACGGCCTACAGACCTTATAATCTCTCGTGCTGTATATAAGCCCAGAGCATCTTTCCCAGAAATAAATATATCCCCCTCCAAAGAATCAACTTTTATCTGCGTCTTTGTATCATCCTCTATGCTTTTTTTGACTTCTCCACCTTTGCCTATTAAAACTGCAACCCTCTCCTGAGGTATCTTCAATTCATAAGAATATCCAATCATAATAAAAATGAAAATTTTATTTATTATTAAATGTTTTGGAACCTTTGGTTTCCAAATACCCAGAAACCACCTTGCGTGGTGCCAGAAATTCAGAGGAATTTCTGAGCAAACGAAGTTTTTCGCTGGTTTTGTTAATAGGTTTTTTCATCAAATTTTATTTCCTATACTACCATTCACTAATAAGTAATCATGCATTTTGCGTCATTGTTTTTCTTTATTATTGTGAATAATTTCAACAACGAAACATTTAAATATAGATTACGTCTTACTTGTGTTATATCGCCTCCGTCTATATTTTAGATATTCAAATTCTAAAATTCAACATTAGATATTTATGTTTACGTGCTTGATATTGTTATCAAGTATGTGTAGTTTTGTAATATTGCGACCAATAAAGCGGATCCTGTGTATTTAGCTTGCTAAATACTCAGAAATTTTATAGAAATTCCTGTTGATCCTGCAGGAGGTTGCTGCTATTAGGATTCGATTAAGCCATGCAAGTCAAGGGGTTCTTCGGAACACCGGCAAACTGCTCAGTAACACGTCGATAATCTGCCCTTAGGTCAGGGATAACATCTGGAAACTGATGCTAAAACCTGATAAGGAAATTCTACTGGAAAGTGTTTTTCCTCAAACGTGAGGCCTAAGGATGGGTCGGCGGTCGATTAGGTCGTTGGTGAGGTAACGGCTCACCAAGCCTATGATCGATAGGGGCCTTGAGAGAGGTAGCCTCGAGAAGGGCACTGAGATACTGGCCCTAGCCCTAAGGGGTGCAGCAGGCGCGAAACCTTTACAATGCACGAAAGTGTGATAAGGGAATCCTAAGTGCTTTGCTTTTAGCAAAGCTTTTGCCAAGAGCAAAAATCTTGGCGAATAAGTGGTGGGTAATACCTGTGCCAGCCGCCGCGGTAACCCAGGAACCACAAGTGGCAACCGCTTTTATTGGGCCTAAAGCGTCCGTAGCCGGTTCAGCAAATTTCCTGTGAAATCGTTGGGCTCAACCTAACGTCGTGCAGGAAAAACTACTGGACTAGGGACCGGGAGGCGTCAGAGGTATTCCTGAGGGAGCGGTAAAATGCTATAATCTCAGGAGGACCCCCAGTGGCGAAGGCGTCTGACGAGAACGGATCCGACGGTGAGGGACGAAAGCTAGGGGAGCAAACCGGATTAGATACCCGAGTAGTCCTAGCTGTAAACGCTGCGAGCTAGGTGTTACGTATTCTTCGGGAATACGTAGTGTCGAAGTGAAGATGTTAAGCTCGCCGCCTGGGAAGTATGGTCGCAAGACTGAAACTTAAAGGAATTGGCGGGGGAGCACTACAAGGGGTGCGGCGTGCGGTTTAATCTAATTCAACACAGAGAATCTCACCAGGAGCGACGGCAGGATGAAGGTCAGGTTAAAGGTCTTACCCAACAAGCCGAGAGGTAGTGCATGGCCGTCGTCAGCTCGTGCCGTAAGGTGTCTTGTTAAGTCAAGCAACGAGCGAGACCTATACTCACAATTGCTAACAAGCTTTGCGATTGAGCACATTGTGAGAACTGCCCCTGAAAAGGGGAGGAAGGTGTAGGCTACGGTAGGTCTGTACGCTCCGAATCTTCTGGGCTACACGCGCGCAACAATGGTAGGGACAATAGGATGCAACTCCGAAAGGAGAAGCCAATCCCCAAAACCCTATCCTAGTCCAAATCGAGGGCTGTAACTTGCCCTCGTGACGCTGGAATCCCTAGTAATCAGATTTTATCAGAGTCTGGTGAACATGTCCCTGCTCCTTGCACACACCGCCCGTCAAACCACCCGAGCAGGGTTTAGATGAGGCTTGATTTTTAATTAAGTCGAATCTAAGCTCAGCGAGGAGGGTTAAGTCGTCACAAGGTAGCCGTAGGGGAACCTGCGGCTGGATCACCTCCTTTATTTTTTTTAATTTGTATTATAAAAATTATTTTTTTTGTTTTAAATTATAAAAACATTATAAAAAAATATTTAAATCAGAAAAACAATGCTGATATATTCGGTACACAAGTCCGAAAAATTCTAAACTATAAGAAGTGGGCCCGTAGCTCAGCGGTACTTTGTTAAGCTTGCTTATGCAGAGCGCAGAAGAGCGTCGCCCTTGCATTCACAACATGAAAGGCGGAGGCCTCGGGTTCAAATACGGGGTTCATAATAATATGGACCCGTTGGAAAGTCCCGACGGGTCCATTTAATATTTTAGGAAACCAGCCAATAAAAAAAGCAACAATAAAAAAAATCCAATAAACGAATAAAAAATAAAATTAATAAATTAAAATTAATAAAAAATTAACAATTCCAAATTAAAATCAAATTAAAAATTATCAATCATTAAAACAATTGAAATAAAGTTATTGAAAACAAAAAATAAATTCAAAAAATTCATAGTCATTATTCATTTAATGATAGCTCCTCGGTAATGTATTTTACCGATGGGTTGGTTGACGTTTATGAGACCGTGCATAGGCTAAAATCCTACGCTATTAGGTGGATGACTTGGCTCAAATGCTGATGAAGGGTGTGGCAAGCTACAGAATGCTCTGGCGAGACGCACGCAGTCTTTGAACCAGAGATCCCTGAATGAGACTTCTCATTAACTCCGTAAGGAGGGGGAACGCAGGGAATTGAAACGTCTTAGTACCTGCAGGAAAAGAAATCAATTGAGATGCTGTTAGTAACAGCGAGCGAAAGCAGCACAAGGCAAACTGAATCCTTTATCGAAATATAAAGGAGATGTGGTGTTGTAAGACTGCCTACATAAATCTTACCTTAGGAACTCGAAGTTGTCTGGAAAGGCATGCTTTAAAGTGTGATAGCCACGTAGGGCTAACTGAGAAGATTTTGGCAGTATCTTGAGTACTACTCACCGGATACTGAGTAGGAATTAAGGAGGTATCAACTTCTAACCTTAAATACAATTTGAGTCCGATAGCAAATAGTACAGTGATGGAACGTTGAAAAGTACCCATGACAGGAAGTAAAAAGAGCCTGAAACCTAATAGTTATAGCTTGGTACTGCTCTAAGGAGTTGTACCATACGTTTTGAATAACGTGCCAGGGAGTTTATCTAAGTGGCAAGGGTAATTCCAAAAGAAGTACCCAAAGCGAAAGCAACAAGCCCGCAATTTATGAGGGGCAGGGTACGAAAGTGCCTGGAGTCACTTGGATTTGACCCGAAGCCAGACGATCTAACCTTGGGTAAGGTGAAGCGGGGGTAAAACCCTGTGGAGGCCTGAAGAGGTATTAGGTGCAACTATTCTTCTAACCTGAGGTTAGGGGTGAAAAGCCAATCGAGTCTGGCAATAGCTGGTTCCTATCGAAGTTGGCCGTAGTCAAGCCTTAGGCGAGATTACTAGAGTGATAGAGATACGGGTTGAAGACTTAGGTCCCGAAAGGGATCGGTTTTCTGTCCAACTCCGAATATTCTAGCATCGTAGAACCTAAGAGACGGGAGGCAAGGGTAAGCCTTGTTTCCGAGAGGGGAACAACCCAGACTATAGTTAAGGTCCCAAAATGCTGACTAAGTGTTAAAGGGTGAAAAGTGTCTATCGTCACAGACAGCGAGGAGGTTGGCTCAGAAGCAGCCATCCTTTAAAAAGTGCGTAACAGCTTACTCGTCAAGATGATAGGCCTTTAAAATGGACGGGGCTAAGTCGGCTACCGATACTATAGAATACCGAAAAGGTAATTGATAGATAGGCGTTCTGTAAGGGCAGAAGTATTCTCACAAGAGAGTATGGACCTTGCAGAAATGAGAATCCTGGTGGTAGTAGGATCTTAGCACTGTAAGAATCAGTGCCACTGAAAGGGCAAGGGTTCCTTGGCAATGCAAATCAGCCAAGGGTTAGTCGAACCTAACCATAATCATAACTTGTTTTATGGGAAAGGGATAAAGGTTAATATTCCTTTACTATTCAATTATGTGCGGCAACGCAAGCTTCATTACTAACATTTCTGATTAGGCTAACACAAACCTTCGTTTGTGTTAACTAGAATAAATCAAGGGAGTATCGTAATGATGAGAACTTGATTAAATCTGGGATGAGCATTCCTATGGGATGTTTAGCTGATATCTGGAATCCGTGAAAAGGGAATGGAGAAAAAATTTGAATAATCGTACCAAGAACCAGCACAGGTGCCCCTAGGTGAGAAGCCTAAAGTGTGAAGGATTAACTTAGTTGAGGGAATTCGGCAAATTAGCCCCGAGCCTTTGGCATAAGGGGTCCCTGCAGTTGTTGCTTAGCAATTGACTGCAGGGTGCAATGACTAGGACGGTCCGACTGTTTAACAAAAACTTAACTGACTGCGAGCCTGTAAAGGTGTGTATAGTCAGTGACGCCTGCCCAGTGTCTGTACTTTAAACCTCCTTTCAAGGAGGCTAAGAGCAGGTAAACGGCGGGGGTAACTATAACTCTCTTAAGGTAGCGTAATACCTTGTCGTTTGATTGACGACTTGCATGAATGGCGTAACGAGATCGTCACTGTCCCCAACTAGACTCCTCTGAACACTCTATACTGGTGCAGAGGCCAGTGATCTCCAGTGGGAAGCGAAGACCCCGTGAAACTTTACTGTAGCCTATTGTTGCGATGTGGGTTTTGATGTGTAGTGTAGGTGGAAGTCGCTAAAGCTTAGCCGTCAGGTTAAGTGTAGACAACAATGAAACACCACTCTTCAAAACCTACGTTGCTAATCTCGCAAGAGAAACAGCGGTAGGTGGACAGTTTGGCTGGGGTGGCACCCTGTCGAAACAATATCGACAGGATCCAAAGGTTGGCTCAAGCGGGTCAGAAATCCGCAGTAGAGTACAAGGGCAAAAGCCAGCCTGACTGTATTCTTAACAAGATGGAATGCAGGCATGAAAATGTGGCCTAGCGAACCTCTATGTCCTCCTTGATGGGGGCTAGAGATGAACGAAAAGTTACTCCGGGGATAACAGAGTTGTCGCGCCTGAGAGTTCGTATCGACGGCGCGGCTTGCTACATCGATGTCGGCTCTACCTATCCTGGAAGTGCAGAAGCATAACGCCTCGGCGCTTATGCCGAAGACGTTAGTCTGTAGGCTTCCAAGGGTGCGGGTGTTCACCGATTAAAAGGTATCGTGAGCTGGGTTCAGAACGCTGTGAGGCAGTTTGTTTGATATCTACTGGAGATGTCAGATGTCTGAAAGGAATGATCCTTTAGTACGAGAGGAACGAGGGTTAGAGGCCTCTGGTCTACCGGTTATCTGAAAAGGTAAGCCGGGCAGCTACGCCTTCTGAGGATAAGTGCTGAAAGCATCTAAGCACGAAGCCTTCCTTGAAAAGAGACATCATAGAACACTCGCAAAACACGAGTTTAATGGGACAGATGTGTAAGCACGAAGCTTCGGCGACGTGTTCAGCATGCTGTTTCCAATAGTTCATAATTTTAGTCTATGCACGGTCCTCATATTTTTCTTTATTTTTAATTGATTAGTACTTGATTAGCTTAAGCTATAAATTTGCTAATTGGAAACAGGCTTACTACTTTCAATACTTCAGGTTATTATTATCCTGCCTGCGGCGCATTTTAGGCTC
>Ga0209211_10009136_pt1 | contig 13290 bp, 14 predicted proteins | sample RifGroA2_FD_183992 | JGI IMG/M metagenome (GOLD analysis project Ga0209211, IMG submission 183992) | Groundwater microbial communities from Rifle, Colorado, USA - Groundwater A2 (SPAdes) (version 2) | ecosystem: Environmental > Aquatic > Deep subsurface > Groundwater | place: Rifle, Colorado...
AGCAGACGGCCATGATTTTGCAAAATTAAAAACAATGCTGGAAGCAGCTTCAAAAGTAAAAAATAAGCCAAGCGTCATTGTTTGCCACACAACAAAAGGAAAGGGAATTTCTTTTATGGAAGATAATAACAACTGGCATTACAGAGTTCCCAATGAAGAGGAAATGGCAATATCCAAAGTGGAGCTTGGGATAAAATGAGAAATGCATTTGCAGATGAAATAACTTCTCTTGCTGAGAAAGACAAAAGAATAATCATGCTTTCAGCTGACATAGGAAACAAGCTTTTTGACAAGTTCAAGGAAAAGAATGTAGGGAGATTCTTCAACACAGGAGTTGCAGAGGCTAACACAATAAGCGTCGGTGCAGGGCTTGCATTATCAGGATTAAAGCCAATAGCATATACAATAACTCCATTCATAACAATGAGGTGCTTTGAGCAGATCAAGATTGACGTATGCTATAATGATGCTCCTGTCGTGATTGTCGGTGTCGGAAGCGGGCTCGGATATTCTGCTCTTGGGGTAACTCATCATTCACTTGAGGACATTTCAATATTGCGTTCATTGCCAAACATGACTGTCTTATGCCCAGCTGACCAATTTGAGGTAAGAGTTTTGTTGAGGAATATATTTAAGTATAATAAGCCGGTTTATTTTCGCCTTGGGAAAAAGGGAGAACAACAAGTGCATAAGGAAATGCCTGAACTTGAGATTGGGAAGGCAAAAATCATAGAAAAAGGGAAGAAGATTTGTATGATTTCGACCGGAACGATACTTCCAGTTGTTCTTGAAGTCCATAGAAAATTGAAATCTATGGGTATTGGTGCAGAAGTTGTGAATATGCATACTGTAAAGCCACTCGACAAAGAGTACTTGAAAAATGCGTTTGACTGTTTTGATGCAATTGTGGTAATTGAAGAGCACAGCGTCATTGGTGGTTTAAGTTCTGCTGTTTCGGAATTCATGGCAGACAATGGAAAATGCTGCAAACTGGTTAGGTTTGGAACAAATGACACTTTCATGCACAATTTTGGCGAGCAACATTACGCGCGCCATTACTATGGATTGGATTCAGATTCAATCCACAAGAGACTTTGCAAGGAGCTTAAATTGAAATGAAAACAAAAGCGGCAGTCCTCACAAAAATAAGAGAAGACCTTGAAATTGTAGAAATTGAAATTCCAAGCCTTAAGCCAGGTCAAGTCCTAATTGATATCGCATACAGCGGCGTCTGCCATACACAGCTGCTTGAGACAAGAGGCCATAGAGGAGAGGACAAATTTATTCCACACTGCCTTGGACATGAAGGAAGCGGAATTGTCGAAGAAACTGGTCCTCAGGTTAAAAAAGTCAAAAAGGGTGACAAGGTAATTTTAAGCTGGATGAAAAGTTCTGGGTTAGATGTGCCAAACACTGTTTATTCCTGGGGCGGAAAAAAGGTGAGTTCTGGGGCAATCATAACTTTCAGCAAAAAGGCAATTGTGAGCGAGAACAGGATTGTGAAAATTCCAGCAGATTCAAAAATATCAATGGAGGAAGCTGCACTGCTCGGTTGTGCTCTTCCGACGGGTTTTGGGGCTGTAACAAACGTTGCGAAGCCAAAAAAAGGAAACAGTATTGCTGTATTTGGATCTGGAGGGATTGGACTTTTTGCCGTGTGCGCAGCCAAGATTATGGGATGTTCCCCGATCATTGCTGTCGACATAAATGAAAAAAAGCTCGAAACGGCAAAGTTTTTTGGCGCAACTCACTTCATTAATGCCTCAAAAGAGGATCCTGTACAAGAGATTTCAAAGATCTGCGCACTTGATTTTGCGGTGGAATGCAGCGGCTCAACAAAAGCCATGCTGCAGTGCATCCAAAGCGTAAGAAACCAAGGTGGCACCGTAGTCATAGTCGGAAATGCAAAATTTGGAGAAACCTTATGTCTTGATCCGAAACAATTCAACCTTGGAAAAAAAATCCTTGGCACGTGGGGAGGAGACAATGATCCTGATACTGATTTTGTAAAGTACATAAAAATGGTTGAATCCAATAAAGTTAACCTTGAGCCATTCATATCAAAAAAATATTCTTTAGAAGAAGTGAACATCGCTCTCCAAGATCTTGAATCCGGCTCTGTAAACAGGCCACTGATTGATATGGGATTGAGGTAAAATGAGGATAGGAGTTGATTTTGACAACTCGATTGTCAAATATGATGAATTATTCTATGAAGTTGCGCTTGCCAAAAAATTAATCCCAAAACATATTCCAAGGACAAAAGAAGGCATAAGAAATTTCTTAAGGGAGAAAGGAAATGAAAATCTATGGACTGGGCTTCAAGGCCAAGTTTATGGCCCTGAAATGCACAGATCAATGATCTTTGAAGGGGTGCTCGAATTTTTCAAATTCTGTGCCAAAAACAATTTAACAGTTTTTATCATAAGTCACAAGACAAGATACCCTTTCATTGGACAAAAGTATGACCTGCACAGGTTTGCAAGGAGATGGATAAAAGAAAATATATTAGAAAGAGTCCCTATATCTGAGAAAAACATTTTCTTTGAGCTCACAAAGAAAGAAAAGGCAGAAAGAATCAAAATTCAAAAGTGTGATTATTTTATAGATGACCTTCCAGAATTTCTTCTGGAAGATTATTTTCCTGCTGAAACGCAAAGAATCTTATTTGACCCTAACTCAAGTTATATGGGGAAAGAGCTTCCAAGGTTTGGCTCCTGGAATAATATCAAAAATTTATTCAAGAATATACTTTATGATTATCCCTTTAACAAATTTCCTATCAAGACTCTTAGAAGTCTCACCAACAAATCGCAGAAATGGGTTGGGCGCATTAATAAAATTAAAAGTGGTAAGAACAACAAGGTTTATATTGTGAATTTTAAGGATGGAGAAAAATATGTTCTGAAAATGTATTATGCATGTGTCAATGACAAAAGAGACCGGTTTAAGTCAGAAATGGCTTTTCTTGATTTTGCCCATCAAAATGGAATTAAGAATGTTCCAAAAATTATTGCCGCTGACAAAAGAAAAAGAGCTGCAATTTTCCAGCATATTGATGGCAGGGATTTTAAAAAAAATGATGTGGATGCTGATGCAATAAACGAGGCAATGAATTTCTTCAAGCAAATCAATAAATACAGGAATTCTCTTTCGGCAAAAAGAATAGGTACAGCGTCAGAGGCATGCTTCAGCATAGACGAGCACATAAATTTAGTCAAAAAGAGGCTTGAAAAGCTCCTTACCATAAGAGTCAAGACAAATGTCGATAAGAGATGCTATGATTTCACAAAACGATTGTCGAGTACTCTTGATTCCTGCATAAGTTCGATTGAAAAAACAGGAAAATCAAATGATATTTCACTGCATAGAAAACTAAGTTCAGGCGAGATTTGTATCTCTCCTTCTGACTTTGGTTTCCACAATGCGATTATGGGAAATAATGGCAAGATTTATTTCCATGATTTTGAATATGCTGGGTGGGACGATCCTGCAAAAACGATTTGTGATTTTTTTTGCCAGCCGGAAATTCCAGTTGATTTCAAATACTTTAGTTCTTTTGTCAAGTCTGTTTCGAGTTGGCAAAATGGCTACAATTTTGCAGAAAATGTAAAGATGATTTTTCCCATCTACCAGATCAAGTGGTGCTGCATTATGATGAATGAATTTCTTATTGATGGGCTTGAAAGACGGAATTTCTCAACAGGTGTAATCGACAAGGAATCAAGAAAAAAACTACAGTTGGAAAAGGCAATATCTTTGCTGGAGAAGATAAAATTTATAAGCGAATAGCAGTTCCAAATTCTATGGGAAAATTGATGTATATAGTGACTTCTCTTCATAAGAAAACCTCAAGGAATTACATTGGGAGGATGTGCGACAACAAAGTTGAAGCCATGGTTATGTCCAGGAAATACGACAAGGAGTATTGGGATGGAAATCGCAGATATGGTTATGGTGGATATAAATATGATGGGAGATGGGAAACTGTTGCAAGGATGTTGATTGATGCCTACAAATTACCAAAGAATGCCAAGATTCTTGACGTTGCGTGTGGAAAAAGTTTTCTTCTTTATGAATTTAGGAAGCTTTTGCCAGAATGCACGATAAAGGGTTTTGATATTTCTGAATATGCAATTAGAAATGCCAAGGAAGAAGTGAAGGAAAACCTTTTTGTGCACAGGATGCAGGACCCCTATCCATTCAAGGACAAAGAATTTGATCTGGTATTATGTATATCCAGTCTGCAGAATATTTATCTTTATGAGCTGAAGCAGACATTGAAAGAAATTGAAAGAACTGGAAAAAACAAGTTTATTGTTGTTGAAGCTTACAGGAACGAGCAGGAATTATTTAATCTTGAATGTTGGGTCCTCACTGGAAACCTCTTGTTGATGGATAAAGAATGGACTTACCTCTTCAACGAATTTGGCTACACTGGCGACTATGAATTCACCTACTTTGAATAATCCTATAAAAAATTCTCGTGCGGGACTTTCTGTTTTAAGTCCCACAGTATCTTGTTGTTTGTGTTGAAGACACATGGATTTGGGCAGTCCCTGAAATCGATGCTGTCCACAGCATCCTTTCTTTTTTGTGAATTCCAGATTTCCTTGAAGGAGTTTTCTTTCAAGCTCCCGTACAAATATCTCTTGTTTCCGCTGAGGTGACAGCAAGGATAAAGTTCCTGGTTGGCCGTAATTTCTGCAACAAATGATATACCGTGGCATTTCTTATATGGCCTGTCCTTGTTTCCTTTCAACATCCAATCCATTCTGTGTTCTGGATATGTTATTGAAAAGTCTGCACTTTTCAATTCAAGGCTTTTTTCGACCTGATCATTAATGATCCCGATATCCTCATCATTGAACTGCTCAACGCCTGTGCCATCAAAAAAAGGTCTTATCCTAATATAATCCATTCCAAGTTCCTTGTAAAGTTTGACTGCATCATAAATTCCGGTCTTGGTGTGAGGGCCGACAAGATATCCCGCACCGATTGTAATTTTTTTGTTCAACTCTTTTCGTAGCCTAACAATTTTTTTAATATTTTCAAGGACTTTGTTGAATGCTTTTTCATCCATTCCATGCGTCAATTTAAAAATCCCAGGGCTTCCTGCGTCAAGGCTGATTCGCAAATATGTGCAGCAATCCAGTATTGCGGAAATTACGTCATCACTCAGAAGATAGCAGTTTGTGTAAATCCCGACATCCATGCCTTGGTCCTTTACAAATCTTATGGCTTCTGCCAATTTTGGATAACAGCTTGGGTCCCCCCCTCCGGCAAAGCCAATTGCTTGGGCACCATCTTCCTTCAATTGCAGGACTATTTCTTTTAATTTTTCAAACGGGATTGAGTGATTGTCCGGCCTTACACCAATACACAATGGGCAGTGGTGGTTGCAGGCATTAGTCAAATCAATAGATGCCGTTACTGGATAAACCTCTCCTTTTTTGTCCCACTCATTGAGTCTGTCGAGGTGTCTGAATAACTTTGAAGAACTGTTGTAATCCACTCCATTTTTCAAACTAATGATTCCTGACATCAAGATATCCAATCCTGATTGACTGTTTAAAAAGGTTTCTGGCGAAGCTTAATCGCAGCGCTTCTTTTTATTATTTTCCCAGGGACACCTACAACAGTCACATTATCAGGGACGTCTTCAATGATTACAGAGCCTGCCCCTATCACAGAGTTCTCACCCATTCTGATTCTGTTCTTGCAGATTGCGCCTGTGTGAACTCTGGTAAATTTTCCAACAGTAACATTGCTGGCAAAAACGACTCCAGGGTCAATAGTTGCACATTCTTTCAGTACACAATGATGGTCTATTTGCGATCCTGTGTTCATTATCGCTCCGGTAAACAATTCTGCACGATAACCTACATATGCTTTTGGATATAGTATTATGTTTTCCTTCAGAATTGCCCCTTCCATTATACAAGCTGTCGGATGGATCGCATTTATCAGCTTAAGCCCCGCTTTCTTGGCCTGAATAATCTGAGAGTATCTGTCATGCATATCATCAGTTGTCACAAGAACCTTTTCTATTCCGTGCTTTTTTATAACATTATCCCATCTTAATGAATTTATCAATGGCTTGCCTTTCAGAGTAGTTTTAGTAGGATATGAAAATTGCGATGCGTCCCTCTGTATTTTTTTGGGATAAATATCCAGTGGCCGGTCATTTGGATTAATGAAACAAACCACATCATATTCTTTGCTTTTTTCAAACCACGCATCTATTTGTCCCGCCGATCCGTCATGCCAACCCACTATTGCTATTGAATTTTTCTTGAGTTCAATTTTGTTTTGTTTCATTTTAATCAAATTCTCTTAGAGCTTTTAAAACTCTGTCAACATTTTCCAGTGGCTGTGCAGAGCCGCATGGTAGAAATAATGCGTTTTCCGCAAAAACATCCGAGTTTGGATAATTTCCGTTGTCATTTACATACTTTACAGAGCTGACATTCGGCAGTGCTGGTCTCGTGTCTATGTTCCTTGCTTGGAGAAATTTAATGAGTTCTATCCTTTTCTTGCACAATGCTTCCACATAAATTGGGACCTCTCCATTTTCAATATTCACTTCAATGAGTTCTACAGCTTTAATCGATTTCAGGCCTTCGCTATATCTTCTGTAGACTTCAAGAAGGTGGCTCTTTATCTTGTCTGCCTTGGAAAGCTGGACGATGCCCATTGCAGCAAGCATGCCAGAGAACTTGAAATTGCAGCCCACCATTTTGTAATCTGGCCTTAGATTGTCATAAGTTCCATTCGTCCTTATAAGACGCATCGTTTCATTTAGCTCGTTATTATTTGTGACAAGAACTCCACCAAAACCTGTTGTAATGAATTTAGTGACTCCAAGAGAAAAACACCCTATATCAGATAGTGTACCATAATATGATCCCGATTTTCCGGACATCATTGCCTGGCATGCGTCTTCAATGACAATTAAATCATGCCTCCTTGCAATCTTGTTTATCGCTTCCATATCGCTTCCTCTCCCATTAAGATGAACAGGAAGGATTATCCTGGTTTTTTTAGTTATTTTTTCTTCAATTTTTCCAGGATCTATCAAAGGAGCCCTTTTCACGACATCCACAAGAACAGGTTTTGCTCCAAGGATCATGGGAGCATTTGCGGTTGCAACCCAGGTTCTGTTAGGCATTATAACTTCATCTCCCGGTTTTATGCCTGCTGCCATGAGCGAGATCAGAAGTGCGACGCTTCCGCTGGTTGTTGCAACAGCATAACGCACTTTTAATGCTTTTGCCAGCCTTCCTTCAAATTCAGCAGTGACTGTTCCCTGAGTGATATTTTCACTGGAAATTGCTTCGCTGACTTTTCTTATTTCATCGTCTCCAACAGAAGACCTCCACCAACTTATTTTTTCCATTTTTCTCTCGTAAAAATAATTCTGTCAAAAATGAAAAACTATATAAATTTATCTGCATTAATTTTCAATTTGATGAAATTCAAAATGACAAATGCTGACATGAAATATAGGAAAGTAAACAATGAAGTTTATTATCACGCCGATGAATTCAGCAATTTGGAAAAATTGGATGTTGATTTTCTTATATCAAAGCTTAAGCACCAGAAAAGAGTAAGAATATGCATGCATAAGGATTTGAACGATGATATTCATGAAATGCTTATTGCTATGAAAAAAAGGGTTTATGTAAGGCCTCACAAGCACCTCGGAAAATCTGAGTCGATGTCTGTTGTTTCAGGAAGTGCAGATGCAATTTTTTTTGATGAAGAGGGAAACATAAAGAAGGTTATTGAGATGGGCGACTATTCGTCAGGGAAAACTTTTTACTACAGGATAGACAAGAATTATTTTCACACTCTCATTATAAAGTCAAAGACTTTTGTGTTCAGGGAAGTAGTCAAAGGACCTTTTGACAAATCCAAGACAGTGTTTGCCGAATGGTCCCCGCAGGAAAGCAGTTTGAAAAGTGTAAATACTTATAGAAAACAGCTTGAAATGCAGTTGAATGAATTTAAAAAAATTGAAATGACCGGGATAAGTTTATAAATTAACAACAAGGTTTTCAGGGAATTGTGGTAATCGGCTAAAATTTTAGAGTATAGTTTGGTGAACGTGCATGGACAAGGAAAATTACATAAAAACCATCAAGGGCAAGTTTTCTTTCGAAGAAATACATGAGTTCCTGGAAAAATCGAGGGATTTAAAGATTTTGATGATAGGGGATACTATCCTGGATGAATATTTCTTCGTCCAGCCTAAAGGTAGGGCTATTAAGGATCCCATATTATCTGTGGAGTTCCACAGCAGCGAAGTATATCCAGGAGGAATACTTGCAATTGCCAACCATATCAGTAGCTATGTGAAGGAAGCGACTTTGGTTACTTTGCTTGGAGACAATCACAAAGACTTTGTAGAAAAATCGCTTGCAAAAAATATCAAGACAAAATATTTTATTAAAAAAGGGTGCCAGACAACTGTAAAAAGAAGGTACATTGATAGTTATAAGAATAACAAGCTTTTCAAAGTAGAATTCATGGATGATAAGCCGCTCGGAGAAGAGCCTACGAGTCAGATTATAAAATATCTTGGAGGCGAGCTGTTAAAATATGACATGGTGCTGGTCGCGGATTTCGGCCACGGATTCATAAATAATGAGATAAGATCGATTATCCAGCTTAAGTCTAAATATATTGCATTAAACGTACAGACCAACAGCGCAAATATGGGATATAATTACGTAAATAATTACAAGCGTGCAGATTTTGTTGTCATGAGCCAGGAAGAAATAAGGCTTGCAGTTGCAATGGCATATGATGAAATTGAGCATGTAGTGAGGAGATTCTATAATATGCTAAAATTCAGGGAGTTTATTGTAACTATCGGAAGATCAGGATGTGTGTATTGTAATAAAGGCAAGTTAATTAAGGCTCCTGCCCTTTCCGACCACATTGTTGACACTGTCGGTGCAGGTGATGCAGTGCTTACAGTAACAAGCCTTATGTCATATCTTGGTGCTGATGAGGCATTGATACCTTTCATTGCAAACTGCACAGGCGCCATCAAGATTGGAATAATGGGCAACAAGGAAAGTGTGTCCAAAGTAAAATTGTTAAACTTTATCAGAGAGCTTTATGAAAAATGAAATGGGGTGAATATAAAAACAAAGTAAAATGTGCATTAGATTTATTTAAGTTTGATGATGAGATAATCAAAATCCTCAGGGAATCTGTGAATAACAACCAAAAAATTTTCGTTGCCGGCAACGGAGGAAGCGCTGCCATTGCACTGCATTATGTCTGTGACCTTTCAAAAAACGCCAATCCAGACTGGAAGAACAACAAGAACAGGATAAAGGCAATTTGCCTTTCTTCAAATATTGGGTATATGACTGCAATTGCAAATGACAACTCATATGATGAAATTTTCAGCCAACAGTTGATTAATCTTGCATCAAAAAAGGACATTTTGATTTTGATTTCGTCTTCTGGAAACAGCCCGAACATTGTCAAGGCGGCCGAGCTTGGAAAGGAAATTGGGATGATTGTGGTTGGAATAACTGGCTTTAAGGGCGGAAAATTGAAGAACATCTGTGATTATTCTGCGCATTTGGAATGTGATTCTTATGAAGTTTCAGAAGATGTGCACAGCATTTTCGGGCATTTTCTGGTTTGTTATCTAAAGGAGAATTTAAATGGTTGAGTCCATCAAGGAACTAAGGCAGATTTGTTATTCAAATTCAAAGCACAAGAGGCCATTGTACATGGAACTTGTCACGATGAGGATTTCGATTTATGTAACAAAACTCCTTCTTTACACTCCTATAAGGGCAGACCAGGTCACTCTTTCAATGATTTTGCTTGCAATATTCGGTTCTGCTATGATGGCTTTTGGCAATCTAAAATGGATGCTGATGGGAATTATTGTTATACATTTCACCATCATACTTGACAATGTTAATGGTGAAATCGCAAGATACAGGAAAGAGGGAAACATGATAGGAACTTTTCTTGAGTTTTTATATCATGAACTTTGTGCGACACTGGTTTTTTTCTCGCTTGCTTACGGCATTTTCAGGCAGACCAACAGGCCAGAAGTCCTGATATTCGGATTTCTTGCATCATTCTTCTCAAAGGGTGTTGTTTTGTCAATAGTCAAGCTGGCTGCACTCAAGAATGTGATTCGTGACGATGAGAAAAAAAGGGAAGAAAAGGCAAAAAAGGCCATTCAATTGATTGGTAAGACAAATTTGCAGGGTGGAAGCACGGGTTTTGGTAAAAATCTGTATTTGATGTACGATAAAATCAAGGAATTTTGGGGGCATCCTTTCAACATTGTGCATATGAATCTTATTATCCTTATTGAGCTGCTGAATTTCTACTACCCCTTTATGGAGCCTTATTTCGTAATTTACTGGTATCTTGCGTTTTATGGAATAAGTTCTGCTTTTATCCAGATAATTTCGTTTTTTGTACATTACAAAGGAAAAACAGTTTATCATTATTACCTGGCATTATTGGGCAAGAGCAAGGAGAAAATAGATAATGAATAGTATTCTGCTTATTTCTTCAGGTGTTTTTTCAGCTCTTCAAGGACTTTGTAAGGGACTTTCAATTCACCAAGCTTCTGCTGCTCTTTTCCGTGGAAATCCGAGCCGCCTGTCTGGAGGAGATTTAGTTTTTTTGCTGTGAGTTGGAATTTCTTATTTAAGGATTCTGATGTTTCTTTCGTGACTTTATGCCTTGATGATTTGTATTGGTAATAGGTTTCAATTCCGTCTCCGCCATTCTTGACAAAATACCGTATAAATTTGTTCACGTCAAAGTTCCTGTAGACTCCCGGATGCGCAACAAAAGCAAGCCCTTTTGCCGAATGGATTGCTTGAACTGCCTCCTTGGCGTTTATTTTATTTTTTCTTTCAACAAATGCTTTTTTCCCGACTCCAATTAATGTATCAAATATTTCATCTGTTGAGGAAAATTCACCTGGATTTTTTTCAAGAAGAACCTGTGCAATGTGCGGCCTTCCGATTTCACCTTTCGCTATTGAATTCACTTCATTGTATGATATGCTGAAGCCAAGCTTTTTCAGTTCCATTATCATACCTTTCTTTTGCCGTGTCCGGGATTCTTTAGCTCTTTTCAGCAAATTGTTAAGCAGACTGCTTTTGTGGTCAATAAAAAGGCCAAGGATGTGTGTGTCGACAAATCCCGGATCATCGCAACTTATTTCGACTCCTACAATAATTTCAATATTCTTGCCTTTCGCTGCTTTTAGCGCTTCGTCAATCCCACCGACAGAATCATGGTCTGTAATTGCAATTGCTGCCAGTCTTTTGCCTATGGCGAGATTGACAAGCTCTGTCGGAGTTAATTTGCCGTCAGATGCCGTAGTGTGGCACTGCAAGTCTATGTTTTGTGACATTCCATTAGGGAAACTTCTTTTTAATAATAAAATCAATAAGCTTTTTTGTTGATTCCTCAATAGTCTCCTTATCGGTATTAAGCGTAATGTCTGGGTTTTCTGGCTCTTCAAATTTCAAAGACACCCCTAAAAAATTCTCAAAGCCTTTTTCCCTGCTTCTTGCTTTTTTGTAATGTCCTTTTACGTCTCGTTTTTCGCAGACTTCAATAGGACATTTCACATAAACAGTCAGAATTTTTTCGATGTGGTTTTTGACATATTCCCTTGATTTTTCTGTTGGAGAAGCTACGCACGCTATGCATGATATCCCATTATCTGAAATAAGCTTGCACAAGTCTGCTGTCCTCCTCATGTGCTCATTCCTTTCTTCAAGAGAATACCCAAGGTCAGAAGATATTATCTTTCGTAGTTCGTCTCCATCAAGAACTATGGCAGGGGCGTTGCTTTTTCTTAAGAATTCTGCCAATTGCCTGGAGATTGTTGTTTTTCCGGAACCGTGAATCCCGATGAACCAGAAAACGCGGCCTTTTTGCATAATAAAGGAACCATGACAAAATTTATAAATTTTCCCCTGTTTTGCGGAGTTATGGCTCATTTTTACGAATCTGTGTTAGTGGATACTATTGATGGGTTCCAATGCAAGACATACTCAAACCAGCACCCTGAAGGCTTCCTGATTGTGAAGCCAAAGTACATTCCAAGGGAGGCGCTTGAAGGAGACGGCTTAAAATACCGCTTTCTGTTTGAAAAATGCCTTGTGAGGTTTAATCTCTTCGCAAAAAAAGAAAAGATACAGGATGCTGTAAGGCAATTCAAGAAGAAATTTCCTGATTATATCTACGACTGCCCAATTTCAAAGAACTGGTATTTTGTTGTGCCAAAAAACAAGATAAAGGAAATACATGACCCAAGAAATGGGCTGCAGGAATTGCTGAAAGTTCCAAGAAAAGACCTGGACGAGTATCTGACTTTAGTTGTGGAGCTTATAGATTTTCTCACAAAAAGCGGAATAAGCAGCAAAGACCTTGGTATAACTCATTCAACTTTGCTTGGGAACTATACTCCTGGAAAATCAGACATTGATATTATAATTTACGGCAAGAGAAATGGCTGGAAAATTCTGGATTATTTGAAAACTGCAGAGCATGACAAGCTGCACTGGAAAACTGATAAGGAGTGGGCAGAATATTACAAAGATCATCAAACTTCAGAATCTTCACATTTCACAGAACAGGAATATGTCAAGCATATGAGAAGAAAAAGATATGAAGGCATGTTTGGAGGAAATGTATTCACAATGTTCACTGTTGAGGAGCCAGCTGAGTCCTGGTTTAATTGGGGGGATGAAATATATGAGCCGCTTGGGACAGCAACAATTTCAGGCATTGTGACAGACCACTACAACAGCCTTGTAAGGCCAGGATATTACGAGATAAAAGATAGTAAGATTATGGAGAAAGAAGGAAAAAAAGATATTGATGCGAAGATTCCTATCAAAAAAATTGTAACATTTTCCATTCCTTTTGTGCAACAAGCCCTGAAGGGGGAAAAAATAACAGCGTGTGGCTTGCTTGAGCTGGTGGCTCCAAAAAAAGGGAAAAAATATTACAGGATTGTAGTTGGCTATTTTGATGCATATGTGTCAGACAGAAGGGAAAAAGAATATATAAAATCAGGATTTTAAAATGCACTCTTACGAATCTTCTATAATAACGACAAAAGACGGGATTTATTGCCAGGTTTACGGTAATGAGCATCCTGAAGGGAAAATCCTTGTAAAGCCTAAGTACATTCCTACAGACAAAATTTCAAGCGACTTCCTGCCATACAGGTTCATTTCAGGAAAAAAGATGAACAGGCTGAATCTTTGG
>Ga0209211_10009140_pt1 | contig 13284 bp, 13 predicted proteins | sample RifGroA2_FD_183992 | JGI IMG/M metagenome (GOLD analysis project Ga0209211, IMG submission 183992) | Groundwater microbial communities from Rifle, Colorado, USA - Groundwater A2 (SPAdes) (version 2) | ecosystem: Environmental > Aquatic > Deep subsurface > Groundwater | place: Rifle, Colorado...
GACCGAGGTTGCCGTTCCAGCGCTCGAAGGCACCCATACCCTCCACCTTGGTCGGTTTGGCCTGGAGGTCGATATAACCCTTGTCAATGTATTCGACCACGCGGGCAAAACGATTGACGCCGTGCGAGTACACACCATCACAACTGGTTTCTGTCATCAGTTGTGCCGACAGATCGGCAGTGGCGTTGTCACAGCCTTTTTTGATCAGGACGCGCTTGAATTCGGCTTTCAGGTCTTCAAAGGAGATATTTGGCATGGTCTGTTCCAATAGGTTTGTTGTGGGAGAGCGGGCTCAGTAGCCCTTTTGCTGACGGTAGCCCTGCAGTACTTGATCGGCCACCCAGGTCGAGCGCACCGCACTTTCCACACTGCCGGGGCACGGTGCACCGCCATTGAGGTCGTCAACAATGCTCTGAATGAACGGTTGCTGCACATGTGGCGGATTCGGGATCTCAAACAACTGTTCACCTTCTGCTGTGATCAGCCTGAGCGGTTTGTCAGAGAAAAATTCAAAGCTGATGGCGCCCCTGGAACCGACGATCTCGATGAAATCCTCACCAAGCCCGCTCACATAACACCATGAGCCGTAACCCTGCACGCCACTGGCATGCCGCCAGCTTGCCGTGACCGTGTCTTCCACGTCGTACAAGCCCGCCTGGTTGCTGGCAATGCCATGCACTTCCTTAATGGCGCCAAACAGAAAGTCGAACATGTCAAGTTCGTGGATGCCCATGTCGAGGAATTTGCCACCACCCGCCACTTTGGGCATCAGTCGCCACGGCAGTGTGGCCCGAGACAGATCTTCAGGCGCGGGTGGCTGATGCTGCACGGCGCGCACATTGCGCACGTCACCAATAGCGCCACCGTCGATCCATTCCTTGACCTTCAGAAAACGCGGCATGGCCCGGCGGTAAAACGCGACGAACAGACGCACACGGTGCTGCTCGCAGGCATCGACGATCTCGCGGCATTCCTCAAAACGCATGGCCATCGGCTTTTCGACGTAGACATGCTTACCGGCCCTGGCCACCAGAAGCGACAACGGTTTGTGTGATGAAGGTGGTGTCGCAATATAGACGGCGTCAATGTCCTGGTCCGCCACCAGTTCTTCACTGCTGTCATAGGCCTTGGCCACACCGTGACGCGCGGCGAACGATTGCGCGTGTTTCACATCGCGGCTGGCCACGGCAACCAGTGCGCTATGGCTGGCCTTGTAAAAACCCGGGCCGCTCTTCACCTCGGCGACGGCACCGCAACCGATCATTCCCCAACGAATGGTTTTCATGGCCTGAATCAGGACAACAGGGACACGCGTACCTTGACCACCACCTTGCGAATAGCTTGTGGCTGGTCAGCGGCACAACCCGGTCGATGCACGTCTGTGGGCAGGAAGACGGCGAAACTGCCGGGTGTCATGGTCAGGGTGGATTCGTTCTCCATGCCGGTGTAGAGGAGCAGGTCGTGCTCGGCCAGCTTATCCCTGTCCACCTGGTTATTACCCGTGTCCGTGGCGACCCCAATTTTTTCGGAACCGTGCACCAGAAATTGCACGTCAATGTACTGACGGTGGACTTCGGCATGGGTGTCGGCAAAGGGTCGGGTGTGCATATCAATCACCTGAACGTGAATGTCCTTACCCTGCAACTCATAGTTGCCCGCTGGCAAGGCGGCGAAATCCGTCGTCTTGAGGTGTTCGACAGCGAACTTGAGCGGCTTTGGCAGCCAGGCGAAGCTGGACTCCAGGTCCTTGATGTTTCCGAAAATCATTTTTTCTGTTCCTAGGCTTGGTGAATTGACTGATGCTCTGGGGCGTGCGCAGCGGGTTCAGCGGGCACGTCGACAAGCACCAGTACTTCAACCATGGTTGCTGAAATGGCGCCACAGCGGGGCCAGTCGGCCGCGGTGGCGCGAGGGGTTCTAATGGCGATAACTGGCCATTCCGGTGGCATGATTACTTGGCATCACGAGCGGCATCAATCGCCTTGATGACATCTGTGCCACCGAACTTGGCGACAAAGGTTTCGCGTCCAGGCTTGGTTGCTTCCAGGAAAGGACCACCGTCTACATTTTCTACAACCTGCATGCCGACTTTTTTCAAATCGGCAACGATTTTGGCCATACCTTCGTTATTGAGTTTGCGCTGGTATTGGCCAGCCTCGCGGGCTGCTTCGACCAGTGCCTTCTGTTGCGCCGGCGGCAAGGCATCAAACTTGGCCTTGTTCATGACGACGATCAGGGCACTATAGGCGTGATTGGTCAAGCTCAAATGCTTTTGAACTTCATAAAGCTTGGCTGACCAAAGAACGCCCAGTGGATGCTCCTGCGCATCCACTGTCTTCATTTCCAGTGCGGTGTATAACTCAGCCAACGGCATCGGAAGCGGATTTGCGCCGAGCAGTTTAAAGGCCTCGATGTGAGCGGGGCTACCGGTGGTACGAATCTTTATGCCCTTGACATCAGCGGGTTTGGTGATTGGATGGAGGTTATTGGTCATTTCGCGCCAGCCGTTATCCCAAAACGCCAAACCTTTCATACCAAATTCTCCCAACTTGTCGAGCATGTCCTGGCCCACTTTGCCATCGAGAACCCGGTAGGCGTGCGCCGTATCCTTGAACATGAAGGGAATATCAAAAATACCCAGAAGCGGCACCATGCCACCAAAGTTGGCTGAGCCCGAAACCGCCATGTCGATGGTGCCACCGCGCACGCCGGCAATCGCTGCCTGGAACGCGCCGAGGGAACTGTCGGCAAAAATCTTGATGTCGAGCGCGCCATTGGTCTTGGTCTTGAGCAACTCGTTGAAGCGCTGACCGGCAATCGACTGGGTATCGGTGCGGGGTGACTCCGATGCAAAACGCAGCGTATCGGCGCTGACCGTGCCGACGGTTCCTGCGACCAGGCCAATGACCAACAGCGATGTAAATAAACCAATTTTCAACTTCATTTCACTTCTCCTCAGTTAAAGAAAAAACACCTTACAAAACATCCATTCCTGAGGCACACAACACTGATGCCGATGCCTCACGAAAAGATTCAGAACGCCCGGCTCATGAAATCCATTTCAGTGGGGCAAGAATGAGTGCCGGGAACAGGGTGAACAACAGCAGCAAGCCGAGCATGGCTGCCAGATACGGCAACACCCCCTTGACACATTGTTCGAACGGCAATTTCGACACGCCGGTGATCACGTTCAGGACGTTGCCCACCGGCGGCGTGATCAGACCAATCGAGCAGTTCAGGATGAAAAGTACGCCGAAATAGACCGGATCGATACCAGCCTCTTTGACCAGGGGCATCAGTACCGGCACCAGAATCAGCACCGTGGGCGTCAGGTCCATCACCATGCCAACGATCATGATGAAAAGCATCATGCCCAGCAACAACAGCGTGGGTGAATCCACCAGCGGTTGCATCAGGTCCACCACCATCAGCGGCACTTCTGCAATGGTGATCAGGAAGGCCGACACCGCCGAGGCCGCCACCAGCAGCATCACGATGGCCGTTGTCTCGGCGGCTGCAAACAGCACCTCGAACAAGTCACGCACCTTCATTTCCCGGTAAACAAACAACGCCACGAACAGTGAATACATGGCAGCGACTGCACCGGCTTCTGTTGGTGTGAAGACACCGCTGCGGAAGCCGCCGACGATGATGACCGGCAACAGCAAGGCCCAGGCACCCTCTTTCACCGACTGCCAGATTTCCTGCTTGGAGGCTTTGTCGGCCATCACCATGTTGGCTTTGCTTGACCGCCACCACCAGACCAGGGCGAGCGCCACACCCATCATGATGCCGGGTGCAATACCTGCCAGGAACAGCTTGGAAATGGACACGCCACTGGCGACACCAAAGATGATGAAGGGAATCGATGGCGGAATGATCGGGGCAATGATGCCGCCGGTGGCGATCAGGCCGGCAGAGTCGCCCGGCTGGTAACCGGCTTTTCTCATCATCGGCAACAAAACCATGCCCAGTGCCGCTGTATCAGCCGCTGCCGAGCCCGACAGGCTTGCCATCAACACCGAGGCAATGATGGCCACGTAACCCAGGCCGCCTTGCTTGTGGCCGATCATTTTCAGGGGCAGGTCAACAATGCGCTTGGAGATGCCACCGGCATTCATTAACTCACCAGCCAGCACAAAAAACGGTATCGCCAGCAGCGGGAAGCTGTCAGCGCCGGTGACCAGGTACTGCGTCATGATCTGAAAATCGACCATGTCCAGTTGCACCATCAGTGCCAGGCCACACAGCAACAGCGAGAACGCGACCGGAATGCCCAGAAAGATGCAACTCAGCAGACTGCCCAGAAAGATCAGGATGGTCATTGGGGTGCTCCGTTGCCAGACTGGGAGATCAGCCGCCATAAACGCGCCAGCAGCATGACACCAACAATGACGCTGAAGGGAATGCTGGCAAAGTAAAGCGTGGCGACCGGGAGGTCACTGATGGGCAGATAGTTGCTCATGTTGCTTTTGGTCAGTTGCCAGCCGCCGATGAAGATCAGGCCGCAACAGGCCAGCATGGCCAGATTGCTGAGGATCCCGACAACCCGCTGGAGTTTGGCCGACATGAGCAAAAGAAAGGTATCGACCCGAACGTGCCGGTTGCGTACGAATGCGGAAATTCCCCCCAGAAAGGTTAACCAGACAAAGAGATAGCGCCCGATTTCCTCGGTAATGGTTAGATTCGAGTTAAAACCGTAGCGCAGCACGACGTTCACGAACACCAGCATCGTCATGCTGCCGATGATGAGAACCATCAGCCACCGCAACAAGCGCTCGGCAGTATTTGTTACAGACATATTTCATTTCTCCTTACTTTTTGTATGAATGGCTATCAAATGCCGCTCTGTTGCATTCCGGACAGCACGGTGGGCTGATGTCCTAGCGCCCCATCCAGCCGCCATCGACGGTGATGATGGTTCCGTTGACATAGTCGGAAGCATTTGAGGCCAGGTACACGGCTGCACCCACCATGTCCTCGGGGCGGCCCCAGCGCGCTGCCGGTATGCGCTCCAGAATCTGCTGGCTGCGTGTGGCGTCAGCCAGCAGCGCAGTATTCATGTCGGTGTCCATGTAACCCGGCGCAATGCCGTTGACATTGACGCCCTGGCAGGCCCATTCATTGGACAGCGACTTGGTGAATTGCGCCACCGCACCCTTGCTGGCTGCGTAGGCAGGCACGGTCAAACCGCCCTGAAACGACAACAGCGAGGCAATGTTGATGATTTTTCCCTTGCCTTGCGCCAGCATGAGCTTGCCGACTTCCTGACACAGGAAAAAGACCGCACTCATATTGACGCCGATGACAAAGTCCCAGTCCTGGCGCGGAAATTCGGCGGCCTTGTGCCGGCTTTGTACACCCGCGTTGTTGACCAAAATGTCGATCTTGCCGAAATCGGCCTTGACCTGGGCCACCAGACCGGCAATACCTTCGATGTTTGCCAAATCGAATTCGTAGAACCGGGCGCGTTGTCCGGCTGCGGTGATCTGGTCAAGCACGTCCTGATCATGATGGCGCCCGACCACGGCGACATCGGCCCCCGCTTTGGCCAGGCCAACGGCCATGGCTTTGCCAAGACCACGACTGGCGCCGGTAAACAGGGCAAGCTTGCCCTTCAGGTTGAAGATGTCGAGCATGGGGCCTGCTTGGGTTTTTCGTTAATTTGGTGTGTCGTGGCCGTCGTCAAGCGGCTGGCATTGGCACCACGCCAAGGGTTTTGGCACACGCGGCAAGCTTGTCCAGTGTGGCCTCGCTCAACGCAATGCCGTCACTTTGAGCGAGCAAGATGTTGCGGTTCGCCTGATCGCCCGGCAGTCGAACCAGGCCACCGTCCTTCACGGGGGTACTGGCGCGGCATGCATCCCCGATAAAGTCCATCTGGGACAAAAAGCCTTGGGAGCCCGCAAACGCCTGCGGATCAAGTACCTGAAGAAAGACGTTGGCACCCCAGCGATTGGGGGCATCGATGCGCCCGTGGCCCGACAAGCCTTGCGTCAAAGCCTCAACCATCAGTGCCAGGCCAAAACCTTTGTGGCCGTATTCCGCGCCCCCGAGCAGCATCAGGGAACCACGCGGTGTGGTCTGCTCCAGCACCCGCGGATCAGTCGTCGGATTGCCTTCGTTATCCATCAGCCAGGGATAGTCAAAATTCACCCCCGCTGCGGCCTTGGTTCTGGCCATCGACACCGTGGTGATCGACGCGCAAATGTCAACCAAAACCGGCCCCGTGGTGCCTGGATAGCCGATCGCAAAGGGATTGGGCGTCATGACCGGGTCACGCCCACCAAAGGGCGCCACGAATTTTCCACTGGGATCGGACGTCGCCAAAATGGCCACGTAACCCTTGTCAGTGGCCTGCTTGACCAGCGCTGCCAGGCACGCGATGTGATGGCTGCGGCGAATGGCAAAGGTGACCACACCGTGCTCATGAACCCGCTCAAAGGCCAGATTCAAGGCCTGGTTCATCAGCCAGAGTCCGGGCAGATACCGGCCATCCCAGACCACGGTGGAACCGGTGTCTTTCACCACCTCAGGCGCACCGTCCTTCTCCATGAGCTGGTTACGAAGCTGGTCAAGGTAGAGGGGAATGAGGGCCACACCATGGGTATGGCGCTGCATCATGTCGGTTTGCACCAGCAGTCGCGCGACGGTGGCCGCTTTGGCCTCCGCCATACCTGCTGTGGACAGCAGATTGTGCGCGAATTGCGTCAGCGCGTTTGTAGAGACCCGAGTAATGTTGTTCATGATGTCACCAATTCCACATAGAGCCGTCACGCAAGCGGGCGACGGGCAAATAAGCACGTTCATAGGGATATTTCGCGGCCAGTTCTTCGTCAATTTCCACCCCCAGACCAGGCACCTCGTCCATCACCAGAAAACCATCTTCGTAGCGATAGTTGTGCGGGAAAACTTCGTCGGTGAGTGGCGTGTGAGGCATCAACTCCTGAATGCCAAAGTTGGGTACCCACAGGCCAAAATTCACAGCAGCGGCCATACAGACGGGAGAAAGGTCTGTTGCACCGTGAAAACCGGTTCGGACCTGGTACATGGCAGCAAAGTCAGCGATGCGCCGCACATGGGTAATGCCACCGGCATGCACAATGGTCGAGCGGATGAAATCGATCAGTTGCTCACTGATCAAGTCCTTGCAATCCCAGATGGAGTTGAAGATTTCACCCACCGCCAGCGGGGTGGTGGTGTGCTGGCGAATCAGGCGGAAAGCCGCCTGATTTTCCGCCGGTGTGGCATCTTCAATCCAAAACATCCGGTAGGGCTCAAGGTCCTTGCCAAGGCGTCCGGCCTCGATGGGTGTCAGGCGATGGTGTGCATCGTGCAGCAGATGGGGACCAAAACCGACAGCCTCACGCACTTTGCGAAACAGCTCAGGTGTGTGGCGCAGATACAGGGACGTATCCCAGGGTTCCTCGGGCGGGAGGCCCTTTTCTGCCGGTTCATAAAAACCTTTGCCTTTGCCAACGCCATACGTCTTGGCCAGCCCCGGCACACCGGATTGCACGCGAATGGCCTTGAAACCTTCTTCAATGTGTTTGTGGACGGCATCCACAGCTTCCTCATGGTCGCGGCCGTTGGCGTGTCCGTAAACCATGACGCCGTTGCGACTCTTGCCGCCCAGGAGTTGGTAAACGGGCATGCCTGCGAGTTTGCCCTTGATGTCCCACAACGCCATGTCAATGGCAGCAATCGCAGTCATGGTCACCGGTCCACGACGCCAGTAGGCCCCGCGGTAAAGGTATTGCCAGATGTCCTCAATATTGCGCGGATCACGACCAATGAGGCACGGAAAGACGTGATCCTCTAGATACGACTTGACCGCCAGCTCACGCCCGTTGAGGGTGGCATCACCCAGCCCCCAAACGCCTTCGTCGGTGACGATCCTGACCGTGACAAAGTTGCGCCCCGGACAGGTGACGATGGTCTGTATACGCTCAATTTTCAAGCGAAATCTCCTCAAATTAGCTTAGTCAACAAAGTAGGCGGAGGGCGCCTGCTCACGTAATGCCGCCAGGTGTTGGGTAATGTGGTTGATGTGTGAAGCAACGGTGGCACCCAGACCCGCCACGTCGCGTGCCGCCATTTGCGCCAGGATCTGCTCATGTTCCTGCAACGACCGTTCGGCGTGGCCCGACACCCCCAGCAGCAGCCAGCGCACCCGGTCAAATTGGCGCTTGAACGGCTCCAGCATGACCCAGACATGTTCCCGACCCGCAAACTCGAACAATCGCTTGTGCATCAACTCATCCAGTTCCGAATACTGGTCGAGTTGGCCATTCGACACGGCATCACGCTGGCGCTGAATGATCTGGCCAAACTCGATCAGTTGTTCAGTGGTAATGGTCTGCATCAACTGCACATGGTTGGCGCATTCAAGCGTGCTGCGCACGAAGCGCCCTTCTTCCAGCAAGGACAGACGTACCGGCGCCACGATGGTGCCCGCCTGCCGATAAATTAAAACCAGCTGTTCATCGGCCAACTGCGCCAAGGCCTCTCGCACCGGGGTACGACTGACTTCGATCAAGGATGAAATCGTGGCTTCAGAGAGTGCAGTTTTGGGGAGAAGCTTTCCACGCACGATGGCCGTTTGCAACACATCATGGACTTGCGCTGTGTAGGACCGCCCTAAGTCAAGTTTGAACCCGCCGAGTGCGGATGAAAGCGCCTCATCTACCACGACGGTACTCTTGCGGGTAGCTCGACCAGAGACTTGGGTAGACATGGAAGCGATCACTCCTTAAAAGTGGCTTGATGCTACACCATGGTAGTAATCTTGTTTTATCTATTTTTATAAGTGTTTTCCCGGATATTTTGTGCAAATTTGCTCTAATTAACTTCAAATTTCACCATGGTGCCATGGTAAATAAGAGTAAATGACAGGATGTGCACAAGGTGAATACCCTCGGGGTGCGGCACGGTTACAGAAAAACCCGTTGTCATCAAACTTCTATTTGGGAGAAGGAATGTTCCAGCCGAACCGGAAAATCGCGCGTGTTGCCACCTTGACGGGGCTGCATTCATTTGCTCTGGCGCCTTGCACGCTGCTGATATCAGGTATCTAAACGGCGCGTGCCGATAAAGCGAGAGCTGGCACGACACCGGTTAAACCCCAGGCAAGTGTGGCCTGGCAACGTGCCCCGAGCCAGAGAGAGCGCCGTTGCCGATGTCAGTATTTCACGAAGCACCAGGATCGGTCCACCCCGGTAGAAGTCACCTTGGTACATGGTTTGCCACAGGTCGTTGATGCCCGAAGGATCCTGCCCAATGAGGTATTCCGAGAGCTTTTGCACTGCCGTTTCTACCGTGCGTGCACGGACTTTGATCACCGGTTCCCCCAGCCGCTGATGCTGGCGTCGGTTTCGATTTTCAGAAACATCTACCGTGGCGGCAGGAGATAGGTCGTCTAATTTGTTGGGGTCAGATCACGTCGCTTCGCGAGTGGTCTGACCCGCAAGCTCTTCTAATTTGTGATTTTCGTTCAGAAATGTTCAGCGGTTCACTGCGGTGGCCATTCGCCATTCAGGTCATCAGCTCGAGTTCAAGTGCAATTTCATGCTCTTTGTGGGCCACATTCAGTTGCGAAGGCAGTATTTCACTCTCGAGAACCGCAAAAGTGGTGTCGACGAAATCCATCAATTGGTCGGAGGCTGCGATGGCCGAGCTGACGTTGCCGCTGGCCACGGCATCAATGATGGCCACATGGAGGTCAACCGTACGGCTAAGGTTTTCGGCACGCTTGGACTTCATGTGATAAATCCAGCCAAGCCGTCTGAAAATGGTGTGCAGGGGGCGCAGTGTGCTTTCAACATAAGGCTCGTTGGCCGCCAAGATAAAAAGCTGGTCGATGCGCCGATCTACCAAATTGAACTGTTGGATGGTGATGTTACTGCCGTAATGCTCCAAAGTTCTCTTGAGGTGAATCATCTGGTTGCGCTGAGAAGCCCCTGAGCGCTCTGTCGCCAGCTGGATTACGAATCGCTCAACATCCTTGCGAAGTCGAAGCAGGACGCGTTCTCGCGTGAGGTCGATGGGCGCGATCTGCAAGCCGTGCCTGGGCGTGACTAGGATCAGGGTGTCAGACGCAAGCCGGTTCACGGCCTGGAGCACCGGGGTTCGGCCGAAGCCAACCGCCGTTTGCAAGTCCTGCATCGTCAAATGCAAGCCGGGTTGCAATTCACAACTGACCAGCAGCTCTTCGATGCGCTCATAGGCAAGGTCCGCCAGACTGGCAGCTGAACGGTTCTTGATGGTTTCATTCAAATCGGCATTGACCTTTGCACTTGGCACCGTACACAGTGACTTTTTCTTGTTCATTTATTTCCCGTTTTAAAACACCCTGTTAAAGCCCCTGGATAGGGCGATGGTGTTGCTGCATGACGCAGTCTGTGGCCATTAGTCTGACACATCTCATTTTATAAAGACTTGGGGTTTTCACTTAGATATTTTGTGAAATATCACGGTATTCTACGAATCTTGATGGATCACGACAAAGGTCACAAGCGCAGTCAAAGACGAAGACGCTGCACCTGTTCGAACTTTTTCAAAAGGAAACTTAGATGTCGATACAACTGTTTGATCTCACTGGCCGTACCGCGCTTGTAACTGGTTCCTCGCGGGGTTTGGGTCGGGCGATCGCCGAAGGCTTTGCCACAGCGGGCGCACGAATCATCCTGAATGGCATGGATGCCGCACGCCTTAAAGGCTCGGCCGCTGAATTACGTGCCAAAGGGTTTGACGTGCTTGAGCTGGCCTTTGATGTAACCGATGAGGCAGCTGTCATCGCGGCATTTGCCAGCCTCGATCAACAAGGCGTTCAGGTCGATGTGCTGGTGAACAACGCGGGCATCCAGCTCCGCAAACCACTGCTCGACCTCACGGGTGCCGAGTGGCAGCGCGTCATCGACACCAACCTTACCAGCGCGTTTTATGTCGGGCGCGAGGCGGCTTCCCGCATGATCAAACGTGGGCAGGGCGGCAAAGTGATCAATATTGGCTCGCTCACCAGCGAGGTTGCCCGCGCCACCGTGGCGCCCTACACCGCCGCCAAAGGTGGCATCAAGCTACTGACACGCTCCATGGCTGCGGAATGGGCAGAGCACGATATCCAGGCCAACGCCATTGGCCCTGGCTACATGGTGACCGAAATGAACCAGGCCCTGATAGACAACCCAGCGTTCGACTCATGGGTCAAGGGCCGCACACCCGCACGGCGCTGGGGTCGCCCTGAGGAACTGATTGGCGCAGCGCTGTTTCTGGCTTCGGCAGCGTCGAGCTATGTCAATGGGCAAATTATTTACGTTGACGGCGGAATGCTGGCCGTTTTGTAAGAAGTTCATCCGTTCGTCCGGACGGAATGACAGCCACCGGGCAGCTTTGGTTGGATAGAGATAGAAGATTTTTAACCCATGGAGAAACAGCGATGAGACAACACACGAAAAAGACATTCATGTCAAAAATGAGCACCTTGGCCACCATTTCAGCCATCGTTTTACTGGGGACAACCCAGGCCATGGCGGAAGTCAAGGCAAGAATTGGGCATGCCATGCCCGATACGCATCCCCAGGCCATGGCGATGAACAAGTTTGCCGAACTGGCCGCGACTTACACCAACAACAACGTGAAAGTTCAAGCGTATCACGGAGGTGTTTTGGGCAGTGACGAAAAACAATTGCAGGCGGTTCAGTCGGGCACCCAGGAGTTGTATATCGGCACGCTGTCCCCACTCGCTTCCAAAGTGAAGGAAGTGCAAATTTGGGACTTGCCATTCATGTTTCAAAATGAAAAGGAAGTTTATGCCGTGCTGGACGGCGAATCGTCCAGGGAGGTCTTTAAAAAGATCGAGCCCTCCGGCCTGGTGGGCCTTACCTGGACCGGCATGGGCTTTCGTAACTTGTCCAATAGCAAGCGCCCAGTGACCAAACTGGAAGATGTGAGTGGACTCAAGGTGCGCGTAATGGCTAATCCGGTGGCACTTGAAACCTGGAAAACCATTGGCGCCAATGCCGTTCCCATGGCCTTTTCCGAGGTGTTCCCCGCGCTCGAAGTCAAAGCACTTGATGGCCAGGAAAACCCCTTGGTGCACATGTATTCCAACAAGATGCAGGAAGTCCAGAAATACATTTCTGTGACCAACCACGTCTATACCCCGGTGGCATTGGTGGCCTCCAAGAAGTTCTGGGACACCCTGTCGGCCTCGGATAAAGCCGGTTTGCAAAAGGCCGCCACTGAAGCCGGCTTGCTGCAACGTAAATACCTGGAACAAGGCGACAAGGATGTGATGGGTAAGTTCAAGGCTGCCGGTGTTGAGGTGAACCAGGTTTCTGCTGTCGAACTGGCCCGCATTCAGGACCGTGTCAAGACCGTTGTGGTCAAGTTCGCCCCCATCATTGGCGAGGACTTCGTCAAGAAGTTTTACGCAGAGATCGACAAAGTGCGCTCCGGCTCATAAGCATTCACTCTGGCTTCCCGGAGGAGGGCATTCATGGCTAAAGTCATTCACGCATCGGTCGAAGCTTTCTACCGTGCGTTGGAAATTTTGATGGTGATCTGCATCACTGTCATGCTCATCATGGTTTTCGGAAACGTCGTACTTCGCCTGTTTTTTAACACGGGGATCGATCTGTCTGAAGAGATACCGCGATTTGCCTTTGTCTGGATGACCTTCATCGGCGCCATCGTCGGCATGCGGCATCGCGCCCACCTGGGCGTTGACATTGTCACCAAAATGCTCCCCTTGGCCGGCAAGAAAGCCTGTTGGGCGATCAGCCAATTGGTCATGCTGGTGTGCTGTTTCTACATGGTTTATGGCACCTGGCTTCAGCACGAGATCATTGAAGGAAATGCTTCCCCCGTGGCACAAATCAGCATGCTCTGGGTTTTTGGTGTGAGCTATCTGACCGGTGTTGCTATTGCCGTTAATTGTTTATCGAATCTGATACGTCTGGCTATGGGAAAAGTGTCTGAAAGTGAGCTTTGTGATGTCAGTGAAGAGGGCTTGGCTGACGCGCAAGAAATTATCCATGGCGACGAAGCAGCGAACACCCTCCCTGGAGCAAAGCCATGACTATATTTATTTTCATTGGCTCTCTGCTGGGTTTGATGGCCCTGGGCATGCCCATTGCATTTGCATTGATTGGCTGTGGCCTGTCAATCATGTTCTACATGGGCTTTACCGACCCGCAAATTGTCATTCAGAACATGTGGGATGGCTCCAACAGCTTTCCCTTGCTGGCCGTTCCGTTCTTCATGCTGGCCGGCGAATTCATGAAT
>Ga0209211_10009141_pt1 | contig 13284 bp, 9 predicted proteins | sample RifGroA2_FD_183992 | JGI IMG/M metagenome (GOLD analysis project Ga0209211, IMG submission 183992) | Groundwater microbial communities from Rifle, Colorado, USA - Groundwater A2 (SPAdes) (version 2) | ecosystem: Environmental > Aquatic > Deep subsurface > Groundwater | place: Rifle, Colorado...
GCGAGGCACACTTAGGCGTGCGCCCAGGCCAGCTCGTTGGAGTTGGCTTTTGTTTTTTTGACCCTGTTTTACATGGCCTGGTCAACCATGACCTGCTGATCCTGCAGAACAAGTTCACGTCGAACCTATTCGCCCCCGTCTGTCGCACCCCGCGCGCGCCGCACTGCGCGCGGGGCCGATTAGCGGCCCGGCCTTCGTCGGCCGGGTGCTCTACAAGGAGGGCTCTGCCCTCCGTTTCATCGTCGCTTGCTCCCTGCGCTGCGCTTGGTCGCTGCGCTGAACCTCCCGAAGATGAAATTTCCTTATCAAATCGGTACCGCGCCCCGCACTCGCGAAGCTTAGTACTGTGACAAAAGGGTTCTCAAAGAGCAATACTTCCTGAGTATATTTTAGCAGTTTTTCATTGGGAGGGACAGGGTCCTATGGCCCCCCTGCGGTCAGGACCGCTTTTCGGGGTGGTAGTGGGTGTAAACCTTGCGGATGTGGTGGAACTTCTCGTAAAGGGTCTTTTCGGCCAGCGTGGCTATGCGGTCGCCGTCGCTCACCGGCAGGCTGCCGTCCACGCAGAATTTCAGGTTGACGATGAAGTGCGGCCCGAAGCGGTGCGCATGCACCTCCTCCACGGCCTTTATGCCCGCCACTCCGGCCAGCGCCGCGCGGATCTCGGCGTCCAGCTCTTTGCCGGGCACGGTGTCCATCAGCTCCATCGCCGATTCCCTGAGTATGCCCACGCCGGTCTTGAGGATGAACAGCGCCACCACGGCGCCGGCCAGCGGGTCCACCCAGGTGTAGCCCAGCAGGGCCAGCACTATGCCCAGCGCCGCGGCCGAAGAGGCCATGATGTCGTTGACATGGTCCTTGGCCAGCGCCGCCACCACGGGGTTGCGCGTGGTCTCGCCGATGCGCCTGGTCTTCACGGCCAGGCCGATCTTGAGGGCGATGGTGAACAGCGCCGTCCACAGGGCGTAAATGGAAATGGCGGCGGCCTCGGCCGTGCCGGAGTAGAGGTGCCAGCCCCTGTCGGCCGACTCCCAGAAAATGGCGACGCCGGTGGTGATGATGAAGGCCCCCACCACGAGCGCCGCTATGGTCTCGAACTGGCTGTGGCCGTAGGGATGCTCGTCGTCGGGCGGCATGCGGGACAGCCGCACGAAGATCTTCACCGCCACGTAGTAGACGAAATCGGAAGTGGAGTTGATGCCGTCGGCGAGCAGCGCGGCGCTGTGGCCGACTATGCCGACGGCGGTCTTGAGCAGCGCGAGGAAAACGTTGGAGTACAGGCCGACGTCCACCGCGAAATCGCAGGCGTCGTTGCGGGCCTTTAAAGTCTCTTCGTTCTCTTCCTTCATAGGTCCATTATACAAAGCCCAGGGCGGCGGCGGAGATATCCTCCAGGGGGTCGGCCACGGCCGAGATCCGGATGCCGTCGCCGCCCTTGGAGGGCAGGAAGGAGAGCCGCTGGCCGAAAGCCTTGCGCCAGCGGCCTATCACGCCCTGGTCCACCGCGGCGCCGGGCAGGAAGAAGATCTCCAGCTCGTCCTCTTTCTGCGTGACCGCCCGCACCGACTTCCTGGCCAGCATTTTCTTGAGGCGGATGATCTCGACCAGGTTCTTCAGCTGCGCCGGGGCCGGGCCCGAAATATCCTCGAAACCCCGCAGCAGCGCGGGCAGATCGGCCTCCCTGGCGTTGAGCAGCTTCTTGTAGAAGTTCAGGCGCTCCATGTCGTCGCCCACGTAATCCTCGGGGATGAAGGCCGGCACCAGGATATCCATTTTAGGCTCGGGCAGCTCGGCCGCGCCGGCGCGGCCCTTGATGCGGTCTATCTCGCCGTTGAGCAGCTTAATGTACATCTCCAGGCCTATCGAATTTATAAAGCCGTGCTGCCGCAGGCCCAGCAGTTCGCCGGCGCCGCGGATCTCCAGGTCGCGCATGGCCAGGCGGAAGCCCGAGCCCAGCTCGGTGAACTCCTCCAGCGCCGAGAGGCGCCGCACCGCATCCTCGCTGATCTCTTTCTCGGGATGGTCGTCCGGAGAGATCAGCTCCGCCTTCTTCGCAAGTTTTTCCCCGCCGCGCCGCATCCAGCCCGGGAAATACAGGTAGCAGTAGGCCTTCTGCTTCTCGCGCCCTATGCGCCCGCGCAGCTGGTAGAGCTGCGCCAGGCCCATCTCGTGCGCGTTCTCCACTATCATCGTGTTCACCGTCGGGATGTCCAGACCGGACTCGATGATGGTGGTGGCCATCAGCACGTCGTACTTGCGGTTGAGGAAATCCCACATGGCCTGCTCCACCGCCTCGGCCTTCATCTGGCCGTGGATCACGGCGACGCGCAGCTCGGGCATCAGGCGCTTCAAATAGGCGGCCCGGCTGTCTATGGTCTGCACGCGGTTGTGCACGTAGTACACCTGCCCGCCGCGGGCCAGCTCGTAGGTGACGGCCTCGGCGGCGCCCTTCTCGGTAAAGGGCCGCACGAAGGTGGAGATGGCCTGCCGCCCCACCGGGGCGCTCTCGATGACGGACATGGACTTGAGCGACGACAGCGACTGGTAGAGCGTGCGCGGTATGGGCGTGGCGCTCATCAGCAGGCAGTGCACGCCCTTGGAGGCGGCCTTGATGCGGTCCTTGTCCTTGACGCCGAAGCGGTGCTCCTCGTCGGCTATCATCACGCCCAGCCCGGCGAACTCCACGTCAGCCTGCAGCAGCCGGTGCGTGCCGATGATGATGTCGATCTTGCCGCGGGCCAGGTCGGCGAGGATCTTCTTCTGCTCCGCCTTGGCCACGAAGCGGGAGATCACGCGGATGTTCACCGGGAAGCCGGCGAAGCGCTTGGAAAAATTGTGGAAGTGCTGGTCCGCGAGGATGGTGGTGGGCACCAGCACCGCGGCCTGTCTGCCGTTGGCCACCGCGCGCATGGCGGCGCGCATGGCCACCTCGGTCTTGCCGAAGCCCACGTCGCCGGCCACCAGCCGGTTCATGGGCAGCTCCTTCTCCAGGTCGGCCGTCACCTCGGCGATGGCGCGGGCCTGGTCCGGAGTCTCGTCGAAAGGGAAAGAGGCGGCGAACTCGTCCTCCAGGTGGCCGCCGTGCGGCAGCGCGGCCGTCTTGAGCGCCGCGCGCTCGGCCTCGAGCTTCAAAATGTCCAGCGCCAGCGCCTCCACCTCTTTTTTGACCCGGGTCTTCATCTCGGTCCAGGTCTTGGTGTCCATGTGGGACAGGCGCGGGGCCTTGCCCTCGGAACTGATGTATTTCTGCACGCGGCTGAAGTCGTGCAGCGGCACCAGTAATTTATCGCCCCGCGCGTACTCCAGCGACAGGCAGTCGGAATCCTCCACCTGCTCGCCGTAGGCGTTGCGGAAATAGGCCTTGCGGATGCCGAGGTAGCGGCCCACGCCGTAGTCCTCGTGCACTATGAAGTCCCCGACCTTGAGGTCGGTCCACTTGAAGAACTTGTTCTTGGGCTTGATGGAGGCCGGGTCGAAGCGGTAGCGGCGGCGGAACAGCTCGGAGGAGGTTATGACCGCCGTCTTGGAGGGAGCGTGCACGAAGCCCTCTTCGATGTAGCCGGTGGAGATGGAGACCAGTCCGCCGGCCCCGGCGTCGGCGAGCGACTCGGCCAGGCGCTCGGTCTCGCCGCGGTTGATGCAGAACAGCCTGGCGGCCATGCCCGCCTTCTTCAGGCGCGCCAGCTCTCCGGCCAGCAGTTTGATGTCGGAATTGAAATTAAGGTTGGAGGCGGCGCCGAAGTCCAGCGCCTCGCCGCCGGCCTCGAAACCGAAGGAGTAGAGTTCCCTGCCCGCAAAATCCCCGCCGGCTGGCGCGTCCAGAAAGCCCTTCCAGTCCGGCCCCGCGCTGGCGTACAGCGGCTTGCCCGGCCCGCCGAAGATGTTAGGGGCCACGTCCACCTTCTCCAGAAAGCCCGACGTGTGCTGCGTGTCTATCTCGAAGTGCCGGATGCTTTCAAGCTTCTTGTCCGAGAAGAACAGCCGGATGGGCCGGTCGAAGCCGGGAGCGTAGAAATCCAGCACCGAGCCGCGCGCCGCGAACTGCCCCTTCTCCTCGACGAAAGAGACGCGCTCGTAGCCGGCCTTGATGAACAGGTCCAGCGCCACGGCGCGCTCGTAGGAGTAGCCCTGCTTGAAGGCGAAACTAAGGTCCGCGTAGGCGGACTCCGGCATCAACGGCTCGGCGAGAGCCTCCGGCGAGGCGACATGCACATAGTTGACCCCCGCCTCGGGGGAATACAGGGCCCGCATGGACTTGGAGCGCTCGGAGAGATCGCCGCCCCACAGGCAGACCTGGAAAGGCGGCAGGCCCGGCAGCAGGCCGGCCAGGGAATTGAAGGCGTGCTGCCAGGAGGAAAGGGCGTCGTCCCCGGCGGCCGCCACCAGCAAATGCCCCGGCTCCCGCTCGTACTCCTTGAGCGCGAACCAGGCTTTGGCGCTTATATTGGGAGCGCCTTTGACGGCCTTAGCTAGCATCGCCATAATGATATAATTTTGTCGTTGGGTACCACTATGCTGAAATGGGTCGAGATAGATCTTAAAACGCTGGCCGGCAACGCCCGGGCCATCAAACGGGCCCTGCTCCCGGGGGTTTCCTTCATGGCCGTGGTGAAGGCCGACGGCTACGGCCACGGCGCGGCCGAGGTCTCCCGCGCGGCCCTGGCCGGCGGGGCCGACTGCCTGGGCGTGCTGACCGCCGAAGAGGGCGCCGCCCTGCGCGCGAGCTTCCCCCGGACGCCCATACACCTGCTGGCGCCCTCCCTGCCCGAGGAGGCCGCGGCCATAGTGAAAGCCGGCCTGGCCCCGACCGCAGACTCCCTTCCCTTTATAAAGGCGCTGGACCGCGCCGCGAAAAAAGCCGCCCCCTATACGCTCGACATAGACCTGGGCCTGGGCCGCTGGGGCGTTAAGCCCGCCGATGCCGAAAAATTCCTGGCCGCGGCGCTGGCCTTCAAAAAGGCGCGGCCCTGCGCCGTTTCGGCCCACCTGGCCTACCGCCCGCCGCAGAACATGACGGAGGCCGAAGAGAAACTCGCCTCTTTCAGCGCGCTGGCCGGACGGCTGCGCGCCCTGGCGCCGGGCCTTAAAGCCCACGCCGCCAGCAGCGCCATCTTCGCCGATTTCCCCCACTGGCAGCTGGACCTGGTCCGGCTCGGCAATTTGCTCTACGGCATCTATCCCACCGACGTTTACAGGAAGCGCAGGCAGGGCCCGCCGCTGCCCGGCCTGGGCCGCCCCTGGCAGTTCTACGCGCGCATCATTTCGGTCAGGAACGTGAAGAAGGGCGAGTCGCTGGGCTACGCCGGCGAATTCACGGCGCCGCGCGCCATGCGCCTGGCCACCATCCCGGCCGGCTATTCCGACGGCCTGACGATGGAGCCCACCGAGAACAAGATACGCCTGACGGCGGGTTTCCGCTACTGGGGCGTCATCAACGGCAAGAAGGCTTTCTTCACCGGCAAGACCGGCATAGCGCACACCCTGCTCGACGTCACCGCCATCCCCGAAGCCAAACCCGGCACGCCGGTCGCCCTGCACGTCCGCAGGACTGCAGCAAACTCACGCATACCCCGAGTCTATAAATAACGCCCACGGCACGACAGGTGGACCAGGTTAGCAAAAGCCCCCCGGAGGCCGAGGCTTGCGTAGCGCGAGGACCGAGAGCGGCAGGTGAGGACCGGCGGCGCCGGTCCGCAAGGGCGGAGGCGATTTTTCAGCGAAAATCGCCGAGCCGGGGTCGCGGAAAGCCGCAATGCGGCTTATCCGTGACCGGCCACGGTGTGGCCGACGCCGATTTTGCGTTCTGGCCCACCTGGCGGGCCCGGCCACCACAGCCGCTCCTCCGTAAATTAAAACCGCCGGCCTGGGGCCGGCGATTTTCTGTTGATATTGAAGCGGAAAGGCGTCAGTGCACGGCGTCGCAGAATTCTTTGGGCTCGGTGCCCTTGATGAAGGCCTCCAGCATCTTGCTCTTGGCCGGGCAGGTGGGCAGCGAGAGCTTGCCGGTATCGCGGTCCACCGTCACGAAGACCACGCCCTCGGGCACCTGGAAGTCGCGCACCGGCTGGTCCTTGAGCACGGCCTCCATGATCTCCGTCCACCACGGTACCACGGTGCCGCCGCCGGTCCAGTCCTGCATGGTCAGCGAGCTCATGTCGTCGTAGCCCATCCAGGCCGCGGCGGTCAGGTCCGGCGTCATGCCGATGAACCACATATCCTTGGAGTCCTGGCTGGTGCCGGTCTTGCCGGCTATCGGCCGCTTGAGGCGGCTGGCGTAGGCGCCGGTGCCGCGCTGCACCACGCCCTTCATCATGTTGACCAGCACGTAGGAGAGCTGCGGCGAGAACGCTTCGGTCTCCTCGGGCACGGCCTCCTCCAGCACGCGGCCGCCGTTGTCGGTCACGCGCAGCACGCCGAACGGCGCGGCGTGTATGCCGCCGTTGGCGAAAGTCGAGAAAGCGCTGGCCATCTCTACCGTGCTGACGAGCGAGGTGCCGAGGCCGATGGAGGGCACGGCCTCGAGGTGGCGCTTGATGCCGGCGCGGTGGCCCACGTCGGCCACCAGCGTGGGGCCGATGCGCGTCACGAGGAAGATGGAGGCCAGGTTGCGCGAGGCCTCCAGGCCGCGGCGCGCCGTGATCCTGCCCTGAAACTTGCCGTCATAGTTGTTGGGCACCCAGATCTTGAAATCCTTGTCGCCCAGGAAGGGCTGGATGGCCATGTCGATGGAGTACTGGTCTGTGGCGCCCTCGAGCAGGCGCCAGTCCTTGCCGTCGTAATAGTAGGCCATCGGCGAGTCGTCGACGATGCTGGCCGGCGTGTAGCCGCTCATCAGCGCGGCCATCCAGACGAAGGGCTTGAACGTGGAGCCGGCCTGCCGGGCCGACTGGGTGGCGCGGTTGAACTTGCTGTCACGGAAGTTGCGGCCGCCTATCATGGCCTTGATGGCGCCGGTCCTGGTGTCCAGGATCAGGAAGGCGCCCTGCAGCGGCGCGGTGGCTTTCACCACCCCCTCCTCTTCCCCTTCGGTCTCGGGCTTGGGGGCCTCGGCCGCCAGCTTGGCGGCGGCCTCGTCGAACTTGGCCAGGTTCTTCTCCATGATCTCCTCCGCGGGGATCTGCATGGAGAGGTCCAGCGTGGTATAGATCTTCATGCCGCCCTTCCACAGCTGGGCGATGCCGTACTTGGGCTCCAGCTGCTGGCGCACGTACTCCACGAAATAGGCCGCGTGGCTGGCGAACAGGGTGGACTTCTCGGTGGGGATGGGCTCGGCCGCGGCGGCCTCGGCCTCCGCCTGGGTGATATAGTTCTCGGCCCGCATGCGCTGCAGCACCAGCCGGCGGCGCTGCTTGGCCCGTTCCGGGTTGTTGAACGGTGAGAAGCGCTCCGGCGAGGGGATCAGGCCGGTCAGCAGCGAGCATTCGCCCAGCGTCATCTCGGTGACGTCCTTGCCGAAATACAGCTTGGAGGCCGACTGCACGCCGTAGACGCCGGCGCCGAAATAGATCTGGTTGAGGTACAGCGCCAGGATCTCCTGCTTGGAGAAGTTGCGCTCTATCTGCAGCGCCAGCACCATCTCCTTGATCTTGCGGGTGATGGTCTTTTCCGGCTTGAGGAAGATGAGCTTGGAGAGCTGCTGGGTCAGCGTGGAGCCGCCCTGCGCGGTGCGGCGGTGCAGGATATCGCGCAGCAGCGCGCGGGCTATGCCGCGCGGCGAGATGCCCCAGTGCCGGAAAAAGTTCTGGTCCTCCATGGCGATCACGGCGTTCTGCATGTCCACCGGTATCTTGGAGAGCGGCAGGATGGCGCGCTTCTCCACCGAGAACTCCGCTATAACGTTATTGTTGATGTCGTAGACGTAGGTGGTCAGCGACGGGGTATACTCGTCCAGCTTGTCCACCGAGGGGATGTCCGCGAGGATCTTGCGCATCAGCAGCGAGGCGGCCAGGATGACGACGGCGGAGAGCACGCCTGCTATGTAAACGGTCTTCAGCACCAGCTCGCGCGCCGAGAGCCCGTCCAGGTAGTCCAGGAACCTGCGGACGATATTCATACCATTGATTATATTAAATCTTTAGGAGCGGGCGGCCCCGCTTTGCCGCTCCCCGTGAAAAATGATACATTCCTATTATGAACAAACATTTAACGCTGCTGGCCGGGGCCCTTTTCCTGGCCGCCTGCTCCGGTCAGGACGGCAAGGTCATAGCCAGGATCGGCTCCGAAAAGATCACAGAGTCCTACCTGCAGGCGAAGTTCGCCGAAATAAGCCCCGCGGCCCAGGAATACCTGGCCTCCAAGCCGGGCCGCAAGCAGTTCCTGGACGTGCTGATCCACGAGCGCCTGATGCTGCTGGCGGCCCGCAAGAGCCGCGTGGCCTCCGGCGACGACTACAAGGCCCGAATCCGCGAGAAGGAAGAGGAGATCAAGCGGACGATGGAAGACTACAGGGATTTCATGCTGACCCGCATGTGGATAGAGGACATGCGCGGCAACGAGCTCAAGGTCAGCGACCAGGAAGTGGCCGAGTATTACCAGAAGTACCCGTACAAGGTATCCCTGGCCCACATTTTGATGCCCAGCTACGAGGAAGCGGAGAAGGTGGTGCGCAAGCTCAAGGCCGGCGCGGACTTCGACAGGACGGCGAAGGAGTATTCGCTGGACAAGGAGACCGTGCGCCTGCCGCCGGTAATGTACGGCGAGTTCATGCCCGAGCTGGAGGACATGGCCTTCAAGATGAAGCAGGGTGAGACGCAGGGCATAGTGAAGACCCCGATGGGCTTCCATATCCTCAAGAAGCTCGGCCAGGCCAAAGTTGAGCAGCCCGAGGCCATGGAGCGGGTCCGGAAGATACTGGAGAAGAAGAAATTCGACGCATACCTGGCCAAGTTCCAGGAAAAGAACAAAGTGGAGGTATTAGATGCGGACTATAAATAAATTTGTCGCGGCCGCCGCCCTGTGCGCGCTGGCCGCCCCGGCGCGGGCCGCGGTGGTGGACGAACTGGCGGCGCGGGTGAACAACGAGCCCATAACCGTCTCCGAATACAAGAAGGCCAAGGACGCGATGACCGAGCAGTACGCGGCCGCCATGCCGGACTTCTTCAAACAGAAGGACGCCGAGCAGCAGATAGAGAAGGCCGCCCTGGACAAGCTGGTGGACGAGGCTCTGCTGCGGCAGAAGGCCGAGGCCCTGAAGCTGAAGGTTTACGAGCGCGAGCTGGAGAGCGGCGTGGGCGAGATCAAGAAGCGCTTCGCCCGCTCCCCCGAGGGCGGCGTGCTCCCGCCCGAAAAGGCCGAGGCGGCCTTCCGCGGAGAGCTCAAGCGCGAGGGCGTGACGATGGAGGAATTCCGCGAGCGCATCCGCAAGCAGCTGATGGTGCAGAAACTGGTACAGGAAACCGTTAAAGCCCGGGCCAAAATACCCGGCGAGGCCGAGACAAAGGCCTATTTCGAGAATATCAGCCTGGTCCTGAAAGGCCGGGAAGCGGAGGTCAAGGTCAGCGACGAGGAGGCCCGCCAGGACCTGCTGGCCGTGGCCGGCAAGTTCAAGGAGATCACCGCCGAGCGCCTGCGCCTGCGCCACATCCTGGTAAAGGTGGCCGAGGGCGCCACGCCCGAGCAGAAGAAGGCGGCCAAGGACAGGGCCGCCGCGCTGCGCAAGGATCTCGACGGCGCTCTGGATTTCGACGAGGCGGCCGAGAAAAGCTCCGACGACCAGGAGAGCGCCCGCCGCGGCGGCGACCTGGGCTACATCATACGGGGCATGCTGCCAGAGGAAGTGGAGGCCGCGGCCTTCAAGCTGCAGGTGGGCGAGAACTCCCAGCCGGTGGAGAGCAAGTTCGGCTGGCATATCCTGCGCCTGGAAGAGAAGCGTGCGGCCCAGCGCCTGCGCTTCGAGACCGTCCGGGACGACCTGGAACAGGTGCTCGCTCAGAACTCCTTCGCCGAAGAGCTCGGCAAGTACATCAAGGAGCTGCGCAAGGACGCCAAGATACAGATCTTCGCCGCGGAAGCCGGTAAGAACTAAGCCGCCCGCCGCGAGAGCCACGGGAGACCCTTTCCTGTGGCTTTGTTTTAGCCTGAAACCGTGAAACCAGACATACTGATAACCGCCGGCGACCCGCTGGGCATAGGGCCGGAGATAACGGTCAAGGCCCTGCTGAACCCGGCCGTGCGCCGCGCCTGCAGCCCCGCCGTCATCGGCGATACGGCCGCGCTGCGCCGGGCCGGCTGGACCCCCGCGCTTTGCCCCCTGCTGCCCGAGGACGCGGGCCGGCTGAACTTCAGGCGGCCCGGGCCCACCGAGGCCGGCGGCGCCGCCTCTCTGCGGGCCGTGACCGGCGCCTACTGCCTGCTTAAATCCGGCCTGTTCCGGGCGCTGGTCACCGCGCCGGTCTCCAAGGAAGCCTGGGCGCTGGCCGGGGCCCCCGCCCCGGCCCATACGGACCTGTTCCGCCTGCTGGAGCGCCGCGAGCCGCTGATGCTCTTCTCCCGCGGGCGGATCAACGCCGCCCTGGTCACCGAGCATCTGCCGGTGAAAGACCTGCCCAAGGCGCTCACAAAAGCCCTGATAAAAGAAAAGGCGCTGCTCTTCGCTTCCGCGCTGGGAGCGCTTGGCCTTCGCCGCCCATCCATCGCGGTCTGCGCCCTTAACCCGCACGCGGGCGACGGCGGCGTGATAGGCCGGGAGGAAATAGACGCCATCCGGCCGGCGCTGAAAGAACTGCGCGCCAGCGGCCTGCGCGCCGGCGGCCCCCTGCCTTCAGACGCCGCCTGGGCCGCCCACCTGGCCGGCGCCAGCGACGGCCTGCTCTGCCTCTACCACGACCAGGCGCTGGCCCCGCTGAAGGTGGCCCCCGGCGCGGCCCCGGCCGTACACTGGACCTGGGGCCTCTCCTTCCCGCGCACCTCGCCGGCCCACGGCACCGCTTTCGACATAGCCTGGAAGAATAAGGCCGACCCGGCGGGCATGACCGCCGCCATCCTGTTCGCCGCCAAGCTGGCGGCGAAGAGGAAAAACCCATGATAGAACTTATCGGCTACGCGGCCTCGGCGCTGGTGGCGGTGTCGCTGCTGACCAGCAACGTGCTGCGCCTGCGGGTGCTGAACCTGGCCGGGGCGGCGGTGTTCGTGGTTTACGCGGCGCTGACGCGGGCCTGGCCGGTGCTGGCGGTCAACCTGTTCGTGGCCTGCATAGACCTGTGGCATATAGTCGCCCTCAAGTCCAAGCGCGATATCTTCAAATTGATGCCGGTGGGGAGCGCCGACCCGCTGCTGGCCAATTTCCTGGCCTACCACGCGCGTGGCATCTGGCAGTTCTTCCCCGACTTCGACCTCGCGGCCCTGGCGGCGCCGCGCTGCGTCTTCATCCTGCGCAACCTGCTGCCGGTAGGGCTTTTTATCTACACCGAGGAGGGCGGCGACCTGCGCGTGCACCTGGACTACGTGGCCGAAGACTACCGCGACCTCAAGAGCGCGCGTTTCCTGTTCAACAGGGCGCGGAACCCGGAGATCTTCGCCGGCTTCACGCACTTCACGGCGGCCAGCGGCTCGCCGAAGCACGCGCAATATCTGCGCAGGATGGGGTTCGTGGAAGACGGGGAAAAGAAAGGTTTGTTCAGGAAGAAGCTCTAGCCGGCCGCGTCCGCGGCCGGTCGAAATAAACTATCAGGGAACTTGCTGCAGGCGCACCGGACGCCCTTTGGGCACCGGCGCGCTGGCGTAGGAATCGCGGCTGCCCGGGTCGGTTCCGGCCGCCATGGCCAGCGGGTTCACGCGGTACTTCACCAGGGTTTCCTTGCGCCCCGGCTCCACGCCGGCCACACTGAAAATGCCGCTCGGGAAATCCGAGAGCGAGACGAGGATCACCAGGTCGAAGGCGCCGAAATCGTGCGGCCCGGGCTTGAGCTTGCGGGAATTGGCGAAGGTCCACCAGGTCTCGGAGCTCTTGAACACCTTGTAGTCCACCGGGGCGGCCAGCATGGTCACCCCTTCCTGACCTTTGCCGCGGCCCAGCTCGGGCATGCTGGAGGTCTTCACGCCGTGCCCGCCGGGGCTGGAGGCGCCCAGGTCGCGCAGCTTGCGGTCCAGGTCGGCGTCGCTGAGGCGTATCGGTGGCGGCTTGCGCCTGTCCCCGCCGGCCATGTCGTTGAGCATGGCCATCATGTCCTTGGGTTTTTCGGCCACGCCGTCGAAATCTTTGTCCTTCACCAGCTGAATGGCGCCGTTGGAGGTGACGGCCGCGGTGGAGAGGCCCTGCCTGGCGGCGGGGATCATGGAGGCCCTGGGGGCGCCGCCGGCCCGGGCCGCGGCCATGGCCTGCTGCGCGGCGGTCTCGGCGCTTTCCGGCTTCTCTTCCGAGATCTCCCGGCCGTCGGCGTCCAGCCTGGCCCCGGAGAAACTGCCTATGAAGTTGACCAGCATGAGCAGGAAGAAAATGACTATCAACCCGCTAAACATGTATATCAGCGCGCGTATCGCCCTTGCGTCCATAGCTAAAGTATACAAAAAGGATTTAATTATTAGTTATTATTTCTGTAACAGCCCAAATGTAGAATTTATACGTATATATGCGTTTTAATTTCTACTACCTAAATACCATATGTATGCCCGCGGCCCTGGGGCGCAGCAAAGCGGCACACTCAAACCGGGACAGGAAGGCGATATGAAATATTGGGCGTACGTTAACAACGAGATCCTCGGCCCTTTCGAAAAAGACAAGCTCCGCGAGCTTCCGTCCTTTTCCCCCTCCATGCTGGTCTGCCCCCAGACCCCGGTAGGCGAGAAGACGGAGGACTGGAAGGAAGCCTCCACCTACCCCGAACTTTCGTCCGGCGGCGCCGCCCAGCCCGCTCCCGCCCCGGAACCGGCGGCTTTCCAGCCCGAACCCGCCGCGCAGGAACCGGCCCCACGCTCCTTTCCCCAGCCCGCCATAGAAACCACCAGCCTCAGCTTCAAGCCCCTGCGGGCGGCCCAGTCCATAGACCCCATGCCACCTCCCACCCATACCGACGGCATGGCCGACATAGCGGTGAACCGCCTTGGCGGCGGCTCGGCCGCGCATGCCCCGGTCCCCGAGCCGGTGGCGCAGTCCTCCTCCGGCTTCGACCCCATCAGCCTCTCGCAGATAGTGCGCCGCACCGAGACCGTAGGCCAGGAGGCGCCCGCGCCGGAAGGCCTGTCCCTGGAGCCGCGCAACGACCAGTTCCAGCCCGCGCCGGCCCCGGAACCGGCGCCGGCCCCCGAGCCCGCTGCCCCCGCCCCGGAACCGGCGGGTTATACGCCCCC
>Ga0209211_10009142_pt1 | contig 13284 bp, 11 predicted proteins | sample RifGroA2_FD_183992 | JGI IMG/M metagenome (GOLD analysis project Ga0209211, IMG submission 183992) | Groundwater microbial communities from Rifle, Colorado, USA - Groundwater A2 (SPAdes) (version 2) | ecosystem: Environmental > Aquatic > Deep subsurface > Groundwater | place: Rifle, Colorado...
AAACTTACTCTCCCCCTGGCATAAGCAAATAAAGGATATTATATAATAATTGCCATGCAACTTGCCAAATTAATGGGCTTCAGACCAGTTTTTGCCGACACCTATATCTACCTTTAGCGGAACAGACAGGGAAATCGCGTTTTCCATTTCATGTCTTATCATATCTTTAATAATTCCCGCCTCATTTTCAGGCGCTTCACACAATAATTCATCATGTATCTGGAGGACCATCCTGGTTTTCAGCTTTTCCCTTTTCAGTCTGTTATGGATGTTTATCATCGCGATTTTTATCAGGTCGGCAGCAGTACCCTGAATGGGTGAGTTTATTGCCAGCCTTTCAGCCTGCTGCCGTATATTCGAGTTTGTGCTGTTTATCTCAGGCACCGGACGCTTTCTGCCCAGGAGTGTTATTACATATCCGGCCTGTTTTGCCTCTGCTATTGTCCTTTCCATGTAGGCCCTGACCCCCTTGTGTTTTTCAAAGTATTGGTCAATATATTGCCCTGCCTCTTTTGGAGATATGTCAAGCGCCTCTGATAATCCATAAGGACTTATCCCATAGACAACACCAAAGTTAACGGTCTTTGCTATCCTTCTCATTTCCTGAGTAACAGACTCCAGGGAAATTCCGAAGAGTTCTGCGGCTGTGCGTGAATGCACATCTATGTCCTTTATAAAGGCATCTGTCAGCCCCTCGTCATTGCTTATGTGGGCGAGCACCCGCAACTCAATCTGGGAATAGTCGGAAGAGATCAGGCAGTGGCCTGTCTCAGCAGTGAATGCCTCTCTGATCTTTGTTCCCCATTCTCCGCGTATAGGGATGTTCTGGAGGTTTGGCTCGCTGCTGCTCAGCCTCCCTGTAGCTGTAACGGTCTGGTTAAAGGAAGTATGTATCCTGTTTGTCTTTCTATTTATCAGTTTCGGGAGCGCGTCAAGATAAGTTGTCTTCAATTTATAAAGGGTCCTGTAGTTGAGTATCTCTCCTGGAAGCTCATGGTCCTTTGCAAGCTCCTCAAGCACGTTCATTCCTGTTGAATATCCGGTCTTTGTTTTTTTGCCTGGCTGAAGGCCCAGGGTCTTAAAGAGTATGTTGCCGAGTTGTTTTGGCGAGTTTATATTGAATGTTTCACCTGCGATGGCGTATATCCTTGATTCAATTGTGCCAAGCTCTATGCCCAGTTCTCCTGACAGTTCCTCCAGCCTTGCATTGTTTATCTTCACCCCTGCCTGTTCCATGTCGGCAAGTACATAGATAAGCGGCATTTCAATATCCAGGTAAAGCTTTTCAAGCCCTTCGTCCTTTAGCTTCTCAAACAGGATGCATTTAAGCTCCATCGCGAGTTCAGCATCTTCAGCTGCATATGTGACAGCCTCATCAACGGCGACTTCAGAGAATGAGTGACGTTTGCCGAGGACTTCTGTAAAGGGCACTTTTTTATGAGACAGATATTCAAGGCCGACTTCTTCAAGGCTGTGATTAGGCTTGTTTGGGTTCAGGAGATACGATGCGACCATTGTGTCATAAAGTGCTCCCTTTACATTTATGCCTTCCTGCTTTAAAATCAGCATGTCGTATTTGAGGTTGTGTCCAATCTTTGGTATGGATTCATCCTCAAGTGTCTCTTTCAGGACCTCGATGGCATCCGGGACATTCGGGACATTAGACTCCGGGCTGTGTCTTATCGGCACGTAATAAGCCATGCCCTTTTCCCTGCACAGGGCGATGCCGACAATGGTGTCTGAGAGAGGGTCCCTGCCTGTTGCTTCTATATCGAAGGAGAGCTCCGTCAGAGGTTGAGAATACCGGATCTGTTTTAAAGGCTGCGGGCCTTTGACTTCCGGCTCTTGGCATGTCCGGGATTCAGGGGCCTCATCAAAAAGTGAATATTGTTTTGTTTTGTCCATATCCTATTCGTAGTTTACCAGATGTTGCATTAATAACTCCTTTAAGGAGAATTACCAGCCTTAAGCAAAGGGGCGACTACCTCACAAACATGGCAATGCTTTTTTTGGATTATTGGCAATGAGATTGTGGTAAAATAACTGGTAGCTTATGTGAGGAACAGTATCCATGAGTTAAATTGCCGAAGTGGCGGAATTGGCAGACGCGCCAGGTTCAGGGTCTGGTAGTCGCAAGGCTGTGCGGGTTCGACTCCCGCCTTCGGCATTTAAAAGATTAACGCAACCCAGACAGTGGAGGGTATTAGTCTTTCAGCAAGATTGCATGGGTCTACCGGGGCAGGTAACGTCCTGCCCCTTCGCTTAAATAAGGCACTCCGTGGAAAATTTGCACAAGAACTATTCAATCTTGCTGAAAGACTAATGCACTCTGCTGAAGAACTACCCTTGAATATTATTGAGATGGAGGTCTGAATGCTACTCGATGTGACCCTTGGGAAAGATTCAATGTCTATTGATATCGAAGACCCCTTTCATGCAGATATTGACTTGTTAAGTGAAAAAATCAAAGAATTTACCGTGTCAAGAAATGTGTCTCTGGATGACATTGATGTAAGAGGGCTTATCCCCAAGATGATACGGGGCATAGCCGGATGCGAGGGCGGTTGCCCTGCCAATGCATTGGATTTTGTAGACCGGGGATTCAGGAATTTCGAGCTGAAATATATTGAAGGCGGAATACTTTCTGCAAAGGTAGACATTGAGACCGGGAAATCACTTCAGCTCAGAATGTTCCCGGAGTTCTAATTATTATTTCTTCCCTTTCTGTATCTTTGCCCATTCATCTTTTAAGGTCACTGTCCGGTTGAACACCGGCCTTTCAGGGGAGGAATCAACAGTGTCCACGTAGAAATAGCCCATCCGCTCGAACTGGTACCTGCTGCCCGGCGTTGCGACTGAAAGACCTGGTTCGAGACGGCAATCCGTTAAAACCTCAAGGGATTTAGGGTTAAGATAATCGGTAAACTCTTTTCCTCCTTCCACATTATTAGGGTTTTCTTTCAAAAAGAGATTATTGTAGAGCCGCACTTCGGCCTCAATTGAATGTTCAGCAGAGACCCAGTGAAGGGTCGCCTTGACCTTCCTGCCATCAGGCGCGTCCCCGCCACGCGTTGCAGGGTCATAGGTGCAGTGAAGCTCTATTACCCTGCCCGTCTTATCATCCTTCACAACAGAATCACATTTTATGAAATACGCATACCTCAGGCGCACTTCACGGCCAGGGGCGAGGCGGAAGAACTGTTTTGGAGGGTCTTCCATAAAATCCTCCTGCTCAATATATACGACCTTTGAAAAAGGGACCTTCCTTGTGCCTGCTTCCCGGTCTTCAGGATTGTTAATAGCATCAAGGTATTCAACCTGACCTTCAGGATAGTTATCAATTACAACCCGGAGAGGACGCAGCACACCCATAACACGGGGGGCGATTTTATTCAGGTCCTCACGCACGCAGAATTCAAGGAGGGCAAGATCCACAAGGCTTTCTTTCTTCCCTACACCAATACGGTCGCAAAAGTTCCTTATCGCTTCAGGAGTGTACCCGCGTCTTCTCATCCCTGCCAGGGTTGGCATCCTCGGATCATTCCATCCTGAGACATGCCCTTCATTCACAAGCTTCAGAAGCCTTCTCTTACTTAATACCGTGAATGTGATATTCAGCCTTGCGAACTCTATCTGTTGAGGATGGTGAATTCCAAGTTCATCGAGAAACCAGTCATAGAGCGGACGGTGGTCTTCATATTCCATTGTACATATGGAATGTGTAACTCCTTCGATAGAGTCTGAAGGTGGATGGGCGAAATCGTACATCGGATAGATACACCATTTATCGCCTGTCCTGTGGTGAGATTCCTTCTTGATCCTGTACATTACCGGGTCGCGCATATTTATATTGCCAGAGGTCATGTCTATCTTTGCCCTGAGTACGCGGGAGCCGTCCTCGAATTCTCCGACCCTCATCCCCTGGAACAGGTCGAGGTTCTCTTCCACCGAACGATTTCTGTACGGGCTGTCCTTGCCCGGGGCTTTCAAAGTGCCACGGTATTCCCTGATCTGATCGGCATTAAGGTCGCAGACATAAGCCTTGCCGAGTTTGATCAGTTCAACAGCATAATCATGCAGTTGCTCGAAATAACCGGATGCGTAATACAGCCTGTCGCCCCAGTCAAATCCCAGCCAACGGACATCTGCCTGTATTGAGTCTACATATTCTATGTCCTCTTTGCTTGGATTTGTGTCGTCAAACCTGAAATTGCATATGCCCCCGAATTCTGCTGCCAGCCCGAAGTTCAGGCAAATGGACTTGGCGTGTCCTATATGCAGGTACCCGTTAGGCTCTGGCGGAAACCGTGTTATGACCTTGCCGTTGTTCTTTCCTGCCTTTACATCTTCGGCAATGATATTGCGGATAAAGTTCTGTGCTGGAGAAGGGGCTGCATTTTCAGGCTCTGGTGTCTTCATATTATGATTACCTCAAACTTTTTTACTTACAGTATTAATGATATTGAATAATAAATATTTTAGCACATCACAACTTTATGACGTGCGTCATTGTTTATCATCTCAGTAAATGATATAAATAAGTATGGTGACGGGTTGGTATGGTGCACCCGCTTTCCAGCAAGATTGACGAATTCACAAAAAGATATAAAACAAAACGGTTTCGTAAAAAGCTCCATAGGCACGGCGCGCAAATTCTGAGGAACGCGGCGCAACTCAGCATATGGACTTTTTACCAAAAGTAGGTGCTTTAAGCACGAGGCCGTAAATTAAGGAGGAACAAATGACACAAGTTTTGGATTTAAAAAAACTCATCAAATTTTATCCTGATAAGATTTCAAGGGAGATGCTTGCGGACACACCTGAGATGCGGGTTGCACTTATGTGTCTTGAGCCGGGACAGGAGTTGAAACCCCACAAGGCCCCATTGAGACTTATGATGTATTGCGTTGAAGGCAAAGGCGTGTTCACTGTTGGAGATGAGGTCATAGAGGCTGATGAAAAAACAGCTATCCTATGTGAGCCCAATGTTCAGCATGGCTTCAGTGCTTCAAAGGGTGAAAAGTTCGTTGTTATGGCGGTTGTAACAGCGGTTGAATAAAAGAAAGGGGGGTACTGTTGAACTCGGATGGCACCCGATATTCAGTAACTCTGGCGGAATATACCGGCGAGTGGAATCTGCTTTCATGGAAGCCTGACTCGACAGGATACTTCTATTATTACCATACCTTTAGCGGTTCTGAAACAATACCGGAATATGCCCTGTTTGATGTATCTGATCCATTATTACCAGGAACTACTTTCCTTTCCAATGGTGACTGGAGTAAAGAGGACAATATCTGCTTTTACACAGCTTCAGACAATCTGCTGAGTCTTACTTTCAAAAAATTATATAACGGTAAAACAGGCGATTTAATAAAGGCTGTTAATATTCCGACATTTGGCAAGGCCATGTTCGGGTTTAATGGCAACGGTGATATATACTTTGCCAATCTTGATAAGACCAATTTCAGGAGATTCAATGAAGCAACCGCAAATACAGTTGTTTCTGAACTCACAATACAGGTAGAATCAGCACAGTCAGAAATAGGCACGGGTACAGGCAAGGTGACTTCAAGCGGAATCTCTTGCATCAACACTTCAGGGACTACCCTTACGGATTGCGATCAGGCCTATAGCAAAGCTGCAACAGTGGTACTCAAGGCAACTCCTGATGCAGGCTCATCATTTACGTCCTGGAGCGGTTGCGACAGCGAGAACGCTGCCGCAAAGACATGCACGGTAAAGATGAGCAGTACGGATAAGACCGTCACAGCCATCTTTGAGCCGACAAAAAGGTATACAGTAACAGTGACAAAGGACGGAAACGGAGACGGGACAATAAATAGCTCACAGCAGGGCATAGAAAAGAACGGGATAAACTGTGATGCCAATGATACAGACTGCAGCGAGACCTATTCGGAGAACACGACAATGACCCTGACAGCCCGCGCAGCCTCAGACTCAAAATCAAAGTTCATAAGATGGGAAGGCAACACCTCATGCGCCAATACAACCGCTGCCACCTGCAGGATAAAGAAGATAGCAGCGGATGCGACTGTCACCGCAATATTCGGCTTTCCTGTGATGACAGTATCAAACGACCCTCTTGGCTTTGACAACGCCACAACAACATTGACCCTCACAATCGCCAACGAAGGACACGGCAGTCTCAACACAGCGCTGAAGACAGGCGGAACTGACAAGGCGAGATTCAGGATATACAAGAAAGGCTCTAACAGCCAGCTTTCAAAGCTGACTGTTGCGGAAGGCGGTAGTCAGGACATTGAGGTCAAGTTCACGCCCTCTGCAAAGAGCAGTTATTCGGCAACACTGACGATAACCTCAAATGACCCTGATAACAAAAGCGTGCCAATACAACTCACTGGCACAAAATAATACTTTCCATAGCAAACCAAGTACGGCAGAGAGGGGCAAGCCCCTTCCTGCCCTTTTATTTCAGTTATAATAAGTTGTGTCCGATCTGCATACTATTCTGAAAAACCATGTTTTTGAGCTACATCAGCGTCTGAAAAACAGCGATGAAAAGAGGATTTATAACCTCTCTCTTCCTCATATGGCGTTGCTGTTTCTGTTTCATGACAAGCCCTTTATCGCTATTGAAGACTCGCCTGAATCAGCAGCCACTCTCCACCATGACCTGCTTTTTTTTAAAGCCATTTTGCCCCCTGTTCCGCAAAATGGGGGTAATGCTTTGTATCTTCCTCCTGCCTCAAACCCGGAGTCTATCGGTGAGAGAGCGAAGACATTGCTGGATTTTTTAACGTCGCAGGATATATCCATGATAACGTCTGAAGAGGCCTGCCATGCCGGTCTCACCATCTCCGGGATGGAAGACAGATTCATGGATATCAGGAAAGGCGCGGAAATAAAGAGGGAAGAACTCGCGAAATGGCTTGTTGCAAGGGGCTATAACAGTGTCAGTGTCGTAATAGAAAAAGGAGAATTCAGCAGGAGGGAATGGATATTCGACATATATCCTGTTACTGAGGATTATCCCGTCCGGCTCGAATTCTTCGGAGACGAGATTGACCTTATAAGAAAATTCGATATTGAATCCCAGAGATCAATAGCTGAAATTAATGAGTTAACGATCTTTCCGGCTTCAGAGGGAGAGCTTGAAAGCAACTTGCTGGATGAATTACTGAAAATCAGAAAAATGGATATTTTCAGCTCTGCCGAACTTCCCGACTTCGAGGCTTCCGGTCTTTCACCTTCCGGGTTTATTTCCGTCTCCCACCTGCCCTTTGTCAGTGAAGGGATAGACTCTATGGAGCTTTCTCTCAAAGGTCTCGGCATCCTTCCTGAAGAGAGGAGCAGCTTTGAGGACCTGCCGCCGGCATTGCTGAAAAATGATAAAAAGATCGTTGTTGTTCTGCCTTCCACTGCACAAGTATTGAGGTTTAAAGAAATTATGGCAGACGCCGGTCATATTGCTCCGATAATCGAGGCCCGGCAATTAAGTCTTTATGAGGGCAATCTCTGCATAGTTGTCGGAAGGCTCTCCTCAGGCATAAATATCCCCGGGTTATTGTTGCTGACTGACAGAGAAATCTTCGGTGAAAGGCCTTTATACAGACCTATTAAAAAATCGAAGGTCTCAAGACTGCTCCTGAGCATGGATGATTTAAAGCCGGGCGATTTTATTGTCCACAAGGACCACGGGATTGGAAGGTTCAACGGCTTCCAGAGACAAAAGACCGATGACTACGAAGAGGACCTTCTGAGTCTTGAATATGCAAACGGCAGGTTGTACGTCCCGTTTCAGAGCATTGACAGACTGCAGAAATACAGCGCAGGTGAGGGTTATGCCCCGCCGCTTGACAAGCTTGGCGGCAAGGCATGGCAGAGGACAAAGCAGAAGACCAAAAAGAAGATAATGGAAATGGCAGAGAAACTCCTCAAGCTTTATGCTGAAAGGAGGGTCTCAAGGGGCTTTGTCTTCAGTGAAGACACGCCCATGCATAAAGAATTTGATGACTTCTTTACATATGAAGAAACCCCTGACCAACTCACAGCGATTGCAAAGATAACTGAACATATGCGCTCAGATACGCCGATGGATATGCTTTTATGCGGGGATGTGGGTTACGGCAAGACCGAAGTCGCGATAAGGGCCGCGTTCAGGGCAATTTTTGACGGCAAACAGGTTGCAGTGCTCGTGCCTACAACCCTCCTGGCAGAGCAGCATTTCAGGACATTCAAAATGAGATTTTCGGCCTTTCCGGTGAACATTGACTACCTGAGCAGGTTTAAATCCAAAGAGGATGTGACTAAATGCATAAAGGCAGTTGTAAATGGAGAGGTGGATATTGTCATCGGGACACATATGCTGCTGAACAAAAAAATACAGTTCCATGACCTCGGCCTCCTGATTATTGACGAAGAACACAGGTTTGGTGTTGCCCAGAAAGAAAGACTCAAGGAACTGAGAAAGGGCGCTGATGTCCTGACCCTTACTGCTACTCCTATACCCAGGACCCTTCAGATGTCTTTGTCAGGCATAAGAGAGATGTGCACAATCGAGACCCCGCCTGAGGAAAGGCTTGCTGTCAAAAGCGTTGTGACTGTCTTCAATGAAAAGACCATTAAGGAAGCTGTTGAGAAGGAGCTTAAAAAGGGTGGTCAGGTCTTCTTTGTGCATAACAGGATAAGGGACATAGACAAAACAGCGGCCTTTATAAAAAGGCTGGTGCCGGATGCAAGGATTACAACAGCGCACGGCCAGATGCACGAGACAGAACTCGAAAAGATAATGCTTGGCTTTCTGAACAACGATACAGATGTGCTGGTATGCACGGCTATCATCGGGTCAGGGCTGGACATACCGACAGCCAACACGATAATTATTGACAGGGCCGATACCTTTGGGCTCTCGGACCTCTACCAGTTGCGCGGAAGAGTAGGCAGGGGGAATACACAGGCATATTCATATTTCCTGATACCCGGGGAAGACCTTATCACCGATGATGCAAAGAAGAGGCTTCGCGCGATACAGGAGATGAGCTATCTCGGGGCCGGGTTCAGGCTTGCTTTAAAGGACCTTGAAATCCGCGGGGCAGGGAACATGCTGGGGCCTGAACAATCGGGGTACATAAGCGGCGTTGGGTTCGACATGTACATGGAGATGCTTGAGAAGGCCGTTGCGGAGCTTAAGGGAGAAGAGATAAAGGAAGAGATTGAACCGCAGATCAGGCTACGGCTCTCTGCCTTTATCCCGGAAGATTACATCCCGGATATAACACTCAGGTTAAGCATTTATAAAAGGATATCTTCAGCAAAGACAATAGATGCCCTTTCAGAGATAGAGGACGATATTCGTGACAGGTTCGGCATAATCCCCGGTGAAACAGGGAACCTGCTTCATGTGATGCGTACCAAAATACTCGCAAGGACCCTGAATATCTCAAAGGTTTTTGACATTGACGACAGATATAGGTTTATAATGGTAACTGAAGCCGGCAGAATGCCGGATGATTTTTTTGACAGGCTGCTGAAGGTATTATTCGAATTACAGGGAAAGAACAAGGGTGGCCTTGGCATACGTTTTTTCCCGGACGGGTTTGAGCTGGATGCACGCAGCATCCTGACAGACAATATGATAATAAAAGTGGAAGAGACGCTGCAGGAAATAATTAATAGAATGAAGAAAGAGGGGCCTTCTTAAATGAGATTTATAAAACACCTTTGCATTTTTACTTTTTACTTCCTGCTGCTAGCTTGCTACTCATTGTTGAATGGCTGTGCTTCCGTATCAGTGGAACAGCAAAAGGAGTCAGAATATTACTATAAGGTAGGCCTGACATATCTGAATGAGGACAAATTCCAGATGGCCTTTGTTCAATTTCAAAAGGCCTTGCAGCTCGATCCTGATAACAAAAGGGCCATGAACAGCCTTGGCTTGGTCTATTACCAGCTTGAAGATTATGAAAAGGCAAGGGATCTCTTTATCGGGGCTGTATATCTTGATCCTAATTTTTCGGATGCTTACACCAATATGGGTATTACTTATATGAAAACAGGGCAATGGCGTGAGGCGCTTGAATCTTTTAAAAAAGCGTTGTCCAATCCCTTGTATCAAAATCCTGAAAGGGCATTTTATAACCGGGGCGTTTGCTATTACAGGGCGGGCCAATACGAGCTTGCAGTAAATGAATTCAAGGACGCAATAAGAAGGGCGCCGTCATATGCCTTGCCATATTATGGTCTGGCCCTGGCCTATAATAAGGCCGGCAAATACGGTGACGCTTCAGCAGTAGTTGCAAGGGCCATAGAAATTGACCCTGCCTACAATGGTGACCGTACAAAGTTCCTGGAAGATATGAAACAGAAGCTGATGAGTGTTCGTGGAGAGGCAGAGGCTGACTTCAGGGACTACATGGACATAATGAGGTATTAATTGGCTGCTGCCCTTTTTGACGGCTTGTTATACTCTATGGTGATTTCGTAATCAATGCTTGCATGGTCAATGGTAACGCCGTCACATTTCCCCTTGCAGACAAGCTTCCCTTTGCCCGACTTCTTGCGGTTTTTTACCAGTTCGCTGACCGGCTTGGTCAAATCAAATCCGCCGTTAAGACATCCCTTTATCATGCATTCCATTTTGAAATAGGCATATTCCTTGGGCAATATATTGACAGTACGAAGCATCAGGACAGGATTTGCCCCATTCTGATAGTAAGTCATATAGATTACCATGTTTGCTACCTCGGGGAAACGCGCGGAGACGAGGCCGGAAGCAAGCCTGTTTTTTTTGTTCAACTCCATCCGCGCTATATAATTTTGTTTGGGGGTCATTCTTTTCCTTAAAAATAAAGAGTCCCCCCGCAGAACAGGAGGACTCTATTATTGGTAGATTATTGTTTCATCACATTGACTGCCTTGGGGCCTTTGGGGCCTTTTTCAACATCAAAGCTTACATTATCACCTTCGGCAAGGGACTTGAAGCCATTGCCCTGGATGGAAGAATAGTGCACAAAAACATCGCTGCCGTCTTCGCTTGTGATAAAACCAAAACCCTTTGACTCATTGAACCACTTTACTGTTCCGTTAGCCATCTTGTTACCTCCTTACTTTAAACTAAAATCTTAGAAGCAGCGGGGCCACAAAAAAAAGGCCACAAAGCTAAAAGTCTTTGTGGCCTCGTCAGATTGCAAAAACTTCTAAAACTTCGTTTTAAGATTGACATATTTAGATGGAAAAAGTCAATGCAACATATTGCTGCAAAATAGTAATCCAGTTTCAGTGCACAATTCAGGACGGGTTGGGATCATGAAAATTTTTCGTTCAGGCACAGGCCAATCCTGGTAGTTCCTCTCTGATATTGTCCATTATGAGGGCGGAGGATGAAATTTCAAGTCCATGTTTTACGATATCCTTCCATTCTGCTGAATCAAACCTGATTCCGTAACGATACATTGGGAATGACTTTTTATGGTCATCAATCAGCGCCTCGGCATCTCTGTATGAAAAATCATTCATACCGAGGGCAGTCAACAGTCTGATCTTTTCGTCGATCATTCCCTCTGCGCGGATCAAGCTGATGGTCCGGCGGGCCGAATCCTTGACTAGGTGTCCCTGTTTTTTCATCTGATCAAAAAGCAGGGTGTTTAGTATCATCTCCATAATAATATTGTCATCGCTGTTCATGCGGTTCCAGACAATGTTGCCCTGAAAAGGTATCAAGGTTTTTTTGAAATCAACGGGTTGATCAGGTATTTCATGGTCAAGGTAAAAATTAAAGCCTGATTCATTCCAGTCAAGCGCCTTGATCCACTTCCATTCGTCGCCTGTATTAATCCTCAGACTTATGGGAATATGGTTATATCTCTTTTTTCTTCGTACGCTTACGCTGTTCCCTGCTCCATCTGACATGAGTTCCTCCCCAGGAAAAAAATCAACTCACATGCAATAAATCGATTTCTATTATAAAAAGTCCGCCATTAATAATCAATCTGTCTAGATACATCTGTCCAGATACTATTATTCTGCCTAACTTATGACACACGCATGAATGATGTGTTATTATTTTATAAGATTTTTTTATGAATGCAGGAGGCTTTATATGTATAAAATCCTGGACAAACAGGTCCTCAGCAACGTAACCAAGCTCATGGTAGTCCAAGCTCCACATGTAGCCAGAAAAGCCCGGGCAGGACAGTTTATCATAGTGCGTATAGATGAAAACGGAGAGCGCATTCCCTTGACCATAGCCGACTATGACAGGGATGCAGGTACAATTACCCTGATATTCCAGGAGGTCGGAAAGTCTACAATGCATCTCGGATCATTAAACCCCGGAGACGAACTCTCAACGTTTGTAGGTCCTCTCGGCCATCCTACTGAGATTGCCAATTTCGGCACAGTGATCTGCGTTGGAGGAGGAGTCGGTATAGCCCCAACATACCCCATTGCGCGTGCCTTGAAAGAGGCAGGGAACACAGTCATTTCTATTATCGGCAGCCGCACCAGGGAATTGTTGTTCTGGGAAGACAGGATGCGGGCGGTCTCTGATGAACTACATATATGTACTGATGACGGTTCATATGGACGCAAGGCCCTGGTCACTGATCCTCTAAAGGAAATACTTGAAGACAAGACACGTGCAATAGCAAGGGTCTGGGCAATTGGCCCTGCAATTATGATGAAGTTCGTTTCAAATACTACAAGGCCATATAATGTGCCGACTATTGTAAGTCTGAACACTATTATGATTGATGGCACAGGGATGTGTGGCGGCTGCCGCGTGCTTCTTGAGGACGGCGCGAAGTTCGTATGCGTTGACGGCCCGGAGTTTGACGCCCACAAAGTGGACTGGAACTCTCTTCTCTCACGCCTCCAGTATTACCGTGAAGAAGAAAAGGCAGCGGTTGAGCGGTATAAGCATGTCTGCAACCTCGAAAAAGCCGTGGCTGAAGGAGGCAAATAATGGCTGAACTCAAACCACAGGAGAGGATGAAAATACTCCGTCACGAAATGCAACACCAGGACGCCTTGATACGGAGCGGCAACTTCGATGAAGTTGCCCTTGGCTATCCCGAAGAAATTGCGCGTATGGAAGCTGAACGCTGTTTGCAGTGCAAAAAACCGGGCTGCACCGAAGGCTGTCCTGTTGGTGTACTTATCCCCCAGTTTATCAAAGCACTGCGCGAAGGAGATATGCAAAAAGCTGTGGAGGCCATGAAGGTTAAAAATAATCTGCCGGCCATATGCGGCAGGGTCTGCCCGCAGGAATCACAGTGCGAAGGGAAATGCATCCTCGGCCAA
>Ga0209211_10009143_pt1 | contig 13283 bp, 15 predicted proteins | sample RifGroA2_FD_183992 | JGI IMG/M metagenome (GOLD analysis project Ga0209211, IMG submission 183992) | Groundwater microbial communities from Rifle, Colorado, USA - Groundwater A2 (SPAdes) (version 2) | ecosystem: Environmental > Aquatic > Deep subsurface > Groundwater | place: Rifle, Colorado...
CGCCCTGATGATTCTTGAAGAGTAGCCTTTGAAGTGCTGCACAAGGTCTGGAACAGAATACTTTCTGCAGTTGCCAACAAAGAGGTGCACGTGGTCAGGTGCAACATGCATGCTGTGGATGATAATCTTGTACTGCTGCGCAGTGTTGATGATTGACTGCTCCAGCAGATTCACCACGTTTGGGCTTTCCATTGCGTCATTCCTGTATTTTGGGCACCACTCAAAGTGGAACTGATTTAAGCCCACGCTTCGATTTCCAGATACAAAGTTTCCACTAGACATAACCTATCTCCAACGGCGGTGAATCACTGATGGCGGCGCGGCAGCGCCGCGCGCCGCCGCTGGACAAGAAAGCTCTTTCTGAGAATAAGAAGAACTGTGCGCTTTCATCCAACGCCTGAAGGCATTGGGTTTCCCGCGCCTAGGAAACTAAAGCAGGTAGGGGTTAGCATATCGCTTCACCAAAATGACTATCATTTTGTCTTAAATCCAGACGAAATGATAGGTTATTACTATTTAATTTCTATCAATATCTATCAATAGTTCCGAATACTTTTACGCTCTTATTAACTATATTTTTATTTCAACAGTCAAAAATAGTTAAGTTTATATTGGTTTACTTAACTAAATTTATCTATGGCTTTAAAATTAAGCAAATCCGAGATAAGGGCGCTGCGCCAGATATGCCGACAGGACGGCACGGTTAGTGGACTTGCTGCCAAGCTGGGGGCAAAGGAGAGTTTCATGTCCAGGGTTCTTCGTAGCCTGGGGGAAAAAGGTCTTGTTGGGGTAAAAAAGGACGGCGTGAAAAAAACAGTGCAGCTCTCGGTTGCCTCGCACGCACAGAATTTCAAGCTGCTTTCGGACTCAAGACCGGATGCCAAAATAGAGGGCTGGCTTTCCGGATTCGCAATGGACATATTGGTGGTTTCCGAAGATGGCGCTGAAACCAACCTCATACTGGAGGAAACGGGCTGCACTGCCGCCACCCTTTACAAAACTTTGAAATCGCTGCTTTCTGCGGGCGTGCTCCTCTGGAAAAATGGAAGGGTGGAAATAACAGACGGGCTCTTGAAGAAATTCGTTGCCTCATATGCGGACAACATCCAGCTCATTGCCCAGCGCAATGCGAAGGGGTTCAACACTTCAATCCGTATCAGGAAAAACGTTGTCCTTCGGACGGACGCAAAAAACGTTCCGCCATATTTCACGCAAACCGGGCTCTCCGCGCTTGCAAAAAATGGGCTTGAAGCCATGCTGACGTCCTACGATGACTTTTACTTCAACCTTGACGGGCAGAAAAGGGAACTTAGCCCGGATGAGTCTTTCATCCATGCCCTGCTTTTGACCACGCTCCAGCAGCATCAGGACATGCCGGTCCTTGCCATCTTCTTTGCCAGGAATAAGCGCCGGCTCGACTTGAGAGCAATTAAAAAACTTGCAAAAAAATACATGGTGGAGGGCGCTCTTGAAGAAATCAGGCGGGAAACCGAGTTCCACGAAAAGATGAAGGGATTTGAATGAGAAGGAGCTTCACCAAAGGCGATCTGGAAGCGGCGTTCCAAAAGGTCGGCGCAATCCTGCAAAAGCCGCTGACCGTTTACCTTCTGGGCGGCAGCGCAATGTGCTTCCGCGGGCAGAAGGCAGGCACAAAGGACCTTGACCTGGTTTTCACGAGCAGGGAGGATTTCCAGGATTTTGTTTCCGCAATAGGGAAAAACGGTTTTACGGAGGCAAAACAGGTCGAAACCGAATACGCTGACATGATGGCTGCTGGGATTTGGCGCAACAAGGAAGATTTTAGGATGGACCTGTTCGTGAACACAGTCTGCCGCGCGCTGAGCATTTCTGGAAAAATGGTGCAGAGATCTGAGCTTCTCGGCGAATACGGCAAGCTGGTTGTAAGGCTCGTTTCAAACGAGGATGTAATCCTCTTCAAAGGGATAACCGAGCGGCCCGATGATGCGAACGACATAGCGGCAATAATACTCCGCTCCGACATAAACTGGAACGTCGTCTTGGACGAATGCATTGCCCAGAGCAAAACAACCTCCTGGTACGGGCTTCTTGCAGACAAATTCGCAGATATTGAGGAAACGCAAGGGATAACCGTCCCCATAACGGGCAAAATACTGGAACTTGACCGGCAGGTGCTGGTAAAAAACGCGCTTGAAATGCGGCTGAAGAAAGGCATGAGCAGGAAGGACGCGATAAGCGATCTCTCGAAGAAGGGATTTTCCAAAAAGGAGCTTGAGGGATTGTAAATGAAACGTCTCTATCTGTCATTTGCCCACTTGCAAAATGGAGGGATGGCAAGCAAAAAAAGTATGATTGTGGAAGTTCATGGCGTGAAAAGTTCATTGTTTAGTATTTCTCGCATGCAGGCCGTAGCGCTTCCAGAAAATACCCGTATCCATTCACCAGTATATCTCTTATAAGAAAGTTCAAGCCTGCCTTCTCTGCCAAGCACACTGACATACATAAGGCGCGCGAAGCATGTTTCAAAATAAGGCGAAATTGCACGTGGGGAAGGGCAGGCGTATTTTGAACACAAGTAAAAACAGCCCGCATGCCATTTGGAGTGAATTTCCACCAGGTAGTTGAATTCCCTGTTTTTTGGAGGCTTCTTGATGTATTTTTTGTGCAGAGCTTCCACGAGCGCCGCCGCTTCAAGTTCAACACGCGCTCGGAGTGTTTCAGGCAGTTTCAGCCTCTTTGGCATGAAAACCCATGCGCCTCCCCTCGCCATGCAAAGCCTCCAAAAGACGTTGAGACGCAAGAGATATAACGCTTTGGCGCTACACAATGGCGGTGTGGTCCTGAGAAAAATCTGGCTCATTGTGAAAAATGATTTCAGTTATGGCAGTGCTGGTGTTGCAGTCTTCAGCATCTCAGAGGCTGCGTGGAAAAACTGCGAGGAATTAGCACGCAAAGAAATAGACTCGCTCAAGGCTTGGGAAGAATTTGAAAGCTCTGCAGTATTCAAGGTGAGGAAACTCAAATCCGAAGACTTCCCTATTCACGGTTTCGGTGTCTATGTGAAGGAGAAGCAAAGGTTGGAGCGGTTGGCGGCATCTTTCTGCATCAAGGAGCTGCCGTTTGATGAGCTCCCAAAGCCCTCAAAATTTGCAACAATAATGGAGAAGCCAGTGTTCAGCACGGGCTTGGACAAAGACTCGTTTGTGGCGTCTGTGAGAGAATATGCCCACCTGCCAGGCAGCGGAATTGCCGATGCGGATGCTTTTTGTGCAAAGATTCTTGAAAAATGGAAGACACTTCGTGAAGAAGGAGATAACATATCTGCTGACGGCTTTCTTGTAATGAGGGAGAGCTACAGGCTGGATGTTCGCCCCATCAAAACGCAGTGATGCCATGAAACTGAAAATAAGCTTTGATGACATTGCGCCTGCCTTTGAGCAGGCATCTGATTCTTCTCTTTACATGTTCATCGATACAAAAGAGAACCGCATAGTGGTTCTTTCCGATAATGAGGCTACCGATGCCGATTTTGAGATAATGAAACGACCGAGATATGTTGCATTGCCCAGAAGGGATTCGAAAGATGATTACTTCCGGATGGAATCATTCACATACGTGATGAGCTGCTGTGATCTTGAGCTTGTGCAGAAATTCCACAAGGCATTAAGGCAAAACAAGCCATTCGGGAATTTCAGGGATTTGCTCTCGCAACACTTGGAGATTGAGCAACAATGGTTTGCATTTGAGAAGAAAGCCGCAAGGAATGACGCAATTGATTGGCTCTGCGAGGAAGGCATTGAGCTTGAGGGCCAGCGGCTGATTCCGGAAATTGAAATCCGCGAGCTGGATGAAGAAAGTGTCAAAAAGCTGCCTGATGAGATACGGGTTCTGAAGGCGCGAGCCTGCCTGCAATGCCACAACGAAAGTGGACTAGAAGCAAGGCTTTTTGCAGCGAGCACTCAGATTGTCAATGCAATGATAGAAAACGAGATATATCGCATATTGAAGGACAAATACTCGTTGTCCGAGTACGCGGGCTGGTCGGATGACAGCCAGACTGTGCTGGTTGCTGCCAAGTGCCCAAAATGCGGCAGCGAAGAGATATTTTTTGATTACTGATGTGATTTCTTGAAGGAACAAAAGACATTTCTGGACTGCCCGCATTGCGGTGCGAGCGTGCGGGATGTAAATTTCAGCGCGCACCTTGCAAAGGCGCACGGGCAGGCGCCGTCCGATGCCGACCGCGCAGCGCAGAGCGGCAATCCGGAACAGGCTCGGAAGGAAGGTCTTCACAATCTGGCTGGTCTTGCGCACAGTACGCGCAAAAGGAAGGCTGGCGTTGAACAAGCATTCAGACGCGACGAGAAGGGAGCATTGCGCCCGCAGGAACATTACGACTATGGAAAGATGTTAAGATACTGGTTCGTATGCAAGGAATGCAAGAGAAAGAGCCAGCTGCCAACCGGGTTCATATCTGTAGAAGACGAAAAGGGGGAACGGTTGAAATTCATGCTTGAAGTAATGTGCAAGCACTGCGGCTCACACAATGTTGAAATGGAACAATGGGAACGCTACGGAGTGCTTATGCGTCTGACTTTGGGCGTCAACCTAACGGATGCGCAGGAGGCCGCCCCCGTAGTGGCGGGTGCAGCGGTTGGCGGCGTTGAAATGGATGCCGCAAAAGCCATCCATTATTACGAAAAGGCACTTGCCAGCAAAGATGCGGATGATTGGGAGAAATGGACAAGATATGCAAACCTTCTCAGAGTCACCAACAGGTACGACGATGCAATAGCCGCATTTCGCAAGGCAGGGGAGCTTAAGCGTTCGACAGTGGCGCCTCCGCTTGGGCTCGGGAAGATTTTTTTCCACCGCTGGAAAATCTATGGGATGAAGGGCGCGCGGCAGGAGGCAAAGGAGAACCTTGCGCGCGCCCTGATTGCCAACAAGGCAAACGGAGACCTTGCAACCATCCACAATGAAAGGTGGGAAGTTGAACAAGGGATATGCGAGTTGCTCGATAAAACCGGCACTGTGGGAACGGGCATTGCGCTCGCCTCTACGCGAGATATTGAAAAGGAATTTGCCAAAGGAATAAAGAATGGCACAGGGGGCGAAATAAGCGTCAGAATGTCCTCAATGCAGGAAGTGGCAGAAGCAGCATCCAACGCAGCTGCTATGCTGTTGGTTGAAAAGCCTCAGACGGACAAGGCGGAATTGATCCGCGCGCTGGAATCGCTTGGGAATGACCTTGATTCCAATGACGCTCTTGCTTCATATTTCCGCGACCACGCCAAAGTTGCATTGATGCAGAAAATCAAGAATGGCAGGGTGTATAACGTGGCAGAGCTGCGTGGCGGCATGGCATTGGCTGCAGGGCTGCTCAAGAAAGAGCCGAAATATTTTGCAGCACTGCACGTGGATGCCGAGGAGAACAGACGCAAGATTTCCAGAAAAGCGCCATCAGTAAGGGAAAAAACAGACAACCCTGATGCAAACACTGAAGGAACACAGAAAATGAATGCGGTGCGGCTGTCCAATGGCAAAATAAGGCTGGATTTCGGAAATGAACTGGATTCCATAGCAGACGAGTGCCCCTGCCCGACCTGCATGTTCCGCTCTACGCCGCGCTACAAGAGCATCTTAGAGCAATATTCGCAGAACCATTCATTGCCTGCAGAAAACTGCCAGCTTTCGGATTACATCAGCTATATCTCAGATCTTGCATATTTTGCAAACTACGTGTATACGGAAAACGGCACCAGCATGGCTGAGCAGAACCAAAAATACAGCCTTGCCACATTCGACTTTCGCATGCTGCTAAGGTTTGAAGATGATGATTACTACCGCTTGAAGGAAAAGGCGCAGGAACCCGACGCCAAGTGTATAAAGGAGCTTGGCAAGTTGGCTCATGCATACCCGCGCGACGAAACAGTGCTGGATTTGTACGCCGAGGTGCTCATACACGATTTCCAGTTCCATGCGGCAGAAAAAGTGCTGGACAAGATAGATGTGCTGCACCCAGACAAAAGGGCGCACGACTGCATAAACGCCCGCGCACAGCTTATGATACAGCGCGATTTCGACTTTGAGCGCGCGCTTCGGATTGCGGATGAGGGACTGCTTCTTTACCCAAAATCGTTCGACCTGAACATCACCAAAGCAGCCGTGCTTTCGTGGAGCAATGACAAGAACGGCGCGGCAACCTACCGCGAGGCAGCGCGTGCCATAGACTCCAAGAGGTACGAGAAATTCATGAAGGAACACTGGATTGAGGATGCGCCAGAAGAGATGAAGACGCTGCGCTTTATGCACACATGCAACGAAATAATGATGCTGCATGATGGGAATGCTGAAGCACAGAAGCTTCTTGAGAGGGCGGTGCGCTTCTGCCCAAGAGGCAACCGCGACGCCGAAATGCTGGTACGAAGGATGGGCTTTGACATTGCCCTCTCGCAAAACGACCTTGCGCGCGCAGCCGCACTGGTTGCTGAAATGCAGCTTGCTGGAGTTGAGGAGAACTGCCTGTATTGCGAAGGGGCGCTTGCCTACCGGCAAGGCGGCTGGAAAACTGCGCTCTCAAAGGCGCGCGAAGCGCAGGAAATGGCTTCAAAAAAGAAGGCGAAATATTTCCTTCCAGCCCTCTATCTCATCGAGGAAGTTTCCCGCGCGCAGGGTGACGCGGAAGGACTGAAAGATGCGCGCGAAAAAATCGCTGCTGCGCGCGCCTACCTTGCCACTATTGCACCGCCAAAATTTGGCCGGCAGCGATAATTGCTGCATTCGCTTTGATATAACACGGCTCCGCAAAATGCTGTGCGCTTCATCCAAAATCTAAATTACACAACATTGCCTGCGATGCTGAGAGTCTCATTTCAAAACGCCATTTTCAAATCAGAAAATCCTTCTTTCTCCTCGATGACCCCGGGACAGAACGTACCAGTCTACGCCACGACCCCGCGCTTCCACACTGGGTTATGCAGGCGCTGGTTTATGAGCACCTGCGAGGGGTTGTGGAACGACCCCTGCTTTGCGCTACCGAGTTATGGCTGGCATCTTTTTATATAGGTTTTAGGCGGCGGTTCCTCGCGCTTTTATGTGCTCGTGCGATTTCCAGAAGAAGTAGCCTATGCAGCCGAATGTCAGCACCGGGGAGACATAGGCTGGAATGTGGGCGCCGAATGCATCAAGGAGCATTATTGCCCCGAGAAGGAGGATGGAATACATCGCCCCGTTCTTGAGGTATATGTATTTTTTCACGGTCTCAATGTTCCTGATGGTCAGCTCGCGGACCACCAATGCGCCAAGCCCGTTGCCAAGGAGTATGAGGGGGACCGACAGCGTGAATGCGAACGCCCCGATCACCCCGTCCACCGAGAATGTGCTGTCTATGACCTCAAGGTAGAGTATCTTGCTCCAGTCGCCCATATTGGCCGAGCCCCCGTGCAGAAGCTGCTGCTCGTGCTGCTCGGCATTCTGCTTGAAGCCATGCGTTATGAAAAAGGCTGTTGAGCCCACCACTGCCCCGAATGCCATGAGCTGGTTCCGTCCCATCGCAAACCACACGATAAGCGTGAGGAGTATGGACACGACTGCATAGAACCACACTCCCTGCTTTTGGAAGAAGCGCTCCGGGTGCAAGCCGAAGGATTTTGACTCCAGGAACAGCCAGTGGAAGAACAGGAAAACCAGGAAAACCCCGCCCCCCGCAAGCAGAATGGGGGAGCTTTGCTCCACAGCCGCAGCAACGGCAGGGTCGGAGCTGAAAGTCGCGAAAAGCGCTCCATCGGGCCCGAGAGAGGGGGTTGCAGCCCATACGATAAGGAGGGGGAGTGCGCCGCGCACCACAAATACGGCGATTACGATCCCGAATGTGAGGAACCAGCGCCGCGCGCGCTCACTCATTTTGGATAGCACCTCGGCGTTTATCACTGCGTTGTCTATGCTGATTATTGACTCAAAGAGCACAAGCCCGAGCACGGTGAGCAGCATTCCAAACAGATCCATGGAAAAATAATTCCAGACAGGATTAAATAAAGATGGCAGCCTAAGTGCGCCTGCGCGGATAAATGGATTCTCAGGGCAGAAGCCGTGCTATCACATGGCAATGCGGATAATGTAATAAAAGCTTGACAGTGGAATCCAACACCATGGGAATGAGCAAGAAGGACCTCTCAAGGAAGCACGCCAACATGAAACTGAAGATTGCCGAGCTGGAGCAAAAGGCGAGGATGGATCCGCTGAAAAGGCACCCGGAAGTGCACGAGGAGCTTGCCAGGCTGAAGAAGGACCTGGCAGAGTCGGGCTGAGGGAGGAGCATGCCAAGCGCAAGATCCCTTTTGTTCATGCTGCTGCTTCTTGGCTCGATTTTCGCGGCCCAGACGCCGCTTGAAAAATTCCTGAACGACTCCTTTGAGCCTGACCAGGAGGTTAAAGCTGAGATGTTGGAGGCAGCAGCATCCACAGGCTTTGCATATAGATCAGATATTTCTTAGCTCCTGACCCGAATTTGTATTCAGGCTTGCACCCACAGAAGCTTTTAAATAGGCTTGCCACCTAAGAGAACGCCGAGGAGGTTATGGTCATGAAAGGAAGGCTGGTCAATTACAGGCGGGGAGTGCACACCGAATACACCAACCAGTACATAGTTGAGGTCGAAGGAGTCAAGGACCGCGACTCTGCTTCGGGCATACTTGGAAAGAAGGTGGTCTGGAAAACCGCGACCGGAAAGGAGATAGTGGGCGGGGTTTCCAAAGCCCACGGGAATTCCGGGGCGGTTCTGGTGCGCTTTGACAAGGGGCTTCCCGGCCAGGCAATTGGGACCGAAGTCGAGATATCCTGATTTTATTCTTATCCTCCTCATCCCACTACTGATTGGCATGGAATACAAGTTCCTTGAGCACACTGCTGACGTGATGTTCGAATCCTACGGGAAAAGCTACGAGGAAGCGCTTGAGAACGCCGCCAAGGCGATGTTTTCCATACTTGGAAATGCAAAGGAGAAGGAGCATTTCCAATTTTCTGTCTCTGCCCATGACCTCGAGGAGCTTTCGGTGCAAACGCTTGCGGACCTGCTCGCTTATGCCGACACGCACGAAATCGTGCTTTCAAGGATGAAGGTGCTCAAGTTCGACCGCAAAGCCTGCCTTCTCGAAATTGAGGCCTGGGGCGAGAAAAAGCGCCCAAGGGACGCGGTCAAGGCTGTGACCTACCACGAGATCATGGTAAAGGAAGATGAAAAAGGCTGGACAATAAGGATGATTCTTGACGTTTAGGGTGAATTTGCTTGTCCTCGATCATTGATGGCGCCAGGGATTTCCTATCCGACCCTTTCAACCGTTTCATAGCCCTCCTTGTTTTCGTGCTCGCCCTGTACTCGTTCGCATTCGCGCCTGCTGCCGCACCCATTACACCTGGAGGCAGTGAGGGCGGGAATGCCTCGCTCGCAATCCATTTTTTCTACCATCCGGCCTGCCCGCACTGCAAGGAGCAGATAGGCTACAACCAGGGAATTGCGGATGAATTCCCCCAAGTGGCTTGGGCTTACCATGACATTTCGATCCCAAGCGAGAACCTGATATTTTCCGAAACAATGGCGCGCCTTGGGAAAAACGCAAGCGGGACGCCGACAACTGTGATAAACCGGACTGCCATTGTGGGCTTTGACCGCGAGGTGACGCCCGGCCTTATCCGAGACGCGATATCGGCCGAGCTTGCCAATCTTCCGCCTAAAAATGCCACTGACACGCCCAAGGAGAGGAAGTTCAGCCTTCCTTTTATCGGGGAGATCAACCCCAAGGAAAACTCCCTTCTTGTGCTTTCGGTTGCCCTTGGGCTCATTGACGGTTTCAACCCCTGCGCCATGTGGGTGCTGGTTTACCTGATTTCGATAACGCTCACAATGCACGATAGGAGGCGGCTTTTCCTGGTCGCAGGCACCTTCCTTTTTGCCTCTGGAGCCTTGTACTTCCTTATCATGTCTGCCTGGCTCAATGCATTCATGTTCCTGGGTTACACCCGGATTGTCATGATAACGGTGGGCGCGCTTGCCATAGGCTGGGGATTGCTTTCGCTTAGGGAGTTCGTGAAGAACAAGGGGGAAATATCCTGCAATGTCGGCGACCTTGAGGAAAGGAGGAATATCCGCAGAGGAGTGGATGCAATGCTGCATTCGCCCCTGACCATTGCCACCTTTGCAGGAATCGCGTTTCTTGCATTCACAATAAATTCAATCGAGTTTGTGTGCTCTGCTGCCATACCGGCTGTGTTCACGCAGGTGCTCGCGCTGCAGCAGCTTCCTTGGTACCAGCACTACGGCTACATATTCATCTACTGCATTTTCTACATGCTGGATGACATGTTGGTCTTCGGGCTCGCGTTTTTCGCAATGGGAGGCTCGCTCGGCGACAAGATAGCCTCTTACGGGCATGCAATTGGGGCAATAATACTCTTGGCTCTCGGGATCATGCTGCTTTTCGCGCCCAACGTGCTTATGGTCTAGAAGAAAGTCAGAGTCTGTCCTTTGCATTGCCGCCGTCCCCGCTTATCGGCTTTCCGTTGATTTTGACGCTGTTTTCAAACGGGAGCTTCACGTAATAGACCCCTTCCTCGTCCTTGAGCACCACCGGATTTTCAGACAGCGCCTTGATGTCCACGAGGAAGACGCCCTCCTTGATTATTTTGATATTCTCCACGTCCTCCGAAGTGAATGTGGTGCGGGCGAAGTATGATTCGGGTGCTTTGCCGCTGCTTTCGGCCTTTTCAGCTGCCGATTCTTTTATTGGAGCAGCCTTGCTTTTCTCCTCACCCATAATTTGCTGCGGCTGTTCCTGCGCCTGCGGCACCTGCAAGGGCCCTTGGGCTGTCTTGGGAGGGGGGTCCTCAGCTGCCTTTTCCTCAACAGACTCCTTGTTGAAGACAAAAACCTTGGAGCCGCAGGGGCAGCCGTTGTCTATTTCCTCAAGCGAGGCCGCAGCCCTGCCGCATCTGACGCAATTGTGCATAATGTCACCAAAGGGCAAATCAGGAAAGTTTCTGCACGATTTCCTTGTACAGCCTCTCCAGATTCTCGCCAGTCATTGCAGAGACTTCCACGAAGTCGTAACCCGGGAAAGCCTCCTTCACCCTCACCGTGTTTGCAGAGGGCAGGTCGATCTTGTTCGCAACCACTATGACCGGGACGTTCCTGGCTTCCATGTTCCCCAGGATGGTAATATTAGCCTGCGTGTAGGGATCCTCGGTGGCGTCGATTATGAAAAGCGCCGCATCCACCTTGTCCATGTGGCGTACGGCGTCCACCACCCCGCGCGTGGCTTCCCGCGCGCGCTTCTGCGCATCCTCCTTTGAAAACCCGTATTCGAGGAAGTCGCGGTAGTCCACCTTGACCGCAATGCCTGGCATGTCAAGCAGGCTCATGGTAAGGCTGTAGCCGCGCAGCTTGAGCGTGACCTTGTCCTTCTTGTGGACCACGCGCGTCTCGTGGGGGACCGGGCTTACCGCGCCCATGGGCTCGCCTGCCAGATCCACGCAGATCCTGTTCGCAAGCGTGGTCTTGCCCACGTTGGGGCTGCCGTATATTCCAAGAGTCACGCTTTTTTTCTTGAGAAGGAGCTTTTTGAGCCAGTTTATGAACTTGTGTATCATGCGATCCCTGAATTAGCCGTTATGATTGACAAAAAATTAAAAAGGCGCCTTATGTGCCGCTTCGCCCCCCTTGAGGAAAAACTCGCCCTTTGAAGCCATGCCAATCACCTTGGGAAGGCCGACGTGCTCGCGCTCCAGGATTTTTCCTGCTGCCTCCTCCCAGGTCTTGCAGCCAGATATGTCCACCTTTTCCTGGTAGATTATGGCGCCGCCGTCCAGCGACTCGTCCACAAAGTGGATGGTGTAGCCTGATATTTTCTCCCCTGCCTCAAACGCGTCCTTCTGCGCGTGCGCCCCGGGGTATTTTGGAAGGAGCGATGGGTGGATGTTGATCATCCTGCCCTTGTATAATGAAAGAAGCGAGCTGCTTTTGATTATCTTCATGTAGCCGGCAAGCACCACCAGGTCTGGAGAAAGCTCGTCGAGCTTTTCCTTGATTTTCCCATCCAAATCCTCGCGCGATGACCATTGCATCACATATGCCGGGATGCCGCTTTCATTCGCTCGCTCAATTGCCGCTGCATCAGGGTTGTCGGTAATGAGCCCTACGATTTCCACATCCAGCTCGCCTTTTTTTCTCGCATCGATAATTGACTGGAAATCGCTTCCCCTGCCCGAGGCAAGCACTGCAATTCGGAATTTCCTTTCCGACGCAGGCGAAAAATCCATTTCGCATGTTATCGCGCCTTTTTCCGTGACTATCATGTCCATCGCAATGTCGTGCGGCTCCTCGGGAATTCTTTCTACAAGCTGCATGTCATAGGCCAGCCCGATTTTCTTGCAGCTGAACTTGCGAAGGAGCGAGTCATAGTAGCCCATGCCAAAGCCTATCCGATGCCCGCGCCTGTCAAAGGAGACTCCTGGCACCACGGCAAGCCCGATTGATTCCGGGGCAACTTTCATTTCGGGCTTTATTGGGGGCTCGAGGATTCCGAATGCGCCTGGCGAAAGCTCGTCAATGGAATTTATCCTGAAAAGCTCGAGCGTTTTTGTCTCCTTATTGGTCACGGGAAGCGCCACGCACTTGCCAAGCGAAAGCGCGGACTGGATTATCCCATCTGTATGTACTTCGCCCTTTTTGGAGGCGTAAAGCAGTATGCAGGAGGCAGAATCGAACTCTGGCAGGCGGATGAAGCGGTCCATTATGTTGAGGCAGTGCACGTGCCCGCCCGAGGAGTGGTAGGATTCGCGCCTCTCGATCATTTCCCTGCGGATGCGGTCCTTCATTTTTTAACCCCGTTGAGCTTGCCTGGCTGCCCCCCTTGTCGTATTATTGGGCTATCCTTATTTTATCCTTACCGAAAAGCCCTGCAAGAAGGTATATGGAACCCGCAATTACAACCGTGCCTTCCTTTCCGGCAATCCTTTTTGCCTGGATTAGCGCTTTGCCTGGATATTTTACTTCTATTGGCATGAAGCGGCAGCGCCTTGCGGCATCGGCAAGCTCCTGGATTGATGCTGCGCGCGCAAGGGGCACCTCGGTGAGCACCAGCTGGCTGAAAAACGGCCTAAGTATGTCCAGTACCTGTTGGTAGTCCTTGTCAGACATTGCTGAGAAGAGCAGGACCTTTCTGCCCTTTATCCTCCGAAGCTCGTGCGCTATTGCAAATGCTGCGCCCGGGTTGTGGCAGCAGTCGGCTATGACCTTTGGGCTGTGCGAT
>Ga0209211_10009147_pt1 | contig 13280 bp, 12 predicted proteins | sample RifGroA2_FD_183992 | JGI IMG/M metagenome (GOLD analysis project Ga0209211, IMG submission 183992) | Groundwater microbial communities from Rifle, Colorado, USA - Groundwater A2 (SPAdes) (version 2) | ecosystem: Environmental > Aquatic > Deep subsurface > Groundwater | place: Rifle, Colorado...
TGATTTCCATCCCCTCCCTATAAAACATTAGCAGCTTCGCTGCTACCCGCTTTCACCCACGGGCTTACGCCCGTGGTCCTCAGCGGGGTTCTGATAGTGAGAAAAATCTAACGCAGCTTCTCCTTCAACTTTTCCCAAGGCCACCAACCTGATTTTTCCATATTTTCTAAACCAAAAATCGCCAATACCGCCACAAAAAAACTGACAAGGAACGTTGCCATAACGATCTTTTTCTTGTGAGGACGGATTTGCTTTTGAGGTACTTGGGCATAATCAATAATCTGATAAGATATCGCTTCTTTAGCTTCTTCAATTTTTGCCATTTCGTATTGCTGGGAAAGCAAACCATCTACTAATTTTAACGTCTCCCTTTTTTGTCCCAAATATTCTAGATAAACTCTCTGAGGAACATTGTGAACATAATCATTTTGATGGGCATTCATTTTTTCATTCAACACCTTTAATTTGTTCTCAGCTTCATCAAGGGCAGAAGGAAACACCTCGTTTATCTGAGCTGGACCACTCTCTAAAAAAGGATCCACCATCACATCAACGGTACCAGCTGCAGATGAAATCCTGTTTTGATCATAGTATTTAGCCAAATCTTTTCCTGCCTTCAGAAGTTCTTTCTTAATTGTAACAAGACGATTTCCAATGAACTCTCTCTGCTTTTTAGAAAAAGTCACCTCTCTGCTATTAATCGATTTTTGCAACTCATCCAAAATGCCATTGGCAACTGACGCGCTCAATTTTGGATCGGGCAATTCAACAGTGATTGATAACGTCCCCCTTTTTTTGTCATCATTTAATTTTATAATCTCTTTATACCCATTTAAGGCATATTCCATACCTAACTTGCTGTTATCCTCTTCTCCTAAAAGAATGGGAATTAAGTGGAATCTATTAATAATCCTTTCCATAAAAGTTCTGCTATCAAGCAACGCCATCAGCTTGGAAGATGAGGAAGAACCTCCAAGAACATTTCCCAAATTTATTCCCGAAGATTGCAGGGCCATTGACAATCCCCCTGTTTGTCCTCCGCTTGAAACTAAAATAACAGCCTTGGAAAGATAAATTCTTGGTAAAGTCAAACTATAAGCAATGGCTACACAGGTAATAATAAAAACGAAAGACAATATAAATTTGTAACGTTTTTTGATTGCTTTATAATAATCGACCAAATTAATATCGTTGTTCATCATTGATCCATACTATCATGGTAGTAAGAAGTTCAAGAAGTTTTGCGATTACTCCTAATGGCAAAGAAAAATTTTAAAAAATGACCTCCCAAAAATCAGTAGATTACTCTTGACTAAAAAAAGAGATACTTCTAGTTTCACTTTTTAATTTTTAATCTGAAGCTATCTCAAAGGGTGTCATTGTTAATATTCTAATTATGTATGTTGGCACCCAACAAAAATTGATTTCTATTGTCTTAATGCTTACTTCCGAGGTTAGGAATGGGCGGTAGCTTGACTTGAATTCTTCAAACTTACCCATTTCAATATATTCAAATCGAAAGAGAGAAAATGAATGCTTAACGGGAAAAATATATTAATCACAGGTGGCACAGGCTCCTTTGGGAAAAAAATGACCCAAATCCTCCTCAATGATTACAAACTCTCAAAACTGATCATTTTTAGCCGCGACGAACTTAAGCAATTCGAAATGGCCCAACGTTTCAGCAAGTCAAAATATCCCTGCATTCACTATTGTTTGGGGGATGTTCGGGATAAAGAGAGGCTTTCACGAGCTTTCCAAGGAATAGATTATGTCATTCATGCTGCCGCCCTAAAACAAGTGCCCGCTGCCGAGATAAACCCCGGGGAATTCATCAAAACAAATGTTCAGGGCGCCATGAACATCATTGAGGCAGCTATTAGCAACAAAATCAAAAAAGTCATTGCCCTGTCAACGGATAAAGCCTGCAATCCTGTGAATCTTTATGGAGCAACAAAACTTTGTTCCGACAAACTTTTTACAGCGGCCAGTGCTTACTCACATGGGAATCAAACTCAATTTGCCGTCGTTCGTTACGGAAATGTTTTAGGTAGCCGTGGTTCGGTGGTCCCGTTTTTCAAAGAGCGTGCTAAAACCGGGACACTTCCTATTACAGATCCCCGCATGACCCGTTTTTGGATTAGTTTGGACCAAGCTGTTCACTTTGTATTAATGACTCTCTCTCGTGCCCAAGGGGGAGAAGTTTTTGTTCCCCAGATTCCTTCAATGAGAATAACCGACTTGGCCAAGGCAATCGGTCCTGACTGTCGTCACGAGGTCGTCGGCATTCGACCAGGGGAAAAACTCCATGAAATGATGATTGGGGAAGATGATGCTCGAAACACCATAGAACATGATGGATACTATGCCATTCATCATGATTCATACCTAAAGGATGAATGGATCCAGAAAAATCCCGGGAAAGGCAAGATGTGTATAGAAGGTTTTAAATATAGTTCCGATAATAACAATCTTTGGCTGACCGTTCCTGAGCTGCAAAAACTCATCGACCAAATATCAGATGATTATACCATTGAAAAATCCCGATGGTCCTCTGAAGGGGTTCCCTCCTAAAATCTCCCATTGGCTTTATCAAATCTTATTAAATTAAAGAAAAAACTACTCATCACAGGTGTGAGTGGTTTGCTTGGGAACAATATCGCTTATTGTCTTAAAGACAAATATGAGATTTTAGGGCTTTATCATTCTCATCCCGTCTTTATAGAAGGCATCCAAACCATTGAGTGCGACTTATTGTCGAGGAAAGAATTCTGCAATTTAGTAAATCGTTTCAAACCGGATGTCATCATTCATTGCGCTTCTTTAACCGATGTAGATGCTTGTGAAGTGGAACAAGATAAAGCCTATCAAATAAATGTCCTGGGTACCCAAATTGTTATGGAGGCATTGAAAGACTTACCACTTACAAAAGTGATCTATATCTCTTCTGATTTGGTTTATGACGGGAAAAAAGGCAACTATTCCGAGACTGACCCTGTTAATCCTTTAAATTACTATGGACTCACCAAGCTTAAAGGAGAAATCGAAGCTTTAAAAAGAGAAACCACCCTCGTTCTAAGAACCAATATTTTTGGATGGAACATACAGAAAAAATTAAGCCTGGCTGAATGGATAATTTCTGAATTGTCTTGCGGCCATACCATTCAAGGGTTCAATGATGTCATTTTTTCTTCCATTTACACATTTGAACTTGCCCGAATCATTGATCTGGCCCTAAAGAAAAATCTGGCTGGGATATATAATTCCGCAAGTAGTACATCCATATCCAAATATGAATTTGGCCTTCAGGTTGCCGGTCTTTTTGGTTTAGATGAAAAACTCATCCATTCCATTTCCATTGATCAGGCATCCCTTAAGGCCAAAAGGGCAAAAAATATTTCCCTGCTTGTGAACAAGCTAACTAAAGATCTCGGCATTAAGCTCCCTTCCATAAAAGAGTGTTTACAAGAATTTTATCAAGATTCGTCACACCAGATTTCAACAAAAATAAAGAATGTAAAATTATCAAACATTTATCCCCAAACGGATATTATCCCTTACGGCAGGCAATCCATTGATGATGAAGACATCCAGGCAGTTGTATCCGTACTCAAATCAAAAAATCTGACCCAAGGCCCTAAAATCAAAGAATTTGAGGAAGCTCTTTGCCAGACCATAGGAGCAAAATATGCCGTAGTCGTTAATTCAGGAACCGCCGCCTTGCATTTAGCCTGTCTGGTTGCAGGAATCAAATCGACTGATGAAGTAATAACCTCTTCGAATACCTTTGTTGCTTCGGCAAATTGTGTCGTCTATTGCAAGGGCCATCCTATTTTTGCCGACATTGACCCAACAACTTACAATATTTCTATCCAGGAAATTGAGAAAAAATTAAATAATAAAACCCGTGGCATTATCCCCGTACATTTTGCCGGACAGAGTTGCGACATGAAGCCCCTTCACGATTTAATCCGAAAAAAAGAACAAGTCATGGGACACAAAATTTACATTATTGAAGATGCTTCCCATGCTTTGGGGTCTTTGTATGAAAACACTTCTGTGGGTTCATGCACCTATTCTGATATGACCATCATGAGTTTTCATCCGGTAAAACACATTACCACCGGCGAAGGTGGCGTCATTTTTACCAATAATGAAAATTTTAATAAAAAACTGATACTCCTGCGAAGCCATGGCATTACACGTTATCCTGACGATCCTTTACCCTGGCGTTATGAACAGATTGATTTGGGATACAACTATCGGATTACGGATATTCAGGCAGCCTTGGGGATTTCCCAGTTAAAAAAACTTCCCTTGGATATTTTAAAAAGAAGGGAAATCATCAATTCATATAATGAACAGTTCAAGAATTTGGAATCCGTTCAAATACCATTTGAAGTGCCAAAATGTGCCACTAATTTTCATCTTTATGTATTACTCATTGATTTTGAAAAAATAAAGATGACCAGATCCCAGGTAATGGGAGCTTTAAAAGAAGACGGCATTCAATCCCAAGTTCATTATATACCTGTTCATACCCAACCTTTTTACAAGAATCATTTTGGAACCAACTGGGGAGATTTGCCCAATACCGAAAAATATTATCAAAAATGCCTTTCCATTCCACTTTCCCCCGCCATGAACGATTTGGCTGTATCAAGGGTCATTAAAAGCGTCACAAAAATTCTTGGATAGATCCTTCGACATAGTAAAGAAAAAATCACCCATCCTCGGATTTGGTTGTGCCTCTTTTGTGCCTTCTTATGGATTAGGAGATAAGAATGATGAATCCCTTTTGCTGTCTTCGCTTATTCAGAAAGCAATAGAGGAAGGCATTAGTTATATTGATACAGCAGACGGTTATGGCGAAAGTCAGAAGATGATTGGATCTCTTTCTGAGCTTGTTCAGCAATCAGCAGTGCGCCTTTGCACAAAAATCAACTCCCAGTCCCTTGCCGATAATCCTGCAATCTTGGACAAATCTTTGAAGCTTCTTCGACTTAACCATGTGGATACCCTTCTCCTGCATAATGCACAACAAAGTGACTTCCTGAATCAAACATTGCTAAACCGGTTTCTTGAATTAAGAGAACAGAAAAAAACTTCTTTTCTTGGCGTATCAACTTACGGAATAGAAGATGCCCTGCAAGCCATGTCGCAACCCTGGTGCCAGGTCATACAGGTCGAATACAGCATCTTAAACCCCTCGGTTGTCCGTTCTCTAATAACAAGCAAAAACCCCGGACAAGAAATCGTGGTGCGTAGTGTACTTTGCAAAGGACTGCTCACTAGTCGGCGTAAACATGCCGCTCTTTCCAAAGAGACTAAGGCCATCATAGAAAACCTTGCATCACTTTCAGAAAAATGGGGATATCCTCTTGAGGAATTAGCGATTAGATTCGCCCTTGATACAGAGGGAATCGACATAGTACTTGTGGGACTAAGCCAACCAGAAGAATTGAAAACCGCTCTTGCTGCCTTGAATCGTCCTCCACTTCAAGACTGGCAAATAAAAAGCCTCGAACAATTCGATTGTTCTGCCAAAGATTGGTCCCATCCTGAAAAATGGCCAACAAATTAATTAAAAGCCTACAAATGCAAGAAAGAGCTCGGGCAAGAATCCCAGGAATGACCCAGCTGCTTTCAAAAAGACCCGATCAATTTTCTCCTGGCGTTTGGCCAGGGTATTTTAGCCGAGCCAAAGGAGTCGAAATCTGGGATTTAGATGAAAACCATTACATTGACATGAGTATCGGTGGCATTGGGGCTAATATTTTAGGATATGCCGATCCCGATGTGGATATGAAAGTAAAGGAAGCCATTGAAAAAGGAAATAGCTCTTCCCTTAACTGCGGTGAAGAAGTGGAGTTGGCTGATCTATTATGCGAGGTTCATCCATGGGCCGAAAAAGTTCGATTTGCTCGCACGGGAGGAGAATCGATGGCAATTGCAATCAGAATTGCTCGAAGCCACACCAATAGGGATAAAATTGCTTTTTGCGGATATCATGGATGGCATGACTGGTATTTGGCAGCAAACTTGGGAACCGAAAACGCTTTGGGTGAGCATTTATTGGCAGGTTTGAGCCCTACAGGAGTTCCCAAAGGACTTACAGGGACAGCGCTTCCTTTTCGTTACAACAAAATTGACGAACTTAAAAAAATCATTCAAGAACATGGCAAGGATTTAGCCGCCATCGTTATGGAGCCCATCCGTAGCGACCCTCCCCTACCAGGTTTTTTGGAAGAGGTAAAAGCCCTGGCTTCTAAAGTAAATGCCATTTTCATTTTTGATGAAATCTCTGCTGGTTTCCGCCTGAATACCGGGGGAGCTCATTTAACATTAAAAGTGAATCCCGATATTGCCGTCTTTTCCAAAGCACTTGGCAACGGATATGCCATTGGGGCTATTATCGGAAAAGGGGAAGTGATGGATTCCGCACAAAAAACATTTATCAGCAGCACCTATTGGACTGAAAGGATCGGGCCTACGGCCGCTTTGGCTACTATCAAAAAACATCGGGCACTAAACGTTGCCCATCATCTTATTGAAATAGGCAATAAGGTCCAAACGGGATGGAAACTTTTGGCCAAAAAACATGGTCTCACCCTAAACATAGGAGGATTGGCCCCTATGGGACATTTCTCTTTTGTTGACAAGAATCCACTCACCCTAAAAGCACTCTTTGTTCAGCTAATGCTTGAGCAAGGTTTTTTGGCTTCAACTTCTTTTTATACCATGTATGCTCATCAATCAGAACATGTGGAGTCGTATTTAAAAGGAGTGGATAAGGCGTTTGAGCAAATAGCGGATTGGTTAAAAAAAGGGGAAATAGAAATTCATTTAAAAGGAGCCGCCTCTGTTGCGGGATTTGGGAGACTAACATGAATGAAATAAAAAAAATCACGATCATTGCAGAAGCAGCTCAAGGGTATGAGGGAGATCCCAAATTAACCAAGCTACTTGTCAGGGCTGCAAAAGAAGGAGGAGCTGATTTTGTAAAATTTCAAATTGTGCAAGCTGATGAGTTATGTACTCCCTTGTATCAATATTATGGGCTTTTTAAAAGTTTAGAAATGCCTCTCTCCGTTTGGAAAGATGTAGCCCAGGAAGCTCAAACCCAAAAAATTGGAATTATGTTTGACGTTTTTGGCCCCGAATCCCTTCGTATTGCCCGTGAAGTAAAAGCAGGGGCTGTTAAAATACATACGACCGACTTTTTTAATGAAGATTTGGTGGCTGCGGCTCTTGAGGAATTTCCCCAAGTTTATTTTTCAGCCGGGGGGATTGAAATCGAGGAAATAGCTTCTTTCTTAAAACAATGGGGAGAGAAAGGGGAACAAAAATTTACGCTTCTCTGCGGCTTTCAAGCCGAACCCACCGAGCTTAAAGACACTCACCTGTCTCGGTTAGCGAATATTCGCGAAAAATTTCCCCGACTCAAAATTGGGTTTATGGACCATGCTGATGGAGATACCGATGAAGCTGCGTGGTTGGGATTACTCGCCCTGCCCTATGGAATTTCATCCATTGAAAAACATATCACGCTTGATCGTACGCTAAAGCTTGAAGATTATATTTCTGCTTTGGCCCCCAAAGATTTTCTTCAATACGTTGAAAGAATTCAAAAAGGAGTGCTTGCTTTGGGAAGCAATAGCTTACAGCTTTTTGATTTGGAAAAAGCGTATCGTTCCCGAGCTGTGAAAATTATTGTCAGTCGCAGGGCCATCGCAGTAGGATCAAAAATAGTTTCAGATGATATTATTTTACTTCGTTGCCCTCCTCAAGAAGGACAAAAACGGATTGAAAAAATAAAAGAAGGAGTAGGGCGAAAAGTGATTAAAGATATTGCCCCATGGACTCCAGTTCTCCAGGATGATTTGGAGGGTTAAAAAATGACGGAAAAACTCAAAATGGTCGCCGCCCTCGCCTGCCGCAATGCAGGGAGTCGGCTCTATGCAAAACCGTTACAGCGATTGGGTGATAAGATGATTTTGCAGCACATGATTGATCAACTCCATGAGGTTTCTCTCGACCCTACTTTTCAGCAAGCGTACCCTTTTGATTTACCCATTGTTTTGGGAATTTCCGAAGGAATAGAGAATCTTGTTTTTCAAGATATCGCTAAAAAAAATCATATCGGTTTTATCATTGGAAGCGAGGAAGATGTCCAGTTTAGACTTCTTCAATGTGCTCATTTGGGAAAAGCGGATATTATTCTCCGTTTGACAACGGAATCCCCTTTTACAGCTTGGGAATATTTTCCCGTCGCTTTGCGTACGATAATTGAAGAAAAGTGGGATCTTGTCACTATTCGACATCTTCCCGATGGTAGTTCTTTTGAACTTATTTCATACAACGCCCTAAAAAGGGCTCATGATCAAGGAAACGATCAAACCCGCAATGAGCTTTGCACCAAATATTTTTTTACTCACCCTGATGAATTCAAAATCAAAGCCCTGGACGCCAAACCAGAACATCAAAAACCCCACTACCGTTTAACGGTTGATTATGCGGATGATCTTGTCATTTGTAACCGTATTTTTACCTCCTTATCAAAAAATGGAAAATTTCCCTCCTTTGATATTGTGATAAAATATATAAATCAACACCCTGAATTAATGGATCAACTAGCCTGGATAGATGGAACGGCAGGAAGATCTCTTGTAGATATCAACAAAGCCTCGTAATTATTCTTTAAAATTCATGGATATTTTAATTGATAAAAGAAAAGTGGGAGAGGGACATCCTTGTTACATCATTGCCGAAGCAGGTTCTAATCATGATGGTAAGCTTGAACAAGCCAAACAGCTTATTGATATCGCGGCCGATGCAGGAGCCGATGCGGTTAAGTTTCAAGTGTTTTCGGCCGATCGGATTGCGGCACCCACAAACCATCCTATTGCTCAGATCGATTTTGCAGGAGCTAAAAATTTGAATGAACTTTATAGCCGTCATGAAATGCCTATTTCATGGTGTCCGATCTTAAAAGATTATGCAGAAAACAAAGACATCTTATTTTTATGTACTCCCTTTGACGAGGAAGCAACCAATGCGCTTGATGCTATAGGTATGGCTGCTTTTAAGATTGCTTCCTTCGAAATGGTGCACCACCCTTTGCTTCAGCATGTTGCTAAAAAGGGAAAGCCCATTATTTTATCGACAGGTCTTGCTACATTAGGGGAAATCGAAGAAGCTTTGGCCGCGATTCGCATGATCTCTTTAGTTCCCGTAATTTTGCTTCATTGCGGAATCAATTATCCGCTCGCATTTGAAAGCGTTAACTTACGGGCTATGCTCACCATGAAAACGGCATTTGAAGTTCCTGTCGGTTATTCCGACCATACAGCAGGGATTGTTGTCCCATGCGCAGCTGTTGCTCTAGGAGCTAGCATTATCGAAAAACATTTTACAATAAGTCGGAAACTGGATGGCCCGGATCATCCGTTTGCCATCGAGCCCGATGAGCTAAAAGCCATGGTCAAAGGAATACGAGATGTGGAATCCTGTCTAGGCTCTTTCAAAAAAATACCAGCCCAAGATGAACAAATTCATGTGATCCGCGGCAAAAGAAGCCTGTTTGCTAATAGAATAATCCCCAAAGGAACAGTCATTACAAGTGATATGATTTCAATACTACGCCCCGGAGTCGGATTAGCACCTAAATTTTTAGATACAGTGATTGGTAGACCCGCTCAGGCCGATATTAACGCCTACGATCCAATCACATGGAAGTGCCTTTAATAAGAATAATTACAGATGGGGGAAAAAATTATGGCATAGGCCATTTAAGACGAAGTTCAACTCTAAGCAAGGCACTTCAATCACGCGGTCATCTGGTGGATCTTCAGGCCCTTTCTCAAGAAGGAGCTTCCTTAATTCCGGCTCTTGAAGTTAAAAACTTTCGCCCCTCGTTAATCATTATCGATCTTCCTTATGCAATAGATGAGTTCCCTTTAACTCCTCTTCCTTCTGTTCCCGTTTTATCTCTGGATCAATTCGGGCGTTTCTGCGCTACAATCACAATCAGCCTCCGAGAGCGTGATTTAGAATTAAAAGGCCATCGCTTAAGCGGACTTCAATATGCCATTATTCGGGAGGATCTTATTCCTTATAGGAATTCAAATAAGGGAGAGGGTCTTCTGGTTATGATCGGAGGAGGTGATATAAACGGCCAAGGATGGGACATTGCAGTACATTTCGCCAATTTAGGAGAGTTCGTCACTCTCGTTCATGGACCGATGTCTCAATCACAAACAATTTCGCATAGAAATATAATTTCTTTAAAAAATCCCACTAATCTGCCCGAACGCATGGCTTCCTGCAAATGGGCTCTAACAAATGCGGGTACTACAATGCTTGAAATGCTCTATCTTGGAAAACCGGTTCACATACTCCCCCAAACTCCGGACGAACTCCGTTTTGCCAGCTTCGTGTCAGCCCATGGAGTTTTGATGGGAATCGGTGAGAAATCCATTTATAGTCCTTCACCGGATCAAGCTCAAATTCTCCAAAAAAAATCTCAAGAATTAATAGACGGCCATGGAATAATGAGAATTATTTCAGAGATAGAGAACTTATTATGCCCCGTATAAAAAATGACGACGATTCTTCATGGCTCTTATCGGTGAGTGCCGGGCGTTGGCAAGTGAGTGGAATTTTAGCGGCACAAAAAGCAGGAATACGAGTTTTTGCAATTGATGGGGATGAAAAAGCCCTCGGATTAGCGATTGCCGATCAAAGTTCAGTGGTTGATATTAAAAATCCCAATGAAGTACTAAGTTGTATTGAAAGTAAAGGCATTGCTCTTAATGGGGTTATTAGTTTTGCATCGGAAGTAGGAATGCCAGCCGCTGCGCTCATTCGTGAACGTTACAGATTGCAAGGTCCTGATTTATTACTCACTCAGGCGCTCACCAATAAAGCTATTCAACGAAAATTATGGACTGAAAAAGGCATTCCAATTCCCAAGTGGCGGCTTACTCATTCTCTTGATGAAATAAAATCGATTTCCGAAGACATAGGTTTTCCAGTCATCGTGAAACCCACAGACTCTTCCGGAAGCCGTGGAGTAACAAAGGTTAATAATAAGAAAGAACTTCGAATGGCTGCCGAATTGGCTTTGGAATTTTCCCGGGAAAAAGCTATCTTGGTTGAATCTTATTTATCCGGCACGGAATTTACAGTAGAGACTTTTTCGCATAAGGGTATAACCCATGTGCTTGCCATTACCAAAAAGCGCAAAATCGAAGAAACGGGTGGAACTGTCGCCTATGAATTGACTACTTTAGATCCATCGCCTCTAAGCGAAGCAATTTCTAAAACAGTAGTGTCCGCCCTCGAAGCCCTAGGATATAGGGAAGGACCAGGACATACGGAGCTGATAGTAAGTGAAGATGGTAAAATAGGGATGGTGGAATCCGCAGGAAGAGGTGGAGGCTTCATGGTTTTTGAACGTCTTGTGCCTCTTGCCAGTGGGTATGATATTGTCACAGCGTGTGCTCTTCAAGCCGTGGGTTGGGAAGTGCCTGCTGTTAATTTATCGAGAAAAGCAGTGACTCTGCGATTTTTCCCGAGTCAACCAGGAATTGTGAATCAGATTGATGGATTTGATGAAGTTAATAAGATGGAGGGAGTAATAGCGGAGCCCTTTGTCTCCGTGGGAGATCACTGTAACTCTGTAAAAGGTGATGGAGATCGGCTGGGGTATATTTTAACGCAAGCGATTGACTCAAAAACAGCCCGCTCTTTAGCCGATAAAGCAGAAAAAATGATTCACTTTCAATTCAAAATTTAATGCAAAGACGAATTCTAGACATCCATTTACACTTAAACAAAAAAATGGCCTCTTCTGCTAAAGAAGCCGCCCGACTTTTACATGAAGATCTTGTCGCTCATAATATTGAGAAGGCCCTTATTTTACATCTTAATTTTCAGGGGTGGTCTGCAGAAGAATTTTCAGAAGCTCTGACTCCTTATAAAAAGCGGATGGCGGGTTTAATAAATATTCATCCTTTCGAAAAAGACGCGCGAGCTCAATTGAAGCGTGGAATTGATAAACTTGGATTTATTGGTCTTAAATTACACCCTCGTTTAGAAAATTATTCCTTGGATGCGCCGGAAACACAGGCTCTTGTTCGATGTGCAGGTGAACTCAATGTACCTACTCTCATCGATGCTTTTCCCGACGGAACATGGCTCATGAATGGTTATGATACGTTAAGCTTCGGTAAACTCGCGCTGGCATGTCCCCAATCCCGCATCATCGTGGCCCATATGGGCGGCCATCGGGTGCTCGACATGCTCATGCTCGTAAAAAGAATTAAGAATCTTTATTTTGATTTCTCCTACTCTCTTCTCTATTTTCAAAAAAGTTCTGTTTTAAATGATATTCTCTTTGCGATGCGCAGCCTTAAATGCGAGCGATTATTTTACGGTTCAGACTATCCCGATCGATCCATCGCCGACACAATAAAGCAGTCTTTAGAAATTCTTGAGGGAGCTGGCTTTACAGATGCAGAATTAGATCGTCTTCTTTTTAAAAATGCGAAGGAGTTTTTTAATTGGAACGACATTTAACACAGGAAGAAAAAAATCAAATCCTTGATTTATATGAAACACGTTATCGTTCTATGGGGCGCAGTTATCAAACTGTTGGATGGTCTTCCATCAAAGATCAATTCTTGCGTTTTGAAATGCTTTTTCGTGGTCTCGACCCTACAGGGAAAACAATTCTGGATGTGGGTTGTGGTCTAGGTGATTTAGTCATCTATTTAGATAAAATTACGGGTGGAAATTACCATTATATTGGAATTGATTTATCACTAAAATTGATCTCCGACGCACAAACTGCCTTTGGCAGTGAGAATAGAAAATTTATAGTCGGTGATATTTTGGAGATGCCTGATTTAAAAAAAGTAGATATCGCTGTTATATCAGGAGCTTTAAGCTATCGTATTGAAGATAATCTAAGCCACGCGCAAACCATGATCAAACGTTTATTTGATTTGACCACAAATACAGTATCAATCAATTTTTTGACTAGCTATGTGGATTTTCAAGACAAAAAAAACTTTCATTATTCCTCCGAGCAGATGTTTACTTTTGCCCGTTCTGTTACAAAGTGGGTTACTCTTTTTCATGATTACCCCTTATGGGAATTTACACTGCAATTAAATCACACACCGTTTCCACAAAGGGAGAAATAAACCAAGGAGAAAATATGGAATTGGCAAACATTAGATCATGCGCCAAACACTGCCCCGCTCATTCAGCAT
>Ga0209211_10009151_pt1 | contig 13277 bp, 11 predicted proteins | sample RifGroA2_FD_183992 | JGI IMG/M metagenome (GOLD analysis project Ga0209211, IMG submission 183992) | Groundwater microbial communities from Rifle, Colorado, USA - Groundwater A2 (SPAdes) (version 2) | ecosystem: Environmental > Aquatic > Deep subsurface > Groundwater | place: Rifle, Colorado...
GTGAATATGAACTTTTACATCCCGGGCGGATAAAATACTTCGAGAACCCGGAGAACCTGGGTTACGACGGCAATATCCGCAACCTGATAGAGAAGGCCTCCGGCGAATACTGCTTTTTCATGGGGAACGACGACCTGATGTGCCCGGGCGCGCTTTCTACGGTGGCCTCGGCGCTGGAGCGGCATAAGAACGTGGGCGTTATCCTGCGCAGCTACGCGGCCTTCGAGGGAAGCCCTGAGAATATCCGCGAGACTTACCGGTATTTCGAAAAAGAAACTCTTTTCAGGCCCGGCCCGGAAACCGTAGCCACTTTCTATAAACGCTGCGTGGTCATCCCCGGGCTGGTCCTCCACCGGGCTGAATCACTTAAATATTCCACGCCCCGCTACGACGGGACTTTGCTTTACCAGCTGTATCTCGTGGCGAATATTCTCAATGATATGAGCGGCGTCTCCCTGCCGCAGATCCTGGTGCTTTACCGCAGGGGCGGGGTTCCGGATTTCGGCAACAGCGAGCGCGAAAAGGGGAAGTTCACCCCGACGGAGCAGACGCCGGAATCGTCGCTGCATTTCATGGAAGGGATGCTCAGGATAGCGCGCGAGGTCGGCGAGGTCAGGAAGGCGGCTATCTATGAGCCTATACTGGCGGACCTCGGCAATTACTCTTATCCCATCCTGGAGCAGCAGGCGCGGCAGAAGCTGTCCGTCTTCCTGCGCTATTATCTCGGGCTGGCGAAGCTGGGCTTCGGGAAAAGTAAAATGTTCCATTTTTACTTCCTGGCGCTTTTTTTCTTCGGGCCCCGTATTTCGAAGAACGTGATCAACCTTATCAAGAACTATCTCGGGCATACCCCGGCAATAGGCAAGATAGCCAAAGGAGAAACCTTCTGAAGATACTTGTCGCCGGGGACTGGCGCTCTGAACTTTACGAGGAAACCCTGTTCCAGGCCTTCGGGCGCCTGGGGCACGCTCCCGTGCGGTTCTCCTGGCACCAGCTGTTCAGCCCCGTTTCCAGGTCCTGGATCGTAAGGCCGCTGGAAACCTTCATTAAAAAATTACAGAACAAGGTGATAGCCGGGCCTATCGTTTCAAAGCTCAACAGGGATTTCGAGAAGCTGGCCCTGGAGACGGAGCCGGAAATCATCTTCGTCTACCGCGGCACGCATATTTTCCCGGAAACGCTGGCGCGGCTGAAACTGAAACTCCCGAAGATGGTCCTGGTCGGCTACAATAACGACGATCCTTTCGGCAGCAGCCACTCGTACTGGCTCTGGCGGCATTTCCTGCCTTCGATACCGCTGTACGACCTGATGCTCGCTTTCAGGCACAGCAACCTTGAACAATTCCGGCAGGCCGGGGTAAAGCAGGCCGAGCTGCTGCGCGCCTGGTTCACGCCGTGGCACGACGCCCCCATGGAGCTCGCCGGGGCGGACCTTGAGAAATTCGGCGCCGAAGTGGTGTTCGTGGGCCATTACGAACCCGACGGGCGGCTTGAAGCCCTCGAGGAGGCCGCCAAAACGGGCGCGAAGCTGCGGATCTTCGGGCCGGGCTATGAATGGGACAGCGTGGTCGCCGGTTCGGAGAGCCTTAAGCACCTGCTGCCGGTCAATACGGTCTGGGGCGGGGATTACCGCAAGGCCCTGTGCGGCGCAAAGATCGGGCTTTGCTTTCTTTCCAAGCTGAACAATGACACTTATACGCAGAGGTGTTTCGAGATACCGGCTGCGGGGACCATGCTGCTTTCGGAATATACCGACGACCTGGCCACCCTGTTCCGCGAGGGCGTCGAGGCGGATTTCTTCCGTTCGAAAGAAGAGCTGGCGGCCAAGCTTAAGCTTTATCTCGGCGACGAAGCGCTGCGCCGGCGGGTGGCCGAAAAGGGCAGGCAAAGGGTCATCGCGGACGGCCACGACGTGGTTTCCCGCGCGCGCCTGGTCCTGGCCTGGGCCGGGGCTATACGGCTTAAGAAATGAGGCTATGTGAAAACTGATTCTATTATGATGTCCGTCTGCAAAAAACTCGGCTTTGAGAGCCTGGCCTGGTCATTGCGCCGCCTCCATTGCCCTGTCCCCGCCGAAGCGCTCGTGCTTGAAGTAGGTTCCGGGGGGAATCCCTATCCGCGGGCGAACGTGCTGCTGGACGCTTATGAAGACACCCGCGAAAGGCACTGGGTCCCGCTTAAGGCCGACAGGCCGATAGTCCTCGGCTTCGTGGAAAAACTCCCTTTCAGGGACAAGGCTTTCGATTTTGTCATCGCTTCCCACGTGCTGGAACATTCCGCCGACCCGGCCGCTTTCCTGGGCGAACTCCAGCGCGTGGCCAAGGCCGGCTATATCGAGGTGCCGGACGCTTTCTTCGAGCGGATAAACCCTTATCCCGACCACAGGCTGGAGATAACCTGCAGGCAAGGCGCGCTTGTGATCAGGAAAAAGGCGAAGTGGAAGGTAGAGGAAGAAACTACCGAACTTTACGAGGACAGGGCCAAGGATTTCGTCGCGCTGGAACTGATACCGAAGCGGCCCTTCGCTTTCCATACGCGCTATTATTGGGAAGGCCGCATCGATTTTAAAGTGCTTAACCCGGAAGTCGACGCTTCCTGGCCTGCCGTCGCTTCAGGCCACGAGCCGCCGCCGCCCGGGCTGGCGGCCAGGCTGCGCGGCGGGGTGCTGGAAGCGCTGAGGGGCCTACTTTCGCAGAGCGGCCGCAATAAGAGGATAGACCTGCCGAGCCTGCTGCTCTGCCCTTCCTGCGGCGGAAGCCCGCTGTCGATGAAGACGGCGGGAGTGACTTGCGGCAAATGCGGCGCGGCTTATCCTCTGAAGAACGGCATCCCAGCGATGTTCGCTCCGGAGAGAACAAGGCAGGTAAAATGAGCATTACACGCAGCTTGATAGATAATTCGACCAGGTGGATCTGCGCCTGGAACCGCGGCCGCCGGCTTAAAGGCTGGCCCGGCAAAGATAGGCTTTGCCTCAACCTGGGCTGCGGCCTGGCGGTGGCAAAAGGCTGGATCAATATCGACGGCAGCCTGAACGCCCTCGCGGCTCCCTGGCCGGAGTTCGTCCACAAAATACTTTACCGGTTTTCAGGGGCCAACCGCTATTACACAGAAGCCGAATACTGCCGCCTGCTTGGCGGGCACGACTTCCTGCATCATGACCTGGCTTACGGCATACCCTTCTCCGACAATACCGTGGATTTTGTTTACTCCTCTCATTTCCTGGAACACTTGTTCCGGAAAGACGCCCTGACCCTTCTGAAAGAAAGTTACAGGGTGCTGAAGCCGGGCGGTACCGTCCGAGTCTGCATTCCCGACCTGCAATACGCTATTTCGCTCTATACTTCCGGCAAAAAAGAAAAAATGCTCCAGGATTATTTTTTTGTGGAGGACCTGGAAAGCTCTTTGGCCCGGCATAAATATATGTACGATCTCGAACTGCTCGAAGCCGCGCTCAGGGACGCCGGTTTCACCGGTATCGAGAAGCTTAAGTACAGGGAGGGAAAAACTCCCGACCTGGAGACGCTAGATAACCGCCCGGAAGATACTTTATTCGTAGAGGCAGTTAAGGCCCGTCATTAATGAAAGACCGGTTCAACCTGGCGATAGACGCCTCTAATATCCGCGACGGGGGAGGGATCACCCACCTCAGCCGTTTCCTGGATTTCGCAAAGCCGGAGAAGTACGGGCTGGAAAGAGCCACGGTCTGGGGCAGGCCGTACAGCCTGGCGCAGCTTCCTGAAAAACCCTGGCTGACCAAGGTCACGGTAGAAATGCTGGGGCGCTCTTTGCCCATAAGGATCTTCTGGCAGCAGGCCCTGTTCCCGTCGATACTCCGGGAAAGCGGCGCGGACCTCCTTTTTTCACCGGGGGGAACAATTCCCTCCGCCTGTGACCTGCCGGCGGTAGTGCTGATGCAGAACCTCCTCCCTTTCGACCCCGCGGCTCTGGGCACTTATCCGGCGCTCAGCCCTTTCAGGGCGAAGATGGCACTGCTGCGCAGGCTGCAGAGCAAGTCCATGGAAAGGGCCGGCGGCGTGATCTTCCTCACTGAATTCGCGAAAAAGACGCTGCTCCCTTTCGCGCCGGCAGCAAGCGGCCGCAGCGCCGTGATCCCGCACGGGATAGAAGGGAGGTTCTTCCGGCAGCCGGAGCCGCAGCAGCCGCCGGAAGCTTTTTCCGCGCAGAAGCCGTTCCGCCTGCTCTATGTTTCGATGATAGACAACTATAAACACCAGGTGGAAGTGGCCGAGGCCGCCGCGCTCCTGCGCGGGAAAGGCAGGCCTGTCGAGGTCAGTTTTGCCGGGGTACAGAGATCCGACGCTTACCTGGCCGAATTCCTTTCAAAGGTCCGCGAGCTGGACCCCGGCGGAAAATTCCTGTTCTACCTGGGGGCGGTCCCTTTCAGTTCCATCCATGAACTCTACCAGGCCCACGATCTGGCGGTCTTCGCTTCAAGCTGCGAGAACCTGCCCAATATATTGCTTGAGGCAATGGCCTCCGGAATGCCGGTGATCTCTTCTAACAGGGGGCCCATGCCCGAAGTCCTCGGCCCGGGGGGGACCTACTTCAATCCCGAAGTTCCGGCCGAGATAGCGGCCGCCGCGGCCGCGATGATGGACGATAAAGCTTTGCGGGAACGGTCCGCGGCGGGGGCCTACGCGCTGGCCAGGGCTTATTCCTGGGAGAGATGCGCGGGCGATACTTTGGCCTTTATACGTTCGGTTTTCGAAAGCAGCCGTTCCTGACGGGAGACAGCGCTTTATGCGTAAAATAAAAACTTTGATACAGAGAATACTTTACTACCTCGAACTGCTGGGCTTTTCGCCGGTAAAACTCGTTTATTCGCTGCGCGGCCTGCCGTTTTTCCTGAAGGACAGGCTGAGTCTAGGCAGGCAGATGCGCTCTTCAGGCCGGGAGTTCCCTTTCGGACGCCCCTATCCTTGCCTGGAAGACCGGTTTACGGCCAGCGGCAGCGCCAGGTGGCATTATTTCCACCAGGATCTCCTGGTGGCCCGGCGGGTCTTCTCCCGGAAGCCGGAGCTCCACGTGGATATAGGCTCGCGCGTGGACGGGCTGGTGGCGCATATCGCCTCCTTCCGGAAGATAGAGGTTTTCGACGTGCGGCCCCTTGCCGACAAGATCCCGAACGTGGAATTCCGCCAGGCCGACCTGATGGGGGCTTTGCCGGGCGCTTTCAGGGGCTACTGCGATTCCTTGTCCTGCCTGCACGCCCTGGAGCATTTCGGGCTCGGGCGCTACGGGGATCCCGTGGATTATGACGGGTGGAGGAAGGGGCTGGAAAATATCTATTCGATACTTAAGCCAGTCGGGACTTTTTATTTCTCAGTGCCCATTGGGCCGCAGCGCATAGAGTTCAACGCCCACCGCGTCTTTGCGGTGGAGTTCCTCCTGAAATACTTCGCGGCGAAATACGAGGTCCGCGCCTTCTCCTATGTGGACGACGCCGGGGACCTGCACGAGGACGTGAAATTAGACGCGGCGTCAGTAGAAGCCGGTTATGGCTGCCGGTTCGGCTGCGGTATCTTCGAACTCGTTAAGCTTTAAAGCCTGTTTTTTCTGGGAGAAGCCCCGCAAAAAAGTATAATTTGGTTGCGGTCAGTAGATAACAGGGGATTTTTATATGGCTAACGTGAAAAACAAGACTATACTGATAACCGGCGGCACCGGCTCTTTCGGGCATGAGCTGCTGGATACCATAATGGACGAGGGTTTTAAAGAGGTCCGCATTTTCAGCCGGGACGAGCTCAAGCAGGAGCATATGCGCGTGGAGCTCAATAACCCGCGGGTTAAATTCTATATCGGCGACGTGCGGGACCGCGACAGCGTGGACCAGGCCATGAAAGGCGTGGACCTGGTTTTCCACGCGGCCGCCCTGAAGCAGGTCCCTTCCTGCGAATTCTTCCCGGTCCAGGCGGTGATGACCAATATCCTTGGCAGCCACAACGTGGTCGAGTCCGCCGTGCAGCATAAAGTCGAGGGCGTGGTCTGCCTGGGTACGGATAAGGCCGTTTACCCGGTCAACGCCATGGGGATGACCAAAGCCCTTATGGAGAAGGTCAGCCAGGCCGTCTGCCGCGGTCTGGGTGAAAAGGACACCCGCATCTCCTGCGTGAGGTACGGCAATGTAATGTGCTCGCGCGGTTCCGTCATTCCTTTGTTCATAAAGCAGATCAAGGCGAAAAAACCCATCACCGTCACCGACGCCGGGATGACCAGGTTCCTGCTGCCGCTGCCCGAGGCGATAAAGCTGGTCCTGTTCGCTTTCTCGCACGCGAAGCAGGGCGATATCTTTATAAAAAAAGCGCCGGCCTGCACCGTAGGCGACCTGGCCGCCGCTTTAAAGGAACTGTTCAAGTCCGAAGTGCCGGTCAAGAGCATCGGCATCCGCCATGGCGAAAAGGTCTATGAAACCCTCGCCACTACCGAGGAACTGCGCCGCGCCGAGGATATGGGGGATTATTTCCGGGTGAGCATGGACGGCCGGGACCTCAATTACAATAAATACTACACGGAAGGGGACAAAAAAGAGGCCCTGCTCGAGGATTATACTTCGCACAATACCCGCCGGCTGAACGTTAAAGAGATCAAGGAACTGCTCCTGAAGCTGCCCGAAGTCAGGGCCGGGCTGGCTTAACCGGAACCAGAGATGATAAAAGTAGGAATAACCGGAATAGAGGGCCTGATAGGCTGGCAACTGCGTTCCTTCCTGCACGGGCAGAAAGGGATAGAGGTCAGGGGGGCCGATAAACCGGAGTTCGCCTCGCCGGAACTGCTGCTGAAGTTCGTGGACGGCTGCGACGTCATCGTCCACCTGGCCGGGCTGAACCGCGGTCCCGACGAGGAAGTCGCCCGCGCGAACGTGGAGATCACCGGGGCCCTCCTGGGGGCCTGCCGGGCCGCCGGCGCCCGCCCGCATATCATATTCTCTTCGTCCACGCACATCTACCGGGATACCCCCTACGGCAGGTCCAAGAAGGCCTGCTCGGAGCTGCTGCGGGCCTGGGCTTCGTCCAGTAAAACGCCTTTCACAAATCTTATTTTGCCGAACGTCTTCGGCGAATCCGGCAAGCCTTTCTATAATTCCGCCGTTTCCACCTTCTGCTTCCAGCTGGCTAACGGGCAGAAGCCGGAGATAATCCAGGACGCGGAAATAGAGATCCTGCACGCCCAGCGCGTAGCGAGGGAAATACTCGCCGTCATCGGCAAGCCGGTGGACGGGGACCTCTCCCTGCCCGGGCATAAGATCCTGGTAAGCGCCCTGCTTTCAAAGCTGGAGCGGATGGCCGGGTCTTATTCCGGGCATATCGTCCCCGACCTCCGGGCCGGGCAGGACCTGGACCTTTTCAATACCTACCGCTCCTATCTTTTTCCCGCGAAGGTCCCCGTCGCCGTCGACCTGAAAGTCGATCCCCGCGGCCGCCTGTTCGAGGCCGCCAGGAGCGAGAACGGCGGGCAGACCTTTATTTCCTCCACCTTCCCCGGCGTAACCAGGGGGAACCATTATCACACGCTCAAGTTCGAGCGCTTCCTGGTGATCAAAGGGAAAGCCTGCATACGCGTGCGGAAGCTTTTCTCGAAAGAAGCGCATGAATTCTTCGTGGACGGGGAAAAGCCGGCGTACGTGGATATGCCCGCCCTGCACACCCACAATATCACCAATACCGGCGACGGGGAACTCCTGACGATGTTCTGGAGCAGCGATATCTTCGACCCGGCGAATCCGGATACCTACCAGGAAACGGTATAAAAGATGAAAAATAACAAGAAAATAAAAGTGATGACCGTCGTGGGCACGCGCCCGGAGATAATCAGGCTTTCGCGGGTCCTCGCGGCCCTGGACAAATATACCGACCATGTGCTGGTCCATACCGGCCAGAACTACGACTATGAACTGAACGAGGTTTTCTTCAAGGACCTGGACCTCAGGAAGCCGGACTATTTCCTGGCGGCGGCGGGGGCGACCCCGGCGGCGACCATCGGGCAGCTTATAGAAAAAGTGGACCCGGTGATGGCCAGTGAAAAGCCGGAAGCGGTGCTCATCCTGGGCGACACCAACAGCTGCCTGGCCGCCATCCCGGCGAAAAGGCGCAAGATCCCGGTCTTCCATATGGAGGCCGGCAACAGGTGTTTCGACCAGCGGGTGCCCGAGGAGATAAACCGCAAGATCGTCGACCATATAAGCGACCTGAACATGCCTTACAGCTCGATAGCCAGGGAGTACCTCCTCAAAGAAGGCTTCCCCGCCGACAGGATCATAAAGACAGGGAGCCCGATGTACGAGGTGCTGCACCACTATGAGCATAAGATAAAGGCCTCGCGGGCGCTCGCCAGGCTCAAGCTCAAGCCGAAATCGTTCTTCCTCGTCAGCGCCCACCGCGAAGAGAACGTGGATTCGGACAGGAATCTCGACAACCTGGGGGAGATCCTGAATCTGCTGGCCGCGGAGTACGGCCGCCGCGTCATAGTTTCCACGCATCCCCGGACCAGAAAAAGGTTCGAGGGCAGGAAGCTGCGCTTCCATAAGAACGTCGAATTGCTGAAGCCTTTGGGCTTTTCGGATTATGTCTGTCTTCAGAAGAACGCCAGCGCGGTGCTTTCCGACAGCGGAACCATCACCGAAGAGGCCTCGATCCTCGGCTTTACTGGGATAAACATCCGCGAGGCGCATGAAAGGCCCGAGGGGATGGAGGAGGCCGCCGTTATCATGACCGGCCTCGACCCGCTCAGGGTGAGGCAGGCGCTCGCGATGAACGAGGCAAGGCAGGGTTCGCCCGGCGCGCAGCTGAGGACGGTAGCGGATTATACTTTCCCTAACGTCTCCGAAAAGGTCGTGCGTATTATCCTCAGCTATACCGATTATATCAACCGGACCGTCTGGCGCAAGTAGGGGCCAGCTTTATGCCGGAGAAACTCAAGGTCCTGGTAATAACCGAAAGGTTCTATCCGGAGGAATTCCTGATAAACGAGCTGGCCGCCGGCTGGGCGGCGGGGGCCTTCCAGGTGGACGTGCTTACGCAGGCCCCCAGCTACCCGGCGGGAAAGCTCTTCCCCGGCTATTCCAATAAAATATTCTTTTCGGAGCGCTGGAAAGGCGTGAGCGTTTTCCGCTTCTTCACGGTAACGGGCTACAGGGACTCGCTCTTCCTGAAGCTTTTGAATTATCTCAACTTCGCCGTCACGGGCGCCCTCGCCGCTCTTTTCAAGGCCCGGGGGTACGACCGTATCTTTGTCTACCATACCGGCCCGCTGACGCTGGCCCTGCCCGCCGTGCTGGCGCGCAAGGTCTACGGTATCCCCGTGACCATCTGGACGCAGGATATCTGGCCCGACATGGTTTACGCCTACGGCTTTAAAAGAACAAGGCTCCTCGAATGGTTCCTGGGCCGGGTGATAAAATTTATCTACGGCGGCTGCGACAATATCCTGGTTTCGTGCGAGGGGTTCGCCGGCAGGATAAAGGAATACCTCCCGGGGCGGGAAGTCAGGTATTTCCCCAACTGGCCCACGGTCGCGCCCGGCGAGGGGACGGAAAAAGCGAAGCTCCCGGCAGGCTTCAATTTCACCTTCGCGGGCAATGTGGGGAAACTCCAGAACCTGGAGAACGTGCTGCGCGGTTTCGGCCTGGCTTCCAGGGCCCAGCCGGGGCTCAGGCTGAATATCGTCGGGGACGGCTCCAGCCTGGAGGCCTTGAAAGAGCTCGCGCACGCCGAGAACCTCCCCGGTATAGTTTTCTGGGGGCGCCGCAAAAGCGCGGATATGCCGGCTTTTTTCAGGGCCAGCGACGTGATGGTGGTATCCCTGAACAACACCCCCGGCCTCAACCTGACGGTGCCGGCGAAGTTCCAGGCCTACCTGGCTTTCCATAAGCCGGTCTTCTGCGTGATGAACGGCGAGGTGCGCGGCCTCGTGGAAAAACACGGCGCCGGGCTCTGGGCCGATCCCGACAGCCCGGAGGCCATCCGCGATGGCTTCCTGAAGTTCTATTCTTTACGGGGCGGAGGCATGGAGAGCTTTGCCGCGAATTCCCGGCGCCTGGTGGAAACCGGCTATGACCGGGAAAAAATAACGGCGGGGATCAGCTCCGTTGTCTCCGGAGACGCCGCTAAATGATTTATAATTAAGGTGGCAGGCAACTAATGTCCATATACAGGTGGCGCAGATTTTTTCTTTTCCTGGGCGACGCGGTGCTGTTCTACGCGGCGCTCGCGCTGGCGCTTATGGCGCGCCGGTTCACCCTGGTCCCGCTGGACTTCTTTTTACAGCATGTCAGGGTCTTTTCCGTTTTCCTCCCCGTCTGCGCCGGGATCTTCTATGTCATAGGTTTTTACGACCTCCGCCGCATCAACAAGCTCGTAAACCTCATCAACGCCAGCCTGATCTCCTTCGTGGTGAACCTGGCCGCCGCCAGCGCCCTCTTCTACTCTTTTTACCTGCAGCTTGGGCTCACGCCCAAGACCCACCTGCTCCTGACCATCCTTTTCATGCATATCCTGGCCACCCTGTGGCGCCGCATCTGGACGCGCGCGATACTTTCCAAACTGCTGGTGCAGAAGGTGGCTTTCCTGGGGACCAACCCGCTGGTGGAGGAGATAAAGAAGGACCTGGCCGCCATTCCGCACCTGGGTTTTTCCGTGGTCCCGCTGCCCGACCTCAAGGCTGACGGCTGCGGGGAGGGGGAGTATTGGAAGCCGAACGGGACCACCTGCGGAGACCTGGCGGCTAAAGTGGACCTGCTCGTGGTCGACGCCGAGGAGGCGGAAAAGAACCCGGCCATAGAGGCCCTGCTGCTTTCCACGGCCGTGATGGAAGAGATCCCGATAATAACCCACCTGGATTTCTACGAGGACCTTTACGAGAAGATCCCGCCGGAGCACGCGGCGAAGTCAAGCTGGCTTCTGAGCAACGTGCTGCATAAGAACAACCCTTTATACGCGGTTTTCAAACGCGGGCTGGATGTCGTCTGCGCCGCCACCGGCCTTATCCTGACGCTGCCCTTCTCTTTGGCCGTTTACGCCGCGATCAAGCTGGGCAGCGGTTTTTCCGCCCCCGCTTTCTTCATGCAGAAACGCGTGGGGCATCTGGGGCGGCGGTTCATGATCTGGAAGTTCCGCACCATGGTGGAGGGGGCGGAGAAGGCCGGGCCGCTGTACAAGGCCGAGGAACATGACGCCCGCATCACCAGGCTCGGCAGGTTCCTGCGCGGAACGCGGCTGGACGAGATCCCGCAGTTATGGAACGTCCTCCTGGGCGATATGTCGCTGGTGGGCCCGCGCCCGGAATGGACGCGCGAGGTGGACATCCTGGAGCGCAGCGTGCCGCATTACCACCTGCGCCACCTGATCAAGCCCGGGGTTACCGGCTGGGCGCAGATAAATTACCACGCTACCGCCAGCCTCGCCGAATCGATAGAGAAGCTCCACTACGACCTGTACTATGTGAAGAACATGTCGCTGGCGCTGGACCTGGGTATTATTTTAAGGACTTTCCGCAGGGTATTCCAGAAAGACGCCGGGATGGTTAAAAAACCGGCGCTCTAAACCTTCTCTTCCCCGGCCGCGGCCGAAAAAGCCAGCGCCATGAAGATGGCGAAGGAAGTGTGCACGTGCTGGAAGGAGATCTCGGTCAGGTTCATGACATAATAAGCCGGCAGGGCGCAGAGCGCCCAGAGAGGGTAGGGGCTTTTCGCCGCATCGAAACGTTCCCTGGCAAATCTCCACATAGCAGCGAAGAGCAACAGCAGCGCGCCCAAACCGAGCAGGCCGCGTTCGGCGGCCTGGTGGACGTAGATGCTGTGCAGGCTGCCCCACCTCTTCATTTCCAGGAGCTCGGGGTGGAAAGTAAGAAAAAGAGGTTTCACGTTATCCGGGCCTATCCCCAGGACGGGATGGGCCTTTAACATCTTATAGCCGGTCTTCCAAAGTTCTTTGCGGGTGTTCAGCGCCCCGTACTCGTTCAAACCGGAGTCGGCCTTTTTTGTGACGGTGAGCAGGCGTCCCCGGATATAGGGGTTGGTGAATGCCGCGGCCGCTACTACCGCGGCCATAACCCCGGTAAGGAGCAGCATTTTCTGCCGGAAATTCCTGCCGTAGATGAACATGCAGACCACTAAAGCCGCCAGGCCCAGGTAGGCTCCGCGGGTCTGGCTGAAGATGGTCGCCGTAAATATCGCGGCGGCCGAGGCGCCGTAAAAGAACCGCTCCCGGCGGGAGCCGGACGGCAGGGGGGAGAGGGCTTTGGCGATAGCCAGGGCCAGTGCAATGACCATGACTTCGCTGAAGCGTACCGCGTTCATAAGGGCGTTGGCGCGTACGGTAGAGGGGTCGTAGTCATAGATGCTGGGGAAGATATGGGCCACCTGCCCGAGCCCGATGAGCGAGGCCAGCGCCGCCCCGCCGACATAAAAGCGGGAGAGCGCCGGCAGGTGCTCCTTTTTTACCGCCAGGAGCAGGGTGGCAAGGCAGACATATTTCAGCAGGTCAGAGTTAAGCTGGCCCAGACCTTTTAACGGGTAATAAGCGGTTATTGAAGTCAGCATGCAGACGCCCAGGTAGATCGTCCAGGGAATGAAGAGGGTGTGGGAGGTCAGCGCGGGCCGGATAGTGCCGAGCGCTCCCTCGCTATGCTTTTTAGCGAGCAGCAGTCCAAGTATGAGGAAAAGCGAGGCCTCCACGGCCGTTACCGAAAAGATCACCGAAAAGGAGAACAGGCAGAGCGCGAAAAATATCAGTTCGTCAAGGGTGTATTTTTTCATGTCGCTTTATGGCGGCCAGACGTAGAAAGGGTCCCGTTGCCCCTTTGCCAAGGAAATTATACAATTAATTACAGTCCGGGCCCGAACTCTTATTACAGTAAATAATATGGCGCGGTGCGCAAATGCGAAGTATATAGATAATATAAAAGGCTTTCCAGTGCAGCGCGGTATCTAAGGAGTTTGAAATTTAATGAAAACTACTCTTCTGGTCGCGGCATGGAACGAACTGGAAGGCATGAAAGCCATCATGCCCCAGATAAAGCGCGAATGGGTGGACCAGATCCTGATCGTGGACGGCCAGTCCACCGACGGCACGGCCGAGTGGGCCCGCGAGCAGGGGTACGAGGTCGTAGTCCAGGGGAAGCCCGGCGGCCTCAGGTACGGCTATTACGACGCCCTACCGCATATCAAGGGCGACGTGGTGATCACTTTCAGCCCCGACGGGAACTCCCTGGCGGATAAGATCCCCGCCCTGGTGGAGAAGATGAAAGAGGGCTATGACATG